>Ga0163152_10002444_pt1 | contig 26531 bp, 26 predicted proteins | sample OliLakLV19MP8IB2_FD_148635 | JGI IMG/M metagenome (GOLD analysis project Ga0163152, IMG submission 148635) | Freshwater microbial mat bacterial communities from Lake Vanda, McMurdo Dry Valleys, Antarctica - Oligotrophic Lake LV.19.MP8.IB-2 | ecosystem: Environmental > Aquatic > Freshwater >...
ATATAAAAGTGTGCGGGTAGGAGGCACGAAAATAGATGAGGCGATCATGCTCCATTTGCGTCGAACATACAATATCCTTATTGGCGAGCGCACGGCTGAAGAGGTAAAAATGACAGCTGGAAATGCATACCTTGAAGGCGCAGACGAGGAAAAAACAATTGAAGTAAAAGGGCGCGACTTCCAAACGGGATTGCCTAAAATCGTGCGTGTATCAGAAAAAGCAGTGTCTGAAGCTATTCAAAAGCCACTCAAGGCAATACTTGATGGGGTAAAAGAAGTGCTGGCTTTGACTCCTCCTGAGTTGGCTTCAGATATCGTTGACAGAGGTGTAGTTTTATCAGGCGGCACCTCGCTTCTTAAAAATATAGATAAGTTTTTCACCTATAACATCAATGTGGCGGCATTTGTGGCGGAAGATCCTTTATATTGCGTGATACGAGGGGTTGGCATGGCTATCGAAAATCTCGAGAGTTATAAGGAAGCAATACGATAGGGAGTAGGGATTAGTGATAAGTTGGTATTTTGAGGTGAAAATTGAGGCTAGAAAATGAGCGAAATAGCTTATAATAAGATAAATATTATTGTACGCAAAAATAACATTACTCACCTATTTTCAATTTTAAATTAAAAAAGGTATATAGTACGATCATGAAAGTTATGGCGTGGAAAATAACATCGTAATCCAAAGAATGGCCATTAAGATTTTCATGACAATCTGAAAATTTTTATACACCTGAACAAATTAATTTGAACAAAGTGTAAAAAAGACACACTTTATTAAATTTTAATAATAACTTATAATAAAGAGATAATTTGTATGACAAATACACTGTTTGATATACCAGTAGAGAAGTTGTTTAAGAAGCAGATCCTAGAGAAAATTATAAAAAACATAGAGTATCCACGGGGTTTTTATCATATAGTATCTCTCAACCTTGAAATACTGGTCGAAGCATCTAAAAACGCGCAATTTAGAAAAGTGCTTCAACAGGCACAAATTGCACATGTAGATGGGGCGGGGGCGGGGGTGGCAGCCCAGGTTTTGGGTGTAGAGATGGGAGACCGAATAGCCGGAGTAGACCTCATGCAAGAGATGCTAAAAATCGCATCAGAAAGGAGCTTAAAAGTGCTGCTAATCGGTGGAAAGCCAAATGTGGCAGAGAGGGTAATCGAGTGCCAAAAAGATACCTATCCAGGCATAAAATGGTATGCAACTCCTGGTATAGAAGATATTTCACGGCCTAATTCTCAAGAGGAGGCGAGCATACTTTCAATAGTGGCTGATGTGAAGCCACATATCATATTTGCAGCGTTTGGCTCACCCGCCCAGGAATTGTGGCTAAGTAGGCATAAAGAGCGTCTGAGCGGGCCAATTTGTATGGGAGTTGGTGGTTCTTTTGATTTTTTGTCAGGTATGGTGCTGCGTGCGCCACGTTTTGTCCAAAACTTAGGATTTGAGTGGTTATTTCGACTCATTATCCAGCCATGGAGAATAAAAAGACAAATAAAGGCATTTGAATTTATTTGGCTTGTCATAAAAGAAAAAAAGGCGCTATAACACATAGTGGTTTGTTACGTTTTTCTTTCCAGTGGGTTTTCTCCCATCCTTGATTTAATGAAAAGATGGGTCTCCCAAGTCGTTCAAAACGTAGCATGAAGACAGGTATTTCTATAGTAGAAGAAGCTTCTTCTTAATGGAAAAACAAAAGTAATAAAAAGAGCATAAACTATGAGACAGAAAAATCCACCCACGCTTGAAAGTGCCATACAAGACGTCGTAAATTACTTCAACTATTTCTCCTATCCACCCACGATGCAAGAAATTTACACGTTTCTATCAATAAAAACCTCAAAAGCAAAGCTCAAGAGTGAAATTGAGGCTATGATCGATAGAAATAGGCTAAAAGAGTTAAAAGACCCCAAAATACTAAATACTAAACTTGTCTTGAGCAAGGTCGAAAGATACTTGATACCCTTCGGCTTCGCTCAGGGCGAGCTAGATACTAAAAATACGATACCCCCCTACCGTATACGAGTAAAGCAAATAGAGGAAAAGAGAACTATAGCAAAGGCTAAACAAGAATGCTGCCGGCAGTATATCGAAATACTTAAAAAATTGCCATTTGTACAGCTTGTCGGACTCTCGGGTAGTTGTGCTATGGAGTATTGCGAAGAAAAAGATGACATAGACTTATTTATTATTACTTCAAAAAAAAGAATGTGGACAGCGCGATTTGTGGCAGTTGTTGTCGCAACGTTTTTAGGAGTAAGGCGTAATAGGGGGAGCGACTCTGCTCCCGACAAAGTATGTCTTAATCTATTTTTTGACGAACATGATATGTTAGTACCAAAACACAAGCAAAACCTCTATACTGCTCACGAAGTGCTTCAAATGAAGCCACTTTTTGCAAAGGGGGATATATATGAGCGATTTTTGAAGGTAAACGAGTGGATTTACCACTATTTTCCCAATAGTTCTCACGACATCCCCGCGAAAACGGGGATCTATAGTAATAGATTCCTCTACATGAAAATTGGTGACAAAATTGAGTTAGTTCTAAAAAAACTACAACTCCTTCTTGTTAATCGTCATAAAACCACCGAAATCATTACTCCTACGCAACTCTGGTTCTTCCCAAAAGATTTTGAAAAGAGACTCAAACAAAAAAAGCTGATCTGATAATCTCTATTATCTTGACTGACCAATACGCTCAAGCTGATCTAAAAGTTCATTTGCGGGTATTTTTTGCGTATCGATATTTTCTTTTTTGGCAATGATCATGCCCTGGATAACGCGCCGGGCTTCGATAGCTTCCTTCTTTTTTAAATATTCAAGAGAACTGGGATGCTGAGTAAAAAAGCGATCGATTATTTCAAGTTTGGCAAAAATCACTCCCTCTTGGACAATCACATTGAGGATGTCTTTATATTCAATACTTCTTACTTCTTTTGTGTAAAAGAAGTAGCTGGTATGGATAGTTACTTTAAGTTCATCAATAATAAGATAGTCTGTGAAAAAATTAAATGGAAAAACTGTTTTGATTTCAATCAAAACTCGGGCCGAACCTTGAGCGAGTTTATTAAGTTTTTTTAAGGCATTTACTTTTTCATCAATGACAGAAAGAGCCTTGATCGGATTTGGTATTTTTGCAAATTTTTGAAATATGACCCCATATTTTTTGAACATATATAGAGGTATTTTACCTCAAAGTTACCCCAACTCACAAATACGAGTTCTTCCCAAAAGATATTTAAAAACACTTCGGAGCAAGAAGATGATCTAAATTACCCAGTTCGGGCAGCTAAAATATCGATCGGACTTTTTCCGTATTGTGAGTGATGGGTTTCTCTAAATTCTTGTTTTTCAGATCCTGTTGCGACTGTTACTGTACGGTCAAACCTGTAATTGGAAGGGTCAGTTTGAACTGCCTGTGGTTTTGACCATTGTGTGGAATATGATATTGCCTCATCTGAAACAATCGAAGCTCGTACAAAAATCCTTCTATTTCCAAATGTATATTCAGGCAATGCTTGTTTTGGAAGCTCAAATCCGCCTTTTTTAGCTAGTCTATCTCGAAGGACTCGAGTGGCATGGTCAAGATATGTTGCCTTATACTGTATTTGAGAAAGTTCATTATCGGGTGGAGTAATCAAATTACCTTCAGTGTCAAAAATTTCAAATTTTAAATGAATTGGACTTTGGGTTGGATTTTTCAATTTTAGATCAGTTTCTGGTAGATCATCTCCTGGATCAGGTTCAAACACTGCAGCATCAGTGCCAATTGGGAATTTTGGATCGGCGAAATAGGTAGGGTATGCATCGTAGTGTGAGCCTCTCTCAGTGACAAGTAGTGGGGAATCAAGCGTGGCTCGATAAAGGGCCGTAGACGAGAGGCAAAGTCCATATCCCCACCCATCAAGTTGTTTTGGATCAGACATCTGAGCTGCGATATATCCTTTTCTTGGATCTCTATTTTGACGTGATACTCCGTCCATTTCTTTTATCTTAAGAAGGTCAATGATAGATACTTCCTCGCCGGGAAGAATCACTTGATTATTGAGGTGTTTTGAAGCAACGGACAAATTTACCCATACCCATGGTCGCGCGTCCCACCCAACTTGGTATTGTGACAGTGCGCCTTCTATTTTAGGAAGCTCTGGCTGTCTATGCGCAATTGATTCGCCAATTGCAGTATTAAAAAAGGCAGCTCCTGCAAGTGAACCTCCGCCCAACCTCAAAAAATCTCTTCGACTTAATAAACGTGGCGCTTGTGGTGCTTTAGGAGTGTGTTGAATTTCTGCAAATCCTTGTCCATCCATACCTTTTTTACATTGTACCTATTCAAGTAGGTTTATACATGCTGTTTCAAACGGAAGGGTTGCATTGAACACAAACTTTACACAAATATCACTGCTTGGGGCAATATCAGTGTATGGTATTGAAAGCATATGGACATCATTTGGAGTGGTATTTATAGTACGAGTAATTTCCTCACCGGTTTGGCTATTTATAAACACGGCGTCAGAAATGTAGGGGTGGTCGGTTTTACAATACATCAGCGTGCTTGTCTCGCTTGGAATGATATCCAATTTACATGTGTCCTGATCGGCTCGTAGGGGAGCTGTGGGCTGAGAATAGGGCGAATATTTGTACATAACAGCTGTTGAAAAAACGAGCGCAAATGAAAACACAAGTACTTTGGCTATATTAGGCATAGGTTTGCGCCATGACATGTAGTAGTTAAGCTTGGCCGATTGAGATTCTTTAAATGCAACAAGATCGTCGCCGTAGGCAAAAATACCTGCACAAATGCTGCATTTGAGAAGTGTGACATGATCGGGGACTGAATCGCCCATAAGTGGCGCCATGACATTGCGATCTTTCGGGCACATTTTTTCGCCACCCGCTATTGAATCAGTTGTTTTTTGGCTAGCCAATTCGCGTGCTTCAGACAAAAGTATGCGGTTTATGCCATTCATTTCAAAAAAAGTTCCTCCACAAAACACGCAATGCTCGACAGTGGTTGTAGAAAGCTTACGCTGTGATAATAGATTTTGGCAATTTGAGCAAAACATAGGCAATTAGTATTTAGTATAAAGTATCTTTCGACTTTGCTCAAGACGGGTCTAGTATTTAGTATCAATCCGAGGTAGTATATAAAGCTATGTTTAAGATATTAAGACGAAAACCAAAGGCCAAAAAGTTTGAATTTGAAGCGGCGCCTGATGTCAAACAGATAATCGATGAGCTTATTGTCCAACTCGAATTTGATCATATGGTGGCTCAGCATATTTATTGCGTGCGTAGCGAGGGAAGCACGGCTCGAGCATATGCGCGTATCTGGGGGCTCTCGCGTATTTTTCAGGAGACGGCCGGTTATCCACCGACATATGTGATTGAAGTGCTCTCAAAACACTACGATAAACTGCCACCCCTAGAGCAAAAAAAAGTACTCATCCACGAACTTTTACACATTCCTAAAACATTTTCGGGCGCACTCAAGTCGCATAGCGGTCGTCATCACAAAGTCAACTCACGAGAAGTGGATAAGTGGTTTAAGAAATTAGGCGGCTAGTGCTCCATGTATAAAGGTATAGACTTTTTTTGTTTTTTTGGCCAATTTGGAAGCTGGCCAGTCAGTTCCATGACCTACGCCTTCATCAACATCTAAAAGCACTGGACTATTTGAAGTATTATTATCTTGTAATCGCGCAGCAAATTTAAGTGCATGTGCAGGATTTACATTCGAATCTTGCGAGGACAGTATGAGAATTGGCGGAACTGGTCCTTCCTGGATATTATGATACAGAGAAAGACGCCGTAAAATATCAAACTCATCTGGGTTGTCTGGATCTCCAAATTCTAACTTCCATGAAGGATCACCTCCAAGTTTTATGTAATTTATCATATCGGCAAGTGGTACTTCGCTAATAAGCGCTCCAAATCGTTCAGGATACTGCTGCAATAAGCAAGCCACCATTTGATCTTCCCCATGCTGCAATTTTATCGACTGTTGTCATATTGTTTTGAACAAGCCAGGAAGCAGCCGACGCAAAATCTTGATAAGTTTTTAACTTACCCTGTTTTTTTCCTGCTTCATGCCACTTTTTCCCATATTCTCCACCACCTCGAATATGGGGTATAGCAACAATATTTCCTTGAGTGTGCCAAGGCAAGAGCGTGGGAAATTGGCTTTTTCCAATAAAACGTGGTACCGAAAAATCTCTCACTTCAAATCCGCCATAGCCTGTCATCAAAACCTTTTGATTGCCGTCAGCCTTAAACCCTTTTGGCCCAACAAGGAACATGCTAATTCACAAGTCGAGTTTCAAGTTCGGGAAGTGTTTCTTGCAGTTCGATTTGTTGTTGTTTTGTAAGTTCTCCTGTTGACATATTGAGTTCGAATATAGTTGGAGGGACACCAAATGATTCAAAGCGGATAAAGGCAGTTTTAGCATTTTTATCAACATGAATATCACTTACAGTGCCAACTGTAGGAAGTTTAATTGGTCGAACAACACCTGTTTTTGTATCAATAAACTCAAGTTGAGAAGTGACTTTGTAAGAATAATGTGCAATAACGACATCGTCAGCAATATCATATGAAGCAAGAACGCGGTCATCTTTTCCTGCAACAGTTTCCCATTTTGAAAGATCGCTCTGGTTGGGAGCATCTCTTCTTATTCTAATTAATTTGGACATAGGTGCATCATTATCGGTTCGTGCATATATGTAGTTACCATAAATATATGGATGAAAAGTCCTGTTTTGACCTACAACGAGCGGTGTCATTTGGCCGACGGGGTGAGTATCTGTTTGTGCGGTGAAAATATCATTATTGCCTCTGCCTAGTGTGCGAAACAAAAATACTTGAGATCCATCGTCTGAAACACTTATGCCAAGCCACTCTTCGTCTTTTGCAACAAGCGGATCGTTTTCATAATTTTCTTCTCCACAGGTATGAAAATATACATAACGTTTTGTTTTTTCTTTTTTCAAGGCCCCTTTTTCATCATCAGTAGTTCCAATTTGATTCAAAACAGAAGGGTCTTCTATACGAGTGTAATAAAATCCCGAATTATCTGGAAGCCATGCAACTTGGGAGCGTCTTACGACAGGAATTGAATCGGTAATTTCACCTGTATCAATATCTTTTACTTCAAGTCGACCATATTCTTCATCTCCAGCTTCTGATACTTGATATGCTATAAATTTGCCATCGTGTGAAACATCTACATAGTCTGAAGGGATAGAAACATTTGCACCTGTCTCGCCTGGTAAATATGTATTAGGGTCGAGTACGGCGCGCTGAATATCTGACCCTCGTTCTCTCATAAATAATGCTTTGCGATTTTTATCACCTGTTCTTTTCCACTGAAATATACGGTCTTCGTGCACAAATGGACAGTTTAGTTCTCCTGCTCCAAAATAAGCTTCTACGGTACGCTCTACAGAAGTGGGTAAGCATGATTGGAGAGCCAAGCTTCAGTTGCAGCATTTTGGTTCTCTATCCAACTTCCAACCTCAGGAGTTTTTTCTTCCAAGATAGCATAAGGATCTCTAATAGTTACTCCGTGGTGAGCTTCTATACGTGGTTGAAAATCGATTTGTGACATTCAGCAATTATACTATAAGATTATATACAAGTAAATAATGAGCTTCTAGGTAAATACTATAAATATGATATAATCATTGTATGTCTTCAAACTTAGCTCAATTTGGCAAGACGTTTGAGTGGTATCGAAATATTTCCATTCAACTTCTTGAAGAATTTCCTACAAAATTATTGTCAGAACAAGTGTCTACTAGAAGCCTCTGTTTAGCCCACCAGTTTATAGATCTTGGAGAGATGGAACTTCGTGTACTTGAGCGTATAACAAAGAAGAAATACAACAAAAAAATTGCTCAACCAAATGCAGAAAAAACAAACGGGCGTGAAATAATAAAGTATTTAACTGCATGTCATGCCTTGTTTCTCTCCGAAGTAGAACACATTCCAAACAAAGACGAATGTTGTTGCAACTGGTTTGATCGAATGCACTTTGATCTTTCAGAAGCGCTTACCTTCCTTATCGCTCATGAGGCTATGCATCATGGTGAAATACTTTCATTTATCCAAACCAAAAATCTGCCAATGCCAAAAATACTGCAACGGACGTGGGGTTTTGAGTAAATCTTGTTTTATAAAATTGACCTCGTCGTTGCTGAAAGCAATATTTGTGCCCATCGCAACTTACTTTGCTTTTCGGGCAATAGCTCAACAACTGTACCAACCGCTTCTGCCATAGACCTCGCAAGCAAAATAGTATTTGTGGGTGGCACAAGACCTGCTTTAAATACGGACGCATAAAATGCAATTCCATCTTTAGTAGTTGCTGTATTTTTAATTTCAGATAGGGCAGATTCGTTAAGTGGACGTTGCGCAAGATGGTTAAGGCTATCGATTATTGCCGATTTATCATTATTTCGAATGTGCATGGTAAGTCCAATAAGATTTCGTACCTGGGCCGTCGTAAACGTAATAAGAGGGCTTGGATCTATCCAATGGAGCCTATTTTTTGGGTCAACCATAACATTGCCTGCATGTGGATCGCCATGTAGCACTTTTTTTCTAACCATTTTAAAAAGCGATGCTAAATAATGACCGGCAACTTTTCGACGATCTTTGAGGGTGGCAGTTTGTGACCACTCAGAAAGAGGTTGACCTTCAACGCGCTCCATGGTAATTGATGTATCCGAGCTCAAATCGGGATATACACGTGGAGTGCGAATGCCTAAGCTGCGTAGTTTTTGGAGAGAGTCTATTTCTTGATGTGTATCAAACTCAGCTTCATATGCAGTTTGTGCAAGCTGTGTTCCCGTCTGTATCATTTGTTTTTGATCGCCTGATAGCATTGGAAAAGCTTGTGTTGCGGCATTTATATCATCAAGAGCTGCCTTAAACTGGCTTTTGGCATTTGGTTTTTGTACTTTTGTAACGAGTTGCTTATTTGGATGCAAACTAGATACTGATTCATATACTTCAGATACTGATGCTTGACCTATGAGATTGCCTTGATTTACTTTTAATGTATTTTTTGCAATTGCTGGGATTTGTTCAATTTGTTTGGCGCTTTCGACTGGGTCTACTTCACCAAAATTACTTCTAATACTCCTGAATGCCTTCAAATATGCACGGTCTTCGTCTGTTTTGTCTCCTTTAAGTTGGATAAATGGTATGAGTGTTTGGATTACTTTTATGGGCAAGGGGCCCATTTTGGCTACTTCTGCTGCGCTGCGACTGTAGCGCTCTTCAGGAGTTAGTGCAGTATCTTCTTGAATTTGTTGCAAAGCGTAAAATGAGCGCGCGTATTTTGCCATAGTGGGAGGTGTTTCTGCCGAATCTGTTTGAGAATGTGAGTGATGACGTTTTTTGAACACAAATGTAACACCGCCATATTTATCAAATCCATCAGCATTTTTGGCATCGGCGCGTAGATCAGATACGATTGTTTCGTTATTAGAATTTTCGAGACGATAATCTTGTTTACCATCAAATACCCCAACAAGATCAAAGTCGGCCATTTTAGCAAGAGCTCTAGCCTCACTATTAGTTCCCCAGGCGTTTACTACAAAAAGTCCACCTGTCTTTAATCCCGCTGTAAATATAGGCATTTCTTCACTCGCTTCTTTACCAGTATCAGCATTTCGCAAAAGGATGATGTCGGCCTTTTCACCTTCGGGCAATTGAAAATCATGTGCTGACTGATGAACGACATGTGCATTTTGAGGCAATTCTTGTGCATTAAGTGAGGCAATAACGAGCTCATTATTATCTACATACCAAACATTATCATCAACAAATGCCTCAGTTGGGGTTGTGTCTGTACCGCTGGCAAAATAAACAATATTGAGCGGGTTTTTTCCTGAAAGATTTTTGAGATCGGCATATTCAGGTGATTTTGTTAGATTGCCATACTGTTGAAGTTGGGGGAGGCGAGCTGAAACTTCACGTCCAGCTTCTAAAAGTGTGGCTGCGCTGTCAAACATATATCAAATATTGTACTAAAGCTCGTATCTCTTGAAGTAAGTAACAGTTGATTGGGGATGATTTTTATAGCCTCATTACAAATAGGATTAAATCAGTTACTATTATAATACGGAGCATACTATGGTAGAGCCAATTACACCACCGGAAGCAGGACCAACACTTGAATCTACTCTTGCGCGTTTGGGCGCACAAATGGAGTCACCTGAGGCGCTACGAACTCCAAATATAGAAGCAGAATATGCAAATTTACCCGTTCAATTGGCGCGTGATGAAATAAAAAGAGTTCTTGAGCGAGATGACACGGTGATTGTAGTTGGTGGAACAGGATCTGGAAAAACTACTCAGATCCCCAAAATGATTTTAGAGACGCTTGGGCCAGGGGAGAGAATGGCAGTGACACAGCCACGAAAATTTGCAACAGAAAGAACAGCAAGCCGCGTGGCTGAAGAAATGGGAGTGCAGATTGGAGAGCTAGTTGGGTATCAACATCGAGATGCTAAAAAAGTAGGGCCGCAAACACGCATGATTTTTACGGTTGAAGGCACGCTTCTTCGCAAACTACAACAAGATATCACACTCCCTGATTTTGCAGCTGTTATGGTCGATGAAGTGCATGAGCGAAGTGTGAATGGAGACATATTACTTGCACTTTTGCGTAAAGCACAAGAAGCACGAAGGCAAAAAGGCATGCCGCCTTTGAAAATTGTGGCAACATCGGCAACACTTGAAAAAGACAAACTCGAAAAATATTTAAGTCTCGAAGGAAAAACCGTCGAAGTCGCAGGTACAAGTCCTCACACGATTACAGAAAGCGATGAAAAAATAACTGACCCCAAAAAAGATCCGATTGCTTGGGACCAAATGCCGGGGGCAGCGGCCGCCAAGGCACTTGAGATTTTAGAAAGAACAACGGACGGAAACTTTGCAATATTTATGCCCGGTAAAGCCTGGATTACGCAAACCATTCGAGAACTCAATAAGGCAATTAAAGCATCAGGCAAAGAATTTGATATTGAAATACTACCTCTTCATGGAGGACTGACTCCTGAAGAGCAAAACAAGATAAATGAAAATCCGGGGAAAAGAAAGATTGTCGTTACCTCGCCGGTCCTTGAAACAAGTGTGACTATGAAGGGATTGAAATATGTGATTGATTCGGGACTTGTGAGTGAAAAGAGACTTGATCCACAAACAAATGTCGAGCGACTTATGGTTGTCAAAAATGCGCAAAAAAGAAACATGCAACGTCGAGGACGTGTGGGACGTATTGTCAGTAGCACACCCGACGAATATCACGCACTTTATGATAAAAATGATCATCTTTTACCCGAAGAAGACCCACGAAAACGAGCAGAGTATCAGGAGCCAGAAATTTTACGCTCCAATCTTGCCCACGTTGTTTTAAGTCTTAAAAAAACGGGCATTAATGATGTGCGAGGGTTTGAATTTATGACAAAGCCATCTGATGCACAAATGGAACATGCGCATGCCGAGCTCAAGCGGCTTGGAGCGTTGGATGAAAATGAACAACTCACAGAACTGGGACTACTTATGGCTGAGTTTCCTGTTAACCCGGACGCAGCAAAACTCATTATCATGGGCGCACAATATGAGTGTGGACAGGAGGCATGTACTATGGCCGCCATTATGGAAAACGCCAATATATTGCCACAGACTGTCGAGCGTGCAAGTGAACTCCAGGCACTATTTGCGGAGTATGGCAAAGATGGTAATGAAAATTCGGACTTTCTTACGATGCTTTCTATTTATGATGACTGGCAAGCGCATAAAAATGATCTTGAGTGGCTTGCAAAACCTCCACAATCGGCGCTTAATTTTCTTGCATTGGCCGAGGTAGAGGAAGTACGTGATGAGCTCGTGGGCATTGCAAAAGAAAATAAGATACCTGTTGAAAAAGCACCTGACTCTCAGGCAATTGTAAAAGCCGCAGCTTCGGTATTTGCAGATAATTTATTTGTAAACTCAGATCCACAAAGAGGTACATATTCACATGTTGAAGATCCACGATTTCAAGTAAAACTAGGACACGATTCTATTTTATATGGAGCTAAAAAATTTCTTATTACAGTTGGTAGTCTGGGAGGTGGTGGGGGAGAAATTCGAGCTTCATTTGCTCAGGAGATGCCCGTGAAATTGTTATACGAAGTGCGCCCCCATCAAGTTGAAAAATCGTTTAAAGAACCTACATACTCGGCCGATAATGACGTAGTAACTGCAAAAGAGGTGTACACGTATAAAAATGATCTCGATATTCGACAAGAAGTAGTTATTCCTGTTTCCCAGGAGCAAGCGGTTGCGACTTTTGCCCGAGCTCTGGCATCTGATTATGTCGATATACCACAAGTCGCTGCAAATAGAAGCTTTTTCAACGAAGGAGCAATCACATACGATGATTTAGTTTCCTTTTACCAAAATAAACTGGGAACAATTGCTAGTCGAAATGAACTTGAGCGGGCAATAGCTTCGGGAGAGTTGGATATTTTGCTTGCCGGAAGTAAAAAGCTGGTGACAGATGGAACTGCAGTGCCGAATGAAAATGTAACCGCACATGCTCAAGGGCATACGCATGAACCAGCTATTCATCAACCCCCACCTTTAAAGAAAAAGAATATTATTTTTCGGGTTTTTGATAAACTAAGTAAGATTTTATACTCAGATTAATAAACTGACAATTATTCACGTCCGATTCCTCAACAATTTATGCAGCTTTCATTCAAGCAACTGAAGTCGATGGGACTACATCCGAAGAGAAAAAAAGTTTAATGACGATAATACTCACCTAAAAGAAGGAGGTGGAGGAAGAGGTATAGCATGACCAGAAAGCGCCATTGCAAGACTTCCCGGATTAAAGCGTAACCCAAGTCCTGTGAGCTCAACACCTTGAGCTGCAAATGCTGGTTGCAAAACACTCCCAAATGCTTGGTTTGGTCTCGATAAAAACGTTTGTCCTTCTGCTTGTATATCTCGACCATTAAGACCTTGCCAGGCAGCAAGCTTTGCGTCATCAAAGATCCCTGCTCCACCAATACTAAAACTGCTCAATTCAAGTTGATTGGGTCTTGTTGGAGAATTGCCTAATCGACAATCTACAGCTAAAGTAATAGTTGACGGTTGTGTAATGCGTATGGGTCCTGCTACAACTCCTACTAGTGAGCCGACCCGTGGTTCTTCAATAGCCACTCGTAAGTCAGATAGTGTTGCGGCAATTTGTTGACGTGATACTTCAGGGGCATGTGCTTGCTGGGCAATAAGTTGACCAATTATACTCGTCATGATTTGCCTTACTTGGTCTGGAGTTAAATCTGTACGAAATCGACCTTCTCTTTTTAATGCATCAGCTGCTTCTCTTAAAAGGGGAATGTCAAGTCTTCTCAAATCTTCAATCATAGCAGTGTTATAAAATATCATATTTAGCTTGACTTGTCAATGAAAATAAAGTATTTTAATAAGCACGTAGTAGATAATATACACGTTCGTACTAAATTTGGTAAAATAGGGGATGGCTACAGAACTTATTCTTAACAAAATACCATACGAAGCAAGCTTGGTAGATAGAGCTGGATTGGTGGTCGATCAAATAGATATTGTCGGTCTTACAAATCATTTTGCTCAACAACTACGTATTAAACCGGAGATAGTGCAGGTTGGATTACTTGGACTTTGTGAGTTAGATGAGTATTATGAAGGAGGAGTCCCGCAAGACGTTCGGGATGCCTTTTTTACGTTTTATCTTCATAGGCAAAATATACCTCTAGATACAATAGCAGGCTCAATTTATGGTAGATACAATCGAGATGAATATGCACATATCTCTCAGGTGGTTGTAGAAATAAGTCGAGAGACAAATTCATGGGTTGCACAAGATCGTGATAGATTTATGTACATCACGGGTAATAATTTGTATGGGACTACGAGTGAGAAGCAAGAGGTTTTACGCATATATGAGGAACAAATGCGCAATGGTGTGGATATTGGCTCAGTGCAGGAGCACATGAATGAGTCACGATATAGATTCGCAGATGATGATGCACAAGTGGTTCGTTCAAAGCTCATTGTTAAAGCTCAAATGCAGCCAACAGCGGATGCAAAATTAACTGCACTTGCTCAACTTGGACTTTCAGATGCTGGCATTTTCAAACGGCTTGCCTTAGCGACAGGAAATTTCCGTCACGTTGACGAGGGTGATTTTGGAACATATGCTCTTCAAATACGGACTGCTATGAGCATGTTAGCTGACGGCGAGCAAGAAGAGGTAGTAAAAGGAGCTACTGGATTATCAGATGCCGACTTTGCATCCTTATCTCTATATTTGCAAACTGAAAAACCGCAAACCGCAGACGCTGTTTCGCAAGAACTTGTAGAACTGGCAAAGACAGGCGTACCAGTCGCCGAGTGGTATAAACGTCTACGGGCATTAAACATCAAACCTGCCGATATACGAAAAAGTCCAGTGTATGCAGGAATAATTGAGCCATACATTGTAAATAGAATACGAAGCGGTACCAAGCTTAAAGATATAAATAAAGAGGGCATTTACCCATTCCATCTAAATAAGGCACTTTATAGGAGTCAAGACGAATTCAGAAAGAAAATGTATGGGGATATTGTAAGTTCACTACAACCCGACAATGCAAATATTTGTGAAGTGTATCAACAACTGCGAATGCTGGGATACAGACTAGTTGACATATTTGCTGATGAACAAGTATTTGTGCCCTTACAAAGTCACATATTACAACTTCAACAAGAAGGGGTAACGTGGGAAAATATTGAAAGATCAACTGGAGTAGCTGGCAGAGCTTTGCATATGATTTCACGTGAGTCAATAAGAACTGGAAAAAAAGAATCAAAACAAGTGGGTCTTGGTGGTCTAACTCCTGACCAATGGGATGTTCTTGAGGATCGTGTTTTTGATTGTATCGCTCGTGGAATTACAAACTATGATGCAATCGCATCAGAACTGGAGATTGAAAGATGGTATGCACATAAAGCGACGGTAAGTTTGATAAAGTCCAAAAGAATTGAATCGAGAAGAGGGCTAGAATCAGATAAACATATAAAACTCAGACAAGCACTTCAAAGCTGCCCGTCGGAAGATATAGATACCTTACAAGAACTTCTTACTGAGGTAAATGAAAACTTTGCACGTAGAAATCCAGACTTATTTATTACATTGAAGGAGCTTGTCGAAAGTATTGGGTTGACGTATTTTGGAAGAATTCCGATTTATACAGATCTGGCTAATCGTTCGGGCTTTCCCTATGTAAAAATCGAATACCCAATCCGCAGGAAAGGCAAGTCTAGTTTGATGAGAAAATATTTTATTCCACGACAAATGGTTGATAGTATGACTCAATACTTTAATACACATATATCTTGATAAGATATGTCCTTCAATCTTTGCTACAATATACTCTAACATGGAGGAGTCGCATAGCCCGGTCCATTGCGAGGGTTTGCTAAACCCTTGAGTCGAAAGACTCGCGTGGGTTCAAATCCCACCTCCTCCGCCACGCATAAATTGCAAACAATTTCAACGTGGCTGAAACATTTAAATTTACTTCGTTGATTTATCACGTTTCACTATAAGGATCCATTTGTTCCAAACCCATGTTCTTCCCGCTTCCAACTTATTTAATAAATCCAGAAGCTTGTTTAAATGTTTCACTTCACATTCAACTATCATTTAAAATAAACAAATGAATAGACAAATATTTGATAGTTTATATCGAGATATAAATGGGAAGAAAATATCGCACGAGGGAAGAGCTAAGTTACCGTACTTCTATATTGGATATACGTATGGAGAAGTAACATATGAAGGATTTTCTAAAATGGTAGAAATAACAAAACCAAAACGAAATGAGGTATTCTACGATTTAGGTTCTGGCACAGGCAAAGCGGTGTTTATTGCTTCACAATGTGACTTTTCGCAATTGGTCGGTATTGAAATAATAAAGGAGCTACATGAAAGTGCACAAAACGTTTTAAACACATATAAAAATAGTCCCAACAATAAGTATAATATGGATGAAAGGATACGTTTTATAAATTCAGATTTTACTAAAACGGATATTTCAGATGCTGACGTGTTATTTTTAAATGCTACTTGCATGTATTACGAGCTTTTTCCTGTTTTTTTAGCTAAACTCGAACAGTGTAAAAAGGGTACGCGAATTATAACTAACTCAGTTTCTATACGATCAACATCATATAAAATACAGTCTGTTGGATATTTTCCTTTCACGTGGGGTAACGAAGAAGTTTTTATTCATGAAAGGATTTAATGAGGAGAGGTCGCATAGTGGCCGAGTGCAGCGGTTTACTAAACCGCCATATCCAAAAGATATCGCGAGTTCGAATCTCGCCCTCTCCGCCAGTTGAGAAAAAGAGATTGAATAATTATGGTAAACATCACTACAACAATTACCATCAACCGTCCCATCAAAGATGTTTTTGCATACGCAACAAACCCCGATAATGCTCCAAAGTGGTATAAAAATATCAAATCAATTGAGTGGGAAACGCTAAAGCCGCTTGTATTGGGATCAAAAATTGTCTTTGCCGCTCATTTTTTAGGAAGAATCTTGAAATATGTTTATGAAATAGTCGAACTTAAACCTAACAGAAAGTTGACCATGAAAACTGCAAGCGGACCATTTTTAATGGAAACCACATATTCTTTCGAACGTATGGGAGACACTATGACGAAAATGACACTGTGCAATTATGGTAACCCAACAGGATTTTCTAGAATTGTGGCCCCATTTATGTCTTTTGCGATGCGACAAGCAAACAAAAAAGACTTGCTCAAGATAAAGGAAATTTTAGAAAAGAAACAGAAATAAAGTTATGTCAATAAAAAACATGAGATCGTATCTTCGGTAATAGGAGCTTCGTCCGCTAAAAAAAGCCCAGTCTGTTGCACATAGATATTTTCAAACAGGCGTGCGGGAGGTTAAATCTGCAAAATTATTCAGAAGGAGGAGGAACGGTTTTTCCGAAGTTTTGAGTGATTACTGAACTATCAAGTGCATCCATTGAGTCGTCTGCAACTATGTTATATACTTCATCGATTACATTGTTTTCTGGATCCTCCATAAATAACGTAGCTGCAAATAACCATCTCGAAAAATCTTGCGTACCTACAAATCCGTCACCATCAAAATCCGATAGTTCAAGATATGATTTTACTCCACCTTCAACTGCGTCATCGGTAGCTTCAAGTTGAAATTTAATATTCTCGTCAGACTTAGTAGTTCGAGTAGGACAGTTACTAGTGCGTCCATCATCATAAGTAAGATCACATGATACTTGATAGTTATCGCTAAAGCCTACTTGCGATTTTAGGCTTTCTAGATTTTGAGTAAATGAGAATGTCTCTCCAGAGGCAATAGATACCTGTTTTGTCTCTGTTGCACATTGTTCTCCAAATTCATCACACAGCTTTATATCAACGGCTTCTACATTGCTTGTAGAAACGTTTTGTATTTGGTATGAGCTGAGAAGTCCTCCCGATCGACCGGACTGACTTTGGTTTATGCGATGTCCACTATCGCGAGCACAAAGTTTGTCCAGTATAAAGGGAAGATCATCAGTGAATGACTTGATGTTTAGATATTGTTGACCTCCAGCTTTAGCTACGTTTGATGCATTAGAACCTTCTGCTCCCGCTACTACGACATTGTGTGTTGCATTTGATGAACCCACTTGATAGGAAGCAGGGCATACGTCTTGCAGCTTTTGCAACCCGTTTTTGAATCTTGACATGCTGTTACACTCCTTAATGGTTTTAAATTTATGTTCACCTGAAACAGGTTCACATCCTTCTAATTTTGCTCCTCCAGTGTGGTATGCACATTTTGTCTCCTCACCATTAAACACTGTATTTGAAACACTGGGGATACCATCTGATAAATAGACTTTGATATTTCCAGTGCGACGCGTCATGACCTCAAATGATTCATTAATATTAGTCCATCGACTTGGGCCGACATTAAAGTTGATTGTATTGTTTGCACATATTGGTCCTCCTGGGGCAACTTCACGGCTGAACGTATCATAACAAAATCTGATTTTGTCATTCGAAAATGTTTTAAAGTATGAGTTGAGTGCATCATTAATTTTTGGAACATTGCCTGTCTGAGTGAATGAGTTGTCAATCATAAAATATACCGATGCGTTACATGATGGAGGAGTGGGCGTAGCTATAACGCGAGTTGGTGTTGGGATTCTTGTAGGAGTTGGGATTGTACGAGTTGGTGTTGGGATTCTTGTAGGAGTAGGAATTCTGGTTGGGGTTGGGTCTGTACGAGTTGGAGTAGGGATTCTTGTAGGAGTCGGAATTGCAATGGTTGGAGTTGGTGTAACTCGAACAGTCGGTGTTGGCGTTGGTGGCAGCGCACACCCATTAGTCGTAAGTCTTTGTGTGAAGTTTTGACTTGTTTGTCTACTACTTCCTGTACCTATTGTTACATGATAGTCAAAAATTATTTCTTTAGGGCTTCCATCAAAAATAAACGCAGGCACATTGCTGTGATAATATAAATCAACAACAGCATCTTGATTAAGATCGGGATTAGGGTGGCCACCACTTCGCAGACCTAAGTATAGCGCGCGTTTATCTGGTCGCGTCGATCTTGCATGGGTAGTTGACTCATCAAACAATACTTTGACAGCGTCTACTATTTCTCCTCGATTGTGACTCATCCACGTACGATAGCCCACTGGACTGGTTCGACCGGTGGTGCTACCCGACACCTCATCTGCATTATTTAATACAAATTCATCACTGCCACTTTTTATAGTGATTCTGTCAATAACGGGATCAACACACACTCGAAATATTCCTCCACATGAAAGTGGATGTTCACTGAATCGATTTCCTGTTCGACATACTCCAGGAGCTTGTGTAGGTGTTGGTGGATTAGTTACACCAACTGCTATTGTAGGAGTAGGAACTCCGGGAGCAGTTGTGGGTTGAACTGCTCTTGTTGTGGGAGTTGGGATAAATTGACATTGTCGTCCATTGGGAAAGCCCGCACATTTGCCCCGACCTCCGCCCACAAGTGAAAAATCACAGTGTAAAGGAATATCGTCGCTGGTGGTTTCTGTGCCACGCCTATCAACTTGGTTACAGTCGCGATCAGCTCGACATATCACGCCACAGTTGCCTCCAACATCGTCACATCGGTCTTTTTCACCTGATGCAGGTAAACATTTACCAGCTCGCATATCACACGCTAAATCTATTTGTTCGCCAGCAGAATTGCGATCTGTGCGGGAACAGTCACTATTTCGACTACAAGCATCTCCGCACCTACCTATGGCTGAAGCTGAGGAATTGGTTGTTACTTTTTGTGTATTATTACCTATAAAAAAGCCCGTCAGCATAAGAAAAACTGACGTAATAAGAAGCGTTGTCGCAATCTCACCGTTGCGATTGTGCCATTTGTTCATCACTATTTAGATTATATACAGATACAAAACACCAATACAAGTATAATAATGCGTTTTTTTGAAGATATCAATATGTAAATATAATTAATTTTAGATGGTATAATAAAAGACCTATAATATGGTATAATTAGATATATGCTTCCCGAACCCGAACATTCTCGTAGCGTAGACGAAATCCAGACATGTATGCAAATAGCCACCAATCCTCGTACATTTAATTTTGAATCATTTGTACTACTTGGAAATCCTGGACGTCCTAAATCCTTAACTGGACAAGTTCTTGACCCCAAGGGTATTGTGCCTGAATTGCAGGTTGATTTAATGGTAGCAAGCTTCAAGGGCTTACAAGGTGATAGAGGTGTTTATTTTATGTCGCGCCCAGATGTACTTGCTGCGCCCGAAACGCAAGTGCTGCTTTCATCTCTGTCTTTTCCTACTGCGCAAGTACTTGCGCATGATAGATTTTTAGAAAATGGTGCTAATTTTGATAATGGAAACGGAATGATAGACTCTTCCCTGTTTGGAAGAGATGGTATGCCGAGTCCGCACCATCCTCTCGCATTTATTGTCTCAGGACATACAGTAAAGCCAGATTCGGCACGTGAATTAGTAACATATTTATTTGCTTTTAAAAATAAACCGGTTAGTCCAACTTTAGAATCAATTTCCCATCGTATTGGCGAAGTGTATAGCATGAGTCCTATTTTTAATAACTAAATTTAAATCCCTAAGCGGTATACTTAATCTTCATGACTCCACTTGCTCAATTTTTATCGATCATTCTCCTTCTTCTTCCTCACTATGTTTCGATCATGATTGGATTTTTAGCGGGGAAGTTTTTCAAAATAGATAAAGACACGATTGCTTCTCTTTTGGTCAATATTATTGTGCCGATTGTTATTTTTAATTCAGTGGCAAGCACGCGTCTTACATTGGGAGTTTTGTCGTTGCCAGTTTTATTTTTTCTCATCGGTTCACTCATTAGTGTCTCTATGTATTTTTTAGGGAAAATTATCTGGAAAGACAACACTAAAAACATTTTTGCATTTACAACGGGTACAGGAAACCTGGGATATTTTGGACTTCCTGTCGGCATTGCGCTTCTTGGGAGTGAGTCGGCCGGGATTATTATGTTGTGTGCGATAGGCCTTATGTTTTATGAAAACACGGTCGGATATTTTTTCGTTGCAAAAAGTCACTACAGTGTAAAAGATAGCCTCATAAAGGTTGCAAAATTGCCCATCTTACACGGATTTATTTTGGGTATTATTGCGTCACTTTTTTCTGTGCAATTTGGCAACGTATACCTGGGCGCAGCCGCGAACTTTCGTGGAGCGTTTTCGATATTGGGGATGATGATGATCGGACTTGCACTTTCTGATATCAAAAAATTCACGTTCGATAAAACATTTATCGCTTCATGTTTGGCGGTCAAATATATCTTGTGGCCAGTTGTAATGGGGATTATATTATATATTGACTGGATGTTTTTTAGGATCTATGTGCATGACACGCTAACAAGAAATAGCATGGTTATCTTATCGGTCATGCCGCAAACCACAAGTACTGTGATTTTTGCAACACTCCTCAATGTGCAGCCACAAAAAGCAGCTACTGCAGTGGCAGCGAGCTTTATTCTTGCTCTTTTTGTCATCCCGATCGTATTTATGATGTTGTAAGTAGACTTCAAACTTGTTATTTGTCATTTCGATCCCCGCTAAGGCGGGGTGAGAAATCTGGTCAAATAAAACGAGTGACGAGATCTCTCACCCATAAAGAGTTCGAGATGACGTGGCGTGGTGGTCCAGCTCCCTCGGCAAGCTCGGGATGACAAACCTACACCATTGTCATTTCGATGGAGCGAAGCGACTGAGAAATCTGGTCAAATAAAACGTGTGACGAGATCTCTCACCCATAAAGGGTTCGAGATGACAAAAAATATGTATACTATTTGCATGCATAAGCAGATCAATACATTTTTGTTTCTTGTTACTGCTTTTTTACTCGTTCCCTTTATTTCGCACTCTTACGTTTTTGCTGAAAAAATTGATAATTATGCTGTCAAAATTGAAATAAAAAAAGACGGCAAGATACACGTTCGTGAGGAAATATTATATGACTTTGAGGAGTTAGAGAGACATGGTATTTTTCGAGAAATACCTTACACCAAAACAAACACTGATGGAAAAAAATACAAAATGACAATAGATAACATATCAGTTGTCGATGAAAAGAAGCAAGAATATCAATTTAGCAAAACGGATGAAAATGAACAAATTGGCCTCAAAATAGGCGACGCTGACCGCACAATCACCGGCATTCACACATATGTCATTTCTTACGACGTATCGGGTGCTTTGACATATTTTAGCGACCACGATGAGCTCTATTGGGATGCAATTGGAACCAATTGGAATGTAACCATTTCAACGGGCAGTGCTACTGTTGTACTACCGCAAGATATCAAGATAGAAAATATTCAAGCATCTTGTTTTACCGGATATGAGCAAAGCAGCGAAAGCCAATGTCGTTCAAATATTGCAAACAGTACAATTTCCTATTTTCTTGATCGCCCACTTTCGCCAGCAGAAGGATTTACTATCGTTTCTGGGTTTCCAAAAGGTATGTTGGCAGTCCTTGAGCCGACACTCATTGTCCCATTTTGGGAAACATTTTTGGGCAAAATAACGTTTGGGGGAATTATGTTGTTTGCTTTATGGTGGTACATTTTATACCCAATAAAAATAGTGCATAAGTGGTTCACAACAGGTCGTGACCCACATGTAGGGCCCGCTCCAACTGCCTATTTTGATCCACCACAAGATAAAATGGGGCGAAAACTTGCTCCGGCCGAAACCGCAGGGCTATTTGACGAGGTCGTCGACAACAAAGACATAACGGCCACATATATTGATTTGGCAAGGCGTGGATATTTCACCATTGTTGAGAAGAAAAAGGGAGAATTTGTGCTAATTAAAAATGATATGCCGGCTGGCGGATTAAAAGTTAAGAATGAAGAATTGTCGGATTTTGAACGAATATTATTCGAAGGCACATTTGCAGGTGAAAATGAAGTTGAACTCAAAAAAGCTTCTCTGGTAACTGAGTTCACTAAAACGAAAGACAAAGTATACGAACGTTTAGTAAGTAACGGTTTTTTTGACAAAAATCCTGACAAAACACGTACGTTTTATATCGTAATGGGCACGCTTGCCGTTACAAGTGCCAATCCGTTACTTGCACTTGCTTCGTTTATTTTTGGTCGAAATATGCCCAAAAAAACACTTCTTGGAGCAATTGAAAAAAATAAAGCTGCGGGACTCAAGAATTTTTTGCAAAGCCAAGAGCGCCACTTTGCATTTGAAAAAGGGATCAAAAGTCAAGAATTGTTTGAAAAAATGCTTCCCTTTGCAGTTGCATTTGGAGTTGAAAAGGCATGGGTAAAGCATTTTGCGAAAACCCAGCTTGCAAATCCTTCCTGGTACTCAGGGTATGGACACACCAATACATTTTCAGGAGATAATTTTTCCAAGAGTCTATCAAGCCTAGGGTCAAAAGCTGCAAGCGCGGCCACTCCGATAAGTTCATCTACTGGTCATTCTTCAGGATTTTCCGGCGGTTCCTCCGGTGGTGGAGGTGGTGGAGGCGGGGGCGGAAGCTGGTGAGATTGAAATAAAGCCTATAATATGATAGATTCATAGAATGGCAATTGGAGAATTAGATAGGAGAAATAGGAGACGTGTGGAACAATGTATCGAAATTGTTAATCATCCAGAAAGGTATAATTATAAAGGCCATACATTGAAGCTTCCTGATCTGCCACCAACAGGAACACTGGGAGTAGATTGGGACTACTTAATAGCTTGCTTTCCCAACGGAGAAACTGATCACATGTTAGTAACCCCCGCAGAAGGTTATACCTATAATAATCAAACGCTGATGAACGTCCTGGAAGCATTACAGCAGTTGCCTCCTTCCTTGCTAGAAGAAGATAGAAAGTTGGCTGACAAACTCGGAATAGAAGACACAGCAGATACTTCACAATGGCTTGAGTCACCCCTTCGGGAGCCACAACTTAAGGGGAGGATGCCGCTTGCGTTTGTGATCGCTTCAAGAATACGAGGTATGGAAGGAGACAATCAAGTAATAACACTGCATACGCCAAATGATATGTTATTTCAGACACCGGCAAATTATATTGGAGAAATTATTGGCAGAAAGTTAGAACAAATTGCCGCAGCAAATTAATATATTTCTACTATGCACGAACTTCTACAACCTACAAAAATCACAGATCTTTTTACTTCTCGAGAGCAATTTGATGTCGATGGCGTGTCTATCCAGCTTGGGGATATTGCAGGAATGTCAAGACTTGATGCAATAGGTGAGTTTGACGTAACGATCGGTTGTGCTGGTGAACTTAGAGCCAAAGACGTAGCCAGTTTCATGCGCGCAGCCTTGTCTGATCCAGACCCACTACATGCAACACTTGCAACGCTTGAGACTACTGGACAATTGAGATCCATTAAAGCTGCCCCATTTAGTGCGGGCGCTAATTTTCACGTGCTATTTGTTGAAGCAAAAACAGATACAGATACGTGTCATTTTGTACTCAACATATCACGAGCACCTGTTGGTACATCTCAAGGTCGAGAATTAGCAGCCGATTTGGAAGGACTGCAAAGTTTGCATAGTGCATTTGAAACTCATCTAGAACCTCAAACGAGAGAAAAATTTAATATAGCTAAACCAGGACAGATGTGGAATGTTGATTATGGAGAAAATCAATACACTGTTACTTCACAACAATTTGTACCGCTTCCTGGACTCATAGTGGACTTAGCAGGTGGAATCGATGATAGTGATGTTCAATATTATAGATATGCAACCTATTTTGGTAGTATTAACTCTCATTTAAATAGATTTAATCAACAACAAGCTCAAAAAGCAAGTCAAGCACCATTTGCGGTTGAAAGAATTGAAAAAAAGTTCGCAGGCAAACCGCAAAGTCGCATTGATCAAGCACTTCGCAATCAAGTTCCGTTTTTAACAGAATATGCATACCAGGAACATGATTATCTTACGGGATGTGCATTAGTATATCTTCTTTCAGGAAACAGGTTTATTCAGCACATGTCTACAACTACTGGTGATTGGGTTGGAGAAATAAATCCACAAGGTCTGAGCATGATATTGACAACTGCAAGAAAAGGTCTCACACAAGAAACAATGTCAGATGAAGAATGGATCACATTTATGAAAAAGGGTGCAGAAATAAATCCCGATATTATGCATAGAACTGGTGGAAAAGCACTATTATCGTTTGCTAACATTCCCGATGAAGTGTTTGCTCAAGCTCTTTTGCGTGCCAGAAAAATGATTGTCAATTAATATACATATGCGAGAAAACTCACGATTTGAGCGATTTTCATTTGAGCCCGACGACCCACGTGCAGATAGGTGTTTGAGAATTAGAACAGATCCATTTGGCAGCCAATATTATTTTTTTAGATTGGCGGGGGATTTAAGCCAACCTATGCTAGATCACTTAAGTCAGCCTCGGATACTACTAGCGTGTTTTGGAACAAAAGATAGAGATGAGTTACAATATCAGGTTTATAAAGGTCATCAAATGAAGTGGATGTTTAATAGACTGCTTCTAGTCAAGCCACCTCAGGTTATGATCCACGCACAGGAGAGGTTTTTAGGTCTGCGAGGTAGAGCAAACGTAGGAAGAAACTTTTGGATTGACCACCCTTTTCGTGGTTCAGATCATCCCCTTGCTATTGCAAGCATAGATCTGGTTCAAACAGCGAATGGACCCCACTTTCCTCTTGAGTTTTATCATCCAGCGAGTATCCCACCGCTTCTTGCACTAGATGTGATGAAGGAGCATGCTAGAGAGGGACTTGCGAGATTGGGAGATATGTAATTGTCATATATTATTTTTATACAATATGTCTATGTTTTCAATTTTCAAAACAAAATATCGACCAGGACTTGCGCCAACTCGTATTGAAGCGCTTACTGACAGTATTTTTGGATTTGCGATAACACTATTGGTTTTGGCGCTAGTTGTTCCAGAATTAAGTGAGGCACAGTTATCAAGTGGTGCATTACTTTCCTATTTAATAGCTCTGCTACCCAAATTTGTCACGTATCTTGTGTCAGCGCTAGTTATTTCTATTTTTTGGATAGGGCACACTATACTTTTTGCGTTTGTGAAAAAAACTGATAGATTTTTTATGTTACTTAACGTTTTCTTCATCATAACGATTGGATTTTTCCCTTTTCCTGTTGCCCTTTTGGGAAAGTATCCGTATCAGCTTGAGGCGATTGTGTTATATGGGGCAACGCTTGTCACTTCAGGCCTTCTTTTTGCAAGTATATGGATGTATGCGAGTCACAAGAGACATTTGATAAGTAATAAATTAAGCGACGCATTGATTAAGAAAGGAAATATTATTGTGGCTGTTGCACCTGTCGTGTACTTTTTGGCAGTCCTTTTAGCATTTGTTGTGCCACAACTGACACTTGCAATCTATGCGATCGTACCTGCAATCTACGTCGTCCCCAGTGTCGTCGACGAACTTGTCGAAGCTGGAGCTATAGAATAACCTTTTTTAGTAATCTTCGTTTGATCTTTAATCTACTATGGGATATAATAGTGTATGCCAGAAGTCAAGCGTTACACTCAAGTAAGAAGAGCAGCACGGCAAATTGCCACAGGAGTTATCTCTGATTGTCCTCATAATCTGCCAGAAGGTACTGTGGCATATGCCGACGAAGGATTTAAAACAGAATATTACGGACTTCTTGCTAATATGGTAGGGCTTGTTGTTGGAAGAGTTAAAACAAATTTTTTTATACCCCCAGATATTTTAGAAGGTAAATGTCAAGTACCCGTTTTGTTGACAAATTTGTCTAAGACACGATTCGCATATAGCAACTTGAATTGAGCTGGTGACATTTTCAGCGTTGTGTGTATTCGGGAGTGGTTGTAGTAATCGATGGTATGGT
>Ga0163152_10002447_pt1 | contig 26516 bp, 23 predicted proteins | sample OliLakLV19MP8IB2_FD_148635 | JGI IMG/M metagenome (GOLD analysis project Ga0163152, IMG submission 148635) | Freshwater microbial mat bacterial communities from Lake Vanda, McMurdo Dry Valleys, Antarctica - Oligotrophic Lake LV.19.MP8.IB-2 | ecosystem: Environmental > Aquatic > Freshwater >...
CTCCTAGTGGGTGGGGTGGGGTGGGGGTTATTCCGGCTCTACGACCGCAGCGACGATTCCGTCAGCGGTGTAGATTTCGACCGTCTCGCCGGAGTTGCCCGCGAGAGCCCAAGCCCGATCCATGAGGTCGGACATCAGCTTTTTCTGGCCCGCCTCGTCGTGGTCATCGTCGTAGATTGCGGTTTGCTCTGTGGTCATCATGACTGCTTTCATTTTGCTTCTCCTGGTTGGGTGAGGCGGCACCTTGGTGGGCGCCGCCTGTAGATGGCCTACTCCTCGATCTCGTCGAGCAGATGCGCGAGATCAGCCGGGAGATCGTACTCGTTGGTTCTGAGCCACACGGCGGCCGCGCGGTGGCTGATCCACTCCGCGTGCGGGATGCTGCCCTGCCACTGGCTCGTGCGCTCGGTGTAGTACCGCCCCTTGCGCGAGCAGTGCAGCGTCTCGTGCACCCACTGTGAGCCCGTGGCGAGGCTGATGTGGTTGTTGCCGTCCCAGCGCGTGTCCTCTTTGTACGACTTGGTCGCGCGGTCGGTGTTGACGGTGGTGCCGTCGTCCATGCGGTAGATGCTCATGATTTTGTCTCCTGCCCGGGGGCATTTGAGGAGCCGGAATCCGTCCGGCGCGGCTGGATCGTTGATCCATGACTCAATATAATCGCCTCATTGCGATAACGCAAGCACTATCTGCGATTATTCTCAACTGTTACATCTGTCAGGTTCGCAGGCGGGCACAGCGCCCCTGCCGCGAGTGAATGATTCAGGCGCGTGAGAAGGACCGATATGGCGAAGAAAGCCGCTGGTGGGAAGGTCGCAGCCAAGATTTCGCTCTGGGTCGAGGCCATGATTCAGAACGGTGGAAACGGTGCGGAAGCGGCGGTAGCGGCTGGCTACAAGCGTGGCGTGGCCGCGAGACAGGCCGCGCATCGAATGTCGACAAATGTAACAGCCGTCCGCCTCCTGGCCGAGCGCAGGTCGAAGGTCGTTGGCGAGGCCATGGAAATTACGGGCCTGTCTGTCGAGCGGACCTTGCGAGAAGTGGCGCGGATAGCGTACTTCCAACCGAAACGGATGTTCGATGCGGAGGGCAAACGCATCCCAATCCACGAGTTGCCCGACGAAGTGGCTGCCGCCCTTGGGTCGATCGAGTACGAGGAATTGAAGGCCGGCCGGGGCGAAGAGGCTGCGGTTATCGGTGAGACGGTAAAGGTTAAGGCGTGGGACAAGAGGGGCGCGCTGGATATGGCCATGAAGCATCACGGCGAGTACGAGCGGGACAACAAGCAGAAAAACGACCCGCGCAACATGACCGACGAAGAGCTTGAGGCCGAGATTCTGCGCGAGACCGAGGCCCTGGCGGCGATCGAGAAGGCGCAGGTGTCCTCCCGCAAGGCGGCGAAAGCAGCCAAGGCGAAGTGACCCCGCTCATTCCGGCGCCGGAAGCGCGGCACCGGCGGTTCCTGGATGTGCGCCGGGAGCAACTGAAGCGGCAGCGCAGGAAGGGCGAGCAAGCCTCCCTCGCGCGCTATATCCGCTCGATCTGGGGCGACAGCTTCATCCTCGAAGAGCCGCATTTGCTGCTCTGCGGGTACTACGAAGCCTTGTTTGCCGGTGACATCGACCGGGCCATGTTTTTCATGATGCCGCGCGCGGGAAAGTCGAGATTGGCTTCGATTGCGGGGCCGAGCTGGTACTTGGGCAAGCGGCCGAGTGACCTGGTGATGCAGGTGGGGCACTCGCAAGACCTGTCGGTCGAATTCGGCCGCGAGACCAAGGACCTGGTGCGAAGCCAGGAGTACGCCGAGATATTCCCCGGAGTGGAACTGCGCGCGGACGTGAAAGCGGCGGGCCGCTGGCACACGAACCAGCGCGGCGGGTACTTCGCCGTCGGGGTTGGGACCGGGATTGCCGGCAAGGGCTTCAACTGGGGCAGCGCGGACGACCTGTTGAGCGAACAGACGTATCTCTCGGACGCCACGAACAAACGCATTTTGCAGTGGTGGGGGCCGGGGTTCTACACGCGCCGGCAAATGGACCGGTCGGTCATCAGTCTGACCAATACGCGCTGGCGGAAGGACGACATCTCCGGGTATCTGCTCCAGCTCGCGAGGGAAAACAAGGACGCCGACCAGTATTCGGTTCTGAAGATCCCCGCGATTATTGACGAAGTGACCGCGGAAATGCTGAACGAAATGTCCTACGACCCGATTCTGCGCGAGGGGCCGAGGAAGGAGCGATTCAAATTCAAGGCGGGCGATTCGTGCATGCCGCGCAGGTTTCCCATGAAGGAACTGCGCCGGATCAAGGCCAACCAGACTGAGCGGGCGTGGCAGGCCCTGTACCAGCAGAGCCCGACGCAGGACGAGGGCGCGATCATCAAGCGCACATGGTGGCGCAAGTGGCCGGAGAAGAAGGCCCCGACGTGCATCTACATCATCCAGATGTACGACACAGCATTCGAGGAGTCCGAGGAATCGGACTACTCGGCGCGCACGACGTGGGGGATTTTCGAGCACACGGACTACAACGGCGTGGTGCGGCCGTGCGTGATCCTGCTCGAGCGGTGGAAGGCCCGGGTGGGGTTCCCCGAGCTGCGGCACCTGGCGGTGCAGGCGTTCGAGGACTTCAAGCCCGATAAGGTCTTGATCGAGAAAAAGGCGAGCGGCCATTCGCTGATTCAGGAATTGAAGCGCAAGAAACTGCCCGGCGGCGGGTCATTACCCGTCCAGGCGGTGACGATCGCCAAGGGCGCGAGCAAAACGGCCCGGGCGCATGCGGCTTCGGTGGTGCCGGAACAGGGCTGCGTGTTCTACATGGACAGGTCTTGGGCGCAGGAGGTCATCACGGAATGCGCCGAATTCCCGTTCGGCGAGCACGACGACATCTCGGACACCTGCGTGCATGCCTGGCTCTACCTGCGAAAGCACTGGTGGCTGCAACTTGCCGACGAGCCCGAGGACGAGGAAGAGAAAGCCGAGCCGGTCAAGCCGTTCGGCTGATTTCACGTGAAACATTAACGACAGGGAGGGGCACATGGCTGTAAACAAGCGCGTAGCGCAGTTCGGCCGTGGCGCCGTTCCAGAAGAGCAACTGCCTGCCGGGGCGCTGTCCGAGCCCGATCTCTCGCCGGCAATGGTGGTGGACGTGTCCGAGCAACCCGAGGTCTCGGGCGACTCGAACGTGCGCTACCTGCAAAACGGGAACATCGAGGTCGACGGCATCGGGGCATCCGAGGGCGCGACAACCGGCGGCACGGAGCACGACGACAACCTGGCCGATCGCATTTCGGAGTCGGCGTGCGCCACGATCGCCCAAGAGGTCTGCGAAGCGGTGGAGGCGGATCTGCGCAGCCGCTCGGAATGGCAGCAACGCCTTGCCGATGGACTCGAGCTGCTTGGCGTGCGCGAGCCGACCGCGAATCTCGGCGTGTTCAAGATGGCATCCAAAATCAATCATCCGGTGATTGCCGAGGCTGCGGTGCAGTTTCAGGCCCGGGCGATTGCCGAACTGTTCCCCTCGAGCGGCCCGGCCAAGGGCGTGCCCCTGGGCAAGCGCACGAAGGAGTTGGAAGAGCAAGCCGAACGGGTGGCCGACTACCTGAACTGGCAACTGACCTTCGACGATCGGGCGTACTTCGAGGACTTCGACCAACTCCTGTTCATGCTCGGGTTGGAAGGCAGCCAGTTCAAGAAGGGCTATCACGACCCGGTGACCGGCAAGAACCGCATCCGGTGGGTGCGCGTCGAGAACTTCGTGGTGCCCTACTCCGCGACCAGCCTGCGCGATGCGCGCCGCTACACGGAGATCATGTGGGAGTCGGACAACGAGGTCCGCAAGAAGGTCGCCGCGGGGCAATACCGTGACGTCGACCTGGGGCCGGCGAACGTGGTGCGCATGAGCGACACCGAGACCCCGCTGCAAGCGGCTTCCGACCAGGTGGAAGGGCGCGATGCGGGCTCGATGCGCCCCGAGGACGCCGAGCACCAGTTCTACGAGCAGCACGTCGACCTGATCGTCGAGGGCTTCGAGGATCGGGGCATGGATGGCGAGGACACGGGCATTGCCCGCCCCTACATCGCGGTGGTTGACAAGGATTCGCAATCGCTGATGAGTCTGCGCCGCAACTGGAAAGAGGACGACCAGACCAAGGCCAAGCGCATCTGGTACACGCATTACAAGTACCTGCCGGGCCCGGGCTTCTACGGACTGGGGCTCCTGCACATGATTTCCGGCCTGGGCAATGCGGCTACGGGCGTGCTGCGCGCGATCATGGTGTCCGCTGCCCTCGCTTCGGCCGGCGGCGGGTTCAAATCGAAGGAAGGGCGGGGCTTGCAGGGCTCGATTTCGGTGGAGCCGGGTGTGTTCAAGGACACGGACCTGTCGCACGAGGAATTGGCCAAGGCGTTCTACCAGCCGCAGTTCAAGGAAACCCCCCCGGCGCTCTTCCAGGTGCTCGGGCACCTGACGGATGCGGCACAACGCTTCGCCAGCACGACCGAGAACATGGTGGGCGATGCAAATAACACCGGGCCGGTGGGTACGACGGTGGCCCTGATCGAGCAAGGCTCGAAGGTGTTTTCGGGGATCCACAAGCGGTGCCACGCCAGTTTGGGCGAGGAATTGTCGATCCTGGCCGCGTTGAACGGCGAGTACATGCCCGAAGAGGGCTATCCGTATGCCGTTGAAGGGGCCGACCGCGAGGTATTCCGGACGGACTTCGACGACAAGGTGGACGTGCAGCCGGTCTCGGACCCGAACATCTTTTCGAGCACGCAGCGGATTGCCATCGCGCAGGCGCAGGTGGATGCGGCCGAAAAGGCCCCGGACATCGTGGACCGCCGGGAAGCGGTGCGCAGGCTCTTCGTTGCCATGCGGGTGCCAGACATTGACGCGGTGATCCCGGACCGGAACAAGGTCGCTCGAGCCGATGCGGTGACGGAAAACGCGCTGGCAGGGCAGGGCGTGGCGATCCGGGCATTCATGGATCAGGACGATGTGGCCCACAACACGGTGCACGGGGCGTGGTTGCAGGACGCGCAAGCCAACAGCCGGGCGACCCCGCAGGCCATGGCGGTGATGCAGTCCCACATGAGCGAGCACGAGGCGAACCGCTACCGCAAGGAAATTGCGAACGCCGCGGGGATCCCCATCGTGCCGATGAACCTGAACGCCGAGCCCGGGGAACCGGTGGTGCCCACGCTCCCGCCCGAAATGGAAAACCAGATCACGGCCAAAGCTGCGGCCTACATCGCGCAGCAGGCGCAACAGCAACAGCCGCAGGAGGACCCGGCGGCAATCGAGGCCAAGGGCAAGGTGGACGTCGCCCGTGAGCGCATGCAGGCCGAGCTGAAGATCAAGGGCGACCACGAAGCGGGGCTGACCCGCATCGCGGAGACGAACGCCAAGGCGAAGATCGAGATTGCCCGCTTCACTGCCACGCAGATGGCCAACATCAAGCGGGCGCAGGCTGACTTCGATACCGCCTTGCAGAACGAGCGCCAGGTGGGCGAATCGAGCCGCGCCATGGCAAAGGACGAAGCCGAAGGCGCGCGCACGCAGGCCAAGGACGGCGTGGGCAACGCGCAGAAAGCACTTGCGCAAGCGGTGGAGGAAATGGCCGCGGGCATGGATTCCCTCTCGAACCGGCTGAATGACGTGATCCAGCACGTCGCGGGACAGCCGTGAACGTCAGCGACATCGTGAAGAAGGCGATGGAGGCCATCGAAGCCGAGGCACTGGCGATCGACCGGCAGGTGTGCGGTGGAAGGCTCACTTCCATGGAAGCGTACAAGGCGGCGTGCGGGAAAGCCGAGGGCTTGCGCATGGCCAAGGACATTGTGAATACCCGGCTCTATAAGGGCCTCGACGACGAAGGAGAGACGTGAGTAATCAAGAAGCAGGATGGGTGAACGCAGAGGACGTGGACTTTCCCGAGGGCATGCCCAGTGCAGAGCTGTGGCGCGTGCTGGTCATGCCGATGCAGCCGCGGCGCATGTCGCGCGGCGAGGGCGGAGCGCAGATTGCCCTGCCCACGATGGTGGCCGATGCCGAGCAACACCTGAACTACATCGGGCTGGTCGTTGACATGGGGCCGCTGGCCGGCAAGCACGAGAAATTCACGCACGAGGGCGCGAATCACTACCGCGTGAAGGAGGGCGACTGGGTGATCTACGGGCGCTACTCGGGCCAGAAGATTGAATTCCGGGGCGTGAAGCTCGTCATGGTGAACGACGACGAGATTCTTGGGATCGTGAAGGACCGCGAAGGGTTCCGCGTCCACGTATAAGCACTAGCCCAGCGCGGGGATTCAGCCGGCCCTGCGTTACCGCATGGTGCGGTGGGTACTCGGCGGAGGGGCTTATGGCAGGCAAAGACGTGCTGGACGAAGACGACCTGGACCCGAATGCCGGGATCGAGTCGCTGATGGAAGGCGAACCCGACGATCCTGCGGGCGACCCGAAGACGCCGGACGACGTGGAAATTGTCATCTCGGCGGGCGAGGATGCGGACCCCAATGCGGACCCGGAAGCGGAAGACCCGCCGGCGATCGAGGCGGCGGACGACGACCTTTCGGGCTACTCGGCCGCGGTGCAGAAACGCATCATGCGCGAGCGCCGGCTGAAGACCGATGAAAGAAACGGGCGGCAGGCCGAGCGCGAAGGACGGATCAGGGCCGAAGTCAGGGCGCTCGAGGCCGAAAAGCTGCTGATCGTAGCGGCCACGGGCAACGTGGATTCGCGTCTTGCCGTGGCGGAAGCTGAGTGGAAGGTGGCGCTCGAAAATGGCGACAACGACGCCATCATCAAGCACCAGAAGGAGGTCAACAACCTGCAGCGCGAGCGCGCGCGACTGGCCGACGCCAAGGTTGAACTGGATTCCCGCCCTGCGCCGGAAACGGCCGCGCGTGAACCGAACAATGACCTGGTGAGCCAGTGGAAGTCGCGCAATCGTTCCTGGTTCATGGATCCGAGATTCAAGACCGAGACGAGCTTCACGAAGGTGATCGACGCGGAGATCGCGGCCGAGGGCAACTACACGCCCGACACGCCGGAATACTTCGCGGAGTTGGACCGGCGCATCCGCGACAAGATGCCCGCGCTGCGCGGCCGGCTGCAGCCCGTGGCGCAGCGGAAGGTGCCCCCGACCAATGCGCCGTCGATGCGCCAGGCCCCGGCCGGCAAGCGCGGCACGGTGACGCTGAACAAAGCGGACATCGACTGGATGCACCAGTTGAAGCTCGACCCGAAAAACCCGGAGCACGTGAAGGAATACGCCCGGAACAAAGGAGGCATGAACAATGGGTAAGCGCGGTGTATCGCGGACCGAACGGCCCGCATCGGACGAAGGGCGCGAATCGCGCGAGCAGGAACTGCGGGCGTCGATGGGGGTTCGTCCGATGGACGATCAACCGTGGGTGCGCGGCTCTTCGCTGGACGCCCCGCCGCCCCGGCCCGGCATGGGCCAGAAGTGGGTGCGGGTGGAGCTGAACGGCACGGCCGACCAGATCAACCTGCTGAGCAAAGTGCGCGAAGGCTGGATGCCGCGTGATCCGGCCACGGTGGCCTCGGACTTCCCGGTGCCGACCCTGGCGCACGGGCGCCTGGGCAACGTGATTTCGGTGGTGGGCATGGTGCTCATGGAAATGCCCCTCGGGCGGATAGCGCAGAGAAACGCGCACTACGAGGCCAAGAAAAAGCTGATGACGGCCGCCATCGAAGGCGACCTGAACAAAGCCAGTGCCGAGCGCAAGGTGGGCTCGGGCTTTGGCGAGATCCAGCGCGAAGAGCGTTCGATCCCGGTGCGCGAGCAGCGTGAGCCCCGCGTGGCCGAGGACCAGGCTTAAAGATTCAGAAGTAGGCGCGCGCGCAGGCTTTCTGCGCGCCATCACAGAGCGGTTTTCACCGGCTCTGGCGGGCCGTCCGGCCACCTAGCGCAACCGAGTCCATCGCCCGAGCGGGCATTTGTCCGCCCGGGCTCCAGCTTGCGCCGTTCATTCCCTCAACTTTAGATTGGAGAACTCAGGATGCCTTCAAACGCTCCGTATGGGTTCCGGCCCCACCGCCATCTCGCGGGTGGAGTGATCCGGAACGACGAGTACCCGATCGCAACCGGCTATGCCACTGCCTTGTGCACTGGCGATCCGGTAAAGCTGGCGGCCGACGGCACGATTGAGTTGGCAGCAGCAGGCGATCGCATTCTCGGTATTTTTCAGGGTGTCTCGTACACCGCTTCCGATGGCTCGCAGGTGTTCACGTCGCGCTGGGCAGCCAGCACGGCGGCTACGAACGTCAAGGCTTCGGTCATCACCGACCCGAACGTGACGTACGAAGTGCAGTCGGCAGGCACGCCGGCGCAAACCAACGTCGGGAACCTGGCCGACCACGTGACGGGCACGGGCTCGACCTACACCGGGCAGTCGGCCGCGGTTCTCTCCGCAACGATGGGCACGGGCGTGGCGGGTTTCCGGGTCCTTCGTATCGTCGACAAGCCGGGTAACTCCGGCATTTATGCGTCGCTTGAAGTTCACATTCTCGAACACGAGTTTGTGGAATTCAGCCAAGCCACGCCGGGAGTCTAACCATGGCACTCACACGGCAACAATTCAAGAAGCAACTTCAGGACGGCTTGAGCACCGTCTTCGGCCTGGAAACTCGCCGGCACCCGGAGCAATGGCGCCAGATCGTCGATGTCGAGACGGAAAACCGCAAGGCTTACGTCGAAGACCAGATGATGACCGGGTTCGGCGCAGCGCCGGTCAAGGCCGAAGGCGCGGGCGTGACCTACGACACGGCGACGGAAAGCTATACCGCCCGTTACGTGTTCGAGACGATCGCGTTGGCGTTTGCGATCACCGAGGAGGCCGAAGAGGACGTGCTGTACGGCTCGATCGGGGCGCGCCTTTCGCGGGCGCTGGCCACTTCCATGATGCACACCAAGGAAGTGAAGGTGGCCAACCTGCTGAACAACGGCTTCTCGACCAGTTTCTTGGGCGGTGATGGCGCGGCCCTGTTCAGCACGGCGCACCCGGTGACGCAGGGGGCGAATCAGTCCAACACGCTCTCGACCGCGGCCGACCTGTCGGAAACCTCGCTCGAGGACATGCTGGTGAACATCGACACGGCGCTCGATGACCGTGGCATTCCGGTGTTCATCACGGCGCAGAAGCTCATCATTCCTCCGCAGCTTCGCTTCGTGGCGCAACGCATCCTGTTCTCCAACGGCAGGGTGGACGTGGCAACGAACGACCTGAACGCCATCAAGTCGCTCGACATGCTCAAAGGCGGCGCCGCGGTTATCCAGCGGCTGACCGACCCGGATGCGTGGTTCGTGAAAACGGACTGCCAGGACGGCCTGAAGCACATCGTGCGCATCCCGCGCAAGACCCAGATGCTCGGCGATTTCGAGTCCGGGAACCTGCGCTACAAGGCCCGCGAGCGGTACATCCAGGGATGGAGTAACTGGCGCGGTGCGTTCGGAGCGCCGGGGAGTTGAACCGTTTGATCCAATGTAGTGTATAGTGGGGATTCCAAAATACCGGGGTCCCCACTATGTCCTGCTCGTATTGCAAGAATGAAAATGTTGTGGCGAAGGGCCTGTGCCAAGCTTGCTATTACCGGCAAAAGCGCACGGGTTCTCTTGAGCACAAGTCGCGCAAGAAGCAGCCTCTGCATTGCACGTTCGAGGGGTGCAGAGATTTGACGCTGGCGCGAGGATTGTGTGAGACGCACTACCGGACTGTGTTGAAGCACGGCGACGTGATTTCTCCTTTTGGTTACGGAGAGCGCAAGAAGCATCCACTGTACGAAGCCTGGAGATACCAAACCCGCGTCAAGGCTGGCAGAGTCGGCGACTGGAATGACTTCTGGCAATTCGTTTCGGATGTTGGTGAGAGGCCGGAACTATGTGTGTGCCGTCGTCTCAACGAGCGTGCGCCGTGGGGGCCGGACAATTTTAGGTGGGGGCACCGAGAAGCTGGTGCCGCCGATAAAAACGAATATATGCGCAAGTGGACGGCGCGAAACCCGATGCGGTCCAAAGGCTACTCTCTGAAAAAAGCCTACGGAATTTCGCTAGACGAGTATGCAGCGATGTACGCAAGCCAGAACGGGCGATGTGGCATATGCGATAAGCCTGGGAAATCGTTCGACAGGGAGAATGGCCGCACCCAAACATTAGCGGTTGACCACCACCACGACAGCAGGAAGGTGCGCGGGCTTTTATGCACGCGATGCAATCGGGCGCTCGGCGGTTTCAAGGACTCGATCCAACTACTCGGCAAGGCCGCTGCCTACATGAAGCGACACCAGTAACACCCGAATCACAGCAGGAGCCTTAACCGCTCCTGCTTCGATGAGAAAGGCTCCGAGAGGGGCCTTTTTCTTTTTCAGCGTCAGCGAGTGTGACGTTTCGTTTTCAACGACCCGACAGGGTTCACATTTCAGGAGATTCAAATGCCTCTGCCTTCCAGCAACTACCCCGGCGGCTTCGGTGCCGGCGGCGCGACCATCCGGAACCTTCCGGTCCTCAATACCTACTCGGGCGACGTGTACTGGGTGGACTCCAACGGCGGCGGCGGCAGTCGCGGCACGTTCGGTCGCCCGTGCCTCACGATCAACGAAGCCATCGCGCTGTGCACGGCGAACAAGGGCGACATCATCATGGTCAAGGCGGGGCACGTCGAGGCCATCGGCAGCGCGACCGCACTGGTGTGCAACAAGGCCGGCGTGGCAATCATCGGCATGGGCCGCGGCGCCATGCGCCCGACGCTGACCTTCGGCACGGCGGCCACGGCGAACATTCCGGTGTCGGCGGCGAACGTGACGTTCGACAACATCCTGTTCGTGGCTAACTTTGCGGACATCGCTTCGGTCTTCACGCTGACCACGGGACCGGAGTTGGCGGTGAACAACTGCGAATTCCGCGACACGAGCTCCATTCTCAACTTCCTCACGATCGTCACCACGACGGTTGCGGTGGTGGCGGACGGACTGGTGTTCACGAACAACCGCGTCTCGTCCCTGGGCACCACGGCGGCGACCACGATGGTCAAGATCGTGGGCACGCACGACCGGGTGGCAATCAACGACAACCTGTACGTGGGCGCGGTTCTGAACAACACCGCGGCGCTTCTGGCCCACGCTGCGCTCGTCGTCACCAACCTGGAAATGGCGCGCAACAAGGTGTTCCGTCTGAACACGGATACGGCCACGGGCGGCATCCTGATTACCACTACGTCCACGACCAACACCGGCATGGTGTACGAGAACTACATCAAGTGCGCGGACGCGGCGGGGATCATCCTGGTCACGGCGGGCTGCAAGTACGGGATGTTCCAGAACCTGGTGTCAGGTGAGGCCGATACCTCCGGCTTCGTCCTGCCGGCGCTCGACACCAACGCATAACCCTTTCAACCATCAACCCTCTACCGGCCTTCGGGCCGGGGAGGGGTTTTAAGGAGAAGCGAAGATGATGAAACCGAAGCGCGTGGCGTTCACGCCAGTCACGGGGACCACGAGCAATATTTGCGCAAGCCAAACGCCTGGCGCGGCGGGCAACCTGACGCTCAACGGCGCTCTGGCTGTGGGCGGGGTCATTCCGCAACAGACGCTGGCCTACATGGTCACAATCACCGGCGGCTCGAACGAATCTGGCAAGACGTTCCTCATCACGGGGACGGATGCCGACAACAATGCGCAGACCGAAACCGTAACCGGCCCGAACGCAACCACGGTGGTTTCGACCAAGTTCTTCCGGTCGATCACGAGCATCTACGCGAGCGCGGGGACCGCGGGCGCGATCACGGTGGGAACGCCGAACGCAACGTCTTGCGCGGTTACGCCGACGTACTGCGTTGACATGAACGCCACCTACACCGATGTAACGGTGGATGTGGGCGGCACGATCAACTTCACCATCCAGAAGTGCTCGGAACGACCGACCGCGGGGGAAACGCCGAACTGGCGCACCTTGCAGGCCGCCGGAGCGGTGGATATTGAAGTGCTGCAGACCGGCGGGATTGGCGCGGTGAGGGTGCTGATTAGCAGCTACACCAACACGGCCACGCTGGCGGCGTCGATCATCCAAAGCCGCTCGCGCTAAATGCCATCGAGCGGCCTCTACGCGTGGGCGCCTGACTTCAGCGACTTCGTTGACGAAGCCTTTGAGAGAGTCGAGATCGCCCCGGAAGGCATTACCTCGCAGCACCTGCTGTCGGCCAGGCGCTCGATCAATCTCCTGTTCGCCTCCTGGGCGAATGAGGGGGTGATGCTCTTTGCGGTCGACGAGCAAACCCAGACCCTGACCGATGGGACCTCGAGCTACCTGAATCGCAGTTTCACGGGAAGCTCGGGCGTTGGAACCTTCAATGCCGGGAACTATATCTACGTCGGCGCGACCTGGGCGACAGCGACGGCGCGCGGGCGGTTGACAGCGGTTGCCGGCACTGGCGGGGTGCCGGTGCTCTCGTACTACCCCTTGACCGGCTACAGCGATTTTGCCAGCGGGGACGCGGTGAAGGAGTACACCGGCACCGTGGACGGGGATGCGACGTGCACCGCCGGGGCACCCGCCGACATTGCCAATGGGACGCTGGCCATCCTCGAGTGCGTGCTCCGGCGCTCGAGCGTGGACACGCCGGTTGCGAAGATGAGCCGCGAGGACTATCAGGCGATCCCGAACAAGACGGACGAGGGCTTGCCTTCGCGCGTGTTCTACGACCTGAAGGCCAATACCTACACGCTCTGGCAGGTGCCGGAGAACAGCACCGACGTGTTCCGGTACTGGAGACTTCGCCGGTTGCAGGACGTGACCGGGGCATCCGAAACCCCGGATTTGCCCTACCGCGCCTACGACGCACTGGCGGCCGGGTTGGCTGCGCGCCTGGCCCTGAAATTCAACGCCGAGAAGTACAAGATGCTGAAAGCCGAGGCCGACGAAGCCTTTGCCCTCTTGAGGGAAGGCGACCGCGAGCGCGCCGACGTTTCCATGGACACCACGCAATGAAGCGGCACGCCTCTGGCCGGTATGCCCTGGGGCAATGTGCCCGGTGCGGCTTCACGGCGCCCTACAAGCAGCTCGTGGCCGACGAGTACAAGCCCGGGCTTCGCGTGCATCCGTGGTGCAAGGACGAAAAGCACCCCGCCGAGAAGCCGATCGACGCGGGCGATGCGGTGAACCTGAAATACCCGGCGCCGGACCTTGACGACGATTCGGCCGGGAACGATGGCACCACGGTTGCCACGGCTTTGGGCTTCACGACCGGCACCTACTTCGGGAGCGGTTCATGACTGCCTGGACGTATGCAACCCTGAAAGCTGCGCTCAAGGCGGCGGTGGAGAACCAGTCCACGGACCTCGATACCAGCATCGACACGCTGATCGGCTTGGGCGAGGACCGCGTGGTGAAGGACCTGGACATCGAGCTATTCGATACCGAGACCGACATCACGATTGCGACCACCGGGCTTGTCACAAAGCCGGCGGGCTGCATCGCCATCCGGGACGCGCGCTACCTGACCTCGGCAAAGCGATTTGCGCTGGTGCAGAAAAGCCGGGAGTACGTCGACGACTACTGGCCCGATCGCACGGTGGCGGGCACGCCGAAGTTCTGGTGCGAGTACAGCACAACGCAAATCCTCGTGGTGCCGCCGCCCTCGGGCTCGACCTCGGGCAAGGCCACGATCATTGTCCGGCCGACAGGGCTTTCCAGCGCCAACACGGCGAGCTGGCTGGGCACGAACGCGCCGGACCTCCTGTACTACGCCTGCCTCACGACGGTTTCAAAGTTCGAGATCGACGCCGAGCAAGTCGGGCTGTGGGAGGGCGATTACGCAAAGACGCTCGACCGCACGAAGGTGGATCTTCGCCGGCTGATCCGCAAGGACTACGCCACGGTCACGAAAACATCCGAAGCTGAAGGGGAACGCTAATGCCAAGCAGCTATTCGTCGCGCCTGCGACTTGAGAAACAGGCCACCGGGGAGAACACAGATAACTGGGGCGTCTTGCTCAACACGCTGATCGACCTGATCGACAGTTCGATTGCGGGCATGGCGACGGTTGCGGTGACGGGCGGGGCGTACTCGCTCACGGCGAACAACTCCACCGCCGACGAATCGAGGATGGCGATCCTCAAGTTTACGGGCGTGCTCGCGTCGAATTCCGTGATTACAGTACCGACGCAATCGAAGCTCTACAAGGTGTGGAACGCGACCAGCGGCGCTTACACGCTCACACTCAAGACGGCGGCCGGGGCGGGCGTGGCGGTAGCGCAGGGCAAGAAAGGGATGCTGCTGTGCGATGGGACGGACGTGCTGGAAGCGTTTGATTCGCTTGCTGGAAACCTCGCTATTGTTGGCACCCTCGCATCAGGTGCCACGACGATCACGGGGGCGCTGAGTGTATCAACCACGGGCAAGGTAGGCTCCACCCTCGGCGTCGGCAACGCAACCCCTTCCGCTTCTGGTGCGGGTATCACCTTTCCGGCAACGCAGTCCGCAAGCACTGACGCGAACACGCTGGACGATTACGAGGAAGGAACTTGGACACCTGTAGATAGTAGCGGGGCGGGACTATCGTTCACCGGAGTCACGGGCACCTATACGAAGATTGGCCGGCAAGTAATCGCTGGATTTGGATTGACATACCCCACAACAGTTGACGCAACGCAAACTTTAGTTGGCGGACTGCCATTTGCTCCGGTAACAGGGAACAGCAATCGACAAGGGCTGCGTAGTTATACCTCGGAGGCGACTTTCGCTGCGCTGCTCGTGAACAACGCAGCGACCACGATGGTTTTAGCCACCACTAGCGGAGCCGGAATAACTAATGTGACGATGAGCACGGATAGCGTAATTGCTTGCGCCATCCTAACCACTTAAGGAAAACTAATTGTGACTATCGAAAAGAAAATTGAAATCTGCATCGGAACAGACCGCGCAAAAAATCTGCGCGTTCGGCTATCGCTTCTGGTGGTGGACGGAGACGCAACACTGTCGGAGCACTTTCATTCCGTTGCAATCGAGCCGGGAGCCGATCTTGCCGCGATTCGCGCTGGCGTCGAAGCGCATATTACTACGCCGAACGGCGGAGTCCCCGGCGCGCCGTGGCCGAAGATCCCCGACAGCGAGTGGGCCGATGTGGAGGCGCACGTTGGGATCGCGCACAAACCCGAAATTGTGGCTAGGTTCGCTGCGGCTAAAGCGACGAGAGAAGGCGCGTAGGTCGAGCGCGAATAACTGACACGCAATGGCCCTCGAAAACATCCCCATCCCCCCCGGCGCAGTCACGGTCAAGACCGATCGTGAGGCCGGCGCGCGCTGGGTGGATATGGACAAGGTGCGCTTTCACGAGGGCTTGCCCGAAAAGATGGGCGGCTGGCAGAAGATTCTCGCCACGCAGTTTGCCGGGAAGTGCCGAGGAATCCTCGATTGGGTGACGCTGGCCGGAACAAAGTACATCGCCATGGGCACGAGCAAGAAGCTGTACGTGGTGACGGGCGGAATCCTGTACGACATCACGCCGATTCGGGCGAGTTCGACGATCAACAACAACCCGTTTTCAATGACCAACGCAAGCGCCTTGGTGACTGTGACCGATACGGCGCACGGGGCCATTGATGGCGATTACGTGACGTACAGCGGTGCGACGGCTGCGGGCGGCATCACGATTGTTGGCGAGTACGTCATCGACTACGTGGACGCCAATACCTACACGATTACGCATTCGGCTGCGGCGACCTCTACGACAACCGGCGGCGGGGCTTCGGTGGTGGCGGCCTACCAGATCAGCATCGGGGCCGATGATTCGCTGTATGGCACGGGATACGGTGTGGCCGGGTATGGGTTGGGAACATGGGGTACGGGCCGCACAACCTCGACGCTCCTGCTCAATGCCCGCACCTGGTCACTCGATACGTGGGGCGAGGACCTGGTGGCCTGCCCACGGGGCGGGACTCTGTACGCATGGGATGCGAGCACGGGGATCGGAACCCGTGCGGTGGCTGTCAGCGGCGCCCCCGCCACGATCAAGTTCATCATGGTCTCGGACGAGGACCGGCACCTACTCGCCTACGGGGCGCACAATGGATCGGTTGACGACCCGCTGCTCGTGCGCTGGTCGGATACCGAGAATTACGGGACCTACACGGCAACGGAAACCAATACCGCAGGCGACAAGAGGCTGGACACAGGCAACGAGTTGTATTGCGCGGTGAAGGGCAAGGGCGATACGGTGGTGTTCTCCGGTATTTTTGCCTGGGTGCAGACTTTTACGGGATCTCCGTACACCTTCGGGTTCCGTCCACTGGGCAGGATCGGAAACCTCATGGGGCCGAATGCCGTTGTGGCCGAGGGCGGCAGAGTGTTCTGGATGGGGTCGGATGACTTCTATTTCTACGACGGCGCCATCAACGTGCTGCCCTGCCCGGTGCACAACAAGGTGTTCGATGACCGGGATCTAACGCAGAAGTTTAAGGTGTACGCCGGGATCGACCGCGCGTTCAACGAAATCTGGTGGCACTACTGCGCCCAGAATTCCACCGAAGTCGATCGCTACGTGATCTTCAACTTCGTCGAGAACACTTGGGCGTTCGGCACGCTCGCCCGGACCGCCTTCAATGGCGATCCTTCGGTCATCAGCGTGCCCTACGCTGCAGGGGCTGACGGGTACTTGTACTACCACGATTACGGAACGGACGCCGATGGCTCGGCCATGACGACGCGGCTTGTTTCGGGCGGCATCGAGATTGGCACGGGCGAATCCATGATGCGCGTGAAAAAGATCGTTCCCGACTTCAAGGCATTGACGGGCAATGTCTCGCTCACGCTCAAGTCCATGCGATACCCGCACAGCACCGATGAAGTCTCGGCCACGGCGCAGACCATATCGAGCGCGACCGAGTACGTGAAGCCGCGCATCAAGGGGCGGCAAATCTCCATCACCATTGCCAGCACGGCGCTCAGCGACCACTGGCGCCTCGGGGGCTTGCGTATGGACGTGAAACCGGCGGGCAAGCGATGAAAGTAGACTTCGGAAGCTTCGGGGATCGGTACGAACCCAGCCGCATGCGGGGGTTTCTGCGTGACTTGCACAACGTCTTTTCCAAGGTCTACGACGGTGGAAAGCTCGTCATCGGCGGGGGCTTTGCCATCGACAAGCATTTCATGTTCTCGGCGACGTGGGACCCGGGCAACGTGTTAAGCGGGGCGCAGACCACAACCACGGTGCCCGCGACGGGCGTGCGCCTGGCCGATGCGGCGCCGGTCATGGCCGGGTTCAACAAGGACTTGCAGGCGATGCAGCTCACGGCCTACGTGAGCGCCGACGATGTTATTTCGGTGGTCCTTCGCAACGGCACGGCGGGCGCGATCGACCTGGCTTCCGGGACGCTTCGCGTTTCGGCTTGGAGGTACTGACCATGGCTTGGCAACAAGTAGCAACGCAAATGCTTGGTGGACTCGCCCCGGATGTGATCCCGCGCCTGCAAGCGATCAATCCGAATTACGACTGGTCGAAGGCTATTCAGGAGTACGTTCCTGTACTGAACTCGGCCTATGGCTCGGACTGGATGGACCCTGCACGGGGATCGAGCGCGGGGCTGGTGAGTGTGCTGGTTCAGAAAGCGCAAGCCGATGGGCAGGCGTGGGCTGCATCCGCTCTGCCCGCCGCACAGCAAGCGCAACAGCAGCAGCAGGCGGAGATTCAACGGGCGCAGAACCCGCCTGATAAGGGCTTGTTTGGCAACCCAGTGCTCAACATGCTCGGGCAAGCTGCCGCCTCATATTTTGGTGGCCCGATTGGTGGTGCGCTGTACGGGGGGGTCAACGCTTCGGCTACCACAGGCGGGAATCCGCTTGTAGGGGCGCTGGGTGGCGGGATTAGTGGGTATGCAGCCGGTGGCGGATTGGGTGATGCGGGCTTCGGAACGAGGACATTGAGTGGAGCGTTCGATTCGGTGAAGGGGGCGATGCCAAGTTTCAACGCTGGCGCTCTTACGGATGCACCGATGACATACACCGTCAACGATGGGGCGCTTGGGGGCGATTCATCTTTCAATGCAACGAGCGTCGACGTAAACGATGCAGGAGGCAGCATGGACTACGACTATCCGGACATGAACTACGAGGGCGGCGGGGACTATCAATACCCCGACATGAATTATGAAGGCGGCGGCGGAAGCGATACAGGCTTTGGCGGGAACGAAGTTGCCGACGCAGGTATGCAGGACTGGGGCGGCGGCTTTCCGTCCTCGTTGCTCAAGATGATTCCGGACGCGGCAAAAAAACTGCTTTTCGGAGAGAGCGGCAAGGGCGGCCTGATCGGCGGTGCGCTCAGTGGGAACATGGGCTCGATTGCCAAAACCGCGCTGATTGCCGGCGCCATCAAGGATCTGCTCTCGAACCAGAGCATCCCGCTGGCCGACGAGACCAAAGCGGCACTGCAGAAGTCGCTCGAAGCGGCCGACGCCTTCGCCACGCAGAACGTGCCGGCCCTGTCCGGGAACCAGAATGCCGCGATTGCCTACGCGCGCGACAACGCAGGGGCGGGACGTGGAGCCCTTACCGAGAGCCGCGATCTCCTGAACCGCAGCGCCGTGGGGCCGACTGCGGCCGAAGTCGATACCTACGTGAACCCGTACACCAAGGGCGCATTGCAGGAGAACCTGCACTACCTGGGCGATAGCGCGGTAGGACCCACGGGCGCGGACATCGAGCAGTACCTGAACCCGTACACGCGCAACGTGATCGACGTCGCCCTTGCCGATCAGGAGCGCACGAACGCCAAGCTGGTGAACGCCGACGCGGCCAAGGCGGCGATGGTCGGAGCCTTCGGGGGTTCCAGGGCGCTCATGCAGGAAAAGGAGATGCGCGATGCCGGCCTGCGGGCGATGGGCGCGACGAGCGGAGCTTTGGGAAGGGACGCCTACGACAAATCTCTGAAGGCGGCCTTCGATGTGAAGGACAATCAATTCCGGGTGGGCGATGTGGCGGCGAAAGGCTTGAACACGATCTACGATAAGGGCCTGGACGCCACTTTCAGGGGCAAGGACAACATGAGGGCCGCGGGCACGGCGCTCACGACCAACGCTGGCGAGGAATTCAAGAACTACATCGGCACGACCGGGGAGCTTGCCGAAACCGGGGCGATCGAGCAACAGCCGGAAGTGGTGCGCTACAACCAGAAGCGCGATGCGGCGAACCTCTACGGCAATGCTGCGGCGAACGCTTCTCGGGCGGCTTCGGCATTGAAACCGCCGAGCCCGCTTGGCCAACTCGGCAGCGCCTTTGGCGTCTACACCGCGGCAAACAAAGCACTCGGCGTTCTTTAAGGAGCGAATCATGGCAGACCTCATCAACAGCGTGACCGACATTCCCGGCTGGATCTCGCGCCAGTTCCCGAACTTTTCCCGGCCGGCGCGGGTGGCGGCCGACGCGGCGCTGCTGCAACCCTCGATGGCCATGGATGCAGTGCGCCGCTCCGTGCATGGCGCCGTGGGCCTTGAGCCTTCGGACCCGAACAAGTACAGCGGCGAGCGCCTGTCGAACCTCTCGCGCGATGCGAGCGACGTGGGCGATGCGTTCTCCGGCATCGGCCGAGACATTGGCGGCGCGTTCGAGGGCATGAAGAATTCGCTGCGCCGGAACATGATCGAGAGTGGGGCCAAGCCTGCGCCGGAGAAGGTGGCGGCTGCGCAACCTGCCGGCCAGCAAACGCCGGGCATGCGCATCGGCCCGCAGATTCCGGGGGAATTCGGAGCGCCGCAAGCGCGGGCAACCGTGGCAGCGCCTGCGATGCGCCGTGGCCGTCCGGTGGCACCACAAGCGCCGCAGGGGGCGCTTTCAGGCGAGGCGATCGGCACCGACCCATGGGAGGGTGCAGTCGCCGATTCGGCCAACCAGAACGGCGCCCTGGCTGCGGCCGGCCAAGCGAATCCCGCCGACCCGGTGGCGGTGGCGCGCAAATCTCTCCAGGATCAGTACCGCGAGAGGATGGCCGGCGCTCCCAATGCCGAGGCGAGCTTGAGCCCGCAGCAAAAGGCGCAGGCCGAGTTGGATTTCTGGCTGAAGATGCTATCGAGCACGTCGCAACCCGGCGCGCGGATTTTGGGCTCGGTGGGCGATGCGGGCCAGAGCGTGCTGAGCACGGTGCGCGGGGACCTCGATCGTTCGCGGCAGACCAACGAAGCGCGCCGGAAGGAGTACATGGACAACGTGCGGGCCGAGATGGGCTACGGCGACAAGGACGCGGACAACGTGCGGGCCGATCAGACGCAGGCCGACCGCCGGCGCGAACTCGACATCGCGCACGCCGACCGGCAGGACCGTCTGAAATTGATCCAGGCGCAGATTGCGCAAGGCAAGTGGACCGTGCTCGACAACGGCAAGACCGGAACCTACGTCCTCATGGACAAAACCACGGGGGACACCAAGGACACAGGCGTCAAGGTGCCCGCCAAAGAGGCGAAGGACAACACGCCGGCCGAAGTGCGGCTGTTGCAGGCGTTGCGAGATGATCCGAAACTCATGGACACCGCTTTGGCCTACAACAAAGGCAAGCAGCCGAAGGAAGAGAAGCCCGAGATCACCGAAAAGGACCTTTCGGCGCGAGCTATCAGCCTCGTGAACGCTGATATGGGCAAGACCAGTTACGCGCAAGCACTGGAGACAGTTAAGCGCGCCCACGGTATCGGCGGCGCGCCGGCAGACACGAAGCCCGACCCGGTGGCGAACAAGGGACGCATCATGAACGGCCCTGATGGGCGCTTCAAATCGGACGGCAAGACCTGGGCGAAAATCCAGTAATGGCCTACGTCTTTGACGATGGCAAGCCGCCGAAAGGCGCGCTCGACGGCGGGTATACCTTCGAGGACGACAAGCCGAGCACCATTCGAAGGCTGATCGCGGATCCGGCAATCACCACGCTGAAAGGCGCGATCGGCGTACCCGAGGCTGCGGTGGGCATTGCCAACTTGGTGAGCGGTGGGCACGCGGGAAAACTGGCAGAAGGGGCTGGATTCCGCCCCAAAGAGGCCAAAAAGTACCTCGATACCCTGCTTTCGCCGCAGCAGCAGGAAGCGAACAAAGCGGTGGAGGACGCCGAAGGGTTCTTCCCGACCATCGGCGCGGCCGTTCGCAATCCGTCCACGATCCTGCACACGGGGCTCGAGTCCATCCCGGCCATGTTCGGCGGCGCGGTCATGGCGCGCGGCGCGCTGGCAGCGGCGCCGAAGCTCTCTCCAGTGGTTGCGGGGGCCTTGGGCGAGGGCGCAGTGGGCGGCGGCATGACGGCCGAGCACATCCGGCAGGAAACGAAGGACGGGCTGCTCACGCCCGCGCAGGCGGCCCTTGCAGCTGGGAGTGGCGCCCTCACAGCTGGGCTCGGCGTGGCGGGTGGGAAACTCGCGCAAAAGCTCGGCGTGAGCGACATCGACACGATTCTGGCTGGCGGCGCGGGCGGTGGGACCAAGTCCGGGATGCTGCGCCGGATCGGTGGTGGCGCCCTGTCCGAAGGCGTATTCGAGGAATTGCCGCAGTCCGCGCAGGAGCAGGTGGCTCAGAACCTCGCCCTTGGAAAACCGTGGGACCAAGGCGTCCCCGAGGCCGCGGCCATGGGCATGTTGGTCGGTGGTGCCATGGGGGGCGCGGTGGGCGCCCTGACTGGCGGGCGCAAGGAAAGCGCGCCAGCAAACACCCCGCCGGAAGCGCCTGGGGGCGGCTTCCTTGACCGCGTGCGCTCGGCCCTTGGTGTGGGTGGGGCGGCTCAACCTGCACCGCCTGCAGCGCCTGCAAAGGACTACAGCAACACGCCCACGACCCGGAACGACGTCACAGCCGACACCCAGGCGCAGGAAAAGGCGCTTCTCACCCCAGAAGGCGTAACCCCGCTCGAGCACGTTCAAGCCTTGGACGAGAAGATCGCGGCCTTGCGCGCCCAAGCGCCGGATCCCCGCGTCGACATGCAGGTGGACGACCTCCTGAGCGAGCGCAACGAGTTGGCCAAGACCTTCCCGCAGTTGGTGGAAGGGGCGCCGACCGCCTTCAGCACCGAATCGAACGCCCGGCTGGAAGGCAAATTCGCCCTGGCCGAGCTCGACGACCTGAAAACCTCGCACGACGCCATGAGCATGCGCGAGAACCCGAACTATCCCCAGGCGTTGCAGCCTCGGGACCGCTCCGCGGCGGGCTACGAGCTTCAGGTGCAGTCGATCGCCGGCAAGTTGAACCCGGACAGGCTCGGAGATTCGCCGGACGTGGCCAACGGCGCGCCGATCATCGGGCGGGATGGCTTGGTGGAGTCCGGCAACGGGCGCACGATGGCGCTGGCCCGGGCCTATGACGTGGAAGGCGAGAAAGCGCAGCTCTACAAGGACTGGTTGACAGCCAATGTGGGTAAATTCGGGCTGGATCCGGCTGCCTTGGGCCAGTTCAAGCGCCCGGTGCTGGTCCGCGTGCGGGAAACCCCGGTAAATCGGGCCGAATTCGCGCGCCAGGCCAACGCACCGACCACGGCGCAGATGAGCCCCATGGACACGGCCAAGTCCGACGCCAAGCGCATGGGGAGCCTCGAGGGCTTGCAGACCAACGAGGACGGTGACGTGTTCACGCAGGCGAACCGGGACGTGGTGAAGGGGTTTTTCTCTTTTCTGACGCTGAACGAGCAAACCGCGCTGGTGGACCTGAAGGGCAATATCTCGTCGGCCGGGCAACAGCGGTTCCTGAACGCGCTGGTGGTGAAAGCCTATGGGGAAGATTCCCCGGCGGTGATGCGCATGGTCGGGAGCATGAACGACGACTTGCGCAACCTGTCGAAAGCACTGGTCCGGGTGGCGCCGAGGGTGGCGCAGGCCCGGGAAGCGTTTGCAGCGGGAGCCCTGCCGGATCGGGACATTACCGGCGCCCTGATCGGGGCGGTAGACGAGTTGGTGAAGCTGCGCGAGGCCGGTACAAGCGTGGCCGATGCCTTGGCGCAGGCGGGAATGTTCGAGGCCATGCCGGAAGAGTCGGCGGTGCTGATTGCGTTTCTGGATGCCAATATCCGCGCGCCGCGCCGGATCGCGCAGTTCATCGAAAACTATCTGGACGAGGTAGGGAAATACGCCGCGGCCGGTGCGCGGGAGATGTTCGGCGGGAACGAAGCCCCGAGCCGGCTGAACCTGCTTCAAACAGCAAAGGAGTCCGTGAATGACACCCCAAGCCCTGATAGCGCGGTACAGCCAGGCGCGCCAGAAGCAGGTGCAACTGCCCGGCCCGGTGCAACGGGCGCAGTCGACAGCGGCGCGGCTGAAGTTCCCGGCCCTGTTGCGGTTGATGGCGGAAATGCGGGACAACCCGAGCGCGGCAACGGCGGTGAAAAAGGCGCTCAAGATGGACCTGTAGAGGACGCTGCTAAAGTTGCTAAAGATGCTAAAGATGGAGAGGCAGCGAAAACGAGTGAAAAGGCCGCTATTCCGCCTGTTTTCCCCGAAGGCGCTCAAGAAAATGAGCAAAAACCGCAAAAAGCTTCCGAGCTGAAACGTGATGTAACGCTCGGTAACGCTACGAAACGATCGGTCGCATGGAAGCAGGCTTTCAAGGACGGTGCCGTGGCCCTGGCCGACGAAGCCGAAGCCGCGGGCCACACGAAGCTCACGCAACAGGTGCGCAATGCGCGCGCGAAGATCCCCGGCGACTGGGACGAAGCCAAGGCAACGGGGTACATCGAGGCCAAGCGCGGCGAACTGGCTCGGTGGGTGAAGGCGCAGGAGAAAAAGAAAGCCACGCCCATGGAGAAGGCGCCGGCCGGTGGCTGGACGGATGCGGACAAGGTGCCGAAGGCGCAACAGCCCGCAGTCCAGCCGGTTGAGCAATCCGCCGAGGACAAAGCCAAGGACGACCTGAAAGCCGCCCTCGCGGACCTGGGCGACATCTTCGGCAAGAACACGCGCCTGAATATCACGCCCGAGGTCGAGCAAAAGCTCCTGCCGGTGATGACGCGCCTGTTCGATGCCGCCTTCCGGTTGGGGCATATCAAGTTCAAGGCCGCAGCGCGGTATGTGCGCGACCAGATCCGCGAAGCCCTGGGAATGGAAGTGGCCGACCAGCTCACGCACGAGCATTTTCAGGGCGGATATATCGCACTTTCGGGCCGGTACAAGGCTCAGGGCGCCGAAACCGCGAAGGAAGTTGCGGCCGTCGAATCGTTGGACGAACAGGAGGCAAGCGATGAACCGAAACAACTTCCCGCAGCAAGTGAAGTATCCGCCCCGGAAAAAGAGCCCGCCGCCAGCACCGAAAAAGCGGTAGCGGTCAGGGGGCAATCGACGCTACTGAAAAACATCGGCGTGCCCGCGAAGGCCAAGCCAGACACGCTGTACGTGTACGGCGGGGATTGGAGTACAGGTTCGCGCGAGGAAGTGCTGGTGGATCTTCCGCACGGCGGCGACCCGCTCTCAATATTCAGCCAATTCAAAGAGCAAAACAGCGCGGCCACGCCTTCGGTAATCGTGGCGACCGATGCCGAGGGCAAGCCGTGGAAAATAATCTCGCCCAACGGGAACATGGCCGACTTCGATTCGGCAGACGGACGCTACATCGCCGGAGATACGGACGCCTATCGTAATGACTCAATGGCCCGGATCGAGGCTGCGCGCGAACAGGGCGACCCCGACAAGATCAATGCGGCAGCCGACGAGCGCATTTCAGAACTGAAAAAGGAAATCGAAAAACGCAAGGCCAGTATCGAGCGCAACCTCAAGGAACTGGCCGAACACAAGGCGATGCAGAAATCCGGCGTCAACATCAAGGACCACGATTCGCGCTTCGACTCGTGGAAGGAGTATTTTGCCAACAGCAAACGCATCACGGAGGCGATACGGCATTACCTCTCCGAACAGGAAGCCGAACTCGCCGGATGGGAGGCGCAGAAGGTCAAGACGGTCGAGGCCGAGAAGGAAGTCGAATCTACGCCGGATGATCCCGTTGTCCGGCGCCTGCCGAGCGTCGAGGGCACCGAGATCCACGTCGTCAAGAACACGACCGGCTACGCGGTCAGCATGAAGGACACCGACATCGGCGAGTACCTGCCGACGCTGCGACTGTTCAAAGGCGACGATGCGCTGGCCAAGGCGACCGAGTACGCCGAGGGCATTCAGAAAAAGGCGGAGCCCGCCAAGCAAGCCGCGGAAACGTTTTCGCACCCAACGCTTGGCGAACTGACGGCCAAGGAGGTCAGGGGACTTTCTCGCGCCGGGAATCCGGACAATATGGCCTGGGCCAAGCGGACGATGGCCGACTGGCTCAAGGAGAATAAGGCCGCGCCGAGCAATCCAACCGCGAAAGAGAAGGTGCTGGCTGAACTCGCCGAGGTCGAAACGCTCAGGGGCCTTGGCAACTGGCGGCAGGCCGCGAGAAACGCCGGATTGGGCGCCGAGCGGGATGTGGCGCGCGCGGCGACCGCGCGCGAGCAACAAATCAGGCAGGGATTGCTGAACGACAAAAAGGCGGAGCCCGAGGAACAGCTTGAAGCCTACGAAGTAGCAAAGTACCAATTCGCCTCCGACAACAAGGAAGCGAGCACCCGTTTCGGCAGCATGATTCAGCCGATCACCGACGAGATGCGCCCGCTACTGGACGCGGTAGGCAAGGCGTTGGACGAAGGGGTGTTCTACAACACCGACTTCAACAAAAGGGTTGGGGAAATTCTCGGCGTTCCGATCCCCGAAAACGGCCCGGCCTCTTACGAAACCTACCTCGCGCGCAAGCGGGTTGAGGGTGATCGAGAATCGTCAAATCTGCGCGACCTTGCGGGCAAGATCAAGGTCGGCGCGGTGCTGCGCGACCTTTCGGTGCTTGCCGGCGGCAAGCGGCGCACGTTCAGCACGGCCACAGTCACTTCGGTTTCAGAGGATGGGCGAAAGGTCGAACTGTCCGTAAGCGGACGCGGGTACAAAGGCGAACCCAAGCTGACGTTGAGCGCAGGATCGCCTGACCTGCAAGCGGCGCTTGAGAAGGCCGAGGTAGCGCCGCCCGGCGCGGAACCAACCCGCTCCGAAAAACTCATTACCAAATGGCAGGGCATCCTCAAGGATAGCCCGAAGACCGCCCGAGACCGCCTGAGCGCCTTTCTCGCGTCGGTATCTCTTGGCGCGAACTTCGCCGAAAACCGCGATGCTTACCATGCGCGCGAAGGGTTCACAGAATTCGTTAATTGGGCTCTCGCCACGATCAAGGCGCTTGATGCTGGTCGGCCTGCGCTGGAACTCGCCACCCAAACCGAAGCCGACCTAAAAGCCAAGCAAGCCGCCCTCGACGCAGCGGCCAAGGCGAAAGCCGACGAAGAGGCTGCAGCCGAGGCCAAGCGTAAGGCCGATGCCGAGCGCGGCGACTTCACCCTTTCCGGCAGCGATCGGACAGCGGACGCAAACCCCGCTCAAGCAGGGATGTTCGATCAGCCTGCGAGCCCCGGGAACGCCATAGCCGACGCCCTGCGCACGGCCGCAGACAGCATCGAGAAGGCGCTCAAGCCTGCCGAGACCACCACCG
>Ga0163152_10002450_pt1 | contig 26469 bp, 24 predicted proteins | sample OliLakLV19MP8IB2_FD_148635 | JGI IMG/M metagenome (GOLD analysis project Ga0163152, IMG submission 148635) | Freshwater microbial mat bacterial communities from Lake Vanda, McMurdo Dry Valleys, Antarctica - Oligotrophic Lake LV.19.MP8.IB-2 | ecosystem: Environmental > Aquatic > Freshwater >...
GATCGGCGGGTTGGGGAGTATGGGGGGCGGGGACAAGCCGGACGTTGATTGTCCTCCTTGCCGTGTCGATGAGTCTCACCTTGACTGACCCTTCCGACGACGGGGACCAAGGGTGGCCGTTGGGTCGGACCCTCCCATTTCGGCAAGCTGCTTCGCGGCCAGGCGTCTTACAAGTTCTTCCAGCGCCAGGTGGACAATCGCGGTCTTCTGCGTGAGCCCCGTGTACTCGGCGGCATCCTTGAGAAGCTCCTCGTCAATATTGATGGTTGTTTTCATTTGCCTGACCTGTTCGTGTCGACGAAATTAAGTCCTCGACCATGCAGGCTCATGTGTTCGATGAGCTGCAGCACATCCTCTGAGTCGGAAGGCGGGGCCGGGAACTGACTCCGAAGCTCTTCCAGAACCTCTTGGCGCTGCCTCACGTGACCACAGGCAATTTCGCCGAGCACAAACGGGTGAACGCAAACATCTTCCTCTTCCATCAACCCCACCAGTTCGGGGTTGGGACGATGAAAGTGGTTGATCCAAGTCGAAGAATCGACAATTGTCACTTGGGCGGACCGTTCCGACGACGGGGACCAAGAGTGGCTGTTGGGTCTGAACCTCCACGCTCGGCCAGCCGCTTCGCGGCGCCTCGGCGCACAAAATCTTCCAGCGCCAATTGAATGATGGCAGCATTCTCGGTCAGGCCGGAATACTTACTGGCCAGCCTGAGCAGCTCTTCATCAATGTCGATGGTTGTCTTCATGGGATTGGCTGATGGCTTTTCCTGCATCTCGTGTTACCTCTCGGGGGGGTCCCGGGGGGGCGACACGACGGGTTTCAATGACGCCGACACAACAGCGCCCGACTCCGCAACTACTTCAGCGCAAAACTCAAACTCTCCATCTCGATGGCCATGTCGACGTTTCGCAGCGTTACCTGGTCGGGGACGACGAGCTTGACGGAGGCGAAGTTGAGAATGCCCAGGATGCCGGCTTCGACCATGCGGTCGGCGACGTCCTGGGCGGCGGCGGCGGGGGTGGTGATGACGCCCATCTCGAAAGCGCCGGTGCGTGCGGCAATGGCGAATCGGTCGAAGTGCTCGACGGTGACGCCATTCCACTCCTGGCCGACGCGCCCGGGGTCGACGTCGAAGACGGCCACGATTAGAAAGCCCTGTCGGCGGAACTCGCGGTACTCCGAGAGGGCGTGGGCCAGGTTTCCGGCTCCTACAACGGCCACGCGCCAGCGGCGGTTCAGGCCCAGGATGGCTTTCAGCTCCTCGTGGAGCGCCGCCACGCGATAACCCATGCCGCGCTTGCCGAAGTTGCCGAACAGGGAAAGGTCCTTGCGGAACTGGGGCGAGGTGGCGCCGCTTCGCCGGGCGATTTCGTAGGACGAGGCGGTCGGCTGCCCCGCCGCCACCAGATCGGACACCGCCCGGTAGTAAGCCGAGACGCGTCGAATCGTCGAGTCGGGGATCTTTTCGTTGTCACGCACCGGGCGCGGCCTTTCAGGCCTCGTCGTCGTCCATGAGACGGGCCACGTCCATCACGGCGTCACCTTCGTCCACGTTGACCATTCGAACACCCTGCGTGTTGCGACCGAGCTCGCTGACTTCCTTGATGCGCAGGCGAATGACCACGCCATTCCGGGTGATGATCATCAACTGATCTTCCAGTGTCACTTCCTTGATCGCCACGAGAGGACCGTTGCGGGGGGTGTTCTTGATGGTGATGACACCCTTGCCGCCGCGGCCGGTGACACGATAATCCTCGACCGGGCTTCGCTTACCGAAGCCGTTCTGCGTGACCGCCAGGACGGTTGATTGCTCGCCGCCTTCGAGTGCCACCATGCCGATGACGTCATCGTCTTCCTCGAGCGTGACGCCGCGCACACCGCCGGCGGTGCGACCCATCGGGCGGACGGTGGATTCATTGAAACGGATGACATTGCCCTGTCTTTTCGCGATGAGGATCTCGCGCTTGCCGTCAGTAAGAGCCGCGTCAATCAGCGTGTCTTCGTCACGCAGGTTGATGGCGATGATCCCGGCTTTCCGCGGATTTCCGTACGAGGAGAGCGTGGTCTTCTTGATCGTCCCCTTCTTGGTGACCAGGATCAGGAAGTGTTCGTCGTCGAACTCCTTGACCGGAACGATCGTGTTGATTTTCTCGCCGGGCGCCAGGTTGACCAGGTTGGCGATCGATTTTCCCTTGGCGGTGCGGCTACCCTCGGGAATCTCGTACACCTTGAGCCAGTAGCAGCGCCCGCGATCAGTGAAGATGAGCAGGTAGGCGTGCGTCGAGGCGATGAAGAGGTGCTGGACAAAATCGGCTTCCCGCGTGCCGGCCCCGATGATGCCGCGTCCGCCGCGTCGCTGGCTGCGGTACGTGTTGGTCGTCAGTCGCTTGATGTAGCCCTGGTGGCTGATCGTGACGATCATGTCCTCGTCGGCGATCAGGTCCTCGGCCGTGAAATCTTCCGCGGCCAGTGCGATTTCCGTCCGACGCTTGTCGCCGAACTTCTGCTTCATCTCGGCAAGTTCGGCCTTGATGATGTCCTTGACCCTCTGTTCGCTGGCCAGGATGGCGCGCAGTTCCTCGATGAGCTGGATGATCTCGCGGTATTCCGATTCGATCTTTTCCCGTTCGAGGCCGGTCAGGCGCTGGAGACGCATTTCCAGGATGGCGTTGGCCTGGATTTCCGTCAGGGCGAAGCGGGCCATCATGCCAACGCGGGCTTCGGCTGTGTCCTTGGCCGCCCGGATGAGCTTGATCAGCTCCTCGATATTGTCGAGGGCGATCTTGTAACCCTCGAGGATGTGCGCCCTTTTTTCGGCCTGGGACAGGTCGTAGCGGGTCCGCCGGACGATGACGTCCTTGCGATGTTCGATGAAGTGGTGAAGAAGCTGCTTGAGCGTCAGGATTTCCGGCCGGTTGTTGACCAGGGCCAGGTTGATGGCGCCGAACGTCTGCTGCATGGCCGTGTGCTTGTAGAGCTGGTTCAGCACCACCTGGCTGGGGCTGTCCTTCTTGATTTCGATGACCATCCGCATTCCCTCGCGGTCAGACTCATCGCGCAGGTCGGAGATGCCCGGAATGACGCCTTCGCGTACCAGTCGGGCCATGTCCGCGAGCAGCGAGGCCTTGTTGACCATGTAGGGAATCTCGGTGACGATGATCCGCTCGCGATCGTTCTTCCACGATTCGATCTCCGCGCGGGCGCGCACCCGGATCAGCCCGCGCCCGGTCAGGTAGCAATCCCGGATCCCCTGGCGGCCAAGGATGATGCCGCCGGTGGGAAAGTCAGGGCCCTTGACGATGGTCAGGAGTTCCTCATCCGGGATGGTCGGCTCGTCGATGATCCGGATGGTTGCGTCGATCACTTCGCCCATGTTGTGCGGCGGGATGTTCGTGGCCATGCCGACCGCGATGCCGGTGGTTCCGTTGACCAGGAGATTCGGGATCTTGGCCGGCAGGACGACCGGCTCCTCCCGCGTGTTGTCGTAGTTCGGCCGGAGGTTGACGGTTTCCTTCTCGAAATCCTCCAGCATTTCCATGGCCACGCGGGTGAGGCGCGCCTCGGTGTATCGCTCCGCCGCGGGAGCGTCGCCGTCCACCGACCCGAAGTTCCCCTGGCCGTCCACCAGCGGATAGCGCAGCGAAAAATTCTGGGCCATGCGGACGAGCGTGTCGTAGATGGCGGTCGTGCCGTGCGGGTGATAGTTGCCGTTGACGTCGCCGGTGATCTTGGCCGACTTCCGGTAAGGTCGCTCCGGCGAGAGGTTCAGTTCGTTCATCGCAATCAGGACCCGACGATGAACCGGTTTCAGGCCGTCACGGACATCCGGCAGGGCGCGGTTGACGATGACCGACATCGAATAATCGAGATAGGATGTCTGCATCTCGTCTTCGATGGGGATCGCGATGATTCTTTCGCCGCTGTTGTCGTCTGCCATGCCCTAAAAACCTCTCTCTGAAAAACTGTGCCAGTGAACCGAACATGCCGTCCGCGGCCCAAGGGCCGCTTCGGTTCTTATAGGTCCAGGTTTTGCACGTTCAGTGCATTTTTATAGATGAAGTCGCGCCGCGGTTCGACTGCTTCGCCCATCAAGGTCGAAAAGATCTGCTCGGCGGCCACCAGGTCGTCCATGGTCACGCGGCGAACCACGCGCTTGGCCGGGTTCATGGTGGTTTCCCAGAGCTGCTCCGGGTTCATTTCACCCAGGCCCTTGTAGCGCTGGACATGCAGCCCCTTTTCGCCGATCCGGGCCAGTATCGTGTCGCGCTCGGCATCGCTCCAGGCGTAGTGGCTTTCCTTCCCTTTCTTGACCAGGTAGAGCGGTGGTTGCGCCACGTACACCCAGCCCCGCTCGATCAGCGGCTTCATGTGCCGGAAGAAGAAGGTCAGGAGCAACGTGCGGATATGGCTGCCGTCCACGTCGGCATCGCTCATGAGGATGATGCGATGGTAGCGGCACTTGTCCGGATTGAACTCGTCGGTTCCGATGCTGGTGCCGAGGGCGGTGATGATGACCTTGATTTCCTCGTTGGCCAGCATCTTGTCGAGGCGGGCCTTTTCGACATTCAGGATCTTTCCCTTGAGCGGCAGGATGGCCTGGTACTGGCGGTCGCGGCCCATCTTGGCCGAGCCGCCGGCCGAGTCACCCTCGACCAGAAAAATTTCGGTCTTGGCCGGATCGCGTTCGGCGCAATCGGCCAGCTTTCCGGGAAGGCTGCCCGAATCAAGCAGGCTCTTGCGCCGGGCCAGGTCCCGCGCCTTGCGGGCGGCCTCGCGGGCCCTTGCTGCGCTGAGTGACTTTTCCATGACGCGTCGGGCGACGTTCGGGTTTTCCTCGAAGTAGTTGTTAAGCGCCTCGCCAACAATCGATTCGACGATTCCCTTCACATCGGAGTTGCCGAGCTTGGTCTTGGTCTGACCTTCGAACTGCGGGTCGCGCAGCTTGACCGACACGACGGCCGTGAGGCCTTCGCGCACATCATCACCCGACACCCCGCTCTTGGCATCCCGGAACAGCCCGTTCTTGGTGCCGTAGTTGTTGATCGTGCGGGTCAGGGCCGCCTTGAAGCCGACGAGGTGGGTGCCGCCTTCCACCGTGTGAATGTTGTTCACGTAGGCGAAGACGTTTTCGTTAAAGGTGTCGTTATACTGGACGGCTACCTCGACATCGACCTCATCCCGGGTCTTGTGCAGATAGATCGGATCCGGGTGAAGCGTTTCCTTGGCGTGGTTCAGGGACTTCACGAACTCGACGATGCCGCCGTCGAACTTGAATTCGTGGTTCTTGCCGCTCCGTTCGTCGGTGATGCGGATGCGGAGGCCCGCGTTCAGGAACGCCAACTCGCGCAGGCGCTGGCTGAGCGTGTCGTAGGAGTACTCGGTCTCCTCGAAGATGGTGACGTCCGGCTTGAATCGAACCGTGGTGCCGGTTTCCTCGGACTTGCCGATCACCTCCAGGTCGTTCATGACTTCGCCGCGCGCGTACCGCTGGAAGTAGCGCTTTCCATCGCGGCGAACTTCCACCTCGAGCCACTCGGAAAGAGCGTTGACCACGGAGACGCCGACGCCGTGAAGTCCGCCGGAAACCTTGTAGGACTTGTCGTCGAACTTGCCACCGGCATGCAGCACCGTCATGACGACTTCGACGGCGGGGCGCCCCTGGACGGGGTGCTCGTCGACCGGAATACCCCGGCCGTTGTCCCGGACCGTGATCGAGTTGTCGGGATGGATCGTCACGTCGACGTCGGTGCAGAAACCCGCAAGCACCTCGTCGACGGAGTTGTCCACGACCTCGTAAACGAGATGGTGCAGGCCGCGCGCACTGGTCGAACCGATATACATGGCCGGCCGCTTGCGTACGCCTTCCAGGCCCTTCAGGACCTGGATTTTGGTGGCGTCGTATTCCTGTCCGCCGCCGGGCTCGCCGCTGGTTTCAACCAACGGGTCCTGTCCGGATTCGCCCCTCACCCTCGTTCTCCTCTCGAAGCGATGAATTGAATCTCACGAATAACGCCCTCGCCAAGGCGCTGATTGAGCTTTTCGATGTATTCCCGTTTCATGAAACCGAGTTGACTGACCCAGGCCGGCGAATCAACTTCGACGATCAGGCGGCCGGCATCAAAACTGGTGGCCCGTGCCCGCCGGGCAGCGCCTTCGCCCACGACCTCGGCCCACACATCAATTGCCAGCCAGCCGCGTAGTGGGTGGCTGAGTCCGGCTGCTGCGAGAAGTCGTTCGAGGGGCTTGCCGACGCGTTCGAGGGACATCAATCGGGCAGGCGGAGGGGCATTACGAGGCAAAGTAGATCCTCACCCTCCGGAAGCCCCTCGGGCTTGAATATTCCGGCGGACGTGGCGTTGTTCAGGTGCACCGTCACATTCACGGTGTCGACCGAGCGGAGCAGTTCCAGGAGATAGCTGGCGTTGTAGCCAATATCAATGCGATCGCCGGTGTAGTTGACCGGGATATGCTCCAGCCCTTCTCCGATGTCGGCGGTGTTGACGGCCAACTCGAGCCGCTCGGGGCGCACGGACATCTTGATCTGGTGGGTTGACGAATCGGCCAGCACCGCCACGCGGCGAATGCCGGCAATCAGTTCATCCCGACCGACGGTAAACTGGCGCGGGTTCGTCTTGGGAATGACCTGCTCGTAGTTGGGAAACGATCCGTCGATCAACCGGGAGTAGACCGTCGTGGAACCCAGGTCGAAGACGGCGAAACTCTTCGAGATGGTGATGCCCACGCTGACAGTGCCGGCAGCCAACCGCACGACCTGGCCCAGGGCTTTCGGCGGCATGATGACATCGCGTTCGGCCGCGGCAGAATCGCCTGGAAAGGTGGCACGCGCCAGGCGGTGTCCATCGGTGGCGACCATGGTCAGGCGGCCTCCGCCGATCTGGATCAGCACACCGGTCAGTACCTGTCGAACCTCGTCGCTGGATACTGCGTAGGCCGAGCGTCGTACCGCTTTCTCGAGCGATTCGGTTGGAATTGTGAGCTTCTTCTCGCCATCCACGGTCGGAAGCTGGGGATATTCCTCGGCATCGAGGCCGACAATCGTGAATGACCCACTGCCGCATTCCAACTTGACGCGCGTTCCGCTCACGCTGCAGCGGATTTCTTCGTTCGGCAGTTCGCGCACGATGTCGGCCAACTTCTTGGCCGGCATCGTGATGCTGCCTGCGGTCGTCACCTTGGCGTCGCCGCTGGTCCGAATGGAAATGTCCAGATCGGTGGCGACCAGTGTCAACCGGCCGTCGGCCGCCTGGAGCAACACGTTCGACAGAATTGGAAGCGTGCTGCGGCTCGGAACGGCGCTAACCACCGTTTGGAGAAGAGCTTGAAACTCATTGCGCGGCAGACTGAACTTCATGGCATCCCCCCGGCGACCTGACTCGCCAGCGGACGGAGATGGTGCGTGTAAATCTTGTGTGGACTGTCTGTTACTTGGCATGGACGAGGGGTGAAAGATGTGGGTGACATTCCTCGGCAGTATAGAAAATGGGCACGCAAGCCGCAAGCTAAAACTGGAGGCTGTCCGTAGGTTCTAACTCTTTGTTTATAAATAATTTAGTGCTAGTAGTAGGGGCTGTGAATATGTGGACTGGCGGGCGGCGGCGGAGTCAAGGCCGTGACGCAGCGCCACTTGGGAGAGCCGTCGGCACGGGGATAGAATGTCCACCCCCTGAACACCGGGGGCCAGTTATCCATAAGTGATGCTCGGAAAACAGCTTTCCGGATTGTACTCACAGGCTTACTGACAGCATTTATTAACATATTGTGGAGAATCGCTGAAAATGCACAAGGCCCCGAGGCCGTTGCGCGGCTCAAAATCAGCCGTCCGGGGGCCCCGGGGTCTTGAGACCGGCATAACCTGGCCGGCAATTTTCTCTCATGGCTGTCGGACGCCGATGGGCGACCGGGACGTCAGGAGTCCCGGCTGCCTCGAAGCGTCTGGTTCAGCTGATCGACGGTGGCGCGCACATCCCGATCCCGCTCGAACATGTCGCTGACCCGGTCGCAGGCATACATCACGGTTGTGTGGTCACGGCCCCCAAATAACCGGCCGACTTCCACCAGCGACATCTGGGTCATCGTTCGGCACAGGTACATTCCCACCTGCCGCGGGTAGGCTATCTGGTTTGTTCTCTTGCGGCCGCGCAGTGCCTCGACCGATACATGGAAGTGGTCCGAGACGGCCTCCATGATGCGCTGCCCGGTGACGGCCAGCGGGGTTTTGACGTCGCTGACCAGCCGGAGCACATCGAGTGCCATCTCCAGCGTGACTTCGCGCCGGGTCAGCGAGGACACGGCCATCAGCCGGACCAGGCTCCCCTCGAGCTCGCGAATGTTCGACCGACAGTTGGCGGCGATCATGTGGGCGACGTCGTCGGGGAGGTGAAGCCCCTCAACCTCAGCCTTCCTTTTCAGAATGGCCACACGGGTTTCCATCTCCGGTGCCTGAACATCGGTGACGAGGCCGGCGTGAAAACGGCTGACCAGGCGCTCCTCCAGCGTCGGGATCTCTTTTGGAGGCCGGTCGCTCGAAAGTACGATCTGCTTGCGCGCATCGAAAAGGGCATTGAAGGTGTGGAAGAACTCCTCCTGCGTGCTTTCCTTGCCCGCCAGGAACTGGATGTCGTCGATCAGGAGGAGGTCGGCATTCCGATATTTGTTCCTGAAGTCGAGCGTCCGGTTGCGCTGAATCGACTCGATCATCTCGTTCATGAATTGTTCGGATGAAAGGTAGAAGATGCGGCAGGCCGGATTTTTCTGGCGCAAGTGGTTTCCCACGGCGTGCATCAGGTGCGTTTTGCCGAGGCCGACCCCGCCATAGATGAAAAGCGGGTTGTAGGAATGGGCCGGCTTCTCGGCCACGGCCCGACAGGCCGCGTGGGCCAGCTGGTTGCTCTGGCCAATGACGAAAGTTTCAAAGGTATAGCGGGGGTCGAGCGAACTATCGTCGGGAAAGAGCCGGCCCCGTGCGGGTGCCGGCGCGATCGGAAAGATTTCCGGCGCCAGCACCGGCTCGGAGCCGGGGTCCACCCGAAACGACACGGCCGTTCCGGGTCCGAAGATGTCGCGAACCGCCTCGGCCAGAAGCGGCATGTAGTGTTCTTCGATCCAGTCGACAAAGAACTCGCCCGGCGCATCGATGACCAGGCGGCCATTGTCGACGCCAGCGAACTCCAGTGGCCGAAACCAGGTGTTATGTGTCTGCTCGCTGACCTTCTCCTTGATCCGAGCCAGGAGTTGTCTCCAGGCATCAGGGGCCGGCTTGGCTGACAAGGTTCGCACCTCACGCGATTCCACAGGGTTATACACAATGGTCATGTGGCTATCCCTGTGATGGTTGGGGGTCAGGCCACCTCGAAACGGGGGTTTCGGAGTGCCACGATGGCCGGGCCACTTTCCACATATGTGGAAAGTGGCCTTAGCTGTTGTTCAACTTGGACTTACGGTGCAGAAGCGGCGGCCGGGGAGGAGTGTTTGTCCACAATACAGGACGATGCATGTTGCCCCCGGAGGCCTGTCACGTATGTCGTTTTGGGAAAACGATTTACCGTAATGGCCCGACCCGAAAATCACACAGATTTTGCGGTTCGCGCATCCTAGCACTCGACCCCGGAGGCAACAATAAAATTCACCAAACCGTCACGAATTCCGTAAGGTGAAATAAAAAAGACACTTGCGAGGATTCATTGATGCCAGTTGTTCAGGGGTCGGCTATCCGGCCATGGCGGCTCACCAAAGGACCTTCGTCCGTAACCATTCTGATAACAACAGCTTACGGGTTATCCGGCTTCGGGCTTCCGCAAATCTCCCACGCGGGCGGGCGACAGGGACCGAATTGGGGCAATATCGGTCATTTTTCCCTTTTCCTTGACACTCGGGAGTCGCACGACTACTCTCGCGAGCCGCCGAAATGGCCTCTGGCCATGTCGTTTGCGGGCGTTTTCAGGAACACGCCGGCCCATGCTGGACCGGAAACACTTCGAGGTTGTCATGAAGAGAACTTATCAGCCGCACAATCGGAAGCGTAAGAAAACCCACGGGTTCCGTGTCCGCATGAGTACGCTGGGCGGCCGAAAAGTGCTGGCCCGTCGCCGCGCCCGGGGAAGAAAGCGCCTCACGGTCTAGTCGTCCAACCCAACCAGCCGCAAAGCATGAATCTGGTGCGTCCGGCTCGGCCGCGTGGCGGTCAGCGGCTTGGTCCAGGCGACCGGCTCCGAACCGGCTGGGAATATCGTCGGGTTTATGAAGGCGGTCGGTCCATCCACGGGCGCCGTTTCGTGCTCTTCTTTCTTGTGGATAACGAGTTACCCCGCCGGGCCGGTTTCGTGGCCAGCCGAAAGGTTGGCGACTCGGTTCACCGCAATCGGGCCAGGCGAAGACTCCGCGAAGCTTACCGCCAGCTTAAATCACGGTTGCCCGAGTCGGGCGCCTGGATCGTCTTTGTCGCCAGGAAACCATGTGCCGAGGAATCACAGAAGCTGGTCAACGAGGAAATGCTGGCCCTGTTGATTCGGGCCGGCCTCACCACTCCTTTGCCGCCCGCGCTCTGATCCTTTTCATCGAGGGCTACCGGCGAATCATTTCGCCCTACCTTCCCCCCTCCTGCCGCTTCCAGCCGACCTGTTCCGAATACGCCCGTCTTGCCATTGTCCGTTTCGGCGCCAAACGCGGGGGGCTCAAGGCTCTTCGCCGCCTGCTCCGATGCCACCCCTTTCATCCGGGCGGATATGACCCGGTGGAGTCTTGATGGACCGAAGGTCCCTTCTCGCGATCGTGCTGTCGATCCTGGTGATCCTGGCGTTCAACTTCTTTCTTCAGCCCAAGAACCCGGCTCCGCTGCTGTTTACTGGCGCCGACGAGATGCTTCAAGCCACGGGGGCCACGGCGGACTCGCCGGGGACAAGTACCGCCAATCCACTCGACTCGAACGCGGATCTGCTGGCCCCTGATTCGTCGTCGGCAGGAATCCCCCGCATTGATATCGGTCTCCTCCCCACAAAGGAAGCGGTGCCGACAACGATTCCTATTTCCGTGGATGGCGTTGAGGCCCGATTCACCTCGATGGGCGGCGCAATTGAATCGTGGCGCCTGATTCACTTTCCAGCTCCGGGCGGCCAGGTGGAAATGGTCCGTTCCGGTCCGGAACCCCATGCCGTACTGCACCTTGGCGACCGGGAGATCAATCTCAACCAGCCGATCTACGCCAGCACCGTCGAGCCGATCGACGGCGGCGGGCAGCTCCTCACCTTTCGGGCCGGCGAGCCGGGGGGTATCGAGGTGGTCAAGCGGTATCGCCTCACGCCGGAATCACCACTCTACGAATTCGAGATCGAGCTTCGGGGTCTTCCCATTTCGTCGGGCGATTCGTGGCTGGAAGTTGGATGGGCCGGTGGCCTTCCCCCGGCGGAACCTCAGGCAGAAACCGACCGGCAGGCCTTCGGCGCCGTGGTCGCTGTCGGCAAGGACGTGCAGCGAATCGGCGCCGGCAGCTTCAAAAAGGAAAACCGGAAGGAGGTGCCGGGTCAAATCCACTGGGTGGCCGCCCGGAACAAGTACTTCATGGCCGCACTCGTGCCGCCGCCGGAAACCGTCACCGCCGCCGCGGCCGTGGGAAATGCCAAAGACCATGTCGCCGGCGCACTGCTTCGCCTCCCGATCAGCGGCGCGGGCGAATTCCGCCAGAGTGTTCGATTGTATCTCGGACCCATCGATTACTGGCAGTTGAAGAAGCTCGGGCTCGGCCTCGAGTATGCCGTCGACCTCGGCTGGAAGATCATTCTGCCGGTGGCCCAGTTGCTCCTCTGGGCCCTCAACGCCGGCTACAATCTCATTCCCAACTACGGCATTGTGATCATCATCCTTTCCGGGCTGACCCGGCTCCTTTTCTATCCCCTGACCCAGATCAGCATGCGATCGATGCGGGCCATGCAGGAAATCCAGCCCGAGATGGAGCGCCTGCGCAAGAAGTACGAGAAGGATCCGCAGGAACTGAACAAGAGGGTCTTCGCGCTCTACCGCGAACACAAGGTCAACCCGGTCTCCGGGTGCCTGCCGCTCCTGCTCCAGATGCCGGTCTTCTTTGCCCTCTATAGTGTGTTGGCCAATTCCGTCGAGTTGCGTCAGGCTCCGTTCGTGGCCTGGATCACCGACCTGTCGGCTCCTGACACCTTGATGACCATCGGCGGCTTCGCCATTCACGTGCTGCCTGTCCTGATGTCGCTGTCCATGTTCTGGCAGCAGAAGCTGACGCCGACCGATCCACGACAGGCGCCGGTCATGCTCCTGATGCCGTTCATGATGCTCTTCTTCTTCTACAAGGTTCCTTCCGGCCTCACGCTTTACTGGACGGTGACCAACCTGTTCTCGGTGGCCCAGCAGTACCAGATGAACCGGGAGAACAAGGCCCGGGCCGCCGTGATGAAGACCGGGTGACCGGATTGGATGTCATCGCGGCGCTGGCCACGCCCGCCGGAATCGGGGCGCTGGCCGTTGTCCGACTGTCGGGAGCCGGCGCGGAGGCGGTGGCCGAGCGCGTATTTCGTGGTCGAGGCCCTCTTTCGGCCGCGCCGAGCCATCAACTTCGCCGCGGCGTGATTGTTCATCCGGATCGACCGGACGATCCCATCGACGACGTCCTTGCCGTCGTCATGCGGGCGCCCGCAAGCTACACCGGTGAAACGGTTGTCGAGTTCAGCGGCCACGGCAGTCCGGAGGCCGCCCGCAACATCGTGGAAGCGCTGATCGATGCGGGGGCGCGGCCCGCCGCACCGGGCGAGTTCACGCGCCGGGCTTTTCTGAACGGCAAGGTCGACCTGGCTCAGGCCGAGGCCGTGGCGGAGCTGGTCGAGGCGCGCGGTCAGCGGGCGCGGCGTAACGCACTTGCGCAATTGCAGGGAGGCCTGTCGGAGCAGATCGGCGCGCTTCGCCGGGGGCTGCTCGACGAACTGGCTCCGCTCGAAGCTTTCATCGATTTTGGCGACGATGTGCCGGAGCCCCCTGGAATCAGACGGATGGCTGCCACCATCGCCGAGGTTCGTTCGGGGATTGACCGGCTGCTCGGCGGCCGGGAGCGCGGACGGATGATGACTCACGGCGCCACCGTGGCCCTGGCCGGCCGACCCAATGTGGGCAAGTCGTCCCTGCTGAATGCGCTTGCCGGCCAGGAGCGGGCTCTGGTGCACGACGCACCGGGGACGACCCGTGATGTGATTGATGTGGAAATCGTGCTCGGCGGGTATGCCGTGCGCCTGGTTGATACCGCCGGAATTCGCGCCACGCTCGACCCGGTCGAATCAGCCGGCGTTGAGCGTGCTCGTCGTGCCGTCAAGGAGGCGGACGTGGCGCTCCTCGTTCTTGAGGCACCCGAACCACCGGGTGAGGATGATCGCCTGGTCGCCGCGCTGATCGAGGGCCGTCCGATGCTGGTCGTTCGTAACAAGATTGACCTGGGGGATGACGCCACTTGCCGGGAGTTCGCCGCGCGAGTGGCCGGCAGCGATGGCGCGGTTCTGCCGGTGTCCGCGCGGCGCGGTGATGGTCTCGACGATCTCGTCGCTCGCCTCTCGGGTCGAATCACGATCGTCGCCGGTGACGACGAGGGCCCGACGATGACCTGCCTGCGCCACTACGAGGCGTTGTTTCGGGCCAGGGCTGCGCTGGAACGGGCGACGGGAGCCCTCGCAACGGGCGCATTCGCCGACATGCTGGCCGCCGAACTCCGCGAATCGTTGTCCGCACTGGGCGAAATCACCGGCCAGAGCGTCGGCCCGGAGATCCTGGACACGATCTTCAGTCGATTCTGTATCGGAAAGTGACGGGGGGACTTTGGTGAGCGGATCGTATGAGGCCATCGTCATCGGCGCCGGCCATGCCGGTTGCGAGGCGGCCTTTGCGCTGGCGCGAATGGGGCACCGGACGCTTCTGCTGACGCTGAACCTGGATGGCGTGGCGCAGATGAGCTGCAATCCGGCCATTGGCGGCCTTGGCAAGGGGCAGATGGTCCGCGAGATAGATGCTCTCGGCGGTTTGATGGGGCGGGCGATCGACGCCACCGGGATTCAGTTCCGGATGCTCAATCGAAGCAAGGGCCCTGCGGTTCGCTCTCCGCGGGCACAGGCGGAAAAGAAGGCCTATCAGGAGTGGGTGCGGGGCGTCATCGAATCGACGCCAAACCTCGAGCTGCGCCAGGGGCAATCGGTAAGACTCCTCGTTGAGGATGTTGGCGCCACCAATGGCGAACCCACGCGCGCGATCCGAGGGGTGGAAATGCTCACCGGCCGGCAATACGAGGCGCCCATTGTTGTCCTGACGCCCGGCACCTTTCTTCGCGGCATGATTCATATGGGCCGCTCCACTTATGAAGGTGGGCGATCCGGAGAAGTCTCCGCGCCAAAGATGTCCGATTGCCTGCGCGAACTCGGCTTTCGCATGGGCCGCATGAAAACCGGAACGCCGCCACGACTCTCGCGCGGCAGCATCGACTTTTCGCGCACCCGACCGCAGCCGGGCGACGAACCGCCGTCACCGTTCTCGCACTTCACCCGCGGGCTTGATGTCATGCAGGTCGATTGCCACCTGACGTCCACAACGACGCTGACACACGAGGTCATCCGTCGCCATCTCGATAAATCGCCGCTCTACTCGGGCCAGATCACCGGCACCGGTCCGCGCTATTGTCCTTCCATCGAGGACAAGGTCGTCAAGTTTCCGGAACGGGAGGCACATCAGGTCTTCCTTGAGCCGGAGGGTCGGGCAACGCAGGAGATTTATGTCAATGGAATCTCCACGAGCCTGCCGGAGGAGTGCCAGGAGGAATTCCTGCGCACGATTCCCGGACTTGAGGAGGCGGTGATGCTGCGGCCAGGTTATGCCGTCGAGTACGACTGCGTGCAGTCCGATCAGCTGAAGCCGACGCTCGAGACGCGCGCCATCGACGGCCTTTTTCTGGCCGGACAGATCAACGGCACATCCGGTTACGAGGAAGCCGCGGGCCAGGGGTTGGTGGCCGGCATTAACGCCGCGCTCAAACTCCAGGGCGAGTCGCCGTTCATTCTCCGCCGTTGGGAGGCTTACGTTGGCGTCATGGTCGATGACCTCGTCAACAACAGCGGGGAAGAGCCGTATCGAATGTTCACCTCACAGGCGGAGTACCGGTTGCTATTGCGACAGGACAACGCGGACGAGCGACTCATGGACCACGGGACCCGTTTCGGCCTCGTCCCCGTCGATGAACGGGCCCGATGGGCTGATCTACGCGCCACGATCGAGGCCGAGCGCCAGTTCCTGTCGCGGCGTCATGTTCCCCTGCAAGACATGGCCGAACTCCTGAACCCGGGCCCCATTGACGGTGCCATGGACGAGGAGTGCGCTGCCGCCGGCGGGGGTTCGCCCGCCCTGGCGCACAATGCGGAGGGGGCGTCGAGCCTCCTCGACATATTGCGTCGGCCAGGTGTCGCCTACGATCAATTGCTTGCCTGGCGCGAAGATCCGAATGCGGGCGAGGTTGGCCAGGCGGCTCCTCCTCTGGCCGGCCTGTCAGCAGAGTTGCTGGAAATTCAAGTAAAATATGATGGTTACGTCAAACGACAGCTCCGCCAGGTAGAACAACTTCAGGCCATGGAGAATCGAGCCATTCCGCCGGGCCTGCTGGATGGAAGCCTTTCCGGCGTCAGTCGGGAAGCGATCGAAAAGCTTCGCCGCATCCGACCGGTATCTGTGGGGCAGGCCGGTCGCCTGGCCGGGGTTTCTCCAGCCGACGTCACGGTGTTGCTGATACTGATTCAGAAGTGGTCGACTGGCATCACCGCCAACGGGGAGGACACGACCCCAAAAACCACCGCATCAGGGAGAAACCATGCCGCCTCGCACTGAACGAAAACGACGGCCGCCGACGCGCCCGGTTCGACCCAAGCCTCCGACTCGCGCCGTTCACCCGCCGGTAGATCCGGCCGATGTGGATGCCGATTACAAGGCTTTCCTGGCTGTCCTCGAAACACGCGAACAGGTGTTCTCCCCGGAAATGTTGGACCTGATTCGTCGCTACGGTGATCAGGTGGTGAGCCGGGCCGGGTTGCTTAATTTGATCAGTCCGGGTGACCGGGTTCGCTTTTTTACACGGCACATCGCCGAGTGCCTGACTCCCGAATTGGTACAGGCGGCGAACGAGGCCGGCTCCCTGGTCGATATCGGATCCGGTGCGGGCCTCCCGGGGCTACCGCTGGCCATCGTGTCGCCGGCCCTCAAGGTACTCCTCGTGGAACCGCGCGTCCGCCGCGCCCAGTTTCTCGAGGCGGCTTCACTCTCACTGGGCCTTGGCGACCGCGTTGAGGTCTTCCATGGATCCGCCGAGCGCCTGATGGATGCCTCGAAGGGGTCACTCAACGCCGGCCTGGCAACGGCCAGGGCGGTCGATCGGCTCGAAAACGTCTGGCCCTGGGCCCTGAACTTTCTTCGGCCAGGCGGCACCCTGGCCGTCTTTCGAGGTCCAGGCGAGGTTGAATCAGAGCTCTCCGGCCTTCGAGCACCGCTGCCTTCAGCCAGTCGCGTTGCGCAAATGCCCGGGCAACCACGACAGATGCTTTTCCTCACGCGCCCCTGACAGGGGATCGCTGTTTCACGTGAAACAATCCCTTTGATCCCGAAGAGTGGCAGACAGTGTTTCACGTGAAACACTCCCGGAGGAATGCCTGACGGTGTTTCACGTGAAACAGTTAAGCGGAGCGATGTAATCTCGTCAACTGGTTGGTTGACAAGTTGCTCCCGATCGACGAATATCGGCTCACACCCAAGACCCCGCACCTCCGACCACACAACCAGAACTAATATAACAATTTGATTCATGCGGGGGGGCGGTTCGCAAGATGTCGCGTGTCATTGCGGTGGCCAATCAGAAGGGCGGCGTCGGCAAAACGACCACCACCGTTAATCTGGCGGCATCGCTTGCCCTTGCGGGCCGGAGCGTGCTGCTCGTTGACACCGACCCCCAGGGAAACGCCACGAGCGCACTCGGTTCGAACGGGAACGATCTGCCCGAGACCATATATGAGTCCCTGGTGAACGAAATTCCGCTTGATGTGGTTCGCCGGTCCACGGCCATCGATGGACTTCAGCTCATCCCGGCAGCCCAGCGTCTCATCGGGGCGGAAATCGAACTCGTTCCGGTCCCCGAACGGGAGAGCGTTCTCCGGCGGCGACTGGAGCCGCTTCGCGAGTCCTACGATTTCATTTTAATTGATTGTCCCCCATCGCTCGGCTTGCTGACCGTCAATGCGATGACGGCGGCCACGTCCATACTCATCCCGCTTCAATGTGAGTACTACGCGCTTGAAGGGTTAAGTCAGCTCTTGAACGCGGTCCGGCTCATCCAGCGCGGGCTGAACCCATCGCTGACCATCGAGGGAATCCTTCTGACGATGTTCGATGCGCGACTGAACCTCTCCCACCAGGTGGCCGAGGAGGCCCGCAAGTTTTTCCCCGGAAGGGTTTACGAAACCGTTATCCCGCGAAACGTCCGGATCAGCGAGGCGCCCAGTTTCGGGCAGCCCGTCGTGACTTACGATCCGAAGAGCGCGGGGGCCGAGAGTTACTTCAACCTGGCAAAGGAAATCTTGAGCCATGACTCGCAAAGCACTGGGTAGAGGACTCGGGGCGCTGATCCCCGAAGAGCCGACGAACCGGTTCGTCACGACCGCCGATCCGATATCGATGACGGTCGGGGTGGGTGGCACGCCGATTGAACTTCCCCTCGCGGAAATCGCCAGCAATCCCTATCAGCCGCGGCATCGCTTCGACGAGGCCAAGCTCCAGGGCCTGGCCGACTCGATCCGAGTGAGTGGTCTCCTGCAGCCAGTCCTCGTCCGGCAGTCGCCGGATGGGCGCGGCTACCAGCTCATTGCCGGAGAGCGTCGACTCAAGGCGGCCGAGTTGGCTGGCCGGGCCACCGTTCCGGCGGTGGTACGAACAGCCTCGCGGAAGGAAATGCTGGAATTCGCCATCATCGAGAATGTCCAGCGTGAAGATCTGGATCCAATCGAGGAATCGCACGCCTACCAGCGGATGGCGACCGAGTTTGATTTGACGCAGGAACAGATAGCCGCGCGCGTCGGAAAAGACAGGACGACAGTGGCCAACGCACTCCGTCTCTTGAATCTATCGGAGCCGGTTCAGGACCTCCTGTCAAGAGGCGCCATCACGACGGGCCACGCGCGGTGCTTGCTGGCGATCGAATCGCCCGCACAGCAGGAGGCGATGGCCGAAGAGATCATCAAGCTGGGACTGTCGGTGCGTCAGGTTGAGGAAATGACGGCCGGTCTTCGCCAGAAACGCGTCCGCGGGCCGGGCCGGCGGGGTCGCGTGTCGCCAGCACTCTCGGACTGGGAGGATCGCCTCCGGCGAGTCTATGGAACACAGGTTCGAATCGTCGGCGGCACGGCCCGCGGGCGCGTTGAGATCAGCTATTTCAGTGAGAGTGATCTGGAGCGGGTTCTGGAGGTTGCCGGCCTGATCGGCGAGGGTCGGCCGCGCGAGTAGGCGCTTTGAGCAGGGAGGACGAATCATGGCAATGTTTGGTCGGCAGAAGGACAGCGGCGCGCCATCGGATACGCGCATCAATACGGTCATCGGCGAAGGGACCTTGATGACGGGAACGCTTCGCGTCGAGGGGAGCCTTCTCGTGAATGGCGAATTTGAGGGGACCTTGACCGCCACGGAGTCCGCCATCATCGGGAAGACGGGAAGCGTGCGCGCCGGGATCAGTGCCCGCGAAATTCTCGTGGCCGGAAAGGTGCGGGGCAAGGTTCTCGCCAAGGAACGGGTTGAACTTCAAACCGGTGCCCGCCTGGAGGGAGATGTCATTGCCAAAAGCTTCATGATCGAAGAGGGGGTTTTCTTCCAGGGCAATTGCTCCATGGGTGAGGAGGTCAGCCTCGAAGAGTCCAAGCCGATCGGCTCGAGCAAGTCCGGCGGCGCCGGGACCCACGGAGATACCGCATCAGGTCAGCCCGGGCTGGGACTGCTCGGCCAACGCTAGGAACCAGCGCCAGATCGCCGGCTATGTGGAAAAGTGGCAGCAAATGTGGAGAAAGACGTAAGGCCTAATTTAAAAACGACTTACATTGTGGCTTTGGCCCTGACCGAACGGGCTTACTCACAAGTTTCCGGCAGGGTCGTCAGGGCCTGCGGAACGGCCAGGACGCGATGGGAGCCCGTCCGTTGGACGGCCCACTCAACAGATTCCTCGATGGTTCGGAATCCGACCATGCCCAATCGTTTCGGGAGGTCGGGATCCACCGTTCCAACGAAGGCCAGGGTGGCGAACTGCTGGGCCCACGCAACCATGACCGCCCGCTGCCCCCCGGCCGGGTATCCCTCCCGCTGCGCCAGGGCAACAATGGCTTCCGGCTCGAGGCCTCGCGACAACATCTCCTCGAAGAGGCGCTCGCCCGTTCCCTGCCCCGCACCCTCCGGACAGGCGGCCGGCACGATGATGACGCCGCCGCGCTCGACCACCGGTCGCCGTCCGAAGCAGAGATAGGTCGGAATGCGCGTCGCCTGGTAGAGATTCGAATCCTTCGGGTGTCCGGCGGCGCCGATCACGATCGGGAAGGCCGAGTCGACCGGCACGATGGCGTGATCACGCACCCAGTCGGACAGGTCGCGGTGTACCGACTCCGGATGCCCGGCCATCGCGCGCAGAATCCGCCCGTCGGTGTCGAGGGCCACGTTCACGACAAACTTGAGGCCGGCTCGTTCCCCGACCCAGCGTGCGATCTCAAGAAACGGATTCTTGTCGGTCACGCCCAGACGCACCCCGGGGTGTTCCAGGTAGGCCATGCCATGCAACGCGGTGATGGTGGCCTGACCAGCCGTACCGATCGCCACGGTCTTCCACCCGCCGCTGAAGCCGGCGTACTGGTGCGGTTCAACGATTCCGGTGGCGATCAGCAGGTCGGCCTCCGCAGCGCGCCGATCGATGGAAATTGGCATCCCATCGGCACTCGACCCGAGGTCGAGCTGCAACTCCGGATCCAGGGGTGCGGAGTCAACGACCCGGTATCGGTCAACGATGGCTGCGCCGAGTTTCTCGATCTTTTCCTCGAGCGTGCTGGGTCGATGCATGCCGATGGCCACGAGCAAGGTGATCGCAGAGTCGGCAAGTCCGGCAGCGGCCAGCTCGTCGAGCAGCGGCTGGACAAGCAGCCGATCCGGGCAGGGACGCGTGGCATCGGTAACCACGATCGTGGCCGTGCGCGCGCCCCGTGCCAGTTCGCCGATGGCGGGAGACCCGAGCGGGTTGGCAAGTGCCTGCGCAACCAACTCCTCCGGGGACGCCGACGGGCGGACCACCGCTTTGGATACTAGCGTGACATCGAGTTCCGGCGCCGGCTGCCATGTCATCAACTCCCGGCCATAGGGAAAATGGATGGCGGCATGCTCCTTCATGGCGGGGGCCCGCCGGGCATCCCACTGGCCCGGCCGGTAGATACTGCCGGTCGGAATGGAACTTTCAACCGGGCCGCCGTGTATTCCCCGTTGATATTGCTGGTTGCGATTCCTCCATCGCCCGACCGGCAGGCTTTCAGGGCACTTCCTGCGGCATTCGTTTTCCGGAAAATGGGGTTTCCCGCCTTGTGCTTAGGCGACCCGGACCACGGTGAATGCGGGGGGTGCCCTGTTTTTTTTGCCGGGCTCATCGGTCTCCCCCCCCCGCGTCCACCGGGGAGCGTAACGAGTCGACAAACTCACGCGTCAAGTTCAGCGCGCGCGTCAGGTGCGGTCCCTCGCCGGCGAATGGGTGGACCGACCCGAAGGTGTGATCCGCGCCCGGCAGAATGACGAGGCGTGCCCGTCCAACCGATGCCTGCACCACCGCCTCCGATTCGGCGACAGGAACACTCGAGTCGGCATCGCCGTGGATCAAGAGATGCGGCACGCGAAGGCTGGCGGCCAGATGGTCGGGCGAATAATCTTCAAGATGCAACTCGAGGTCATCCAGGGCCTCGAGACCGATCGGCATCGATTGCCCCGTCCGCGCGTTGACCATCGGCAATTCGCCGTCGGCCCGCCAGCGGCGGCGGGTTTCCTCGGGATAGCGATCGCCGAGCCGTCCGACGCCGGCCCAGGTGACCAGCCCCGCGATGTCGGATCGCCGACCGGCGGCAATCGTCGTGGCTATGGACCCGCGGCTGTGCCCGAGCAGAACGACTCGCCGATGTCCGGCGGGCCCCGGCAACCGGCCGGCGTGGAGGGCGTCCAGCACAAGGTCCAAGTCGGTCACCTCGCGAGTCAACGTATTGTCGCGAAACCGGTCCAACTCGGTGAACCGTTCCGGGTCGTCACCGATGCCTGAGCCGGACAGATTGAACGAGATGACGAAAAGGCCGAATTCGGCCAGCCGTTCGGCGACCAGCGGGAAGTGTCCCCAGTCCTTGAACCCCTTGAACCCGTGGACGAGGACCAGGGCAAACCGCTGTTCGGCGGACCCGGCGCCGGTGACCCAGCGGACATCCCCGAGCAAGGGCCACCCTGAGGCAGCATCAAGATGGAAAGATTCCCGATTGATCATGCCGGGGAGCCTAGCATCCGCCATCGGACCTTGCCACAGCTAACCCGTTGCATGAATTAGCGTTGGTTTCGTCATACTTATGTTGACTTATGGTGGTACTAATTAACCAATCCCGTGTTAGGCTCATGTCTTCGAATGGATCGTTTTCCTGCGAGGTTTTCCGTGACCCATCTTCTGGCAGAAATCGCCCGACATGAGCCACGGCTGGCGTCGACGGCGCGAGAGTTGATCCACCTGGTCGGGTCGACTCCGTTGCTCCGGCTGAACCGGGTTACCGAGGGCCTTTCCCCCGGCGTGTCGGTGTACGCCAAGGCCGAATGGTTCAATCCGGGCGGATCGGTAAAAGACCGCCCCGCGCTCCGAATGATCCTGGAGGCCCTCCGATCCCGCCGCTTGACCCCCGACATGACGCTCCTGGATGCAACGTCGGGAAATACCGGAATTGGCTATGCCATGATCGGGGCCTCCATGGGCCTGGCCGTTCGCCTCTGCATTCCAGGAAATGCCAGCCAGGAACGTCTGCGCACCCTCAGGGTCTACGGAGCCGATCTCGTTCTGACCAATCCGCTGGAAGGTTCCGATGGGGCCATTCGTGAAGCGGCCCGGCTGACGTCGGCCGATCCAGGGCGGTACTTTTTGGTGGATCAGTACAACAACCCAGCGAACTGGCAGGCGCACTACGACACGACGGGCGTCGAAATCTGGGATCAATCAGGCGGGCAAGTGACCCACTTTGTCGCCGCGCTTGGAACATCCGGCACGTTCACCGGCGTTGGTCGGCGTCTGAAGAGTCGAAATCCCCGGGTTCAGCTCGTCGCCGTGCAGCCGGACAGCCCGTTCCATGGCCTCGATGGCGTTAAGCACATGCCCACGGCCACCGTACCGGGCATCTATGATGCAACGCTCGCCGACCGCAACGAGGCGGCCAACACCGAGGAAGCATACGCGATGACGCGGCGCCTCGCCCGCGAAGAAGGATATCTGGTCGGTCCCTCCGGTGGCGCGGCGGTCAATGTCGCTCTTGCCGTGGCTCGAGGTCTCTCGGTTGGAACCGTGGTCACGATCTTCCCCGACGGAGCCGACCGGTACCTGGGCGAGCGATTCTGGGATGAGGGTGATGACCGATGACATCAAAGACGGCCGCCGGCCGCGGATCCGCCACATCTTCCGGACTCATGATCCGACCGACCGATCTGGAGGCGATCCGGCGACACGGCGAAGACGGCTATCCAAACGAAAGCTGTGGCCTTCTGCTTGGCCGGGTTGAATTGACCGGTGGCGTGCGCGTCAAGGCGGTCACGTCGGTGGATCGGCTCGAGAACGAACGGGATGACTCCCGACACAATCGGTTTCTGATCACGCCGGCGACGTTTCTTTCGGCTGATCGTGCCGCACGCCAGCGGGGAGTCGAAATCCTCGGTTTTTACCATTCGCACCCGAATGCGCCGGCCACGCCCTCCGAATTCGACCGGGAACATGCCTGGCCCTTTTATTCCTATGTCATCGTGTCGGTCGTCAACGGCGACGCCCGCGAGCTGAACTCATGGGTCCTGGCCGAGGATCGCACGCATTACAACGCCGAGCCGATCGTGCCGGCACGGGAGGATTGACGATGCCGATCCCGATCTACATTCCCACGCCGCTGCGCCCCTACGCGGGCGGCCAGGACCAAGTGGCGGTGGATGCCGGAACCGTCGATGAAGCACTGGCATGCCTGACAGCCGCTCATCCGGGACTCAAGAAGCACCTGTATACCGACGATGGCCGGCTCCGCTCCTTCGTCAACGTTTACGTGAACGATGATGACATTCGATACCTTGCGGGGGGCACAACGCCGATCAAGGCCGGCGACGTCCTGACCATCGTCCCTTCCATTGCGGGGGGGGTGAGCGAGGCAGGCCGGCTCAAGGATATCGCGGCCCGGGCAGCCGACGTCACGTTGAGCAACGACGAGATCCAACGCTACAGTCGCCACCTCATCATGCCGGAAGTGACGATGGCCGGCCAGAAGCGGCTCAAGGCGGCCAGTGTCCTCGTGATCGGCGCTGGCGGACTCGGCAGCCCGCTCGGCTTTACCTGGCGGCGGCCGGCGTCGGGCGGCTGGGGATAGTCGATTTTGACGTCGTCGACGTGACCAATCTCCAGCGGCAGATCCTTCATGGCACGGCGTCGCTCGGAAAGCCGAAACTGGAATCGGCCCGGGCCCGGCTGTCCGACCTCAATCCGTATGTACATATCGAGACGTACGAAACCGCCCTGACTTCCGAAAATGCACTGGAGCTCTTCCGCGACTATGACGTCATCGTGGACGGGACCGACAACTTTCCCACGCGCTACCTGGTCAACGATGCCTCGGTGTTCCTCGACAAGCCGAATGTGTACGGATCAATCTTTCGCTTCGAGGGGCAGGCATCGGTCTTCTGGGCGGCTGAGGGGCCGTGCTATCGCTGCCTTTACCCGGAACCGCCGCCGCCCGGCCTCGTTCCGTCCTGCGCCGAGGGGGGTGTGCTCGGCATCCTGCCCGGGATCATCGGCGTGATCCAGGCCACCGAGACGGTGAAGCTGATCCTGGGGGCCGGCACGTCGCTGGTTGGCCGGCTTCTCCTGTTCGATGCCCTTCGGATGTCCTTCCGCGAATTGAAACTCAAGAAAAATCCCGACTGCCCCGTGTGCGGCCCGAATCGCACCATCCACGAATTGATCGACTACCAGCAGTTCTGCGGCATCACCCCACACGTGGCCGAACCCGGGGAGGCGGAATTCGAAATCGCGCCGGCGGATTTGAAGTCGCGACTGGATCGCGGGGATCGGCTCGTGATCGTGGATGTACGGGAGCCCCACGAGTACGAGATCAATCACATTCGGGGAAGCCGGCTGATTCCGCTCGGCCAGGTGCCGGAGCGAATGCACGAGTTGTCCAGTGCGGACGAAATCATCCTGCACTGCAAGGCCGGGTTGCGGAGTGCCAAGGCGCTGGCCATACTTCGTCAGGCCGGTTTCAGCCGGCTCAAGAACCTGACGGGCGGAATTGATCGCTGGGCACAGGAAATCGATCCCACGCTGCCGCGCTATTGAGGCCCTGGCCCATTTCGCCAACCGGCCGCCCGTCGTAACGGCAGGAGATCCGGACGATGAAAATTGCGGCCATCGATGTCGGCTCCAATTCGCTGCACCTGCTCATTGCGCGAATCCTGCCGGATCACTCACATGAAGTGATCTACAAGGACAAGTCGATGGTTCGCCTCGGCTCCCGGTCGTTCGCGCGTGGAGAACTGACCTTGTCCACCCAGCGCCGGGCCTTCCTGGCCCTCGAGCGCTTCGCCGAGGTCATCAAGCGCTTCGAAGTGGATGTGGTCCTGGGTGTTGCGACCAGCGCCGTCCGCGAGGCGTCGAACGGCACGGCGTTCCTGCGCGAGGTCCGGCGCCGCACCGGCCTCAAGATCGACCGGATCTCGGGATCGGAAGAGGCCCGCCTGGTGGCGGTGGCGGTGGCGAGTCTGCCGCCATTCCACCAGGGGCAGCACCTGGTGGTCGACATCGGCGGCGGCTCCACCGAACTGGCCTTCCTTGACGACGAGGAGCCGCAATTCATGGAGAGCATTCGAATCGGGGCGATCCGCCTGGCGGACGCGGTTGTCGTGAAGGACCGACCCGGCAAGAAGGGGCTCAAGCAATACATGGCGGCCGCCCGGGATCAGATGGGCGCCGTTCATCGCCGCCTCCGCGATCAGAAATTCGATGCGGTGGCGGGAACCTCCGGCACGATCGTTTGCCTCGGCATGCTGGCTGCCCGTCGCGCCGGGCGCTCCATCGCGCGAGGGGAAACGTTCGTCGTCAAGAAGGATGAGCTGGTCCGGGAGTTGGCCAGCCTGGCCTCACTGTCGCTCGAGGAGCGGAGCGACTACATGGGGGATCAGGGCCCGCGCGCCGATATCATCATCCCCGGCGGGGCCATCCTGCTGGCGGTACTCGATGGCGTCAAGATCGATGGTGTTCACATTCCCGACCGCTCCATTCGTGACGGCATGATTTTGGATTACATCCGCCAGCGCCTCGAAGCAACGCCCAGCGATCACCTGAAGGGGCTGGCCCGCATCGCCGGGACACCGAGTGGCGACCGATACGACCCTCACATGGTTCGCGAGCGAAATCTGGTGTCGTTCGCCCGGCGGTATCAGTACGAGGCCCGCCATGCACACCAGGTAATGAGACTGGCCGGCCGCCTGTTCGATGAGACATCCGAGATGCACGGGCTCGGCACAGAGGAAAAGTTCTATCTCGAGGCGGCGGCGCTGCTGCACGACATCGGGCAGTTCATCGCCTACAGCCAGCACCACAAACACTCCCTTTACCTCATACTGAACGGCAATCTGGCCGGATTCAGCGAGCGGGAGGTTGCGGTGATCGGCAACGTGGCGCGATACCATCGAAAGGGATTCCCACGGGTGTCGCACCTGGAATACTCCGGGCTGGCCCCGGAAGATCGACGTCTGGTGGTCCGGCTGGCGGCCCTGCTTCGGGTGGCGGACGCCCTGGATCATGGACACCTCAGCTCCGTCAGTCGGATCCGGCTGGAGCGAAAGCGCGGCAAGGTGACGATTAACCTGACGGCTAACCGGGACTGCCAGGCCGAGATGGATCGGGCCGCCCGCAAAGCGGACCTCTTCGAGGAAACCTATGGCTGCCGGGTTGCGTTCATGGCACGACGCCGATCCGGGTCAAAGAGATCGGGTGCGGCCGCCGTTGCCTGATCGGCCGAGACCGGCCGACGAATATCGACTGGAGGAATCAATGAGAAATAAATGGATGTTGACGATTGCCGGTGTTGCGACGACCTGCGGCACGATCCTGCTCGCCTCGGCATTGACGATGGGGCTGTGGCGTTGTTC
>Ga0163152_10002455_pt1 | contig 26411 bp, 20 predicted proteins | sample OliLakLV19MP8IB2_FD_148635 | JGI IMG/M metagenome (GOLD analysis project Ga0163152, IMG submission 148635) | Freshwater microbial mat bacterial communities from Lake Vanda, McMurdo Dry Valleys, Antarctica - Oligotrophic Lake LV.19.MP8.IB-2 | ecosystem: Environmental > Aquatic > Freshwater >...
TTTGGCGAGCATAAAAAATCTGCAAGGTTTTCACTATAAATATCCACTTTCTTGCAGATTTATAAAAGCCCATTCATCCTATATCATTCGTATTTACATACGCTACAGGCTTTTTAAGGGAAGACTATTTACTTATAACCAAAACTAAACTCAAGCATCTGCAAAAACTAACAAGTTAAATGAAAACAAGAAAGCCCCGCTATAAGCGAGGCTCTCAAGGGTTTAGGTAATAAAAAATCTATACGTATTGGTTCAACATTACCGGCATCACCAACATCAAAATATCTTCGCCTTTATCTTTCTCCGATGGGAAAATTACCCCGGCCTTGTTTGGAGCCGACATATTTAGTTTGATTTGATCCGTATCTAAATTGGTTAACATCTCAATCAAAAACTTAGCGTTAAATCCAATCTCAATGTCCTCGCCTTCATGATCGCATGAAAGGCGCTCATTGGCTTCGTTAGAGAAATCAAGATCCTCCGCAGAAACCTGTAGTTCACTACCCGTGATTTTCAATCGCACCTGATGGGTTGTTTTGTTAGCATAAATGGAAATCCGCTTCAACGAACCCAACAAATCAGTTCTGCTGATCGTCATCTTGATAGTATTCTGAGCAGGAATCACGTTTTCGTAATCCGGGAAACGCTCATCAATCAAACGGCAGATCATACGTATATGACCAAACTTGAAAAATGCATTCGACATGTTGAAGTCGATGCTCACATCGGTATTTTCTGTTGGCAAAGTTGCCTTTAATAAATTCAAGGCTTTGCGCGGAATGATAATCGAATTACCATTATCAGACTTAATATCTGTTCTGCGATAGCGAACCAAACGATGACCATCGGTTGCCACGAAGGTTGTATTCTTCTCACCCAAATTAACATACACCCCCGTCATAGCTGGGCGAAGCTCATCACTACTGGTTGCAAAAATTGTATTGTTAACTGCTCTAGCTAGTACTTCTGATGAAATGGAAGCCGAGAAGTCATTAGAAACAGCCGGCACTTTCGGGAAGTCAGTTGCGTTTTCACCTGCTAACTTATAGCGTCCGTTATCAGAACTTATTTCAATGCTATAAGTTGATTCATCAATAGAAAATGTTACTGGCTGATCGGGTAAGTTCTTCAAGGTATCAAGAAGAATCCTGGCTGGAACAGCAATATTGCCTTTCTCTTTAGACTCTACCGTGATTTCAGTAATCATGGAAGTTTGAAGATCGGAGGCCGTAACGGTTAAGCTACTTTTATCAATTTCAAAAAGAAAATTCTCTAAAATTGGAACAACCGGGTTGGTAGTAATAACTCCGTTGATATTAGAAAGCTGCTTTAGCAGGTAGCTTGAATTAACTATAAACTTCATCGCGAATCAGTGTTTTATGGTTTTAACAGGGCGGTAAAGTTATAAAGAAAAACCAATCTGAAAAATGGAATGAACGGCTAGTTCTTCCCTATTAAATAGCTCCTTTTTCGAGAAATTGGCACTATTGCCTTAGGATTAAAGATGACTGGCAATTCGCCATTAAGTCTTCCTAAAACACCTTGTTGTTGCCTAATTGGGGGAAACACCTCCAGTTGATGGGTTCTCTTGGCAATGTCGGTAACAACTATTGTGTAGTTAGGGGCAGTTTGTAATAAACTGTCATACCATTTCGAAGTGCCAGCCATAATGAATTGCTCCCCTCGAATCAGAGAAACCGCATCCAGAAAATTGTTTAGGCGGGTTGTGTCCGAAGTTAATCCCTCAATCCCAAAAGATTGATTCTGAAATGAGATTATAAAGTCCTCTTTTGGCTTTCTGGTGAATGACATTGACAACGATTTGAAATTTTGCCAATTGAAATTGAAGATCCATTTGTCGCGCCACTCAACAGGTGCTAACTCAAATAAAGAAGCTACAAAAACCCGATAGCCAGGAATTGTAATTAAGTATGGTGTATTATCCGCTGCTAACTGAAAATATGTTTCAGTGCGCTGATCGTTTCCGCTAACCCAAAAATCTTTAACGATTTGATTGTCCTCAAAAAGCTGAACGCGAATTCCATTCTTTAAAGCTTTGCTGCTGATAGAATCCTGAAGGGTTTCTGAAATTGGCCGCTTCGGTTCAGCTTGTAATAGAGTCGCAAAGAAAACTGTTATTAATTGTTGATCGGCTTCAAAAGAATTATTTACTACCCACTTTGAACCATCAAACTTAAGTTCTGTTTCAGTCTTAGTTTTTGCATTCGTTAGCAACACTTTGCTTACCTGCATCTGATCATCAACCCGAAAAAGGTTCTTATCAACTTGCATCAAGGTATCAGCACTTCCAAAAAAAGCAACTAGCACACACGCTGCACTTAGTGTAACAAGTGAAATCAATAGCCGAATGTTTTTCTTCTCCTGCATGATTTAAAATCTGGAATACTTAACGCTACGCCAATACGACCGGATGATACCAAATATTATAAGCACGATTAATGGAAGTCCTAAATTTAGAAACTGCCAGAAAGCTCGCTCAACTCGCACTTTCTCTTTATCCAATGGCCGAACCCGAACTTCTTTGTTCCGGGCTTTTATCAATCCATTTTCATCAACCAGATAAGCTACCATATTCATTAACAAATCCTGATTCGCAAAAGTATATTGACTGAAAGGATCGAGACCTAATTGCTGCGGATTACCATCGCGTGGGTTTACATCATTGCGTGCAAGATCGCCATCGGCCACAACAATAATTTTTGTTGGCAAACTACTCTCCTTCGCTCCTACTGTATCGGCACCTTCGGGAGCAAATCTATTATTAAACAAGGAGGTGAACTCACCCTCCAATAAATAAGCAATTGGAATTGATCCGGCATTAAAACTTCCGTCCAGCATTTGCTTCCGCAGATCGTTAACCCCAACCTTTACAGGCGCTGTTACCTTGCGGGAATATTGAGATGAAAACAATAACGGAGTTTTAGTTACACCAATTGCTTTCACTGTGTCAATACTACTCACAAATTTTAATAAGGATGCATCAAGGTTTCGGGTGATGGGATGGTTTGCATATTGATTAACCAATGGAAAAAATGGCCAGTCGAGTTGCATGATTTGTGGGCGGTTACGATCGCCACCCACAACAATCGGATACTTTCCTGAAACAGCATCTTGAATTAAGTCTTGATTAATTCGCACGCCATACTTAAACAATTGATCATCGAGATTAAGATTATAGGGGAAAGCAAAATAATTCTCTTCCGATGCGTGACTCATATCGGCATCCAAGCGATCCAACAGAAATAGAATCTTTCCGCCATGCATCAGATACTGATCTAATTTGTACTTCTCTGATTGAGAAAACTCTTGCCTCGGTTTTGCAATTATCAAAAGATCGTACCCCGTAACTAGCGGCTTCCTTGCAAGCGAAACTTTAAATACATCATATTGATCGAGCAATGAGTTATTAAAACTTGCAAACTCAAGACTATCCAGTTCACCATGCCCGGTAACAAGCCCTACCCGCTTTCGATTTGTGTTAGTCAACTTATGAATTGCATTTGCTAACTCATATTCAACTTCCTCCACAGATTGATTAATACTTTGTGCGCGATTTCCTTTTAACAACATCACGCCAGTTTCAAATCCTTCATAAGAAATCAACGCACCAGGAAATACAAATTTTTCCTTGCGCTGCCCATCGCGCGTTTCAATTACATTGCGCGGACTGATACCTTTTGAGTTTAACTCGGCAATAAATTCATTTCTCGCCTTCTCATTTAGCGCTTGTAGCGGATTTGTAAAAGTATATTGAACGCGATTATTTGAATGAATGCGAAACTCTTCCAGCGTTTCACGCACTGTCTTTTGAAATCTTTTAAACTCAGGATTGAGGTCTTCCCCTTCCAAAAATACTTCTACAAAAACTGCATCGTCAAGATTTTTTAAAATCTCTTTGGTTTGAGATTGAATGGTGTATCTTTTCTCTTCGGTGAGGTCAATTCTAAAAAAATAGAAAGACGCCAACAGATTCAACAACACTATCAATGCAAGGCCGTTGGCAAGTAGCAATAAGTCTCCCGTTCTTCTACTTTTCATCCACTTCACCATTGCCTGCTGCTTATAACCACCTTGGTTGTTAGTAAAATGAAGGCAGTCACGCTTAGAAAATAAATTACATCGCGACTATCAACAAGACCTTTGCTTAGCGATTCGTAGTGATAAATGATTCCGAACTGCTTAATGAAAAGCGCAGCGTTTCCACCAAATGAGGACAACGAATCAAATCCCATGTAAATTAGGAAGCATAAAAAAGCTGCCAGAATAAATGAAACAATTTGGTTGGACGTGAGTGAGGATGCCAACAACCCAAACGCACTGAAAATCATGGCAAGTAGTGCCAACCCAATATAAGATCCCATCACACCCGCAGAATCAACATTACCAACAGGGTTTCCTAATTTATAAACTGAGAAATAATAAATAACAGTTGGCACAAGTGCGAGGAAAACTAACGCCCAGGTTGCAAGAAATTTTCCAAGTACCACACTCCAATCACTTAAAGGTTTTGTTAACAAGAGTTCTAACGTACCCATCTTCTTTTCCTCAGCAAAACTTTTCATCGTGATGGCTGGGATCAAAAAGATGAATACATACGGTGCCATTGAAAACAAGGTGTCCAAATCGGCAAAGCCGTAATCCAATACTGAGGTTTCCGGAAATACCCATGTTAACAAACCGATTCCCGTAAGGAAGGCACCTATTACGATGTAGGCAATTAGTGAATTGAGAAAACTGTTAAACTCTTTAACGAATACCTGAATCATGTAACGGTTTCTTTTACTGTTAATGATCTGAAAATATCCTCCAATGTATTCTCTTCTTTTCGTAATCCGATCAATGAAAGTTTTCTTTCGGAAGCGAATTTAAAAACCTCTGCACGCAGGTCGGCTCCATTCTTGGCTTTAAGCCTGAAAATTCCCGATTTAATTAACGTTACTTTTTCAACACCTTCTAAGGTGGCGAGGTCTTCACTATTTACTTCGCCTTCAAACTCAACCACAACATCCGACTGTCCTTGGGCTGCCAGTAAATTATTAACCGAATCATCGGCAACGATTTCTCCTTTGTTAATTACAATTACGCGATCACAAATTGCTTGCACTTCTTGCATAATATGCGTAGAAAAAATAACTGTCTTATCTGAGCTGATTTGGTTAATCAGTTTTCTGATTTCTAGAATCTGATTTGGATCTAACCCCGTTGTAGGTTCATCAAGAATTAAAACCTCAGGATTATGAATTAACGCCTGCGCAAGGCCAACCCGCTGGCGATAACCTTTAGATAAAGCTTCAATTTTTTTATTCTGTTCAGGAGTTAATCCACACAACTCAATAATCTCAGCAACTCTTGATTTCAATTTAGAACCTGGAATCTCAAACACTTTCCCAATAAAATGTAAATATTCGTGCACATACATATCCTGGTATAATGGATTGTGCTCAGGCAGGTAGCCCATCATTTTTCGAACTTGGATGGAATGCGTAGCCACATCTAATCCGTTGACTTGAATAGAACCCGCGGTGGCAGGCAAGTAGCCCGTTGCCATTTTCATGGTTGTTGACTTGCCGGCACCATTTGGCCCTAAAAAGCCTACTATTTCCCCTTTTTCAATAGAAAAAGTGATGTCATCAACTGCTCGTTGCTGACCAAATACTTTAGTGAGATGAGATACGGATAACGACATTTTTTTGCGATGCAAAAGTAGCATTTTTTGAAAGCCAATCTATAAATGCCACGAATGCACAAATGAATAGTTAGAATTTTTTACTTTAGGCATACACTTACAGCATTCTATTGGTGCATTTGTGGCGATCAACTTACCTTGCAGCAATCTGGCCTATTAATTGTGATCTGAATTTTAGAAATTTGTTGAAAATAAATAAAAACGAGAAATGCGTTTATTGATTGTCTTCCTGATAATAGTTTCGTTTTTTGGCGCTGAAGCTCAGACGGGCCATAAAATTGATTTCAAAATAAAAGGCTGGAGCGATACCACAGTATATTTAGGTTCTTATTATGGAGAGCAAACTAATTTGCGCGATACGGCACAAGCCAGTGCAACGGGCAGCTTTACCTTCGATAATAAAAACAATCTCCCGCAAGGAGTTTATTATTTAGTTTTAAAGACCTCATCTGGCTTTTCTAAGATTTTCGATTTTGTTATTGGTAATAATCAACATTTTGCAATTGAAGGCGATTCAAAAGATTTTATTAAAAATGCAAGTGTAAAGGGCGATGATGACAACCGTCTTTTCATTGAGAACATGCGCTACAATATGGAACGCGGTAAAGAAGCCGAACCCTTTACAATTATATTAAAGGATAGTACGCTGAATGAGGATCAAAAGAAATCGGCTCGTGAATCATTAGCTAAAATCACAGAGAAAGTAGTAGCCTATCAAAATGAATTGATTGAGAAGAATCCAAAAACACTTACTGCCCGCTTAATTAAGTCAACGCAATCTATAGAGGCTCCTATGCCGCCTAAGAAGGCAGACGGATCTTATGATTCAACTTTTCAGCTCAAGTATTATCGCGAGCACTTTTTTGATAAGTTCGATTTAGCTGATGATGCTATGCTTCGATTGCCAAGGCCCGTCTATCAGGAAAAAATAAAAGAATACCTGAACAAACTTTACGCACCCGTGCCCGATACTATTATGATGGCCATTGAAAAAATGGTTGCCGTGGCTAAAAAGAATCCTGAAACTTATAAGTACTTAGTTTGGAATTGTGTGTTCCTATATCAAAATCCGGACATCATGGGATTGGATGCCGTATATGTAAATCTGTATGACAAATATTTTGCATCGGGTGAAATGGACTTTTGGGCAAATGGCAAAATCAAACAAAATTTGAATGACTATGCAACCAAACTTCGCAGCAGCTTAGTAGGAAAAACCGGTGCTAACCTGATTATGCAAGATCAAAATCTACAATCTAAATCGATGTATGATATTAAAAGCAAATACACGATTCTATTCATCTTCGATCCTGACTGTGGACATTGCCGTGAAGAGACGCCCAAACTTGTCGAGTTTTATAATAAGAGTCACACTAAACTTAATTTCGAAGTATACGCGGTATCGTCTGATACTTCACTTCTAAAAATGAAGAATTACATCAAAGAGATGAAGACGCCATGGATCACCGTAAATGGGCCACGCTCATACCTTCCAAAGCATTACTCTGAACTTTATCATTCTGACACCACTCCTGCTATATATATTCTAGACAACAAGCGAAAGATTATCGCTAAGAAATTACCTGTTAGTCAGTTAGAGGATTTTTTCACGAAGCATGAAAAATTTATGCAGGCTAAGAAAGAGGGAAACAAGGGCACCTGAGAAAAAAGTTTATCCTGGTTTTCACAATTCATTCCATTTTTTTGACGGTTTACTCAAAAAAAAACCTTTCCGATGCAACTATTTGCTCAAATGGAAGTATCTAATATGGTAAATCCAGTAAAATAAAAATCATGGCATTATTCGGCTCGCTGTTTGGTAAGAAAAAGAAAGCATTTAAGGCATCCTGCCAGATTACAAAAGAACCCATTGAAAAGGGCTTTGGTTATTTACTAACCACCGCGCAGGTTGTTGCTTCCGAAAAATATTGGGACATGATCATGACCGAGCCTGAAACAATGTCTTATACTATGTCGCATTTTAAAAATCAAACCAGTGGCACACAAATGCGCTCCATGATTTTTGAAAAATATGCTACCATTGCTAAGCCCTGGATAGTTTCCGATTCTATCATCAACTATTTTAAGGTAGATAAAGCTGAAGCAAGAGAGAATGCAAAAAAATGGTGGGAAACAGAGGGTGATTTTACTCCTTCTGATATCGGGCCTGCAGAAAAAATCTTGGAGGAATCAATTTATACTCGTCTAAAGAAATATGCAATTTTGGAAGCTGGTCGCGAACGGGTTGCGTTAAGTAATTGACAATTTTAAAATTGACCCCCGATAACTATCGGGATGACAACGATTTACAATAGAAAAACTAATTCTTTCTATCGATGGTAAACTGAACCAGATCCACTAATGAGGTCTTGTAATCAGAAGCGGGTAGACCTTCCAAAATTCCCATAGCCTGATCGAAATACTCTTTCATTTTTTTATTGGCATAATCGATTCCACCCGATTGTTTTACAAAATCAATTACCTGTTTTACCTTTTTAGGATCTTCACTATTGTTTTTTACGATGCTGATGATTCTGCGCTTTTCAAGCCACGATGCTTTAGAGAGTGAATGAATTAATGGCAACGTCATTTTCTTCTCTTTAATATCGATGCCTACGGGTTTCCCGATTTCATCATCACCATAATCGAACAAATCATCTTTAATCTGAAAAGCCATGCCAACAGCTTCACCAAATTTGCCCATCACGTCTACCAGTTCATCCGATGCCTTGGCAGAGCTAGCTCCCACCGAACAACATGATGCAATAAGCGAAGCCGTTTTTTGCCGAATGATTTCGTAATAAATTTCTTCATTAATATCCAATTGGCGCGCCTTTTCCATTTGAAGCAACTCGCCCTCACTCATTTGTTGCACAGCCGTATTTACGATAGTCAATAAATGGAAGTCCTTATTTTCAAGAGCCAATGCCATGCCTTTTGAAAGAAGGAAATCGCCTACTAAAACCGCTATCTTATTTTTCCACAAAGCATTTACCGAAAAAAAACCTCTTCGATAATTCGAATCATCCACAACATCATCATGCACCAGCGTAGCCGTGTGAAGTAACTCAATTAGCGCAGCGCCTCGAAAAGTAGAATCATTAATGATACCTGTTGCGCCAGCGCTCAAAAACACGAATAGCGGCCGCACTTGCTTGCCCTTGCGCTTAACAATGTAAGTCATGATTTTGTCGAGCAGCAGCACGCGGGTTTTCATAGACGACCTGAACCTTTGTTCAAACTCCTCCATCTCCTTGGCCACCGGAGCCTTTATGCTGTCTAAATTCTTACTCATGAATTACAATAATAAGCATTCACGCGAAAAGTAAATATGAAATAGTAAAGGATAAACAAGTTTTCAAAAATCCCGATCAAATCATCTGTCGCTACTTAACTTATTGTTAATTTCGAGGCCGTGAACATCCTTAACAAACACTGGGAGCAGGTAATTTTTGCAATTTCGGTATTGGCAGTAGCCTTTATTCTCTCCCGAATTATTCGCTCTTTGGTTGGCCGATTCATACGCGGGGCAGCCCACAAACTTAAAGTTGACCCAACCCGTTACAACTTTTTTAAGAACGCGCTTGATTTCATCATCTTCCTAATTGCTGCCATCGTCATCTTCAGGTCTATTCCATCGTTCCGAGCCATGGGCACAACGCTGCTTACAGGTGCCGGGGTTTTGGCTGCCATTGTCGGCTTTGCTTCGCAATCTGCATTTTCCAATATTATTAGCGGGCTATTTCTGGTAATTTTTAAACCTTTCAGGGTTGGCGATCGGGTTAAAATTGGGCAACTCTATTCGGGCGATGTAGAAGATATAACCTTACGGCATACTATTATCAAGGATTTTGAAAACAAACGCGTTGTAATTCCTAATGCCGTTATCAGCAATGAAACAATAATTAATTCTACTATTACCGATGAAAAGATTTGTGTTTTCATTGAAGTGCCAGTCGCTTTTTCAATTGATCTGAACAAAGCCATGGCAATAATTCAGAAGACAGGTTCAGACCATCCTTTTTGTATTGATAACCGCTCGCCTGAAGAACTTACTGCGGGCGGTCAGGTAGTGATGGTTCGGGTAATTACTTACTCTGAATTGGGTATTCAACTTCGCGGCTACGTTTGGGCAGAAACTCCAATAAAAGCCTTTGAATTAAAGTGCGCAGTATTAAAGTCGGTTCAAGAACAGTTTATAAAGGAGAAAATTGAGTTCGGATATCCGGGCAGGATACTGATAAACCGTTAACCATCGCTCAATGAAGCATACCAAAGCAAAACGAAAAGCAGCCCTCAAGCATTTAAATGAGCACCTAACGGACAAAGCTCATACCCACGTTGGGCCATTGGGCGAAAAAGTAATTCTTGAATTAATCTCGTACGATGAAAATTCATTTTCATCGTACGAAAACTTGAATATTGATGAGTTGCTTAACCAGTGTAATCTAAAATTGGTAAACTGGATAAATGTTGATGGATTGTCAGACGGAGAATTAATAAAAAAAATTGCACAGAAATTCAACCTGCATTATCTGCTTGTTGAAGATATTTTAAATACAGACCACCAACCTAAGGCCGATGAGTATGAAGAGCATTTATTCTTCACCTTAAAAATGCTCTACCGCATTGAAGGCCAAAGCATCGATTATGAACACATCAGCTTTGTGTTAGGCAAAAATTATTTACTCTCCTTTCAGGAAAAGGAAGGTGACATCTTTGAAAATTTAAGAGTAAGATTAAAGCAAGACACCAATATCATTCGCAAACGAGGTGTTGATTACCTGCTGTATCGACTTATTGATAACATCGTTGATGGCTATTATTCTATTCTGGAAACAATTGGGAGGCAAGTGGAGGAAATTGAAGAAAGTATTTCCAATGATCCATCAGTTGAAGATTTTAAGAGAATTCAAAAATTGCGAAAAGAGTTCATCTATTTGCGAAAAGTAGTATATCCCTTGCGCGAAGCATTGAATAAAGTTGTTAAAAATGAGAACGAGTTTATTGAGGAGCGAAATGTAAAATACTTTTCGGATGTCTACGATCATGTAATCCACCTGATCGACTCCTTAGATACCTACAAAGATCTCACCTCAACCTTGATGGATTTGTACATGAACACCATCAACTACAAAATGAATGAAGTGATGAAACTACTAACGGTTATCACCACCATCTTCATTCCGCTTTCATTCATTGCCGGAATTTATGGAATGAATTTTCAAAATATGCCGGAATTAAGGTGGAGCTGGGGCTACTATGGAGTATTGGGCTTGATGGGTGCAATCTTCTTACTGATGATTGGGTATTTCAAATACAAGAAGTGGTTTTAATCCACGGGGCCTTCTGTAATTAATTTCACCTCCACCACCTCGGGCAGCGTTTGCATGATCTTCACGATTTTGATTCGATAGTTAAACAATTCGAATTCATCACCTTCTTTTAAAGACGGTTTTTCATAGGAAAGCAATCCTGCCAAAGTTTCATATTCTTCTGCTTCCGGAAAAGGGACATCTAACAGTTTGTTAATATCGTGCAATGACGATTGTGCTGCAATCTGAAATGTTTGTTTGTCGATAGGAACAACAATTTGCTGCTCCTGATCGTGCTCATCCTGAATTTCTCCAACCAATTCCTCCAGAATATCTTCCAGTGTTACCAAACCAATAATTCCACCAAACTCACTTACTACAAAGGCCATCTGTGCCTTCGTGCGCTGAAAATCTCGCAGTAACACATCAATTGGTTTTGTTTCGGGTATAAACTGAACCGCGCGCATAATATCGCGCAGACCTTTATTATTACTTTGAATGTAAACTGAAACGATATCTTTTGAGTGAACAACCCCAATAATTTCGTCTTTGGATTGTTCGTAAATCGGGTAGCGAGAATACCCCTCTTTCAGCACATAGTTAAGAGCCTCGGCAATAGTGGTATCAGCGTTCATCATGCTCATTTTCATTCGGGGCACCATTACCTGCCGGGCCACACGATTATCAAAATCAAAAACGTTTTGAATCAGTTCGCGCTCGCTCATCTCAATAGCTCCACCTTCTTCGCTTTCGGCAATGATAAGCTTAAGCTCTTCCTCGGAGTGAATTTCAATTTCACTCATTGGCTTAATACCAAACATTTTTAAAATCAAATTGGCAAATCCATTAAGCAACCAAATGAACGGGCGGAATACAAAATAAAATACCCGTAATGGAAGCGAAAGTCGCATGGTGGTAATGGTAGGGTAGCGAATAGCAATAGACTTAGGCGCCAGCTCACCAAAAACAATATGAAGGATGGTAAGTACAAGGAACGCGATTGGCAATGCTATGCTGTGGGCTGTTGCCTCACTCATTTCAAAACCAAGTGAACTCATCACGTCAAGTACAATTTTGGAAACCACATCCTCACCAACCCATCCTAGTCCCAAACTCGCTAAGGTAATCCCTAACTGTGTGGCTGCCAGGTAACCATCCAAGTTCTCGATTATTGATTTTGCTGCGTCTTTTGCAAGAGTACCCTTTTCCAGAGCGATTTGAGAAGATCTAACTTTTACAATCGCGAATTCGGCCGCGACAAAAAAGCCATTCAAAAAGACAAGAAACAGTGTTATTAGTATGTCTACCGCCATGGTCTATTAAACCGTAAATTTAAAAAGAAACCCCGCTTTAATTGGGTTAATTTTTTGGATGTACCTTTTCTGCTTAAAATGAAAAAAGATTTTATCTTTCGGCTGCCCTAACCCAAATATCCATGCTATCCTACTTCTTTGACGGCCTCACATTTCAGTTTTTAGACCTTTTAATCGGCTTTGCAATTCTAATTAAGGGTGCCGATTTTTTGGTCAACGGGGCATCTTCTGTTGCTAAAAAGAACGGAATTTCAAATCTCGCCATCGGGCTAACCGTAGTGGCTTTTGGTACATCCATGCCCGAGCTGATCGTTAGCCTTCTATCAGCTTTGGCCGGCAAAAATGACGCTTCCTTTGGAAATGCAATTGGGAGCAATAATTTTAATTTACTGTTTGTACTAGGCATTTGTGGTTTGATTTACCCGCTCACGGTTCAGCGCAACTCTGTTAGATACGAAATTCCACTTTCTCTGTTAGCAGCCGGAGTTCTTTTCTTCCTTGTAAATGATACCCTGATTTGGGATAGTGAAAGTAATCTCTTAAGTCGCTTTGACAGTGTCATTCTCCTTGTATTTTTTGGTGCCTTCCTACTTTACATTTATCGCACCATGAAAAATACAAATGATTTGGATCAGGGTGGTGAAATTAAACTCTTGAGAACGGGTGTTGCCATTGGCATGATAGCGCTTGGGTTGGCGATGTTGATAGGTGGCGGCACCTCAGTTGTTAATAGCGCAACGACCATCGCCCAACATTTTGGCCTCAGTGAAAAGTTAATTGGCCTTACCATTTTAGCCGCGGGCACCTCGCTGCCCGAGCTAGCGACATCTGCCGTGGCAGCATATCGAAGAAACACTGATATTGCCATTGGTAATGTAATTGGTTCAAATATTTTCAACATCTTCTTTATTCTAGGAATTACTGGCTTTGTTAATCCATTGACGTATAATACTTCCCTGAATTTTGACCTCGCCATTTTTGGAATCTCAACCGTTGTTTTGTTGTTTTTTATGTTTACGATAAATCAACGTAAGTTAGATCGGTGGGAAGCATTTCTTTTACTTGGCGGATACCTGGCCTACACCATCTTCCTAATTGGGATGGAGTAAATGGATATGAGTAAATTCTCCCTTTTTTTATCCATACTATTTCTTTGGAGTTGTTCCAGCTTGCCTAAGTATCAATTAAAGGACGATTACTACAATTTTCATCAACCCGGAAAGAAACCAACCAAAGTTTTTGTAAGAGTTAATGAAGACACGGTAAAGATTACCGGATTAGATGATTCCCTTATTGTTGCCAAGGAACAGGATGAATATTTTGTTAAGCGAAGTTTCGATTTGGACGCCATGACAGTTCTTTTCAAATATCGTCCCAGCACATACAACTTGCCCCGTCAGTTAAATACTTCCTTTAATGGAAATGTTTACTTAGGCTATAGAATTGATCGCTTTTGGTTGGACTACAAAAAAACCCCGGACGGAGTGACCAAAGAACTAAAGCACAAGGCATTGACACTAGGTGCGTTTGGCGGGCTTGGTACCGCTGCCATAAACCCCTCAACAACTAATTACAGAACCACCGATGAGTATGACGGATTAGTTCTTACCCGAGGCTTTGCCATCATGGTAGGCCTCAATAGCCTTACCGTTGGATTAGGCGTTGGTTGGGATAATCTGACGGATAGGGATAAGGACATTTGGATCTACCAAAACAGGCCTTGGTATGGCCTCACTCTTGGATTAAATATCAATTAGTGGGCTTTTATTTTGATGAAACAAAATCTGATTTTCTCTAGATTAATTCTGTTATTTTTTTGCCTTGCAATTCTTGTGGGATCATCCATACCCGGTGATCAAATCCCTAAAGAATTTCAATTAACTCCTGACAAACTCATTCATTTCGTTGAGTATTTTATATTGGGTGTTTTGCTATACCGTTGGTTGTTGATTGAATTCACTTCCAATAATACTTATTCTCTCTTTCTCCTCACGCTCCTAATCGGATCTGTGTTTGGTGCACTTGATGAAAACTACCAACGTCTTACGCCAGGCCGCACGCCTGATATCTGGGATTGGGTGTTAGATACAATTGGTGTGTTACTGGCTGCCATTATTTGCCATTTAATTTTTTCACAGAAACAAAAAAAGCCCCGATAAATCGAGGCTTCCTTTTCGTGACAGAGAAAGTTACTTAACCTTCTTCTCTAACTCTGTAATTTTTGCTTCTGCTTCTTGCTTTCCAAGAGAGAGGGCCTTCTTGTAAAGTTCAATAGCTTCTTTCAGCGTTTCTTTCTTCTTTTTAGGGGCTAATTTCGTGCGGCTAGCCGCTTCTTCTACAGCCTGTGCCCGTGCATAGTATCCATCGGCTTCACTCACTTTGCTAGAAATCATCAACTCCTGAATTCTAGCTTCAATAAACGCTAGCTCTTGTTGTTTGGCTAAAATCTGTGCTTCCTTATCGCCCAATTCAGCTTCTTGCATGCCAACAGTTGTAATCAAGTTTTGATTCTCGTTGCGAAGTTGGTCAACGTGCTCATTAAGTTTTGCGATTTCTGCATTGCGTTCCCCCAAATCAGCTTTCAACTTTTTAATGGTAGCAGAAAGCGCATTGGTGTTGCCCTTCGATTTTTTCAAAGTCTTTTCTAAATCCTCAATCTTATTCTGTGTGTCCTTAACATAGTTATTTATGTCCTTCATACGAGCCTTATAGTCATCGTAGGTTGTTCCTTCAACCATATTCACGCGAAGTAGCTTTCTGTTAGCATCAATGGAATCCATTAACACGCCTACTTCTTGCAGGGCAACTGCAAATTGCTGGCTGGTCTGCAACTCTGTTTTCAGGGAATCAACCTGAGATTTGAGCTTTTCAGCCTCACCTCCACAGCTCATGATTGTAGCTGCAATAGAACATACGAACAAGAATTTTTTTACCATAACGGTTGTTAGTTTAGTTTTCAAAATTACGGGGTTTAAATGAGTTACGAATCCAAGTACAAAAATAATTTTTAAACAACGCAAAATCATTCGACAACGCGTAAATTGCAGCAGTTTTAGAGTTCTATTTCTCTTTGAAATGCCCAAATTAATAAACACGCGCACGCGTATCGCAGACCTGGGCAAACCCCGCATTATTGTAATTGGTGGAGGGTTTGGCGGATTGGAAGTTATCAAAGGCCTTGCGGACTTCAAAGCACAGGTAGTTCTTTTTGATAAACATAATCATCACACGTTTCAACCTCTTTTGTATCAAGTTGCCACCTCGGGGCTCGAAACCAACTCTATTGTAGCTCCTTTTAGAAAATTATTTGGACGGCAGGATGATTTTTATTTCCGATTAGGCGAGGTAAAACAAATCAACGCTGAAGAAAACTCTATCGAAACTTCTATTGGTTCGGTAAAGTACGATTACTTAGTTATTGCAACTGGTGCCGTAACAAACTTTTATGGAATGGCGGAAGTTGAGAAATATTCTTCATCGATGAAGAATATTGTAGATGCTACTAAACTTCGCAATAAAATTATCCGCCAGTTAGAATACGCATTGCTAACAGAAGATGCGGAAATAATGAATAGTCTTATGGATTTTGTAATTGTGGGTGGTGGGCCAACCGGTGTTGAACTTTCAGGCGCACTTACTGAATTGAAAAAAAATGTATTCCCGAAGGACTACAAAGAGTTGGACATAAGTCAGATGGATATTCATCTGGTTGAAGCTTCTCCCCGCTTGTTAAACGGCATGTCAACCCAAGCTGGTGAAAAAGCATTGCAGTTTTTAACAGAGATGGGTGTGCAAGTGCATTTAAACGCAGCCGTTAAATCCTATGATGGTTACGAAGTAGTTTTAAGCAATGGAGAAAAACTAATTTCAAAGTCATTGATTTGGGCTGCCGGTGTAAAAGGCAACCCTATTGAAGGAATTAACCCGGAAGTAATAGCCCGAGGAAATCGTTTGCATGTTGATGAATACAATCGGGTAAAAGGATACGACAATATTTTTGCCATCGGTGATGTTGCCTTAATGGAAGGTGATTTAAAATTTCCGAAAGGTCATCCTATGATGGCGCCACCGGCACAACAACAAGGTCGTTTGGTTGCAAAGAATATCAAGAACTTGATTACAAAGAAAATCTTGAAGTCTTTTAGCTATTTTGATAAAGGATCGATGGCCACGGTGGGGCGCCACAAAGCGGTGGTGGATATGAAAGGAATTCGCTTTCAGGGATTTTTTGCCTGGTACGTTTGGATGTTTGTGCACCTAATGTCTATTGTAGGATTCAAAAATAAAGTCTTTACTTTTTTCAGCTGGATGTGGAGTTACTTTACATTTGATCGCAGTAACCGATTGATTATAGGACGAGGTGAGGAGAAAATTAACCAAGATGAACTTAGTAAGAAATCGGCCTGATGGATTCTAAAGATTCAAAGTTAAATAAGATCTCAACGGCTGGAGTTTTAGTGGCCATGGGGATTATTTATGGTGATATTGGAACCTCGCCTATTTATACACTTCGTTTCATAGTTGGCAATCACATCATTACAGAAGATTTAATTTTTGGCGGGTTGTCGTGCGTGTTCTGGACCCTCACGATAATAACGACTATTAAATATGTTTACCTCGCGCTTAGTGCCGATAACAAGGGTGAAGGTGGAATATTTGCACTGTATGCTTTAGTGAGGCGATATAGAGCGGGTTGGGTAATTTTTCCAGCCATCATTGGATGTTGCACACTAATTGCCGATGGGTTTATTACTCCAGCGATCAGCGTTACTTCTGCAGTTGAAGGACTGCGGAGTTTGAATCCTGATATCACAGAGCAAACTATCATTACCATTGTAATTGCCATACTTCTTGGGTTATTCCTCTTTCAACAATTTGGAAGTAGTGTGGTGGGCAAAACGTTTGGTCCGGTAATGTTAATTTGGTTTTTATTTATCGGGTCAATAGGATTATTTCACCTGACTGAAAATATTTCCGTATTAAAAGCTTTAAACCCAATCTATGCTTATAATCTCCTGGTTAAATATCCCGGAGGATTTTGGATTTTGGGTGCCGTATTTCTTTGTACCACGGGAGCAGAAGCTATGTATTCCGATCTTGGTCATTGCGGAAAGTCAAACATCCGGTTGGGTTGGGGCTTTGTAAAGGTTTGCTTGCTGCTCAGTTACTTCGGTCAGGGTGCCTGGCTGCTCGAACATCAGGGAACAAAATTAGACGGAGCCATTCCTTTTTTCGAAATAATACCGCAGTTCTTGTTATTCTTTGGGGTAATCATTGCAACAATGGCCACTATTATAGCCAGTCAAGCACTGATCTCAGGCACGTTTACGTTAGTGAACGAAGCCATGAAACTTAAACTCTGGCCGGCTACTCGCGTGCGCCACCCCTCACAAATGAAGGGACAAATTTATTTACCCGCTATTAACTGGATTCTGATGTTTGGGAGCATCATGGTGGTGTTGTACTTTAAAGAATCAGACGCCATGCAATCGGCTTACGGATTAGCCATCACGTTTGATATGCTGATGACTACCTCGCTATTGGTGTATTATTTTTCTACCTCAAAAAAATCAACCATTCGCACATTGCTAATTGCATTTACTTTCTTCTCCATTGAAGGCGCCTTCCTGGTTTCAAACCTAAGTAAGTTTAGTCATGGTGGCTGGTTTTCATTCTCCATTGCTGGTGTGTTTTTCCTGATGATGTTTATTCTGCTCCGGGCAAGAATATTAAGAGACCGACATACAGAGTTTGTGGACTTAAAACACTACGTGCCTCTCATTCAGGATTTACAAAATGATACTTCGGTGCCAAAAGAGGCCACCAACTTGGTTTACATGGCAGTGGCTAACAGTAAGCGCTACATCGACTCAAATATTATTTATTCAATTTTTAAAAAGCGCCCCAAACGTGCTGATGTTTATTGGTTTGTACACGTTGATACAGTTGATAGTCCGTACACATCAAAGTATTCGGTTGATACTATTATACCCAAGAAATGTTTTTTTGTTCGGATTAAACTTGGATTCAAATCAGACCATCGGGTAAATCTTTTATTCAACAAAATTTTGCACGACATGGCTGAGTCTGCTGAGATTGATTTAACCAGTCATTACGATTCGCTTCAGAAGCACAGCATGCCGGCCGATTTTAAGTTTATCATGTTACATTCATTAGCATCGGTAGATAGTGAGATTTCAACGTTCGATAACTTTATCATTCAAGGCTATCGATTTATCAAAAACCACTCCCTTTCCACAGAAGAAATGTATGGATTGGAGCTTGCCAATGTTGAAGTAGAGCGAGTTCCTATTATGGTAGGGCCACCTGCCAAGGTTCGCATTAAGCGTGAAAAGGAAGATGCCGAGCGAGAAAAGGAGTTGCGCTATCACGAACATTCAAATTGATCGATATCGGACTACTTCGTTCGGATTTGAAATCACCTTACACTCCAAAACCCGCTTTCAATTTGATTGAAGGCTATTTAAGTTTTGGCATTGATTTGGAAATAGAAGGTCAAAAATCTCTGAACCCAAAATCCAATGCTACGCAACTATATAAAAATTGCCACGCGTAATCTTCTCAAGCACAAGGCATTTTCCATAATTAACATTTCGGGGCTTGCGGTTGGCATAACATGCTGTGTGTTGCTGGCCTTGTACGTGAATGACGAACTGAGTTACGAAAAACATTTTAGCGGTTTCGACAGAACGTATCGCATCACTTCTTTTTTCAATAGCAACGATGGTGAACATTATAACCCGCGCACTTCACCTCCTATTGCGATGCGCGTGCTCGCAGAATTTCCGGAAGTGGAAAACGCCACGCGCGTAGTGAGCCCACCAGAAGTAGAGCAACACCTCATACAGTATAATGACAAATCGTTTTACGAGAAAAAAGGATATTTAGTAGATTCTACTTTTTTTCAGGTCTTTAATTTTGCTTTTCAGGAGGGCAATGCAGAGACTGCCTTAGACGCCCCATCTTCAGTGGTTCTCACATCTCCCTTAGCTGAAAAACTTTTCGGGAATCAATCAGCCATTGATGAATTGATTGTGATTACCAGCGGTGGTAGCATGGATACTTTTCGTGTGAATGGTGTGCTGAAACCTCTTGAAAAAAAATCGCATTTAGATGCTGATTTCTATATGAGTATGAACAGCCGTGGCTGGGGAGAATGGATCAATAACATTACCACTTGGGCCGGGCAAAATTTTATTTATTCCTATGTTCGATTGCGCCCCGGCACTTCCCTTGAGCAAACAGAAGTTAAACTGGCCGAACTCTTAGAAAAAAACGGTGGCAAAGAATTGAAGGAAACAGGCATGAACAAAACACTGCACCTCCAAGCCCTTACCGACATCAATTTATTTTCTTCGCAATACTTAAGCGATCTTAGTCCAAAGGGAAACATTACCTATCTGTACATCTTGTCATCGATAGGCATTTTTATTTTGCTGATTGCGTGCATTAATTTTATGAACCTCACTACAGCAAAGTCAGGTCAACGTGCGTGTGAAGTAGGTGTGCGCAAAACGATGGGCGCCACACGCAGTAGTTTGGCGCGTCAGTTTTTGGGTGAGTCCATTGTATTGGTAATTGTCGCTACACTATTGTCAATTGCTTTCATTCAGGTTTCCCTTCCATTTTTTAATCATATTACACAAAAGCAACTGAGTCTTTCCGGTATCAACATTTTCTTTTTGGCTAGTGCTTTATCCCTCGTTGCTGTGGTTACCGGTTTACTTGCCGGAAGTTACCCAGCCTTCTATCTATCTTCTTTTCAGCCTGCTGTAGTGTTGAAGAATAAACACCTTGGAGGAGGAGGACATAATGGGTTACGAAAAGCCATGGTGGTTTTTCAATTTGTAATTTCCATTACTCTTATCTCTTCCCTTGCTGTAATCTATTCGCAAATGGATTTCATTCGGTCGCAGTCACTAGGCTTCGAGCCTGACTATAATGTAACCATTCCTTTGCGCACACTTGAAGCAAAGAAGGCATACGCACAAACAAAAAACCATTTACAAGCACTTAGCGGTGTGGTTAATGTATCTGCCTCTACAAGCTTACCGGCTACATTTACCCTCCGTGATTTTTCATTGTATAAACCTGGCACTTCCATGCAAGAGGCCATTCATCACTTTGTGGTGTACACCGATGAAGAATATTTCAAAACATTGGGCATAACGTTTAAAGCAGGCCGCGATTTTACCTATGAAACAGACTCCTCACGTTTTGAGCATTTGCAAAAACGAGTAATCGTAAACGAAGAAAGTTTAAAACAATTGGGGATACCTTTAGATGAAGCAGTAGGCTCCTTTATTCTTACTGATATTAACGGAAACACCTTGCACCATGAAATTATTGGCGTAGTCTCCGACTTTCATCAGTTCTCTTTTCACGAAGCCATCAGTCCGATGATTTTTGCCATACCCGCAGGTAAGGAAGATTACATTGCCATGACGGTATCGGTCGCTGCCGGAAACTATGCTTCATTTATCAATCAGGTTGAAAAAATATGGAAGGAACTCAATCCCAACACACCATTTGAAAGTGTGCTGCTGAGCCAGTATGTGAAACGACAATATGAATCAGACGAGCGTATGGCACAGATAATTACCATATTTACTTCCATTGCCATTATCATATCGTGTTTGGGATTGTATGGTTTGTCCATTTACGTAGCCGAACGCAGAACCAAAGAAATTGGTATTAGAAAAGTTATGGGCGCATCGGTGGCAGGCATTGTAAGCATGCTTACTACAGATTTTATAAAACTGGTTGCCCTTGCTTTTGTTATTGCTGCGCCAGTAAGTTATTACATGATGCGCGAGTGGCTCGATACGTTTACTTATCGGATTGAACTAAATGCCTGGATATTTCTGGTGGCCGGATTCATTTCGTTTATAGTTGCTTGGCTTACGGTTGGGTTTGAGTCTATTAAAGCCGCTATAAGCAACCCGGTAGATAGTTTGAGAAGTGAATAATTTAAAATATCGAATCAATTGATCTTAAAACATTATCTAAAAATTCATGCTCTATAATTATTTCAAAATTGCTTTTAGAAGTTTGATGAAGAACCCGGTCTTCTCATTTATTAATATAGCCGGATTATCACTTGGAATCGCGGCTTTCATTTTGATTTTGCAATACATAAGTTTTGAAGCCAGCGTTAATAAGTTTCATAAAAACCTACCAGACATCTATCGCGTAATCAATGAAAGTGAAGAAGGTGATGTATGGGATTATACACCACCCGTGTTGGCTTCATTGGCCAAGCAACAATTTGGTGAAATTGATAAGTTCTGCCGCGTTGCAGAAAATGTAGGAAATGGGTTTGTTACCTTCAAAGAAGGTGAGGAACTTAGATCATTTAAAGAAACAAGCGTAGGCTTTGTAGATGGTAGCTTTTTTGAAATGTTTTCATTTACCATTGAACAAGGCAATGCTTTAACATTAAAAAATTCGGGTACGGTTGCGCTCTCAACAACTACGGCAAAGAAATATTTTAATGATCAGAATCCAATTGGTAAAGTATTAACCATTAAAAATGAGTTTGGAGAAAACCTCTTTACTGTCACGGCTATTTTTAAAGACTTCCCTGAGAATTCAGATCTAAAATTTAATATCCTCCTCGCACTTGAAACCTTAGCAAATCCGGCAAACCTACACGGAAGTGACTGGGCAAATTTAGAAGGTACATCATCCTATCTCACCACCTATTTAAAACTACAGCCTAAAACTGAAGTTGTGTTTTTTGAAAACAAAATAAATGAGTACAAAAAGCGAATTCAACCCGATGATGAAACTACAGTACGACTTCAATCACTTAAAACAGTCCATCTAGCCGCTTCACTAGATGACTACTATCCACACTCGGGTAATCTTGGATTCATCTATTTGTTGAGCGCAGTCGCGTTGCTGATCTTAATCATTGCCTGGTTTAACTATGTCAACCTATCAACAGCAGGAGCGCTGAAACGGGCTAAGGAAGTTGGTGTGAGAAAAGTTGTTGGTGCAAATAGATTCCAATTGATGGGTCAGTTTTTAGGTGAATCATCACTTCTCAACCTGATTGGATTTTTTCTTGCCTTCGTTTTAGTCAATCTTTCACAGGGATTCTTTAATCAGATTATAGGCAAGCAACTTTCTCTAGCTAGTTTGGCAGAGAGTTCTTTTTGGGTACTAGGCTTACTATTTTTATTAATTGGGTCAATTGCCTCCGGAGCCTACACAGCATTCGCATTATCATCCTTTAGTCCTGCGCAAACGCTTAAGGGAGTATTCAGCAAATCTGTTTGCGGAGTTGCGTTGCGCAAAACGCTAGTCGTGTTTCAATTCAGTATTTCAATTATACTTATTGCGTCAACTTTTATTCTGTTCAAGCAATTAAGGTATATGCAAACCGAAGAGTTGGGTATGAATGTCAAACAATTGCTCGTAATTAATGGCCCTCAACTAGGTCAAGACAGCACCTATCTGCAAAGGAAGGAGTCTTTTAAAAATGAACTAGGTCAGACAAACTTTATTGAAAAATATTCCGCGTCAGCCAGTGTTCCTACCGAAGGTTACAACTATTCAACTTCAGGCATCACCCGATTAAATCCACTGCCTGAAGATTCAAAACTAAACTACTCAATTGCATACATTGATAATTCTTTTTTTTCGACATATGAAATACCATTTGTGGCTGGTCAAAATTTTTCATTGGAAGATTGTAGCAAAAAATGGCAAGATACAGATCGGATAATTTTAAATGAGCGAGCTGTGTTACAGCTCGGATTTGCGTCAGCCGAAGAAGCCGTTGACCAAAGAATTACTTGGAATGAGAAACAATATGAAATAAAAGGTGTGATAAAAGATTATCATCATTTGTCGCTACGTCAATCAATTTCACCTATTGTTTTTGTACCTCAATTGCCGAGCGGATTTTTTACTGTAAAGCTTCAAACCCTTAACATTCAAGACAATATAGTTCATCTCGAAAAAATATATAAAGAGTATTTTCCCGGTAATCCTTTTGAATTTTTCTTTGTAGACGATAATTATAATCGTCAATATCAAACTGAAGAGCAATACACGCAATTATTTACCTCGGCTTCTTTTCTGGCAATATTTATAGCCTGCCTGGGTCTTTTGGGTCTTGCAATGTTTACAGTAGAACAAAGAACTAAAGAGATTGGAATCCGAAAGATATTAGGCGCAAGTGTTTCGCAGATTACAAGTCTTCTCTCAAAAGATTTGCTGATGCTAATTATTATTTCTATTCTAATTGCAACACCTATTGCGTGGTGGGCAATGGATAACTGGTTGCAGGAGTTCGCATACAAAACTGAAATCACTATTTGGATTTTTTTAACCACGGGACTTATTACAATGTTGATTGCTATAATGACTGTTTCATCACAAGCAATAAAAGTTGCAATAAGCAACCCAGTAGATAGTTTAAGAAGCGAATGAAAACTTGGTACCGGTAACTGGTTACCGGATACTGACAACCAATAACCAGCATCCATGAGGATAAAAATATTTCAAAAACGAAACTATTATGCTACGCAACTACTTAAAAATCGCCATCCGCAATCTGACTAAAAATTCAGTTTACTCATTTATCAATATCTCAGGGCTCGCCATTGGCATTGCAAGTTCGGTACTTATTCTTTTGTGGGTGGCCGATGAATATTCCTATGATCGTTTTCATAAAAACTACAATTCCATTTATAAACTGTACCAAAGCCAGCAATGGCAGCAAGGTATTGGCACAAACAACTCTATGCCCTATCCCGTAAAGGAAGCTATCAAAGAAAGATCGGCTGAAATAAAATATGTAGTGATGACGAACCAGGGCGAAGGCAATATGTTGCAAGTGGGTGATAAGTGCCTAAACAGGTATGGCTTAAGTGCAAGCGAAGATTTTTTCAACATGTTCAGCTTCGAAATGGTTACTGGAGATGTGAATACAGCATTAGCGGATCCAAACGCTATCGTAATAACTGAATCCACTGCAAAGGCATTTTTTGAAAATCGTGACCCAATAAACCAATTAATTCGAATAGACAATAACCAAGAACTAAAAGTAACGGGTGTTGTAAAAGATGTACCTAAGCAATCTGAATTTCGCTTCGATTATGTGTTGCCTTTCGCATATTTTGAATCCACTAATTTTTGGGTGCGCAATGCCAAACCATTGTGGGATAACAACGCGTTTCAAATGTACGTGTACCTGCAGCCACAAGCCAGCGAAGCAGATGTAAACGACCACATACAAGACCTGGTAAAAGATAACAATCCAAAAGCACCGACTGCAAAACTTTTTCTGCACCCTATGAGCAAGTGGCGGTTGTACTCCAATTTTGAAAATGGGAAAAATTCTGGCGGCTTAATTGAATATGTAAGGCTATTCACAATCATCGCTATTTTTATATTGGTTATTGCCTGTATCAACTTTATGAATCTGGCAACAGCTCGCAGCGAAAAACGTGCCCGCGAAGTAGGTATTCGAAAAAGTGTGGGTTCAAGAAGAAAAGAATTGATTTTTCAATTTTTAGGAGAATCTATACTGATTACATTTATCTCATTTCTGATTGCAAGTGTGCTGGTGGAAATTCTTTTACCTTCCTATAATCTTTTAGTGAACAAAAATATCGTGATCGATTATGGTAATCCGTTCGTCTGGCTAATAGCGGTTGGATTAATTTTAGTTATAGGGATTTTCTCCGGAAGTTATCCCGCATTTTACCTCTCTTCCTTTCAACCGATTAAAGTTTTGAAAGGGAAAATAAATGTAGGCAAAGGAGTAAGCACACCCCGGCAAATATTAGTTACGCTTCAGTTTGGGTTTTCCATCTTTCTTATCATTGGCACTATCATCATCTATCAGCAGGTGATACACGTAAAGGGTCGCGATATGGGTTACGATCGTGAAAATCTGATGCAAATCTGGACGAACGGTGAACTTGAATCTAATTTTCAAACGATTCGGCAAGAACTTGTGCGCACTGGAGTTGTGCAATCAGTTTGCAAAAGCAATAGCCCGATAACTTCTATTTTTTCCACCAATGAAGTTACATGGGCTGGCATGAATACCGACCAGCGCATTGCCTTCTCTACCATTGCCACCGAATACGACTACGCAGAAACGATGGGAATAAAGATGCTGGAAGGTCGCGATTTTTCGCGCGATTTTAAAAGCGATTCTAGCGCGGTGGTGATTAATCAGGCCGCTGTCGATTTGATGGGCATGGAAAACCCAATAGGGCAAACACTAACACTGTTTGATGGTACCTATCAAATTATTGGTATAATGGACAATGTTGTTATGAGCGACCCCTTCAAACCGGTAGAGGCTTTGTCAATGGTGTTTATTCCCGGTTGGAGCTCTACTATCACAGTTCGATTGAATAAAACTGATAATCTAAATGACGCAATAAGCACGGTAGAAGGTGTTTTTAAAAAACTAAATCCATCCTACCCGCTTTGGTATCGGTTTGCTGATTCTGATTTTGAAAAGAAATTCTCAGATATTAATTTGATTAGTCGGTTGGCGGGCATCTTTGCCTCTTTAGCAATTGTAATCACGTGCCTTGGTTTGTTAGGCCTTGCTGCTTTTATGGCCGAGCAACGCACCAAAGAAATTGGCATTCGTAAAGTTATGGGTGCTTCGGTGGCAAGTCTGGTGCTGTTGCTTTCAAAAGATTTTTCAAAGCTGGTAATTTTTGCTTTTGTCGTTTCAGCGCCTGTTGGCTGGTGGTTTATCAATGATTTCTTAAAACGCTATCCGTATCGGGTTGATGTTGCCTGGTGGGTGCTGGCCGGCTCAGGAGCTCTTGCACTAGGCCTCGCTTTGTTGATTGTAAGCACGCAGGCAATGCGCGCTGCGAGAGCTAATCCTTCGCAGAGTTTAAGAAGTGAGTAGTTGGGAGTTAAATAAGCCAAAGAAACGGATTTTAAAAAAAGCAGACTGCTATAGGGGTAATGGCACAATGAGTTGTCATACTCTCAAATAAACAAACCAGCCATGAAACGAATAGCCATCACGTTGATAACCTTATTTATAGGCATTAGTATTTCAAA
>Ga0163152_10002456_pt1 | contig 26406 bp, 22 predicted proteins | sample OliLakLV19MP8IB2_FD_148635 | JGI IMG/M metagenome (GOLD analysis project Ga0163152, IMG submission 148635) | Freshwater microbial mat bacterial communities from Lake Vanda, McMurdo Dry Valleys, Antarctica - Oligotrophic Lake LV.19.MP8.IB-2 | ecosystem: Environmental > Aquatic > Freshwater >...
ATTATTTCAGACCTTGACCCACAGAGGGCAGGGGGCTTCTTTCGCCCACTCTTTGCCTGATGGTGTAATGGTAGCACAGGTGACTTTGACTCACCTAGTCATGGTTCGAATCCATGTCGGGCAGCCAATTTGAGAAAACCGCGAACTATTTTCGAGGTAAGGCAAAAGCCGGTTTAAGTGCCTACAGAATCAGAAGAACGGGAAGTCCCGTTTTTGCCTTACTTTGCAGTAGTTCTTCATTTGATCCAAGCCGGGGCTGATTTCTGAGATGAAAACTGGCCTCTCAACAAAGTAAGGCAAAAACTTTTGGCTCTCAAATGGGTTCGTTTTCGCCTCATTTTCGGCTCAAAACGCCGCCCGAAACGGACGAATTTCTACCCCGCTGATAGCCGGGGCGAACCATGCGACGCCGGCTTCGTCGCAACCGACAACGGCACGGTTTTTTGCCGCGCGTGATTGCGTTGTTCCTGCTGTTCAAAATCCGCGCGCATTTGCGCAAATGCAGCCCTTTGCTGGTTGAATGGCAGAGTGGCGAGACGACCCACCGGCTTGTAACCAAAATGCCAGACCGCGCTCGCGGACTTGAGCGACGCCAAGTGCGCCTGAATATCGGGGGCCAGCTCTACCAGCTTCATGATGCGGGTGATCGCACTCGGCGTGAGCCCCACCTTTTTGGCCAAGGCCAGCCGCGTAGCGACCGAACCATCTTTAAGCATCTCCTGCCACTTCCAGGCGCGGAGGATCGGATGCTCGATCTCGGGCGCGAGCTTTCGCACGGTCCGCACACGGGCGTCGAGACGCAAGGTCTGTCGGAACGGGGTGATAATCGTCACTTCGCCGCGCTGGGCATGGGTGAAATCGACCCGCGCATCCAGACTCAAGCCCCGGACGGAGAGCGCGCGATGCGGCGCGGGCGTCTGCGATTGGGCCGCGGCACGCTCCTCCATCCCCTGAACCAGCTCCGCCAAATGGAGTTTAATGCGAAGTTCCATGATCCGATTGTCGCGTTCGGCCCACGGCTCGGGCTCCGTCGCCGCTTTGCGCAACGGCGCGGACGCTACCCGCCGAACCTCAACTCGCTCGACGAAGAGCCGGATCAATTCCTTGCGTTCCACCGGCGGAAGCGCCGGCAGCACTTCACGGAGGCGATCCAGATTCACCCGGATGCGGCGCTCCTCCAACACGGTCGCCTCACAGGCGGAAAGTTTCTGGCGGTTTCTTTCCTGGTCCAGCAGCAGGCGCTGGCGTTCGGTGCGCAGTTCCGTCGCCCGGCGCACCAGCACCTCACCCAGCGCCTCGGCACCGCCTTGCACCACCGCTTCGGCGCAATTCGCGAGCTTTTTGTCGACCGTTGCCAACGCGGCTTTGATTTTCTCCACCTGCACGCGCAACGCCTCGCGGTCGCCGCCCCGCAGCCGTCGCGACGTGTCGACCATTTCGGAGACTAAGGCGGGGTGTTTGCTGGCCTCGCCGATGAGCGCGATCACCGCCCGTTCCAGAGCATCTGCTGACAACCGTCCCACTGCACAGGGCTGGGTTCGCGCCTCGCGCATGACGAGGCTACAGGTGTAGTAGCGATACTTAACCCCGCTGACGCTTTTTTTGCCGCTGTCGTTCGGCACCAAAGCCCGACCGCAGCCCGCGCACCATGCCAGGCCCTTTAGCAGGTGGTTGTGGGTGTCGCGTTCCTGAAAGAGATAAACCGGACGCGGCTTCGTTTCGGCCGTCGCCGCGTTCGCCTTGTCCCAAACGTCCGCTGGAATTAGCGCACCGTGCTGCGCCGCATATTCGATGCCCTCAAATCTCACGGCGCCCCGGTAGAGTGGGTTGTGGATAAGCAAACGGAGTCCATCCGAGCGAAACATTCGCCCGCCGATTGTCTCCTCTGTGCCGTCACGGCGCAGCAGCACCCGCTGCTTGGTGCGGAGCCCGTCGGCATTCAGGGCATTCGCTATATCGGTGAGGGAAACCAGTTGCGCGGCTTGATCGAAAATGCGCCGGACAATCGGTCCTTCCTCCGGATGAATCTGCAATGATTGGGTGTTCTTATCGTAGGCGTAGCCGAAGGGAATATGGCCGCCGTTCCAGTAACCGCGCTTAGCCTGCTCCCGCATCTTGATGCGCGTCTTCTTGGCGGTGTTGCGTCGCTCAAAATCATTTACGCTCATCATGATGTTGTTCTTGAGACGACCCTCCGGCTCCTCTTCGGAAATGTCCTCCGTGGCGCTGACCAGCTGACAACCGTGTTTCTCCAGGAAAGCGCGGAACGGTCCCCACTCGTCGATATTGCGGGACAGGCGTTCGAGCTTGAAGATGACCACGACCTTCACTTCGCCCGCAGCGATCATGCGCTTGAGTGTCTGAATGCCGGGGCGGTTCATCGAGCCGCCCGAATAGGCAGCGTCGGTGAGCGCTACTACTTCATACCAACCTTGAGCCTCGTGAGACTGAACAACCTCGCGGCAAATCGCTGTTTGGCTCTCGCAGGAATCAAACCGACCCCCTACCTGATTGTCGGTGGAAACGCGGGCGTAAATCGCAGCCGGAATTCGCGGCGACGTGTCGGCATCGAAGGTTGTCTTGCGGAGTGGCACTTAGTTCAATCCGATCTTTTCCGCGGGCGGTTCCCCCGCCTTCAACTGATAGACGAGGGCACGCGTGTTGCCAGCCGTAAGAATGTGCCCGCGCGTCAGCAGCCGAAGGAAGGCACGATAAGCACCAGATTTCGAGAGCCCCAGGGACTGGCGGATGGTCACGGGCGCCCCCTCGCCAGCAATCTGAAGGTAATTCAGTATCCGTTCATCATCCGAATCACCCTCGCACGCCGGTAGCGTCGCACGGGCTCCGTCGTCGATGTCGCTCATAATTGGCCGCAGCGCGATGGCGCGCTTGGACTCGGCCAGAAGAATCGCCCGGCATAGCAGCTCCGCAATCCGTCGGCGGCGCTCAGTGTCGCTTAAGTCACCTGACTTTGTGGTCAGAGATGCCGTCATGCAGCCATCCCCCTTCGTTGGACGTTCCCGCGGGTGCCCGCCGTCGCGACGGTTGGCGAACCCGTCACCGGCCCGTCCTGGCCAACTCCGGGTTTCGTCCTGCGCACCGTTTTCCCGAGAAACGGATTCGGCGTCTGACACGACGGAAGGGTCCGGGTCACGAGCGGCTTGCCATCAACCGTTAGCCCGCTTGCCAACGTGATGAATTTCTTCCCTTTCGCCGGCTGGATCATCAGCTGATACGGGTCCTCGGGGCCGGTCGCCTGTTCCTTGTAGGGCGAAAACCGGGCGACCGGGCCGAGAATGGTTACCGCCCTCCCGGCGAATTCGGCCCGGACCGGGAATGCCATTTTCCCAATCGCTCGTATCTCTGCGCGGCGTCGTTCCCGCTGCGCGGCCTGCACCTCCGGTGGCTGATCTTCAAAATGCTTCGGCCGCGGCCCGGGTTTCGCTTCAGCCGCAGGTATTTCTCCTGCGGCTTCGCCCTCGCCGGCGGACTCCGCCGGTGACTCATCCTCCACCGGCTGCACATCGGGTGAAAACGCCGGCGCACTTTCGATTTCCTTGCTTTCAGTCGCCTGTTGCGCCGATGCCTGATTTTTGGTGATGTCGAGCAGGTCGACCAGTTCCCCCTGCCGCTTGAGGAGTTCGCGGTGGCGCTCCTCATGCTCGAAGATCGCGCCGCCGAGTGCGATCAATTCCGCGACGTTCCGCTGGCAGCGCGCCAGTTCGTCGCGGCAGTGCATCGCCTGTTCCTCGATGCAGCGGGCCGCGTGTTCGAGCGAACTGATGGAGCCGACGGGTGACGGCGAAACATTCGCGACGTGTTCCGCCGCGCCGCGGAGCGCGATCTTGTCGGGCCGGGTGGAGCGGTATTCGAGTGTGAAGCCGGCGATCTCCCCGAGCACCACGGTGGCATCCTTGCCGCGCAGGTGGTCGTCGCGGTGGTCATTGACCAGATACACCAGCGCGTTGCCCGCCTCGGTGCGATCGGTGTAGGTCTTCTTTTCGAGCACCATCCTGAACTTGTCGCCCTGCGTGTCCTGGCGCGCCGCCAAATCCTGCTCCATTGCCGAAACCTGACGCTCGAGCCGTCCGACGTCCTCCTGGGTCAGGCGCAGCCGGCCGCGATTCCCATACTGCGATTCGCTGTGTTCGGAACGGAGGCGGGAGAGACGCATGACCTCGGCGTCCACCTTGGCCTTCTCGATGACCAGCGGATTGCCCGAGGCAATGGCTTTCACCTCGGCGTAGGTAAGCGCGGGTGAATCCATGTCCTCGATCTTCCGGGCCGTGGTCTGCCCCGTCATCACCTGTCCGATGAACTTGGCCTTGGTTTCGAGGGTCTGCCACATATAGGCATCGAAGCTGCCCTCGGTGACATAGCGGTTGATCCGGACCACGGCATTTTGGTTGCCCTGCCGGAGGATGCGTCCCTCGCGCTGCTCGATGTCCGCCGGCCGCCACGGCGCGTCCAGGTGATGCAACGCCACGAGTTTGGTCTGGGCGTTCGTGCCGGCACCCATTTTCTGCGTGGAGCCAAGCAGAACTCGCACCTTCCCGGCGCGCACATCCTTGAAAAGCGTAAGCTTGGCCGCATCGCCGTCGTAATCCTGAATGAAGGCAACTTCCTCACCCGGCACGCCGCGTGCCACCAGCTTCGCCTTGATGTCCTGATAGACCGAGAATCCGCGGCCCTCGGCCTTCGGGGTCGAAAGGTCGCAGAACACCATCTGCGTCAGCCGGTCGGCGCGGGTCTCCTGCCAGATGGCGAGGATTTCTCGCACGGCCTGGTTGACCTTGCCCTCCGGGGCGTCGGGGGCGCCGCCGCGCACGAGCCGAAGATCGAGCGCCGCTTTCCGGCCCTCACCGGTGATTTTAAGCATGTTGTCCACTGACGGATCGACGCGCTCGCGTTTGAGCCTCTCGGCCCGCTTCGCGAGTGAGGCGACAAACTCCTTCAATTCCGGCGTCCCGGGAGCGCGGACGATCCGAGGCTTGCCGCCGTCGAGGGCCGGGATGGGAAGCTTCAACATGTCTGCCGTCTGGACATCGGCCATCTGGCGGAACATCTGCATGAGTTCCGGCACGTTCACGAACCGGGCGAACCGCGTGTGCAGGCGGTAGCCGGCACCGTCCGGGGCCAGTTCCATCGCGGTTACGGTCTCGCCAAACGTGCCGGCCCAGGCGTCGAAGTGCTGGAGGTGATGACGCCGCAACACATCCATTTGCAGGTAACGCTGCATCGTGAACATTTCCGCCATCGTGTTGGTGACGGGTGTGCCGGTGGCAAAGACCACGCCACCGCCGCCGTTCTGTTGCTGGATGTGCTGCACCTTGAGAAACATGTCGAAGGCGCGCTCCGACGCGGTTTGCGGCAGCCCGGCGACTCGCGTCATTTTGGAAATGTAGAACAGGTTTTTGAAGGCCTGCGCCTCGTCCACGAACAGCCGGTCCACGCCGAGTTCCTCGAACGTGAGGGTGTCGTCCTTGCGGTGCTCGGCACCGAGCGCCTTGATTCGGCCCTCCAAACGCTTCTTGGCCCGCTCCAGCTCCTTGACGATGCGCGCGCCGGACGATGCCCCACCGGTCCGGTTCTTGTGTTCGAGGATGCACTGGACCAATTCGGCGAGCTGCCCGTCGAGAAACTCCTTCCGCGCCTTGACTGACAGCGGCAGCCGCTCGAAACCCGAGTGCGTTACGATGATCGCATCCCAATTGTTGGTCGCGATGCGGCTCATCAGCTCCCGCCGGCGCAGGCTCGCGAAATCATCCCGGCCGGCGGCCAGGACGTTGGCCCCGGGATAGAGCGTGAGCAGTTCCGTGCTGAACTGGCCCAGCATGTGATTCGGCACGACGAACATCGGCTTCCGCGCGAGCCCGAGCCGCTTCAGCTCCATCGCCGCCGCCGCCATGGTATAGGTCTTGCCCGCGCCGACCACGTGGGCGAGCAGGGCATTGGGCGATTGCAGGATGCGCCAGACCCCCGCCTTTTGGTGCGGGCGCAGAGTGATGGTCGGGCTGGCGCCGGGCAGCGTGAGGTGGTCGCCGTTGTAGGTGCGAAGCCGGAGGTGATTGAACTCGCGATTGTAGAATACGACCAGTCGCTCGCGCCGGGTGTCGTCCTGCCATATCCACTCGGCAAAACGGTCCTTCAGTTTTTGCTGCTTCTCGCGGGCGGCCTCGGTCGCGGACGGGTTGACCGTGGCTTTTCCGTCGTTGTCATAGTCGTAAATCGTCGGAGTGCGGAGATTGAGAGCTTCCTCGATCAGGGCGTGGCCGGCTATGCGCGCCGTGCCCCATTCGCTCCGGTCGGCGACACCAGTCTTGATGTGCGCGTTCACCTCCACCGTCCACAGGCCGACCTGGGCCGCGTGATGGACGCGCACATCGTGGGGGTTGTGGCCGCGCAGGAGTTCCAGACCGAAGGCCGCCACGTCCTCCGCCGGAATCCACGCCGCCCCGAGCCGGGCATCGATTTCCGTGGCCTTGAGGTCGGCCGGCTGGACACCCTGAAGGGCTTCGACGTTGATTCGGAACTGCGGATTTTTGGTGGTCGCCTTCTCCGCGATGGATAGTTTCTGGCGGACGTTGCCGGAGAGGTAGTCGTCATCGGTCTCCCAGCGCTTGGTCTGCGGATTGAGGAAGAGTGCCCCCTGCAGTTCCGGGAGGAATTCGGCCTCGGACTTGCCGAGCAGCTTTCCAATGTGCTCCAGGTCCACCTTGCCCTTTTCGCTCAGGGTGATGACGAGGGCCTCTTTCGCGCCACCGGCGGCCAGCACCGGCTGCCGGCGCTGGATGGTCCGCTCGCGGAAAATCGCGGTCTTGGTCGCGGTGTCGGTATCATCGTCATAATTCTCCAGCGACAACAGCAGCGGCAGGTCGGGGTCACCCGCAAACGCGCGGACATTCGCCGACTGGGAAATCGGCCCGAACTGTCCCGTGAAGTAATCGTAGTCCTGGTTGAGCCGAAAGCGGGCCGCCTCGACCTCGGCCTCGGGCCGGTTTTCGACCTGAGTGCGAAGGCAGTCGCGGGCGGCATCGCGCACGTAGATGAGGCGCCGGATGCGCCGCGCCAACTGCGGGGGCAGATCGGTCAGCAGGCGCAGGTCGTGGCCGTCGCGAACAGCGATCCCGCCACCGCCCTCGTCGGTCAACACGTAGGCATTGGGCTTCACGCCCGGCGGACAGGGAATGGTCTGCCGCGTGGCGGCGGCCTGGGCCTCGGTGAGAGGCTGGAAGATACCAGCCGGCAAATTCTCCACCGCTCCCGCCAGCGCTTTGCCGAGGTCGCCCCCGTCGCTCGTCAGCCGCACCTCTTCGCGACCATACATGCCCCGTTCCACCCGCTCCAGTTTGCCGAGCATCATCTCCGGGTGCGCGTGGTAATACTCGTTGAGGAAAATGGGATTCTCGCCCGTGCCCAGCGGCCGGCTCTCCCCCCACGGCTGACCGCCGGGCTTTTCGCCGGGCGCGCGCTTGCGGAGAAACACAATGTCCGTCGTGACCTCGGTGCCGGCATTCTTCTTGAAGGCGGTATTGGGGAGCCGGATGGCTCCGGCGAAGTCGCAGGTCTTGGCCACCGCCTCCCGCAGATGCGGATACTGTTTGTCGAGCGTGCCTCGCGAAGTGATGAAAGCGACCATCCCGCCGGGCCGCACCCGCTCCGCCGCCGCGACGAAGAAGTAGTCGTGGATGTGGAATTTGCGCGGGTTGAGCTTCGGGTCGAACGGCGCGTAGTCGCCGAACGGCACGTTGGAGACCACGAGGTCGAACCGGTTGGTCGGAAGCGTGGCGTCCTCGAAGGCCTGCGAGCGGATGTCCGCGTCCGGATAGAGCGTTTTCGCGAGCCGGGCGGTGAGCGGGTCAATCTCGATGCCGGTCAGTTCCGAACGCGCGGCCATCTCCTCGGGCATGACGCCGAAGAAGTGCCCGAGCCCGCAGGCTGGTTCGAGGATGCGACCGTGGTTGAAACCGAGCCGGTGCAAGGCGGCATACATCGCCTGGATGACCGTAGGCGAGGTGTAGTGCGCGTTGAGCACGGTCGCGCGGGCCGAACTCAGTTCGTCCGGTTTAAGGAAGTTGGCCAGTTCCTCCTGCTCGGCCTGCCATTGCGGGGCATCGTTCGGCGTCGCGAAGACCTGCGGGATACCGCCCCAGCCGACATACTTGGCAATGACCGCCCTCTCCTCGGGCGTGGCGGACCGCGCCTCCGCCTGAATTTCCCGCAGCGTGCGGATGGCGGCGAGGTTCTGGCGATACTTCTGCTTGGGACCGCCTTCGCCAATCCGGTCGTCGTCCGTGATCCGGTAGTTGCGCGCGTTGCGTGCTACTTCTTCTTCTCCGGCGGCAGGAGAATGTATTTCTCCCGGACCAGTTCCCACGCCTGATCGTGCGCCTGTTGCGGGGTCAGACCCTGCCGCCGGAACTGCCGGATCAGCCGGTCCATGTCCGCCGCCGTCCGCTCCTGCGCCTCCACCAGCGCCGCCCGCAGGCGATTCTCCGTCTCCAGTTCGCTCACCAGCCGCGGGCAATGCTCCCGCCAGTGCTTTTCCGCCATCTGGCCGTAGGGAAGGAGTTCGCTCATGGTGCAGGTGTGCGAGGAAATCGAGCTGGTCGTCTGGGCGGGAGTCTGGAGCCATGCGTCATGCCGGTTCAATCGTGATTCGTTGCACCCGGGGGCCGGGGCGCGCTCCCGCGCGGGGGTAGTTGATATGCACCTCAGACAGCCGGCCGAGATCGAGAGCGGCGCGCACCTCCGCCAGTTCGCGGCCCTCCATCACGATCTGCTCTTTGTCCGTGGTGATCGTCAGCAACTCCGGTTCGCCCGCCGTGTGCTCCCAGCGTTTGAATTGGTCCATGGGAAAGGTGACCACCCGGTCGGCCAGCGCGAAGCGCACGACGAGCGCAGTCTTACCCACGGGAGCGATTTCTCCCCAGGTCGGAGGCGGAGGCGGAACCAGCGGCTTTGACCCGGGATGCGGTTCGATGCTCATGCGGCCTTGACCCGGAGCACAGGGGCGATGCGTGCGGCCCAGCGCGTCCGCCAGGAGCGCCGGGGCGAGGGATCGGCCGCCGGGGCGGCGCCGGTCAATTCGAGAGCGAGTTTCCGGTCGGAAGGTCGCATCATCGCGTCGCGGGCGGCCCGCTTGTCGGACGTGTAGATCATCTGGCTCTCGCGGAAACGGGAATTCGAGACGTAGGCTTGCTTGAGGTTGCCGGCCGCGATGCCCTCGTCGGCCATGAGCAGGATGCCGCGATCCACGGTCTTGCCCTGGGAGGCGTGGGAGGTGGTCGCATAGCCATGCGTAAACTCGCGGAACCAGGCCGGCATCGTGCGCCCGTCCTTGAGCGTGATTTCGCCATCGGCCGCCAGGCCAGCGACCTCGACCAAATCCCCGTTCCGCAGGCCGGCGGGTTTGGCATTGGCCCGGATCAACAGGCGGTCGCCCAATGCGACGGGAATCTCGCTCGCCACTCCGACCTCGAACCCGGTCACGCGACGAGGATCGAGCCAGCGCTCGCGGCCCTCAGCCTCCCGCACCACCAACTGACTGACCTCGTGGCGCACGACCGTGACCGCGTCGAACTTGCGGAAGATGCCGCACTCGCGGTGAAAGATGAGCACGTCGCCGGCCCGGTAGTTTTGCACCCGCCGCCGCTCCTCCTGCGTCCATTTCAGGGATGAGACCGTCGCGATGGGGCGATCCTCGCCAGTGAGAACACCGGCGAGTCGCAACTGCCCGCGCGCGGCGGCGGTGAATTCATGGATTTCCGCCCACACCGGTGAAATCGCCAGACAGGATTTCCCGGCGCGCACCGTCCGCACGTAATCGGCGGCGGCTTCCGACCAGAGGCCGGCATCTGCGGGCAATTCGCGCACGGCTCCGAGCTGGTCGAACTGGTTGAAGGCACCGAAAGCGTCGCCACGAGCCAGCCGGGTCACCGCCTTCCGGTAGCCCGCGTCCACCTGCCGGCGGATCTCTGTCAGTTGAAAGACCGGCACCCGGGCGAATTCCTGGAGACACCGCAGGGCGTCGCCAGCCTCGATGGAGCCGTGCTGCTTGGTGTCACCCACAAGGAGCAACCGATTGTCATTGCGAGAGGCGAGCCGGCAAAGGTCGCGCATCTGCAGCACGGAAATGAGGCCCGCCTCATCGACCAGCAGCACCCGACCTTTGGTTTCCCGCTGCATCGCCTCGTTGGCCAGCAACTGCTGGAGCGTATCGGCGTCCGCCGTCAGATCGTGGCGCAATACGGCGGCGGCACCCGACGATGGCGCACAACCGAACACCTGACCCCCCGCCTGTTCGATGCCCGCCACCACCGTCCTAAGGCAAGTAGTCTTTCCCGTGCCGGCGTCGCCTTGCAGGATGACAACCCCCGACGAGGAGCCGAGCAGGTCGCGCACGGCCGCCGCCTGGTCGGCGCCCAGCCCCTTGGTCGTTGGCACCGTGCCCAGCCGCTTGCGGGCTTTCCTCTGCGCGTTGGCCCAGCCGGTGAATTCGGCCTCGGCTTCCAGGCCGGCGCGCGAGGCAATCTCTTCGTCAACCCGGAGCAGTTCGCCGGATCGCTCTCGATTGGCCAAGGCCCGTTTCAGCGCAGCGAGCGCCACCTGTCCCCGACCCGCAATGAGGGCCTCGCGGAGCAATAGCCGGTCATCCACGACCGACTTGCGCTCGAAGACATGCGCCTCCGCCGACTGAACGGCCTCCAGCGGGGTGATGGGCTCGACCTTGGCCGGACGGCCCCGCGCGCCCGCGACGAGAGACCGCAAGGTTTTTAAGTGAGGTTCGGCTTCAACCAGCCAACCCTCGCGCAGCGTTGCTGCGGTCGCCTTGGTCTTTTCCGCTCGGCTGCGCACGGCGATGGCCTGTAGCTCATCCTGCGATTTGGCACCGGTCTCCGCCGCCTGCCTGAGAATTTCCCGCCGGCGTTTGCTGAAAAGTTCGCGCAGTTCGGCCGGAACCCCTTTCACCGCGAAACCGATCCGCCGGCCGGGTTCCAACTCGTAGCCGGCGGCAGTCATGAACCCCGCCAGCTTATTGTAACAGACCTCTCGGAGATACCCTTGGTGGCGGTAGAACCCGGAAGGCTGGACGCTCTTCCAGCGGCCCTCGGCCTTATCATAGGTCAGGTTCATGACGCACACATGGGTGTGCAATTGCGGGTCCAACGCCCGGTTGGCGTCATGGGTGACTATCGCCGCCACCATCGAGCCCGTCCGGCGGTCGGCGTTCTGGCCGGCGCGCCTCATGCGGGTTGCGGTCAGGGCTTCCATTTCCCGGAGGGTCTCCGTCACAGCCTCCTGCCACCAGCGGCCGATCCGCTCGTCGCCTCCGACCAGGTGCAGCACGGAAACATCCTTGGGCGGGGAGAGCTGCCCGAAATAGCAGACCCGCCGGTTCTCGCCCTTGTCCCGCACCATGAGCTTCTCGCCGGTCGCGGGGTGTAACCCCGCGCACAGGTTCTCGAAATGGGCGAGCTGGCATCGCCCCGATAATCCCAACCGTTCCGCGCCGAGGCCCAGCCAGGTCATCTCCACCTGACCTTCCTGTGTTAGATAGTCGCCCACAACCATGTGCTCGCGGAAATACTTCACGGCACCGGTAACAAGGACACAGGGTTTATCGAATCTGACCATGCTCTACACCATTACTAAAACCCATACGTATGCGAGTAAGAACAGCAATACAGCCAAAGACTAGTATCAAAACCACCGATTGAGTGACCTATTCAGCACGACTGAACAACAAGCTAATATGAGGCACACCTACACGGTAATCAAGCGGCACAAGCCGCACTTTCTACCTATAAATACAAGGACACGCCACCCCTAACGTCCGTTAGGAAGATGTCGCTACGCCGCTACTCCATCACCACTACGCCACTGCTTGACCACTACTCGTGTCTCGCCATCGGCTCATTACTTTTTGTTTTACTATAACCCATACCGTGTTAGGTTCCTGACTAATGACAGAAACCACCGAACTTCACGTCCGCCTGCTGGACGACGCCCGGACCTATGACCCGGCGGCCCACACCCGCAGCCTCCTGACACCCTACCGGGATGTGCTGCTCCTGTGGCGGGCAAAGTTCATGAGCTACGAGCAAATCGCCGCTTCGCTGACCAGGCACGGGCTCAAGATTTCGCCCGCTGCGGTAGGCGTGTTTTGCCGGCGGACTTTTACCAAATCTGAAATCGTGCGGGAGCGGCTCCGGCTCGACACCCTGTCAACCAAGGGGCCGGCCTCGACCGCTCCGAGCTCCCGGGGGCTCTCCGCGGTCGCGAAGCCGGCGGAAGCGCCGGTGGCGGCGGGCCGGCGCGGGCCAAGAATCGCGCGGGACAACTACTGACCATGAACGCCGCCAAACGCATTCTTCTCTTTCCGCAGGACAAGGGTGGCATCGGCAAAAGCTTTGTCGCGACCCTGCTTTACGACTACCTGGTGGACGCCGGGGTGCGGTTGAAGGCTTTCGACCTTGACCATGCCAATTCCACCTTCCAGCGGTTCGTGGCGGACGCCGAGTTCATCGACACCGATGTTGACGCCGACAAGCTGGGCGTGCTCGACCGCATCGTCCATGTGCTGCCCGAGGCCGACGTGGTGCTGGTGGACAACCGGGCTTCGGGCGGAAGCAAGGTGCTCGCCTACCTGGACGAGACCCGCCTGCCTGAGCTGCAGGCCGAATTCGACTGTGCGCTCGTCTTTGTCGTCCTGGCGACCGACGACAAGGATGCGAATTCGCAGATCGCGGAGCTGCTCGACTCGCACGGCGGGCGCGTGCAGTGGCTGGTCGTCCGCAATCTCCGCGACAGCGAAAGCCTCAGCCTGTTCGCCGGGAGCAACGCCCGGCAGCGGCTGACCGGGCTCGGCGCGGTCGAGATCGACGTGCCGTGTCTGGCCGAGGTCACCCGCAACCGTCTGCAAACCGCCAACCTCACGGTGGGCCGGGGCCGGGCCGCCGAGGAACTGCACTTGCTCGACCGTTCGCGCTGCATCCGTTTCCACACCCGGATGGCGGAGGAATTCGGGAAGGCCGGGTCGCTGCTCATCCCATGAAACCCGAGGATCTGCTCGACCCGGCGGAATTCCCCGACGACCTCAAATGGGTGGCGGCGCATCACCGGCTGAATCCCACCGATCCGGTCTATCTGCTCGTGGCCTGGCACTGGCGGCGGGTGAAACTGTCGGAGGACACGCTGAAGGCCGCCATCGTGGAGATGCGCACGGCCCTCGACACCCGCATCGAGGTGCTGGCGGAGGCGGCCGAAACCGTGACGGGCGTCAACGAGGCGCTCGCCGCCGTGCAAGAGGCCCTTGAGGTTACGCCCGCCGAACTGGAGACGCAGCTTGAGGCCAAGCTGACGCAACCAGTGGCTCACGCGCTGGACCAGCTACAGGCCCTTGAGAAGTCCCTCATCCCGCTCGCCCGAAACTTCCAGGTGGCGCAGCGTCGCCAGCTTCTTGCGGCCCTTCTCGTGGGCGTCACCCTGGGCGTGCTGTCAGCTGTGATCGTGCTCCTCGCGTGAACCTGCGTTCGGCTGGACTGGTTTTTTCCTGCTTTACGGGAGCCTTATGGGTGCGTGGCAATGTTCCGGCCCCCGTGGGCTACTGGCTGCCGGTGCTGGCTGCGGGCGCAGGCGTGTGGCTCTCCTTCTGTGCCCTTGTGGCTGAGTTCGAAAGCAACAGCGCCGTGGTGCTTCGGTTGTGGGGCTTGGAGTGGACCCGGGACGAAACCTGCTGCCATTTCTTCATCACCGGCGCCACGGGCACGGGCAAGACGGCGCGAGCCGTGGTGCCGATCGTGCACGGCCTGCGCTCAACCCTGCCGGATACCGGCGTGCTGGCGGTCGATTCCAAAGGGGCTTTGTGGAAGCCGTTGGCGGCGATGGCGGCAAAACTCGGGCAAAAGAAGAGCCTGCGGTTGATCCGAGTCCGTCCGACGCACATTGCTCCGGCGAAGTGGACCCCGCCCCTGCTGCTCAATCTGATCGGCGACACCTCCGTGCCGTGGAGCACCTACGCCAAGATTGTCGTCGATACCGCCACGGCCGCCGGCCAGCGCGGGGGCCAGGCGTTCTTCAAAGAAGCCGCCCGCGACGTCATCACCCACGCGATGCACGCCTTGGAACTGGCGGACCTGCCCGTGACGCTCGCCAACGTCCATGACGCCATTTGCATCTCCACCGAGACGGCGCTCCTTTTGGCCCGGCTTGGGGAGCAGTCGAGCCCGGAGGTCGAGGTCGAACGACAGTATTTCAAGGACTTCGCCGAGCAGCCGCCCGAGCAGAAAAGCGGCACGGTTTCCACAGTCGCCAATTTCCTCCGGCCCTACACGCCACCTGACATCCGCGAGGTCGTTTGTTCGGTGACGCCCAACTTCACCCTGGCCGAGGTCGATGCCGGGCGGCTCATCTGCCTGTCCGTGCCGCAGACCTATCAGGTGGAACGCCGCTACCTGAACCTGCTCTTCAAGCAGCTCTTTTTTCTTCATGCGTTCCGGCGCTTCGACCTGGAGCCGGAGGAAATGCGCCGCCGCAACGTCATCGTGCTGGTGCTGGATGAGGGCCAGAAGACCACGCTCGTGTCGGAGGATGGCTTTTCGGATCACGCTACGGTCGATGAACTCCGCGAGGCCGGCGTGTGCCTGATCTCCGCCACCCAAACGCCGCTCTCGCTTTATGCGGCCTTCGAGACGGAGCGGAAGGCGGATGTATTCATGGCGAATCTGCGCACGCAGGTTCATTTCCGGGCGGCCGACGAGAAGGGCGCGAAGATCCTTTCCGAGAAGATGGGCGGCCGAGAAATCCGCAAATACAGCGGCGGGGTGAGCAGCGGCCGGACCTCCAGCAACTGGCAGCCGGTCGATGAGCCGTGGTTCAAGCCGGTGCAGTTTCTCGCTTTGCCCGCGGGTCAGGCGGTCATCCGGCATCCGAGAAGGACCGGCCGGCCGGCCTTGAAAAAACTCCCATTCACCGGTTTCACCCTGGAAAACATCGTCAGTCCGTAGTGCGGTCCAGCATGAAACGACTGCCATTCCCATAAACGGGCGCGGCGCGATGCTTTCGCCTGCCTAAGAAGTAACATCGCGTCCTCCATTTAAGAACTGTTCCCGGGTCCTCCAGTTCACTGTTTTCATCACGAGTGGTTTGAGCGGGCCCTCGGCGGTCAGTAGCCGGACGAAGACATGATAGTTCGGCAATGCCTGCATATCTTCCGGACTGAACGGTTTCGTGAAGCTTTGCAGTTTCTCGGCGTCCAAAATCCCCAAACGGAAAACACTTGGTGCCCGACATTGCCTAGAACTGTATCGGTGATGTCCGCCCCGCGGTGGCGGGCGAGTTGGCCGAGAGTCTGATTGGCCAGCACCAGCCGCAGGCCAAACTTCCGCGACTCAGAGAGCATGGAGGCCATGTTCGGCGAAACGAAATTCTGAAACTCATCCACATAGATGTTAGCAGGGCGGCGCTGATCCCTCGGGGTGCAGCTACGGGCGAGTCCCGCCGAAAAGATCTGCGCCAACAGCATGGTCCCAAGCAAGCGACTCTCCATGGCGCCCAGGGCACCCTTATTGAGGTTCAGCAGAACGATCTCCCCGCGATCCATCCGACTTCCGATCTTCAGGGTGTCCTCCGCTTGTCCGACCACTTGCCGCACAAATCCGCTTTGCGTGAGTGCTTCGAGTTTACAGACGATATAAGGGGCAACATTCGCGAGACTCGTGTCTCCGGTCGTTTTTTCCGCGATGCCCCTCCAGAAGAGCTTCACGTCCGCATCTCGGCAAACATCCACAAGCCTGTTCCGGAAAACCCGATCTGCGAACACCCGGTGGAAATCAAGCAAGGTCGGTTCGATGAATTTCCCGGGCCCTTGCTCGGCGAGTAACAATAGCGCGTTGCGGAAATACATTTCGAACATCGGACCACCATTAATGCGCATGTCCCATAATTCCCCGAACAACTGCAAGAGTTCGCCAATAACAAAGCGAATCGTCGCCGAAAGTCGCTGAATGATAAAACAACCAGCCACTCTTCGCTTCAGTGCAGTTTGCATGCTTCTGCTCGGTGCCATTCTGCACACGTCAGGTTGCGCCTCCTATCCAATGGGCATGACGAAGGAGCAGTGGGAGGCTCTGCCATCTGAGCAAAAGGCGCAGTATCAAGCAAAGCAGTATGAGATCGACGCCGAGCGGCAGCGCCAGGCAAGCGCGGAGCGCGCTCGGCAGGAGCAGCTGGCTGCCGAGGCTGCGGCGCAAGAACAACGGCGACTCACTGCTGCTTACTGCGAGGCCCGCTACGGTGACGTAATCACCGTCACAATTCAGGACGGCATGGTCGCCTTTCATGGGAAGAGGTTTCCATACGAGCCAGTCTCCTTTGATCTCGTCCGTGGCGAAACCAAGTTGGTCGAGTTTACACGCCAAGGGCAGTCCTACACGACTACGCTGATCGAAGTGCAACTGAGTGACGATGGTACTTCGTTTTACTTCGATGTCTCGGCGCGGCGGCGCTTCGTGGCAGTGAACGACGGATGGGAGCGAGGGATCGAATACCATCCATCCGAAATTGGTGGCCACGACGGGCATTCCGAAGCCATTGGCATTCGTATCGGCATTCGGTTTCGAGTCCTGCCAGGCATACCTCGCCGGCTCACATTCTTGCCCGTGCGATGACCCGTTCAAACGAGGACACTTCGTGGCGCGATCCGATTGGCCAAGACCGCTACGGCATCGGCGATTTCACCTTTTATCTATACTGTCACCCCGCACTTTCGTCACGCTAATCCAATGAAAAACCAAAAATACGCGCTGGTTCTCGATAGGATGCTGCGTTCCATTGAGAAACGCGACAGCCGATCCCCGCAGCTTCTCGCCGACACAGACGAAGCCGCCGTAGAGGAGGGAAAGTATCGCGAGGCAATATGCCAAATCCTGGCCGAAGAATCGTTCAGCCATCGCCTAAAACTCCTCATGCTCTACCCCGAGCTTATACCACCCTACCTCTTCAGGATAAGATCTCAATGATTCTAAACCCGGGCCGGAAAACAGCCTGAACGAGAGCTGTTCCCGGCCCGGGATGGTGACCAACTGGGCTGCCCTTCGCACTCGCGCGCACAACCCACTGACTATATTATCGGGCGCGAATTCGAAAAGGAGGGGGGACGAACGCCGGCTAGTTCCGGCTCAGGTCGGCGGGCGGCCGGAGACGGCCAGCGGTGAGCTTGGGCTCGCTTCCTGCGCGGGATACGCGAGCCGCGATACGCGAAATGCGCCGGGTTGATTTAGTCGGCCGACGCAGCGATACCATGCGACCTGCCGCGTGGGGCCAGCGGACCGAATCAAGGTAGTCGTCGGCGACGCCGATGGCATCGCGACCTTGCAGGCTGAATTGGACGAGGCCCAGTGGGTCGGGGGCCTTTCGGCCCATGATGCGTCGGAGCTTACGAGCGGCCGAGACGTAAATTCGATAATCGGCCGCGGGAAACGGTATGTTGATTTGGATTTGAGCGGGGCGGGGGTGCATGGGGCATTGGTGGTTTGTTTTTGTGTCCACAGCGGAGCCGGGACAACGGCGGGTTGAGAACGCGGGACACGGATGGACCTGCGGTGTATAACTTGCAAAGGCTGACCCTAGCATATCCGGCCCGCCGTGCATTGTCTGCCAGTACGCCCATTTTATGGACGCCGGTGCGGTCACGTCACCGCCGTAATCGCACCTTGTCCCGCCGGCTTGGTGTGAGTTCATTCTCCACTTGCAGAACGCAGCAAACGAGTGCCGCAGCGGCGCTTTCGACGAAGGTGCGGGAATGGCCCGGTTGCAGCAACATGGTGACAAGGTCCAACACCAACGGCTCGCGAGCGTGGTAGCTGGAAAGGGTCCGGGTGGTATTCGCCGTGGGAGTCTTAGAGCGTGCTTTACCCCAGGTGGAGGGGAATCCGATTATGATCCCGCGATCCGGTTTCTCGGGCGATGGTCCGAGACTGACGTTAGCGGCGGCCAGCGGGTTGTCTTCCGCCTCCGGTCCCGAAAGCCGGATCGACAGATAACGGTAGTGGATGCGGTGTCCGGTCGAGGCGCTAATCGTGCAGCGCAGGACCTGCCGTGACCAACGGATACGTGATCGGAGAATTGGGTCCACGGACGCTCAGCCTCACTATAGTGAGATGCGCTGTCAAAGCGGTTGTCGCATTAGCTTGCAGGGTGCTCGATCAAAAACAACTGGAGACAATCGCCTCGCATGTTGCGGAACTATTGAGGGAAGAACGCCAGCACCGGCACTTGTCCATGAGCACGGTGGCCGAACGCGCCGGCCTTTCCCAGCAGATGGTGAGCTATGTCGAGCGTGGCTTGCGAAATCCGACGCTCGATACGCTCTTGCGGATGACGGCGGCGATGAAACTGGACCTGGCTGAGTTGCTGGCCGCAGCCCAGCGGAAGGCGCGTCGGCACCATTAGGTTCGCGACGCGCATAGGCTCGGGATGACGGAGCCGGGCGAACAGCCGAATTCCTTCCGGAACTTGCGGTCGAGATGGCTCTGGTCGCAGAAGCCGGTTTCGGCGGCGGTGGCCACCACCTTCCACTCTCCAGTCTCCAGGAGCTGGCGGGCACGATGAATCCGGCAGCGCCAGACGTATTTCATGGGCGGCATCCCGGTCGAAGCCTTGAACATCCGGCTGAAGTGGTATTCGGTCAGGCCGCCCACCTGCGCGAGGAGCGACGGGGAAAGTGGTTCCCGGAGATGCGCTTCGATGTAGGCGGTGACGCGGCGCAGTCGCCGGTCATTCAGTCCACGCGCCTGAAAAGGATGGCCGGCGCGAGTGAGGAGTGCTTGCAGGAGCAGGGCAGCGAGCACAGTGCCTCCCGCGACCGTTAGCAGTCCCGAATGTGACCGCTTGCGGTGGCAGAGATCCTGGAATTTCTGGCACAGTCGGGTGATCAGGTAATCCTGCCGGGCCAGCCAGGTCAGGGAATGCAATGCGCCGTCCGTCAGCTCGCAGCCACACTCGTCGCGGATGTAGTCACGCTCGACATAAAGCACCAGCATGGCAGCCGTGCCCTTCCACTCGGCCGAGTGCGGCGTGTCGGGCGGGATGATCCAGACGTGTGGGCCGGTGCTCGCTTCGGAAAACAGATGTCCGCCCAGACTCCACTTCATGACCGCCTCGACGGGTTCGAGCGCGATGACGATCTGCGCGGTGGGGTGCTGTTGCTCGGGCCAGCTATTGGGCGGCTGGAGGTCGTAGTAGACACTGACGCCCCTCCCCAGCAAAGGGATGTTCCCGTGGCCTGAGTTGTTGATCGGAATCGTGAACTGTCGCTTAGGTTTTCCCGCGCGAGAGGTGGGCATAGTGGGGGGTTTGGCGAAACGCCCGCGCTGTGGCCCAAGCGCGGGCGTTTGAAAGAGACTAGCATATACTGATTCCGACGACTTGGATGCGCGTGCCGAGTTTATGAACAGCGGTGCGCCGGCCGGCTAGGGCGGCCTAATCACAATATCGGAAAAGTTATTCGATTTATCTAAAACGAATTGCTGGGATACTGTAACCGTCTCGGCGCGGTTCTCATCGGGTAGACGGACAATCAAGGGGCTTGAATCACCAGCTGGTGCCGCGCTTGATCCGGCAGCATCCGTCCGCGAGCGAAACCCTTGGCAAACAGTTCACGCACGACGGCGTCCTGAAGATGGCGCTCGACGGTCTTGCGCAAGGGGCGGGCGCCGAGGTAGGGATGAAATCCCTCACGCACCAGGAACTCCAGCGCCTCGCGCGAGACCACCAGATCGTGGCCCAGGCGGCCGAGCCGTTCGGTTTCCTTCCGCACTTCGAGCGCACAGATTTCCTGCTGCACCTCCGGGGACAACCGGGCGAAAACAAATTTCTCGTCGATGCGGCCGATCAATTCGGGGCGGAGGGTCTGCTCCACGCGCCGCAGAGTCGCCTGCTCCACGCTCGCAAATTTCGAGCGCTCCATCCGCATCGCGTCGGCGGAGCCGATATTCGAGGTGAAACCGACCATGTAATCGCCAAAGCTGAAGACCTGGCCGGTGGCGACGGTCACGCAGCCGCGCCAGAGAATCTGCAGGAACAGGTCCAGCACGAGCGGATAGGCCTTCTCCACCTCATCGAAGAGCAGGCCGCCGCAAGGGACCGCCAGAAGCGCGCGGCCCAGGAGACCCGGGTCGTCGCGGTCCTCGCCCAGCAGCTTGTTGACGGCGGAACGGTCCTGATACTCGGACATGTCGAAGGTGGCCAGGTGACCGGGACCGAAAACGTAGTGGGTGGCGCAGGCGAAAATCTCGGACTTCCCGGTGCCGGTGGGGCCGACCAGGAGGCAAGAGCCGCGCGGCCGGTCGGGCGCGGCCAGCTGCAAGGCCCCGCGGGCGAACCCGGCCGCCAGACGCGGGATGACGTGATCCTGGCCCCGGATATGGGCGCGGAGGTGCGCTTCAAGGCCGCGCAGGTGGGCGAGGCGGGCCGGGTCAGCCATGGGCCTTGGCCCTGCGGGCCAGCCGGATCTTGGACAGGCCACGGGGCTTGTTGGGAAAGTCCGCGAGAAATTTCCTGACCTCCGGCGCCAGCGTCTTTCCATCCGGGGCGGCCTGAAGAATAGCCCGAACCACGAAAGCACGGGTCGCGATGATCTTTGCTTTGGCCAGGTGCGAAACCACGGCATCGAGCTTCTTCACATCATCCTTGGGGAAATCGACCGTCGGGTGGCCGCTGATCAATTCATCGCTGCGGGCGGCGTCACCCAGCGCGTAATCACCGGCCTGCCGGACGGCGTGCGCGATCATCGCGCCGGGCGCGGTGAGGTGGACGAGCGCGCGAAGCACCGTGGCACCGCGCACCTTGACGCCGGCTTTTTTCAGTTCCGACACCCGGTCGGCGAGAGCGGTTACATCCGCGGGATAAAAGGAAAAACTCACCTTGATCGGTTTGGCTTCGTTCACGCCTTTCTAAATCCCATACGATTAGTTTTGACAAGCGCCAAATAACGTATGGGTTTTAGAGAATGACCCTTCTTCCCTCCCGCTTTGCCGCCCTCACCACGCTCTCGTTGGGCCGGCCGGTCCTCGCCCAGCTCCAGCAACTCAAGGAGGGTTTTGGCACCGCCCTGGTGCTGATCTTCATGATCGGATTTTTCTGGGGTGTCATCAAGATCTGGTCCGGGGCCAATGCCATCTCCAAGGGGGACAGCGAGGGCAAGGCCGGCATCCTGGCGGGAATCATCATCGCGGCGGCGGCGTCCATCATGGGTGCCCTGTTCGCCATCTTCGGCATGCAGGACGCGGTGATCACCCCGCGCTTCTAGCCATGAGCGACCTGCGTTTCACCGACACCAATGCGGCGGACGACTCCGCCGGGCGCGTCTTCGGCCTGGACGGAAACCTCTACCTGCCCGTGGTCTTCGGGCTGGTGGCGGGCGTCCTGCTGTTTGCCGGCCTCGGGCTGGCCGGGGCCGGCTACGCGCTGGCCGGGGCGGCGGCCGCAATCCCGATAATTGGATCACTGGTATGGGTTTTAGGACTACGCCAGGGCAAGCCGGCCGGCTATGATCGGGACAAGCTGGATCAGCTTCTTGGCGGGGCCGACTTCACGAAAAACGCCTCGCCTATTACCCATACGAAGACACACGCCACGGCCCCCGATGGGCGTTTTGTCGAGGGCATGCTGGTCTTCGGGTCGCCCGAACGCGGCGGGGTGGTCGCGAAAGGCTTCCGGCTGGAGCCGCCTGATCTACGTGGGGCCAGCTTCGAGCGATTGAACGCCTTTCAGGATCAGGTGCGGGCGTTGCTTGCCCTGGTGGCTCCCGGCCGGCGGCTGCAGGTCCAGTGGTGGCCGGATTCAGACTACCGGCAGGCGCTGCTCGACTACCATGCGCGAACCCAGGAAGTGACCGACCCGGTCGTCCGGGCGGTGCGCAACGGACGGTTCACCCGCTATTGGCCGCGGGTGCTGAACGGCGGGCTGCGCCGTGAGCATCTGGCCGTGTTCCTCTCCATCGAGGTTACGTCCTACGCCGGCAACTTCCGCACCACGGACGACCTCGGCGACCACTACGTCGCCGTGTTGCAGGAACTGGCGGGGCAGTTCGAGGAATTTGCGAGCACCCTGCGCTCGGTCTTTGGACCGGAGACACCAGTGCATCCGATGGATGACATCGAACACCACGCCTGTTTGCTTCGTTTTCTAAACCCAGGCCTCGCCCGCCGCACGGCCGATAACCCGGCCGACCGGTTCGACCCGGCGCTGACGATCCAGGAGAACTGCTGGCACAGTGAAGGCGTCGGCCAGAAGGACGGCGGCTTCGTGCTCGACGGACACCACCATGCGGTGCTGGCCCTCAGCCGTTGGCCGCAACGCACCCGGCCCGGGATTGTCACCCATCTGACCGGACTGCCGTTCCTCGACTACTGCCTGTCCGTGAATGTCACGCCCATCGCTGGCCGGCAGGAGATCAACCGGGAGGAGCAGGCGGCCGAGCGACTCCGCGGCGAATACGCCGAGAAACCCCGCGCCTCGCTCCTGGTCGCGCTGCGGAAGAAGGAACGCAAGGTGGAGGCGCTCTCCGGCGGCTTCGCCCGGCCGTTCCATGTGACCTATCTCGTGCGCGTGTGGGCGCCGACCCCCGAGGCGCTGCGCGAGAAGGTCGCCGCGGTGCAGGCGGCGGTCAACGCGATGGACGGGGCGCAGTATTTCGAGTGCGCGCTGCCCACCACGGCCAAAAAGCTCTTTTTCGCCTCGTGGCCCGGTTGGACGCATTCGTCCTACCACCATCGCGAACTGTATGCCGAAGACACCTACCTCGCGGATGTTCTGCCCTTCTCGGCGACCTTTACCGGGGCCTTGGCCCACGCCGAGGCGCTCTACGACGGCAGCCACGGCAACCTGGTCGGGGTCAGCACCGCTGCCGGCGGTTCGCCGCAGCATACCGTGCTCTTCGGCATGACCGGGGCCGGCAAATCGGCCTTCATCGAGGATCTGCTCTTTCAGACCGCGGACTATTTCGTTCACACGCTGATCATCGAGGAGGGGTTTTCCTACAAGCGTTTCACCGAGTCGCAGGGCGAGACGCCCATCGTGATCCACCCGGACGCGGCGCTCACGCTCAATTACCTCGATACCCAGCGGCTGCCCCTGACCCAACTGCATCTGGCGACCGCCGTCGCGCTCCTGGCGCGGATGGTCGGCGAGCCCGGGAGTTCCGAGCAACTCGCCCTGCGGCAGGCCCAGCTCACCCAATACCTGCACCAGATTTACCGGGACACCTTCACCGATTGGGCGCGCCGCCATCCTGCCCAGGCGGACGACGTGCGCCGGCTGGCCTGCGCCGTTCACGGCTGGCGGACGAAGATGCCGGGCGGGGCGACCCCCGTGGAAGCATTCGTTGATCTCCGCGACCGCCGCACCGCGCACAACGACGAGGCGCTCTCGTTCGTGGCCGGATTGTCCGAGGAAGCCATCACCCGCTTCGCTCAGGACCCGGCCACCGAGCGGCTCGTCGCGCAGACCGCGTGCGCCTTCTATTCGCCCGAGGATTTTCCGACGCACAGCGCGCTCGTGGAGCTGCTCGCCTACGCCCGGCTGCCGGAGCACGGCAAGGAAGAGATCGACCGGCTGGCGACGCTGCTCCGGGCGTGGACCGCCGAAGGGCAATACGGCCGGCTCTTCGACGGCGTCACCAACGTGTCACTCCAGCGAAAGATCGCTCATTTCGAGCTGGGCCTCATCCCGGAGCAGGCCGTAGAGATGAAGACCGCCGCCGGATTGCTCATCAGCGGGCTCGGCCGCCAGCACATCCTGGCGCTCCCGCGCGCCCAGCGGAAACGGATCCTGTTCGAGGAACTAGCCCGCTTCTTGGACACCCCGGGCGGCGAGCAGATCGTCGCCGAGAGCTACGCCCAGCTCCGCAAACACAACTGCTGGGCCGTGTCCGTCATCCAGCAATACGCGCGGTTCAAGGCTTCGCGCGTCCGGTCGGCGGTCATCGGCAACGCGAAGCAGTTTTTCCTCATGCGCCAGAGCGACCGCGGCGACCTGGCCGACCTCGCGCGGGACCTGCCGCTGCCGGAGACGGCACTCGACGCCATCCAGCGTTACCCGCTGCCCGAGCAGCAGCCGGCGGACCGGCGCCACTCCTCCCTTTGTTACTTCGCCCCCACCGCACAGCCGCCGCAATGCGGCACCCTGCGCCACATCCAGGAGGAGCCATGCGCCCAAGCTGCCTGACCCTGGTCCTCTGCCTGATGCTCACCGGCTGCGCCACCACCGCCCAACGCGAGGCGGCGGCCGAGGCGCGCGGCTACGAGCGCGGCTACCGTCAGGCCGTGAAGGAGCAGTATTGGATCATCCAAAACCAGCAGCGCCGGCCCGGGCCTGCGCCCAACCCCCGCAACCCATGAGATACCTTTTTCTCTTCATCATTCTCGCCGCGCCCTTGTGCGCCCAATGGATCGTCAACGATCCCGTCAACACGGCGGTGAATTCCGCGGTGCAGGCGGGGCAGGCCGCCAACCAGATCGAGATTCTGAAGCAATGGGCGGAGCAGATCGAGCGGCTCAACCGGCAGCTCCGCCAGCTCGAGGAACAGCTTTCCGTGCAGCAGCGCATTCGCGACGTCATGGGGGACCCGAACGCCGCTGGCGTGGGCCTCGTGCTGCGCGACCTTGGTGCGACCGACCTCGCCCGCAGCTACGGGGAGACGCTGTCGGCCGTGCGCCGGCTCTCCAACGCCGTCGACTCGCTCCGCCGCACCTCGGACGGAATCTACCGCCAGCTCGACGACCGCACGGTGCTCGGCCGCGGCTTCGTCCGGCAGGAACCGCTCTACCGGCGTTACGCGGCCGTCGAACGGCAGGCCGACAATCTGGCGGCGGTCCACGCGGAAACCGACGTGCGGGGCGCGGCGCTGCAGGCCGACCTGGTCGCGACTCTGGAACAACTCCGCTCTGCCGGCACGCAGGCCGAGGTGGACAAACTGAACGGCAAGATTTCGGCCTTGAACGGCCAGCTCGCCCACGTGGACGCGCAGCGGCGCGATGAGGCCGACAAGCTCCGGGCCCAGCAGATTCTCAACGAGAATCAGGCGGCCAAGGAGCGGCAGGATTTTTTGGAAAAGCAGATCGCGGAAGAACAGCAGACCCTGGCGGTCGTCGGGGCGTGGCAACAGTCCGTGAAGGTGACGCCGACCACCTATACCCGGCCATGAAGCGGATGACTTTCTACCTCCTAGCCTCCGTTGCTGGCCTGACCATTTGCGGGCTCCTCGTGCTCCGGCACGCCTACCGGACTGCTCCGCTGATGCCGCCGACCTCCGACCTGCCCGCACCGACCCGGCGCGACCTGCCACCGCTCGACCGCTGGCCGGGCAATAGCGGAATCGACACCCGCACCGACTACCAGCCGGACCCGGCCGCGATGAAGCGCCTGCTGGAAAAACTCCGGCAGGAGGAACGGCGGCAACGCCCGCTGGAGGGACGCAACTAAATGGAAAACTTTGCTCCAGGATTGCGCGAGAGCATCCTCTCGCTGACCGAGGCGCTGCGCGTGATCGTGTATTTCGTCTGCGTGGTCGGATTCATGCTGCAGGTCCAGCAGGCGCGCGCGGATACGGAGGGCCTGACCCGGCCGATCGTCCGCGCGGCCGTGGTCATCGGGTTGGTCGCGACCCTGCCATATTGGTTCGGGTTCACCGAGAAAGTGTTCCTCTCGGTTGCCGATGCCGTGCAGACCGGCTACACCGAGCACCCGATGCGGACCGCCGCGAAGCTGCGCGACACCGTGAGCGGCAGCGGCACCGAGTTCAGCTTGCGGCGAATCGGCGAAACGCTCTACCAGGCGTTTCTCTACGGCTCCATCAAGCTCGTCGTCCTGATCGCAAGCCTCCTCCAACTGCCCTTCCTTGTCCTGCAGTTCGTCCTGAAACTGCTCTGCTACCTGTTCCTGCCGGTCGCGCTCGCGCTCTACATGATACCGTCCCAGGCGCAGCTCGCGACGCGCTATGTGCAGCAAACGCTCGCCGTCCTGGCCTGGCCGGTCGGCTTCGCCGTAACCGAACTGGTCGCCTACCATCTGCTCACCGCTTACGCGGACAACCTCGCCACAGCCTACGGCCTCACTCCCGGCGAAATCGACGCCGCCTCGTTCGCGAGTCTGCTCGGCGGACTGCTGGCGGCGCTTTGGCTCATCATCGGCACGATCGCTACGCCCTTTCTCATGCAGGGACTGATTTGCTCGGGCTCACCCGTGTCCGGCGGCGGAGGGGCAGCCCTGCAACAGCTCTACACCCTCCAGCAGATCGCCTACATGGTGAAGACCATAAAGTCGGCCGGTGTTGCCGCGCCCGCCCTGGCCGCGTCAGCCGCCGCGAAGGCCGGAGGTAGTTCAGGCGGAGGCGGCGGAATGCCG
>Ga0163152_10002467_pt1 | contig 26276 bp, 16 predicted proteins | sample OliLakLV19MP8IB2_FD_148635 | JGI IMG/M metagenome (GOLD analysis project Ga0163152, IMG submission 148635) | Freshwater microbial mat bacterial communities from Lake Vanda, McMurdo Dry Valleys, Antarctica - Oligotrophic Lake LV.19.MP8.IB-2 | ecosystem: Environmental > Aquatic > Freshwater >...
GCGCCCTACCCTGCTTATCAAAATGTGCGGGTTCGTGGCACGATTCCAAAATGTCCAAACTCCAGAGCGCCGTAGACGCGACATCTTTGTAGAATGGTGATGCAAGCGTCAGTGAGCTCCATCAGGAGCGGCATCGTCCGTTTGACATTTCGCCGCGTGCCGTCGGCAACCCCGTTTCCCCGATGATGCCGCCCCTGACGCCCCTGACGGGGCTGGAGATTTGTTTGGCTGCGTTTCTACAACGATGCCGCGCCTACGGCGCTGGCTGCAGCGCAGCAGGTGCGCTGGAGTTTGCACATTTTTGGCAGGGCGCGGAGTGACGCGCCCGGCTCAACATTGAGCCGTCAGCGCATTTGAAAGGTTCAAGCCATGGAGCATTGTCTTCAGCCCCGTTCAAAAGTACAAACCATCCATGAATTGTTTCGTCACCGGCGCTTCGGGTTTCATCGGCGGAAACCTCGTGCATGCGCTCAACGCACAAGGCCACTCCGTTCGCGTGCTGGTCAGGAAAGGGAGCGACCTCCGCGGGCTGAAAGGAGCCAGTTTTGAAACTTTCGAGGGGGACGTGGCCAATCCACAATCATTGACCGAGGGTTTGCGTGGCTGTCATTGGTGTTTTCATGTGGCGGCGAGTTACCACCTCTGGCTCGCGGATTACGCCTCAATGTACCAGTCCAACGTCCAGGGCACCTCAAATGTAATCCGGGCGGCGGCCGAGGCCGGTTGCCAGCGCATTGTCTATACCAGCACGGTCGGCTGCATCGGCCTTCCGCATCTGGTGAAAAACGGCACCGTGATTCCCACCAATGAGGAAACGGCGGTCGCGGAAACGCAGATGAGCAATCATTATAAACGCTCCAAGTGGCGGGCGGAACAGGTGGCGCTCGAACTGGCCCGCAAAGGAATGCCCGTGGTCATTGTCAACCCGAGCGCCCCGGTCGGACCCCGCGATGTCAAACCGACCCCTACAGGACAGGTGATCGTTGATTTTCTCAACCGCAAAATGCCGGCGTTTCTCGACACCGGCCTCAACTGGGTTCATGTGAAGGATGTCGTGGCAGGACATATCCTGGCGGCGGAACGAGGCCGGATTGGCGAACGTTACATCCTTGGAAATTTAAAGGGCAATCTGACCATGCAGGAAGCACTGCTCCTGCTGCAAAAAATCACGGGGGTGCCCGCTCCTAAATTCCGTGTTCCCTATTGGTTGGCTTATGGCGCGGCGTTGGTGGACGAACAAATCTCGAAGGTCACCGGAAAGCCACCCAAAGCTCCTTTGGCAGGTGTTAAGATGGCAAAATACAAAATGTTTTTCGACCCCTCCAAGGCCATCAAAGAACTCGGACTGCCGCAATCCGAAGCAGCCCAAGCACTGTCGGACGCCGTGGATTGGTTCAAGGAAAACGGTTACGTGAAACGTTGAGATTTTTCGTGACAGGCTCTGAGAATCGTTCCGTCTCCCCGGGGGAGAGGATTAGGGTGAGGGCGATAAATTTTCCAACTGCATCGATACGGCTTTGAAGCCTCCATAGGCGGTTTCCATCTGCATGGAGACAAGACAGGCTCTGAGGCTTCGTAACATCAGGCGTGCGCCGGATCCTCATCCCTTTGCCGAACCCGACAACATTGGCAAAGAAACTCAGATCCGACGCACGTCGGATGCCACGGACACCATGTTTTTGGAACTGGAAGGACTGGCTGTGACTTGTCCTGCCAGACGAAAGATACCCTGCCTAAATGGTTGGCTGGCACTACGCCCCGGCCAACCGCGTAGATTCAAACTCTGCCAGAGTTACAGTTTTGCCATGGCGTGATCAAGAGCTGCATAAAGCTGGTTCATGCTCGCCTCGGTTTCGTCACCCATGTTGGAAAGCCGGAAGGTGGTTCCCTTGATCTTGCCGTAACCGCCGTCGATCAAAATCCCCTGCTCTTTCACCAGCTTCTGAAGTTTGGCGGCATCAACCACCCGGCCGCCCGGTCGTGCGCCGTTGTTCACACAGGTCAAGGTCACCGATTCATATCCCGCTTCAGGAAAAAGGGTGAAACCATGTTTTGCGGCCCAGTCCCGTGTCATTTGCGCCAGTCTTAGATGGCGCTGATAGCGGGCGTCCAGACCTTCGGCGAAAAAGTCGTCCAGCTTGGAGGAGAGCGCATAAACATGGCCGATGCTCGGAGTGCTGGGGGTCATGCTCTCAACGGCATTTTTTTGAAATTCAACGAAATCGAAATAATAACCGCGATCCTTGATCGTGGCCGCTTTGGCCAGCGCGGCAGGTGAACAGACAAAAACCGCCAGGCCCGGAGGCAGGGCGAAAGCTTTTTGTGTCCCGGCCAGCAAAACATCAATGCCGAGGCTGTCGAACCCGAGTGGAAGTGCCGACATCGAACTCACGGCATCCACAATGAACATGACATCGGGATATTTCTTCTTCAGCTCGGCAATCTCCCCGATCGGACTCATCGTGCCGGTGGAGGTTTCATTGTGAATCAGAGTTAGGGCGTCGAATTCTCCAGTGGCCAGCCGGGCGTCGATCTGCGCCGCACGAATGGGCGAACCCCAGTCCACCTGGAGCGCTTCGGCTGCTTTTCCACAACGTTTTGCCACATCGAGCCATTTGTCGGAAAAAGCCCCTTTCATACAACAAAGCACCTTCTTGGAAACCAGGTTTCTCAGGGCACCCTCCATCACGCCCCAAGCGGAAGAAGTGCTCAGATAGACCAACTGCTTGGTCGAAAGAAGAGTTTGGAGCTGCGGCTGGATTTTTCCATAGAGATCCTTAAATCCCTGTCCGCGATGACCTATCATGGGGGAGCAAAAAGCTTGGAATGTTTTTTGACTGACTTCGACCGGCCCCGGGATGTGCAATTTTACATGTGCCATAAGTTCGTGAAACTTTTCACAAGGCGACTTCGAAAGGCAAGAAAGGATTTGGATGCTTGGATGCTTGGATGCTTGGATGCTTGGATGCTTGGATGCTTGGATGCTTGGATGCTTGGATGCTTGGATGCTTGGATGCTCAGACGTAATGAGGCTTGCTTGGATCTTGACACCAATCGCGTAATTCGACCATATCGGGATGTCCGGAAGTCAAACCCGCATGTCAGGTAACCCTCCTTTGCAATCGAGGAAGCTGCCTCGAAAGATCGCCTATCCTGTAGTCCAACCCTTTGCCAGCTCGACGGAGTTCTTTTAAGAACAATCGCAGGAAAAAATCTGTGTCTTTTAGATCCTTATTGGTTATTTGCAAAGCGGCAAGGCTCTTGGGATGGGTGACATTATCTCGAACCATTCTTGGTTTGGTTACGGCATCGTGGAATTCTTTAAGCCTTTCAGGCTTCAGAAAATAAAAATGTCCTAAAGATGTGGGAACTACACTGAGAGCAAACAATACTGTTTCGTGAAAAGAAGTCCGCAATTCCTTGGTTTTGATTCGCCCATTTTCCACTTTGTAAGCAAATCCGCCCATAGCAGCAAATTGAGCGACTTTTTCATCGAAAGATATAGTCTTAACATGGAACGTATGTCAGTACGGTTTTTGCAATCCCTGGAGGTTTTGCCATGCCATTTCCTGACCGTTGCAATTTCGAAGCTGGTTTCAAAATGTGGCTCAAACCGCTCAAACCATTGTCGGAATGTCTCAAGCCCGCCGGCGGTTTAAAGCGTCGTGTAAACCGAAAGAATCCCAACGGGATTCCATCATTCAGCCCGGGGTTGGCCCGCAGCGCGGGGCTACCCCGGGTCATCCGCCAAGAGTTTTCCTCAACCCCAACGCGGCTTGCGTCTCAATCCCACAAATTCAAAATTCGCGAGGATGCCGTAGTCCCGGGGATAGCTCACTGCTGCGAGTCGCAGACTCGCGGTCCGTGAAATGAGCCCCGCCCCACCATAAAGTCACCCGACTTCAAAAAACCGCCGAAACCATTTTGCGACCTGTAGCGTCATGGTTAACATCCCTGAACTGGCCCCTTGGCAAATACAGGCATCCGGCAATATGAAAACTAACCCGAGCTCAAAAAGCTTCAAAAGTCTGGCCATCTGCCGTTTCAAAGCATCGTTTGCCTGCCTCGCTTTGGCGGTGACCTTCCCGCTCGAAGCGCAGTCCGTCCGGAATGGAGCGGCAAAATATCCCCCGATCAATGTCATCGCCGAAAATTTTCGTCAGCTGCTCGAACGGCCGCGGACCGGACTGGCTCCGCAAATTGACAGCTCCCAGGAAACGAACGGTTTCACCATCGAAACAGGTTCGTTTCAAAGTGAAACAAATCAACGTGTCCCCTTCCTGTTTTTGCGACAAACCAACTCGTCAGGCCGGCGTCCGGTGGTGATCTCGCTACACGGAACCGGTTCGAATAAAGAAAGCCAGACCGCCCTTCTGAAAAAATTCGGCGCCGTCGGAATCTCCGGTTTTGCCATGGACGGCCGTTATCACGGTGCCAGGATTCCCGCAGGGTCAAAGGGAGCGGAGGAATATGTAAAAGCCAGCACCCGCGCCTGGCGCGAGCCGGACAAAAACCAACAGGAACATCCGTTTTTCTACGACACTGGGTGGGATCTCTGGCGTGCGCTCGATTATTTGCAGGGACGGCCTGATGTTGATCCGGACCGGATCGGGGTCATCGGATTTAGCAAAGGGGGGATCGAAGCCTGGCTCGGAGCTTCGGTGGACACCCGGGTCCGCGCCAGCGTCCTGGCCATCGCGGTGCAAAGTTTCGCCTGGTCTCTTGAAAACGATCAGTGGTTGGGCCGGGCGAAAACCCTCTGGGAAACCCACTTGGCCGCGCAGCAGGATCTCGGCGAAACGGCGGTCAACCAGAAGGTTTGTCGCGCGCTTTGGACGAAATTAATTCCTGGAATCCTGGACCAGTTCGACTGTCCCTCGATGATCCGCCTCTTTGCTCCGAGACCGCTGCTGATCTTGAATGGCGAAAAAGATCCCCATTGTCCCCTGCCCGGTGCAGAGCTGGCATTTGTCACCGCACGCGAACAATATCAAATTTTGAACGCCACCCATAACCTTCAAATTTCGGTGGCAAAAGGAGTGGGACACAGGGTGACACCGGAACAGGAATCACTGGCAATTGAATGGCTGACACAAAACTTGAAATAACGCATATGACAACAAAACCAACAGTGAACCAATCCCTGACATCAATCTTTTCGGATCACAATTTGCTTCCTGGCGATCCTGATCTTCGGTGCCGCCAGTAGCGCCGACGAGCGGACCGGAGATTTTAAGCATCCGATCGGGTTGCAGCTCTACAGCCTTCGCGATTCGTTTAAAACAAACGTTCCGGCCACATTGGACAAGATCAATGCGATGGGATTCGTCGAGATCGAAGGGAGCGGTGATTACGGACTTGGGGTGGAAAAGTTCAAGGCGCTTTTGCAGGAAAGGGATCTCAAACTGGTGAGCGCCGGGTTTGGTTACAAAAACATGAAAGACGACATTTCATCTGCTGTGAAGCGGGCCCAGGCGTTGGGGGTGAAATACGCCATGTGCGCCTGGATTCCTCATCAGGAATCAGCAGGCTTCACCGAGGCTGATACGCGCCTTGCCGCAGCAGATTTTAATACCTGGGGCGCGGCGTTCAAGGCGGCAGGAATCACTTTCGCCTATCATCCGCATGGGTATGAGTTTCAACCGTTGAAAGATGGCGGTGGACGGACCCATTTCGATCTGCTCATGGAAGAGACCAAGCCGGAATTTGTCAGCTTTGAGATGGATGTATTTTGGGTCACACATCCCGGCCAGGATCCGGCCAAATTGCTGGCAAAATATCCAAACCGCTGGTCTTTGATGCATCTGAAAGATCTCCGACGCGGGGCCGCGACAGGAATCCGCTCCGGGAAAGCGCCACCCACGGATGACGTCCCCCTTGGGGGTGCGCGGTTCGAGACGCAGTTGGAGGTTGGTGGATGGTGATTGAGCTGCCCCCGTCCAGGTCAGAAACAGCGGCAAGAGGGCGAGAGAAGCGACGCGGCTCAGAAGTATCATGGATGTCCTTTGCTGATGTGGCCGGAAAACTGGCAGGTTGGGGGGATAAAAGTCGAGCGGAAAACTATCCCACCGTCGTCTGGATTCGCCTGGATTTGAGGGCTCAGAAGATTGAAATTCAACAACTTTTCAACCTTACCATTGCCTCTCGAATCGCTCGTCTTTTCGTTGCTTTAATTCCCATCGATTTTCCGGCATGGGAGACCGCTGCGTAATCCATTCCACCAATCTTCTCGCCCAGCTCTCGCAACTTCAGTCCGCACCGCTTTCGCGCAAACAGGATCACCATGTCCCTTCCCCAGTCTCCATATCGATCTCAAAACTCCTCCCACACTTCGCTCCTTTAACCTGCTCCACCGCTTAGATCATTCGCTCCAGTTTCAATCGCGGCCTCCATTCACTTCTTCCCAACTCCCTCCGATTGCTTCCTTTCTCCAGACTTGAGCGAAACTCTCTGATGAAATCGGCACCGCGTGGCCAACCAGGTGTTCCCACGGATTAAAGCTTGCGCCCAGTCAATTCAAAACGACTTCACATACGCCAAGGATCCACGCAATCCACCGTTCACCCAAATCCAGGCAGGAGCGGGAACCGCTCATCGGCTGCCCAACAATTTCATCTTTAATTTGGGAGTCTGGGCCAGAAGTCGTTTGCTTTCATTGAGCAAGAATTCGGGTTCCATGAAAGGTTCGGAGGAAATATCGAGCCAACGCACCCGCCCCTCACCATCGACGAGATAAGTTCCGTGCAACGGCGACTCCTCAAAATCGTCAAAAGCGCGGAAGGATTTGAACACTTGAAGCTCCGGATCAGCTCCCAAAATAAACGGAAACTGTTTGTTTGACCGGGCCAGATTTTCCTTCAATACAGTCTTCGATTCAGTGCTGAGCGCCACCATCTGTATCCCTTCGTCCTTGAACCGCTGGAAGAAAGGTGAGAAGTCGTTCAACTGTTTCATGCAGTGACCACATTGCGTTCCCAGAAACAGAACCAGGAGATAAGGTTTGTTTTTGTAATTCTTTGAAATTATTTTTTGATCCTCAAAACCCTCCGCCTGCCACGCCGGCGTCTCGGGACCTTCCCAACGCAAAGCGCCAAGTTCGTTCAACCGGGGACGCTGCCCTACGTCCACGCGGGATTGAAGCGGCAAGCGCCAGTCGGCGGGGAACCCGAACTTTTTCGCAGGAGCAGTCAGCCGGTGGAAACAGGCAATCTCCAGATCGATCTCGCCCGAAAGCGTTCGTAATTTCTCAAACCACTTTCTGGATTCGTCCTCTTTTCCACAACGAAACAGAACGTCCACGTGGCTGGCGAGCAGATGGACCTGATTGGTTCCCGAATTGAGCGCTTCCTTGGAAATCTCGCAGGCTTTGTCCTGGTCGCCCGCCTCCAAACGAAGCCTTGCCAGCCGTTCTTTCGCCAGATCCTTCGCAGACTCAAATGATTTCCAGGCTGCTTCATAATTCTTTTCCCGGAACGATCCATACCCTTTCAATTCGGCTTGGAAAGAATCGAGGCTTTTCATCTTGTCGGTGTAAGCCTGCAATGCGTCCGACATGGCTTTCTGCACCTTGTCGTCGGCCAGTTTCTCTTCCTTGGCCTTGGTTTCGGACCGTTCAACCATTTCCTGGCGTTCATCCTTTGCGGCCCTGAAAATCTTTTCAAAATCGGAGACCGCCTGTTTGAACCCTTTTTCTTCCCCAAGATAAAAATGTGCCAGAGCAATGGCCCTGATGCGCCTGGCTTGTTCCACCGGATATTCGGTCGGTTCCAGATAAACCGTGTCTGCCAGTGCCAGAATCTCCTTCCAAAGCTCAAACCGCACCAATAATTCAAGAAGCCTGGACCTGCCGGTGGTGCCGCTTCCATCCCGCCGTTCGTAGGTATCATAAACATTGGTCTTCGAAAGCATGTTGTATTTCGGATGCCTGGGAAGTTCGATCAGGTTGCGCGCCAGGTCCAGGGCATCACCGATGCGTCCGACAAATCCCATGCCCTCGACCAGCCACTGGTTGTTGTGCGCGTAGTTGTGGATCTGATCAGGCAAAACCCAGTCGCGTCGCATATAGGCATGATCCACCCTGGCCGAGGCCTCCTGCTGCCAGACCACATCGTGGTAACGCTGCAGTTTGGTGTAAGTGTGGCCCGGCATATGCCACATATGGGCGATCGCCGGCGCGCTTTGACCACATTTTGCGGCCGAGTCCAGCGCGCGCGAGGCCTTCTCACCATCCCACAGATGAATCATATAATGATGCGCGGGATGATTGGGACTCTCGCGTAAAATCTCGTTGATGAAACCTTCCTGGATCATCGGACTGGGAATTGGATGGCCATGTCCAGAATTGTCCCAGGCATGAAACGCCAGGAAAGCGCGGGCCTCGATGTCTTCGGGAAAACGGTCGATGATGGTTTCCAGGTTTTTAACCAGTTCCTTCCTTCGATCCTTGTTTTTGTTGTCGCTGGCGGATTTGTCCTCCTCCTTTTTCTTAGGATCTTCAACCGGATAAAACTTTGAGTAGGTCTGGATGTAAAGCTGTTCGCGTTCCGTGCAGTTGTTGGTTCTGGCGCCGGCGAGTTTGATCATCTCCGACGCACGCTTCGGATTATTAATGTTGGCCATGGCCATACCCCAGAATGCCATGGCGCAATTGGTGTCCAACATGGCCGCTTGGCGAAACGAACGCTCAGCTTCCCAATACCAGAACCCGTGAAGCTGCCCCACTCCCTGGGTGACAAATGATTGTGCTTCAACAGACGCCGTGGTTACGGGAAATTTAACCCCGCCAGTTCCTCCCATGAGATAGGCCTTTTGACGCGGTCCTTCGTTAAAGGCCTCGCCGTGGATGGAGTGGCCGGGAGCCGGTTCGTTGGTCTGCGCCGTCACCTGACTGCTCCCCACGACCAAGCAAAGAATCAACAGCAAAAAGCGTCGCCAGCACAAGAAAGCATAAGACATATGATTCCAGAGGATAATGGATGAGCGGCGATGGACACAATCTCCAAGGAAATCTTCACGGCTCCGACCGCCACCCGATTTCGACTACAAATTTTCCAGCGACCCCAGCAACTGCTGTTCTTTGGTCTGCCAGTCAACGAGCCGCTTTTTGTGTTCCTGCAAAACTGTCGTTGGAACTTTTTGGGTAAACGCAGGGTTGCCGAGTTTTTGCTGCACCTTCTCAATTTCCAGACGGACCTTTTCCAGCTCCTTGGCCAGACGCGCCATCTCGGCTTCAACATCAATCAAACCTTCGAGCGGCAGGAAAAGTTCGCCCATCGGCGAGAGCGCCACGGGAGTTCCTTTTGCAGGCAAATAGGTTTCACAAATCTCCAGAGTCTCCGCGTTTAACAGAAGTTTGATCACTTCGATCTGATGACCTGAAACACCCTGCAAAGGTTTGAAGACAAACTTCACTTTTTTATTGGAGGGAAGATTACCTTCTCGCCGCAGGTTGCGGCCCCTGGTCACCAGCTCATATTTCTGATCGACCGACTCCATGTAACAGTCGTCGATTCCGTAATGATCTTTGAAATCTTGATCGAACGGAAGCGGCCAATGGGAGAACATGATGGTCTTTCCGCCCTGTTTGTCCGGAAGTTCAATTTGATAACCCATCCCATGCCAAAGCTCTTCGGTGATGAAGGGAATGAACGGGTGGAAAAGTCGAAGGATGTGGCTCAGGACAAAATCGATGACAGCTACAGTATTGGCTTTCAGCGCCTCGTTTGTTCCGAAGAATGCGGCTTTGGATGCCTCCACGTACCAGTCGCAATATTCGCTCCAGAAAAAGCGATAAATGGTTTGGGTCGCCTCACTAAACTTGTAATCCGCGAGGGAAATCGTCAGCTCCCGGATGGCTTGATCGAGTTTTAACAAGATCCATTTATCATCACTCGTCAACAACGCAGGGTTGATTTCACCCTCGGTTTCACCGCCTTGCATTTGGCGAAACCGGCAGGCGTTCCAGAGTTTGTTGCAAAAATTGCGGCCCAGTTCGACCTGCTGTTCATCGTAAAGAACATCCTGCCCCATCGGAGCCGAGCGCATGACGCCGAAACGGAGTGCGTCCGCCCCATATTTTGAAATGAGATCCAGCGGATCAGGGGAATTACCCAGGCTCTTCGACATCTTGCGCCCCTGTTTATCGCGCACGATTCCTGTCAGATAAACGTCGGCAAAAGGTTTCTCCCCGGTGTATTCAAATCCCGCCATGATCATCCGCGCCACCCAGAAGAACAAAATCTCGGGTGCCGTGACCAGCGCCGTGGTGGGATAAAACTTCTTGAGCGTGGCCTCGTCCATGGTGGCAAAAGGCCAGAGCCAGGAGGAAAACCAGGTGTCGAGCACGTCCGGGTCCTGCTGCCACTCTGCGCCGGGCGATTCGATCTGGCATTTGACCTCCTCGTTTCGATACCAGACCGGGATCTGATGCCCCCACCAGAGCTGACGGCTGATGCACCAATCTTGAATATTTCCCAGCCAATGATCGTAAACTTTGGCCCAACGGTCGGGATAAAATTTCAATTCTCCCTTTGAAACAACCGCGCGGGATTTCTCCTGGCTCGGATATTTCATGAACCATTGTTCGGAAAGACGCGGTTCGATCGGGACATCGGCGCGTTCGCTGAAGCCGACGTTGTTTTGATACGGCTCGGTTTTCTCCAGCGAACCAAGCATCTGAAGTTTTTCCACCGCCACTTTGCGCGCTTGAAACCGGTCCAATCCGGCCAGATCCTGTCCCGCCAGGTCGTTCATCGAACCATCCGGATTGATCACCTCAATGACCGGGAGGCCGTGCCTCTGGCCGATATCAAAATCAGCCTTGTCATGGGCGGGGGTGACTTTCAACACGCCGGTGCCAAATTCAAAATCCACATGCGCATCACCGATGATCGGGATCTGCTTTTTATCCGCAGCCAATTCGGACGGCAACGGTCTGACCACATGCATCCCGATGTAACGCGCATACCGAGGATCATTGGGATTCACGGCCACTGCGGAATCGCCCGGGATCGTCTCGGGGCGGGTGGTGGCAATAGTCAGATAAGTTCCCGGTTCCTCGGCCACCTCGACCTTGAAATAATACATGGAACCGTTTTGCGGTTTCATGATGACTTCTTCGTCCGATAGAGCCGTGAGTGAAACCGGGCACCAGTTCACCATCCGTTTTCCGCGATAGATGAAACCTTTTTTGTAAAGATCGACGAATGTTTCCGCCACAGCCCTGGAATAACCTTTGTCCATGGTGAAACGTTCACGCGACCAGTCGCACGAACAACCCATCTTCTTGAGCTGTTCAATGATGATGCCGCCGTGCTTTTCCTTCCATTCCCAGACGCGGCTGACAAATTTTTCGCGGCCAAGATCGTGCCGTGAAATTTTCTCATCTTTCTTCAATTTCTTTTCCACCACCACCTGCGTGGCGATCCCGGCATGGTCGGTGCCCGGAAGCCACAAAACCTCATAACCCTGCATCCTGGCTTTGCGGCTCAGGATGTCCTGGATGGTGTTGTTCAGCACATGCCCCATATGCAGGATGCCGGTGACGTTTGGAGGCGGGATGACGATGGAGTACGCCGGTTTTGGGGAGGCCGCATCCGCCACAAAACAATTCTGGTCGAGCCAGTATTGATACCACTTCGATTCAACCAGACCGGGTTCGTAACCTTTGGAAAGTTCAGACATGACTATTAAATGAGAAAAATTTGGGAGCCCTTTTACTTTGTAAACCGGCGCTAGGCGGAAATGCGCAAAAGCCGGTATTCCATGCTGTCCACCAGCGCCTGAAGGCTAGCTTCGATGATGTTAAAACTGACACCGACAGTGCCCCACTGTTCTTTGCCGTCACTCGACTCTATCAACACCCGGGTCTTGGCGGCGGTGCCGGTTCCGCTGTCGAGTATCCGCACCTTGTAATCAGTAAGTTTCACCTTTTTAACCAGGGGATAAAACTTGGACAAAGCCGCTCTCAAGGCGGAATCGAGCGCGTTGACCGGGCCATCACCTTCCGCCACGGTATGGTTGAGCTGATCCCCGACCCGGACTTTGACCGTAGCTTCGCAAATGGAATTGGCTCCATCACGCCGCATGGAAACGTGGTATGCGTCCACAATGAAAGGGGGTTCCTGATGTTGAAGGATCTTGTGGATCACCAGCCCCAGCGAACCTTCGGCGGCTTCAAACTCGTATCCGAGATGTTCCAGTTGCTTGATCCGGGTCAGGATGGTTTTTAACTCAGGAGTGTCGTTTGATATCTTGAAACCAAGCTCGTGGGCCTTCATCACGATATTGCTCCGCCCCGCAAGGTCGCTGATCAACACCGTACGCCGGTTGCCAACCAGCAACGGATCGACGTGTTCGTAGCTGCGGGCCAGTTTTTGCACCGCGTTCACATGAGTACCCCCCTTGTGTGAAAAAGCTGCCGAACCAACCCAAGGTTGGCGCGAGTTATGGCCTATATTCGCGATCTCATCCACAAACTGGGAAATATCCTTCAATTGCGCCAGCGAACCGGCGGGCACGGACGTTTTGCCCAGTTTAAACGCCAGGGTCGGAATCACACTGGTCAGATTGCAGTTCCCAGTCCTTTCACCATAACCATTCATCGTCCCTTGAACATGAGTGGAGCCCGCTTCAATCGCAGCCAGCGCATTGGCCAACCCCAAACCGATGTCGTCGTGGGTATGGATGCCCACAGGGCAGTTCAACCGGGAAATCGCTAACCGCGTGGCGTTCGCAACTTCGGAAGGAAGGCAGCCTCCGTTTGTGTCGCACAGGACGACGATGTCAGCTCCGGCTTTTTCCGCGCTTTGCCAGGTGGCCAGGGCGTATTCAGGATCATCCTTAAATCCGTCAAAACAATGTTCGGCATCGTAAATGACGAACTTTCCGTGATCCTTCAGCAACCGCACGGTGTCGGCGATCATGGCGAGGTTTTCATCCGCCGAGGTCCGCAACACCTCTTTGACGTGCAACAGCCAGGTTTTTCCGTAGATGGTCACGACCGGAGTTTCGGCCTCGAGCAAAAGCCGGACTTGATCGTCTTTTTCCACCGCTATTTCCTTCCGCCGGGTGGAACCAAAGGCGGCGAGCCTGGCCTTCCGGAATTTTTTCTTTTTCGCCTGGGCAAAAAACTCAATATCCTTGGGATTTGACCCCGGCCAGCCCCCTTCAATGTAATGAACGCCGAAGTGATCCAACCGCTCCGCGATGCGGAGTTTGTCCGTGACCGAAAAGTTTATACCCTCTCCCTGGCTGCCGTCGCGCAGGGTGGTGTCATAGATCTCAACTTCAGGTTTCATAAATCCCACAAATTAGCGGGAGGGGATTTCTACGCTAAGGAAGTAGGAGTTGCAAATCTCAAAAACTACCTTTGAAGACGCAAAAAGCACCCAAAATGGGTGCTTTTTCGAATTTTTTGTGCTGAACAACGATCAGCGGGAACGGCTCAGGCTCATCGAGAGTTGCTGAGGGCGTGCTTTGGGCGCTGTTTTCCAGTCAAGCGCACCATCCACCATGCGGTGCATCTGTTGGAACCACCATTTCGCCCGGGGCTCGCGTCGTGGACCCGCCGCAGGCGGCCTGTTAACCGTGCTGGTTTGGGATGCGAGATCGAGTTCCATTTGAGAATCATGTTTATTCATGCGGCAAAAACTACGCGCGCAGGTTGGACACAGACTGGCCAAGTGAAAAAATGGCCCGTAAATTTTTCACCACGATTTAAAGCGACTCCGGACCGCGGCTGTTTCGGCCTCGACCAGCCGCGGGTGGCAACTGTCGGGAAAGTTCTGGACGTTCGGGTCTTGCGATGCGCTGCGGGTCACAGACCCGCGGTCCGCAGACCGCGCGTCTGCGACACGCACGGGGTTCGTGGAACTGCGATCCGTCTGTGAACTCACCCGCTTTAATCGCGCCCCATCAGTACATCACTTGTAATCGAATCTTGTCCCCGGAAAATTCCCCTGTATGTTGTGCAATGTGAACTCCGTCCGCTGCTGGTTGAGAATCGCCGTGCTTTTGTGTTTCGCCCTCATTCCATGGGAGGGTGCCCGGGCTGCGGACAAGGTCATCCGGCTCCGCAACCAGGCGATTTCAACCTCCTCCACCGCCGCCAAGCCACCTCAGACCAAGGCGGTAAATCTGCCGCAATCGGGACTTTTTATCGTGCAGTTCACTTCGGGAACCATGGATGAATGGAAGGCCCGGTTGCGATCTCAAGGGGTGGAATTCATCAAATATGTGCCGGACGACGCGTTCATCGTCAGGCTGAACGGTGCGAACCTGGCCGCAATCAATCAACTGCCATTCGTTCAATGGATCGGGCCTTACGAAAAGAGTTTTAAGGTTGATTCCAGGATATTGCTGGGTGGTTTGCAGCTGAAAAATGTCCGGGTATTGATCGACCCCTTTGCTGGAGGGGTGGAAATCAAGCGTTTAAGGTCGATCTGGCCCACGGTGAACCGTCAGACTTCCTCCCGCTTCGGGCTGATCTGGCAGGGGACGATTTCCGACGCGCAACTCGACAGACTCGCTGAATCGGAAGCGGTGCTCTGGATCGAAACTGCGCCTAAAATCAAGATGCTGGACGAAATCTCGTCCAAGATTGTCGGGGGCGACAATGAGCAGGCTGGAACCAGGACCATCACCCAGCAACTCGGATTCACCGGCAAGGGTGTGATCGTGGCTGTTCCTGACAGCGGCCTGGATCTCGGCAGCTCGGAGGATATTCACCCCGACCTGGCCGGAAGGGTTGAGGCTTTCTTTTTCTATGACGACCTGGACAGCGCCGCCGACGAACACAGCCACGGAACGCATGTCACCGGAATCATCGCCGGAAACGCCGCCACCGGGGAGATGGACGAGGCCGGATATTTGTTCGGTCTGGGTGTTGCACCGGAGGCTGGAATCGTGGCGCAACGTATCTTTGACGGCGCGGGGAATTACAAACCGCCGGAATCGAGTGAACAACTGACCCGGGACGCCGTGCGCTCCGGCGCAAAAATCGGATCCAACAGCTGGGGCGACGACGTTCAGGGACGTTACGACTTGAGCGCGGCTGAATTTGACGCGCTGGTCAGGGACGCAGATGCTTTGAGCCCGGGGGACCAGCCCTTCATCCTGGAGTTTTCGGCGGGCAACGCCGGGCCGGGGCCGCAAACCATGGACAGCCCGGCGGTGGCCAAAAATGTCATCGCCACCGGCGCTTCACAAAACAACCGGCTGGAATTTTTTCTTTATGCAGACGGCCAGGAAACCATGGCCGACTTCTCCAGCCGAGGACCTTGCGAGGATGGCAGAATCAAACCTGACATCGTGGCACCGGGTACCTGGATCGCTTCGTTGCGCTCGGCGGTGGGGAACGATGAAAACGCCATGCAAGTCATTTCCGACCGTTACATTTATCAGATGGGCACCAGCCAGGCTGGCCCCCACGCCTCCGGTGCCGCTGCGGTCTTTTTCCAATATTTCAAGGAGACACACACCAACGCCCAGCCCTCCCCTGCGGTGGTGAAGGCGGCCCTGATCAATTCCGCCCTCGACATGGCTGATGAGGAAGGCGGCACCCCGCCTGTTCCGAATAACGAAGAGGGATGGGGCAGAATCGATTTGACCGAATTAATCGTCGGCTCCCGCCAGGTTCAATATCTGGATCAGGCCGTGTTGTTGACGAACAAACAGGTTTTCACTCACCGGATCATCGTTGGAGGGGGCGAACAACTGAAAATCACCATGACTTACACCGATGTGCCCGGTTTTCCTGGGGCGATACCCGCCCTTGTCAACAACCTCGACCTCGAGGTGACCGGTCCCCAAGGCCAAGTCTATCATGGAAATCAGTTTTTCCAGGGTGAATCAATAGCAGGCGGTTCATCACGGGACGACATCAACAACGTGGAGGCGGTGCACATCGGAAGCCCGGAGCCTGGCGAATACACCATAAAGATCATCGCCGAAAATGTGGTGGAAGATTCGAGAAAAGATTCTCCCGCCACAGACCAGGATTTTGCCCTGGTGATCTCGGGCACAATTCCGCTACCCGGTCACGGCATCATTGTTTTTGATCGCCAAGCCTACAAGGTGCCCGGACAAATCAATCTCCGTCTTATCGATTTCGATCTGGCGGGCCAACCCCAGGCGACTCTGCGCATCTTCAGCAGCACCGAAACCAATGCAGAACTGTTGGTTTTAAAGCCATTCGGAAACGAAGGTGTATTCACCGGGTCGGTTCAACTGGTCACAGGTGACCCGGTTAGGGATTCCAGAATCCAGGTGCAACACGGCGACATTGTCACGGCTGAATATGATGACGGCGGGGAATTGAGAAGCGGAACGGTGCGTGTGGACATCAATGGCCCGCTGATCTCCGGCTTGGTGGCCACAAACGAATTTGGCCTCAAATCCATTCAATGGAGCACGGACGAACCGGCCACCGGCCTTGTCCGCTACGGCACCGGGGGCATTTTGACGAATGAAATCTCCAGCCAGCTCTTCAGTTTGAAACATGCCATTTCGATCGCCGGCCTGGTGCAGGGCCAAACCTATCAATTCCTGGTGATTTCGACTGATCAAGCTGGAAACAGCACCACGGAGGACAATGCCGGAAACTTTTTCACCTTCACCGTCGAGGAGGGAAAGACCGTGCTTCTGGTTGATGCTTACACCCACAACTCCCTGGACGAAATGCCTCCGATACCAGTGACGGTCTATACCGATCCGCTCGATATCATCAATGCCAGCTACGATGTCTATGACGTGGCCAGCCGCGGCTCGCCTTCATTAGACACATTAAAAAACTACAAAGTTGTGATCTGGAGGATCAACGACAGCTTTTTCAACCCGGAAAACACTATCAGCCCTCAGCAACAAAAGATGCTGATGAGCTATTTCCAGAAGGGCGGCGGCGTTTTTATTGCTTCCATGGAGCTGTTGTCCCGCCTTGGTGACGTGCCGTTTCGAACCAACCTGTTGCAGGTTCAATCGTTTCACGAAGACGAGGGAGTCTCAGGCGCGGAAGGAATCGATGGTGACGTGGTCTCCTCCGACATATTTCTAAATCTAAATTACGACGCTTATCCTTCCTTTGACCTGCTCGGGATACCCGCAGATGTGGCTGACACCATAGTTCCGGTGACCAATTCGGTGCCCATTTTTCTCACCGGTGACGGAAAGGTTTTTGCCGGCGTTCGTTACCCAAAGACCGGCAGCGACAGTGCGGGCCGGGTGGTTTTCCTCCCCTTCCCTCTGGACGCGATTCCGATGGAGGACCCAGATCCAGACAATCGCTCCTCGCTCCTGCGTCGGGTGATCGGTTTTCTGGCGCCGGGCGCAAACGGCCTCGGATTGATCGCGTTTGACAAGCCGGAATACACCGTGCCATCAAGGGCTACAATCGAGGTTGCGGATTCGGACATGAGCGGCAAAGGAAGCGTGGAGGTGGTTTGTTACAGCGGAACTGAATTGGATGGGTTACGGGTTTCCCTTTCCGAAACCACACGCAAAGGATTATTTCGCGGCTCAATCTCTCTCGCAGCCAAAAGGGATGCCAACAGTTCCAAACGCACTTTGGTGGTCGCCCATGGCGACGAAGTATGGGCCGAATACGAAGACCAATCCCAGTCCCAAAAAATACTTGCTTCGGCGACCATCGACACCGAACTGCCGTTCATCGAGAAGGTGGAATCGGCGCCGGAATTTGGCGAGGTGACGATCACCTGGAAAACATCGAAACCTTCTGATTCCCTGGTTCAATATGGAGAATCCGCGTTTTTGAACCTTACCGGATATGATCCCACCACAACTCATGACCACGAGATCACTCTCTACGGATTGCAGGCGGAAAAAACTTATTATTACCAGGTGGTTTCAACTGATCCGGCAGGCAACACCACCATCGATAACAACGGCGGCGCATTTTATACCTTTCAAACTTTTAAACCGCTGAAAGCTCCCTGGAGTGACAATCTCGACCTGAACAGCACGAACTGGCTGGTTCTGGACGGCGAGATCACACAGGTAAGCTGGGAACTGGGCGTACCGGAAACGGCCGTGGCTTCCAAAGCCAATTCACCGCCAAACGCCTGGGGCAGCAACCTTCATGGACAGGCGACCGATGGGGTCCAGACCTTCCTGATCAGCCCTGCTTTCGAATTGAGCGGCGGCAACAAATTCACCCTCAATTTTTTTCACAATTACAATTTTGAACTTTTTGACTTCGACATCTACGAATACGGACAGCTCTACATTTCCACCAACAACGGACGAGGCTGGATACTCCTCGAAGAATACGGCGAGTTTTCCTTCGGCTGGGAGGAAGAGGAAATTGATCTCACGGCCTACACCGGGTTTAACATCCGCTTGGGCTGGTATTATGAACAGTTTTCCATCAGCGCAGAAACCCGGTCAGGATGGTTGATCGACGATATTTCGCTCTCGGTCGAAAACGTCGTGCGATCCTCCGTGATCATCACCAACAACATTTCCCAGGCGCGATTCATCGTGAGAGGCGCGGCCAGCAGGACCGGTGAAGGGTTTTACACCAAAATCGACCCGGCTGCCCCCGGCGAATATGTCGTGACCTTTCAACCTGTTCCGTTCTTCAAAACACCCACACCCCAGACCAATACGCTCTCGGATGCCGACCTGCTCTTCTCAGGCATCTATCTGATCAATGACGCGAATCAAAACGGGATTTCTGACGAATGGGAGCTGCAATATTTTGGGGCGGTCTCTGGAGATCGATCCCGGTTCACCGACACTGACGCCGACGGCCAGCCGGATCATTTCGAATTTATGGCCGGAACAAATCCCACAAACGCAGCTTCGGGCCTGGAACTCAAGGCCCCTGATCGCATCGGAACGCGCGGGGTGAGATTGCAGTGGAACTCCGTGCCGGGCCGTTCCTACCGCCTGTTCCATTCCGAGGACTTGCGCCAATGGAGAACTGATGGAATCTGGACTCGCGCCTCGGGTTCGAACACTTTCCGATTGTTCAACCTGGGAGCCGCGAACCAATTCGACTTTTTCCGACTCGAAGTGCATCCATAAATATCTTTGTGCTCCTGGCTTTCAACAAACCTTACGGAGTTCTGTCGCAGTTCACCAGTGATGGCTCTGACAACAAGCCGTTAAGCGGGTTTTATTTTCCAAAAGCGGTTTATCCCATCGGGCGACTCGATGCCGATTCGGAAGGGCTTCTGCTCTTGAGCGATGAACCCGGACTCAATTCCCGGCTGCTCAAACCGTCCAACGCACATCCACGAACTTACTGGGTCCAGGTGGAGAGAATTCCGTCGCCAGAGGCGCTGGGAAAGCTGGAAGCGGGATTGATCCTCCAGGGTCACCGAACCTGTTCCGCACAGGTCACGATCCTCGATCCGCAGCCGGTGCTGCCACCCAGAATTCCTCCCATCCGTGTTCGCAAATCAGTTCCTGAATGCTGGATCGAAATGACCCTCACAGAAGGCAAGAACCGTCAGGTGCGACGCATGACCGCCGCAGTCGGTCACCCCACCCTTCGTTTGGTTCGGGTCTCCATTGGTGCGTTTCAGCTTGGAGATCTGGCGTCGGGAAAGTGGAAAGAACTGTCATCCACAGACCGGCTCCTGACTTTTTCCAAACCAGATTCCCTCCCGCAAACCTGAGGGAAAAAGAAACCATCCCGATCACCTGAATGGGTCAGGCGCTTCAAAGGTTCTGCTGAAAATCCCTTGAAGCTGTTTTTAGAATTCAACAAACAGCTCGAGCGCGTCGCTGGAGCCCGGACAATCATTGCCTGCCAAACAGTTTTAGTCTTTGCCCCGACAAAATCGGGTGAGTCTTCGCCAATGGCTGTGGAGCCTCGGGATGCAGGCTGCCCTATTCCTCTTGCACGACGCTAGGACGTCAAAAAAAACAAAAAAACTAATATGAAAAACATATCATTATTCGTGGCAGCCATCGCAACCTCCCTCATTCTCGGTAACTCCCTCTTCGGAGCAGACCAGATTAAAGGCGGCGAAGCCCTCCTAAAACTGAACAAGATTGAAACCAGGGAACAGGTCGAATCTTTGAAACCAGGGGACGCTGTGGCAATGGCCTGCGTTAAGTGTAAATCCATCACGGTTCACAACGTGAATACGGAAAAAGGCCATATTAAAACCATGACCCTCGGCGAAAAACATCTGTGCCCAGGCTGCAACAGCACCATCGAAGTGGTCGGAGTGGGCAAGGGTGCCAAGACCAAGGTGAAACATGTCTGCAAAGCATGTGGTGACAACTCGGTGTTCTGTTGCGCCACCACAGGGGGAAAACCGACCGAAGGAATGGATAAGAAATGATGAACGTCCTGTGCCTGTCTTGCCAAAGCGAACGGTAGGAATGTTCCCTGGCAGGCTAGATGTATTCATCACGAGCAAAAATCCCAAGCCACTGGAAGTTGCTTGCAGCCGTGTGGTGCGTAATCATTCTCTTACTGGCAGGCTGCAAGGGAATTCCGGTCGAAGGGGAGCAGAAATCTCGTCAAAATTTAAACGAAGTAGGCGGGAGCTATCGGCCCAGGAACCAACGGCCAGTCCTTCCAAGCCTGAAAACCGATGCCAGCCTGTCTGACTTCCTCAATTTTACAGTGTTGAACCAGCCAAGGGTTGAGTCAGCATATTACGAATGGGCCGCTTCAGTGCAACGCATCACCGTCGAGCGGTCGTTGCCGGACCCGAAGCTCACGTTCCAGACGGACATCGCGGATATAGTGATGTCGCTGATGCCGGGACTGATGATGGATTTTCCTGGCCCCGGCAAACTCAAAGCTGCCGCGGGAGTCGCCACAGCAGAGAGCGAGGGAAAATATTTCGCTTTCGAGTTGAGCGTTCTTCAAGCCGCATTCGCGTTGAAAAAGGCTTATTACGAACTTTATTTCCTCAGCGCAAAAATCGCAGTGAATCGTGAAAATTTGGAACTTCTGACAAGCATTGAGAAACAGGCCCTTATCCAGAATGAGGTGGGCAAAGTCGGCTTGCAGGATGTGTTGCGGGCGCAGATTGAACTGGAGCGGCTGACCACAGAAATCGACAATCTGGAAGACTCGCGCAATCCATTGATGGCCCAGTTCAAGGCGGCTCTCGGATTGAAAGCGGAGGAGGCCGAGCCGCCAGTGCCGCAGAAATTTGAATCCACACCGCTCGAGTTGAGTTTCGACAAACTATTCGCCACGGCATTAGCAAAGAACCCTCGATTAAAAGCCATGGAGGCCGAAGTCCGGATGGCAGACGCCTCCATCCGCCTCGCCAATAAAGCGAAAGTCCCCGATTTTAGCGCGGGAATTGAGGCGGACATCAAAGCTTATCCAATCATGGTCCGGCCATCGTTCAGCGTCACTCTCCCAATCTGGCGCGATAAAATTGCGGCCCAGATCGCGGGCGCACAGGCCGGCAAACGGGCCGCCCAAGCCCGTCTTTCCTCCGAGCAGATCATGCTGGCAGTTGAGTTCGCCGAAAAGTCCTTCATGTTCCGCGAGAGCAGCCGCAATCTGGCGCTTTTGCGAGAGCGATTGCTCCCCAAGGCCCGCCAATCTCTGCAAGTCGCGCAGTCTGGCTACCTTTCCGGCAGGCTGGATTTTCTCAACCTGCTGGAAGCAGAGCGCACGTTGCTGGAGTTTCAGTTGAGTGAAGTTGAGGCGAGCGTGCAGCGCGAACTCGCGCTGGCAGAACTTTCATTGATCATCCTCGGCACGCCGCCACTCGGTGCCCCGATCTTACCGCGCGAAGCCATTCAGTCAAAGGAGCGCAAGCCATGAAAACCCTGTTCAAGAAGCGAAACATTCTCATCGCCCTGGCAGTTGTTCTGGTCGGGGTGGTCGCCGCACTTTTTTTTAGCAGGCCATCGGGTGGCGACGGCAACAACGCCTCAGAGGCCAGCGGACAAATCTGGACTTGCTCGATGCACCCTCAGATACGAATGCCCAAACCCGGCAAGTGTCCTATTTGTTCGATGCCCCTGATTCCGGTCAAAGGAACGTCCTCCACCAATCAGAGTTCTGGTTCCATGCTGGAGCTCTCCGAGCACGCCCGCGCCATGGCCAGCGTTGAAACCATTCCAGTCCAGCGCCGGAAAATGAGCCGGGAAATACGCGTCGTCGGCAAGGTGCAATACAATGAGACCGGGCTCGCGAACATCACTGCACGCGTCGAAGGTTACGTTGAGCGATTGTTTGTCGATTACACCGGCATCGAGGTCAATCCGGGTGATCATCTGGTGGAGATTTACAGTCCTGATCTTCTCATAGCTCAACAGGAGTTGCTCATCGCCCTGGAGAGTCAGCGCGGTTCGGTCCTCGTGGAGTCAGCCAAGCGCAAACTGCTGCTCTGGGGACTCACCCCAGCGCAGGTGGACGATCTGGTGCGTGACAAAAAAGTCAGCGACCGCATCACATTGTTTTCACCCATCCGCGGCACGGTCACAGAAAAGACGGTGGTGCAGAAGGCTATGGTGAAACCGGGCGAAATGCTTTACCGACTGGCGAACCTGGATTCGGTTTGGGTCTATCTCGACATTTACGAATACGAATTGCCATGGGTGCAATACGGCCAGATGGTCGAAACTTGGTCCGAGGCATTTCCTGGGCAGAGCTTTTCGGGCCGGGTCTGGTTCATCAGTCCGGTGCTCAACGAAGAGACGCGCACGGTCAAGGTGCTTCTCAACATCAACAACGCGGACCGCAAGCTGAAACCCGGCATGTTCGTCAGCGCGGTGATTCGGGCGGAACTCTTGGCCAATGGCAAGTCCGCGCCGACCGGTGTCGAAGGCCAATGGAGCTGTCCGATGCACCCGCTCGTGCTGTTGCCACAAGCAGGCGAATGCCCTGTCTGCAAGATGGCGTTGCTACAAATTCCCGGAACGCCGGCGGAAACCAATACTGAAGCGGAAAAACTTGTGCTGGCGGTCCCGGTCTCCGCCGTGCTCGACAGCGGTGTGCGCAAGCTTGTTTATGTCGAGAAGAGCAAGGGCCAGTTTGAAGCGGTGGAAATTGTGACCGGCCCGCGCACCGATGACTCTTATCCGGTGCTGAGCGGACTGAGCGAGGGTGACAAAGTAGTGACGCGCGGAAATTTTCTCCTCGATTCGCAGTTTCAAATTCGCGGGTTGCCCAGTCTGTTTTACAAAGAAGGACAAGCCGCCGCTGCTGGACATCAGCATGGCGGGGCATCTTCTCCTGCGAAATCCGCTGGCCACGAAGGTGAATCGGCGCCGAAACCGGCGGAACACAAACATTGACACACCATGACGGCGCGCCACGCAACAACGCCAGCCCTGAAAGGGCGAAAGATGATAGCCCAGGGCAAGCGAAGCGCCGCCCTGAGTAATCGATCCGGAACGAATCAAGCCCTGAAGGGGGAATGGCGCGTACATAAGGCCAAGCTTCTGGGGTGGGCAATAAATGTGATTGCCCAGGACGATGTCCCAGGAAAAACAATTCAAAAATCCCAAGCTCTAAAACAGCGAGAGTTGATAGCCCAGGGCAAAGCGCAGCGACGCCCTGGGTTTACGTCCCAAAAAAATTTCCAAACCCTGAAGGGGTGGCACAGTTTCGGTTTTCAATTGGCTTTACCGATGGAACCCGTTTGTTTCGCCCTTTCAGGGCTTGATTTGTTTTCGGAGGAACAACCCCGGGCGTTGCCCGGGGCTATCACCTTGGCCCCCTTCAGGGCCCTGAAGGGGGGACACAAAGCTTCAGGCAATCTTGACCCACATTGTGTCGCCCTTTCAGGGCTTGACCAACTGTGGTTCGCGAAACCCCGGGCGTTGCCCTGGGCTATTTTCTGCCGCCCCTTCGGGGCTTATGACCCACCACTCCCATGCGCGAAGAAGCGAAGCTCAACGGAATCCCAAAACTGCGCAGTTGCTTACTTCAAAGCTTCAATGAACTCCTCGACACTGACTCCAGCCATTTTCAGGGCGCTCCGAAGGGTGCCAATGGCGACCTCACGGTGCATGGGAAGGTCACACCCGATTTCTCCAGCAGGAGTGCCTTTTTTCATAACCACATGGCTTCTCCTTTGGCGAGCCACGACGAAGCCCAGCCGCTACAAGGCTTTGACGGCTTCACTGCCGGAGACGACAGGGAGTTTAGGCATGAGACAGTTCGAAGCTCATCACCTTGGCGGCTTTTGGATGGGCATTGGGGAAGGATTCCAGATAAAGCTCCGTCGCTTCCTTCAGGTTCGCCAACGCTTCGTCCTCGGTTTTACCTTGCGAAGCGGTGCCAATTTCCGGGCACTCAGCAACCAGCAAATTCGTTTGTTCGTCCGGGTAAATGATGGCGGTCAACGTGATCATGGTTTCAGGTTACTTGGTTTTCCCAATGCCGCAAGACGCAAGCCCACCTCGCGCTGCTCGCCTGGCAATCCATCCATGCTCGCTAATTTTCCATGATTAACGCCCTCATACGCTGGTGTCTCAAGCACGCGTTCCTCGTCGTCATCGCGGTGGGAGCCATCTTGGGAGGCGGTTACTTCGCGCTGATCAACACGCGGGTCGATGCCATTCCCGACATCGGCGAGAAGCAGGTCATTGTGTTCGCTGATTGGCCGGGACGTTCGCCGCAGGACGTGGATAACCAGGTCACGTATCCGCTGACCACGAGTCTGACCGGCACTCCCGGGGTGAAGTCCATCCGCTCGATGTCCGGTTTCGGTTTCTCGATGGTCTTCCTGATTTTCAAAGACGACGTCGATTATTACTGGGCGCGCTCACGTGTCTTGGAACGTATCAATGTCGCCCAGCAACGTCTTCCCACCGGCGTCACGCCCGTTCTAGGTCCCGACGCCACAGCACTGGGCCAGGTCTTCTGGTACACGGTCGAGGCCGAGGGCTTCGATCTCGCGGAGCTTCGTTCCATTCAGGATTGGTACATCCGATACCAACTCAACGCCGTGGATGGCGTCTCGGAAGTTGCCAGCATCGGCGGCTTCGTGAAGCAGTATCAAATTGATGTGCATCCCGACAAACTCCGCGCCCACGGAGTCACGCTGATGCAAGTTTATGAGGCCGTGCGTAATTCGAACATCGATGTCGGCGCGAAAGTATTGGAGAAAAACGGCGTCGAGTTCTTCATTCGGGGCGTCGGTTTTATCAAGTCAATTGAGGATTTGGAGAAGGTCGTCATTCGTCAGGAAAAAGGCACGCCCATCCAAATCAAACATGTCGCGACTGTCACCTTGGGTCCCGATTTCCGCCGGGGCGCGCTCGACAAAGCTGGCGTTGAAGCCGTCGGCGGCGTGGTGCTCATGCGTTACGGCGAAAACCCGCTCAAGGTCGTCGAGCGGGTGAAGGAAAAAATCAAACAACTTGAGCTGGGCATGCCGCAGAAAACGCTGCCCGATGGACGAGTCTCAAAAGTCAAAGTGGTGGCCTTCTACGATCGCACCGACATCGTGCACGAAACCATCGATACGCTGAAAGAGGCATTGATGGAGGAGGCCTTGATGGCAAGCATCGTCATCCTCATTTTTATGCTGCATTTGCGCAGCACCGTTTCGGTGCTCGTCACTTTACCGCTCTCACTCGGTTTCTGTTTCATCCTCATGTATCTGTTCGGCGTCGATGCCAACATCATGTCGCTGGCCGGACTGGCCATTGCCATTGCGGATGTGGGCGACATGGGAATCATCATGACGGAAAATATTTACCGTCACATAGCCACCGGTGATAAAGAGAAAAGCCACTTTCAAAAAGTCTTCGACGGCGCATCTGAAGTGGGGGGCGCCATTGTCACCGCCGTCTCGAATACACTTGTTTCCTTCATCCCGGTCTTTTTTCTCATCGGCCAGGAGGGGAAATTATTTCGTCCTCTCGCCTTCACCAAAACCTTTGCCATCGGGGCGGCAGTGATTCTCGCGCTGACTGTCGTCCCACTCGTTTGTTACTTCCTTTTCCAACCGGTGAAATGGTCTCGTCGCACGGTTTGGAAGATTGCCATCGGGCTGGGTGTCTCCTCCGTATTCGCCGCTCATGCGGTGTTCATGTGGGCGCTGGAAGGTTCCCACTATAGCGGCTGGCCGATGTCCATTGTCGTCGGCGTGATTGTCACACTGGCTCTGGTGCGCATGACGCGCGAGCGTTTTCTGCCGCTGGAAGAAAACCCGGTGTCCCACGGCATTGCGCGCGTCTATGTGCCCGCGCTGCGCTGGGTGCTTGAGAACAAAAAAACATTTGCCATTGCCCCGCTGACGATCTTCTTCGTCGGGATGACCATCTGGCTCGGATTGGGCGTTACGCTGAAACCAGTTGAATGGCTCGCCAACCTC
>Ga0163152_10002468_pt1 | contig 26244 bp, 24 predicted proteins | sample OliLakLV19MP8IB2_FD_148635 | JGI IMG/M metagenome (GOLD analysis project Ga0163152, IMG submission 148635) | Freshwater microbial mat bacterial communities from Lake Vanda, McMurdo Dry Valleys, Antarctica - Oligotrophic Lake LV.19.MP8.IB-2 | ecosystem: Environmental > Aquatic > Freshwater >...
CCCCTCCTTGCCCCCGCCCGCCGGCGAGGACGAGGCCGGCGGGCGGGGGCAAGGAGGGGGGAACGCGGTGTTGCATGTGCCTGAGTGGGATGTTGGATGGCCTAAGAATGCACGACAGGCGCATTTGGGTCCGTATTGCGATAGGCCGTGTCGGAAATGTACCTCCTCTCTTCACCTACGCCCACACCAGGGCAGCCCCATTGGGATTGCCGCGGGCAGCAGGCTTGGTGTATATTGGTGTTAGAACTTCCCGTCTTACTACATCGGACAGTTTTCGCAGCGGAAACGTGCCGGACTACCAGGCCCTTCCTCGGATCGAGAGCCTGCCCCGTACTTGATACGGGGATGGGGAGGAGCGAATCGATACCGGGCAGAGGGTCTAAAGACGTCCCCAGGCGCTGCCTTAATTTTTCAAACTCGGCTCTCAGGTCGAGTTGTAAAAAATGATCCACGTTGACGTTGGGCATAACTCCTCCCCGTTCTGACTTCGATAAATCGACGTCAGAACTCGCCCCTCCTCGGATCGAGGAGGGGCCTGATTATTTTTCAGAGCAACCCGCTGCGTACTAAACTGTCCGAAGTATTACCTCTACAAACCCGTGCCTGTCATGCGTGTGCTGCCGTTGCTTTTCCTCCTCGTCGCCCTACCCGGATGCGGCGCCATTGCGGATGACGAGTGTTTTAATCCTCCGAGCAGCCGGCCAGCCGCCACCCGCGCTCATCCCGAATCGCCGGCGCTCGCCACGATGACGCTCGATGACGAACTGGTCGCCATCGTGGAGACGGTGCCCGGGTTTGGCGGGTTCTACTTTGGCGGGCTGAACGGCACGGGTAACCTGCACATCTACCTGCTCGAGCCCGATCAACAGGCCGCCGAAGCGGCGCGTGGGTTGCTGGCCGGCATCTTTGATAGCGCGGTATTTACAAACGCGCGGGTCGTTCCCGTCCAGGGACAATACGATTATCGCCAGCTGTATGACTGGCGCGACATCGTGTCCGGCCTTGCGACGCCACACGGGGGATGGACGACGCGCGACATCGACGAGTCGCAGAACCGTCTCATTTTTGGCGTAGAGACCCAGGCGGCGCTCGACGCGCTCAAGTCCCAGATTGAAGCGTCATCCGTGCCGATTGACGCCGTCTTGCTGGAAATCACCGGACCGATTACAAATTATCTCGGGTCGGAGTGCACCCGATTTGAAGGATGACTCGGCTTGCGATCTGTGTCGTGACGTGCATCTGGTGTGTCTCGCCGGCCCGGGCGCAGCCGGCTATTGTGCACGGGTTTGTGAAGGCAGAGAGGAGTTAGCCGTCGGATGGGGTTTTTATTTTAACACAGAGTTGCATTTAGATGGGGTGGGTAAATTGACGTGTTAGTCTTTGTAATGTAATCTGTTTAGCTATGAAACGCCTGCGCTCCATTTTAATTTCGAGTCTGTTGATTCTGGGGGTGTTGAGTCTCAGTGGTTGCGATACCGACGAGCCCGACGCCACAAACCTCGCCGACATTGATGTGCGCATCCTCACGCCGGCGCCCGACGACACGGTGGACGGCACAACGCGCGTAACGTTCTCCTGGGAATTGTCCGAAGAACCAAACGGGCAGTTCGGCTATTTCCATCAGCTGTCTCGAAGCGCCACGTTTCATGAAGACAGTACCCGAAATGCTGCATCGAATGGTTTCCAAGGTGACTTGAAACTCTCGCATATAACCACCCTTCAGACCAGCCCCAGCGCGCCGGCGTCGGAGGTGTGGTACTGGCGGATTCAGATGTCGGCCGACGGCTATGTATCCCCGTGGGTGGAGCGCAGGTTTTTTGCGGAGGGGAGCCTCGCGGCTGAGTAAGGGTCGCCAGGTAATGGGACAGTGTAACCCAATAAATCGGCAGCAACAAACGGTGTGCGGACGGCGTCGCAGCAGGCAAGCGATTCGTTTATCATACCCTCTCGAGGATGCGAAACCCTACGCGATGGGCTACAGGCGCTGATCTGGCTGTTTGTTGGGTCTTTTTGTTCCTCCTGGTGGACCCGCTGTCGGTATCAACTGCCCAAGCGCAACCGGCCATTGTACAGGGCTTTGTGGAAGACGCTACCTCCGGCGAGCGCCTGGCCTTTGCGACCCTTACGGACTCCTCAACCGGGCGCGGCGCGGTTGCCAATCGGTTTGGCTATTTTTCGATTCGCACCCCAGGCGATCGGGTGACGCTTTTTATCCGCCACGTCGGATACCTGCCGGCAGTTGCACGCCTCGACACGCGTGACGGATCGGCGATCGTCATCGCTCTCTCGCCCGAGCCGATCGTCCTGGAGGAAGTGCTCGTCGCGGCGGATTCGCTGACATCGCCCCCGGTTTTGGGCCTCCACACGCTGCCCATCGCGGAGATCCGCGCCCTGCCGGCGCTGCTGGGGGAGGCCGATGCCTTGAAGGCGCTTCAGCTCCTGCCGGGGGTGTCCTCCGGTTCCGAAGGCTCTGCCGGACTCTTCGTCCGGGGCGGCGGCAACGACCAGAACAGTGTCCTCCTCGATGGCGCTCCCATCTACAACGCCAGCCATATCCTCGGCTTTTTGTCCGTCTTTAACACGGACGTGCTCCAGGAAGTGCGGATGATCAAAGGCGGATACCCGGCGCGGTACGGCGGCCGGCTCTCCTCCGTGGTCGACATCGACACCCGCGAGGGAAACCTCAACCAGCTGGCGCTCCGCGGCTCGGTAAGCCCCATCGCCTCCAGCGTGGTCGTCGATGGCCCCATCGAAAAAGGAAAAAGCGCCTACCTGATCGGCGCGCGTCGAACCTATCTCGATGCGCTGTTCAAACAACAACTCAAAAACGAAACGACCGACCTCGGCTTTTACTTTTATGATGTCAACGCCAAGGTCAACCGCATCCTGTCGGACAAGTCGCGCCTTTTTCTGAGCGCCTACAGTGGCAAGGATCGCTACTTCAACAACCAGGAGGAGCGCTTTCGGGATACGGACCCCGTCCTCGTCGAATCCAATCGCGAGGGGATGAGCTGGCGCAACGCGACGACGTCCCTGCGGCTCACCTCGCTGCTGTCGGACCGGCTGTTTCTCGCCGTCATGGGCCTCGCCAGCCGCTACCGGCTCCTGACCCACCTCGAAGAAGCGGTCGCGCTCGGGGCCAACGAAGAACGCGAGGGCGTCCGGTACCGCTCGGGCATTGACGACCAGAGCCTGCGGGCCGATCTCGATTTCTCCGTGAGTCCGCGGCACCTGCTGCGCGGCGGACTTTCCCTCAGCCGGCACGTCTACAATCCCGGAGCCATGCAGTACCTGAGCGAGACGGCCGGCGGGGATGAGACCCCCGTCCCCACCCGCCGGGCCACGGCGGCGGCCTGGGAGGGGTATGTGGAGGACACCTTCACCGGGCTCGGCCGCTGGAGCGGCAATCTGGGGGTACACACCTCCGCGTTTCGGGTCGAAGGCACCACCTTCTGGTCGGTTCAGCCCCGGCTGGCCCTGCAATTTGCTCTCGCGCCGGCGCACGCGCTGCAGGGTTCGTTTACCCGCATGCGCCAGTATGTGCACCTGCTGGCGCCGTCCGGTCTGGGACTGCCAACCGATCTCTGGCTGCCCTCGACCCGGCGCGTCGGGCCCGAGGAAGCCACCCAGGCGACGTTGGGGTATAGCTACAACCGCGGCGGGCTTTCGGTGACGGTGGAGGGCTATGTGAAAGAGATGACGGGATTGCTCGAATACCGCGAGGGGGCATCGTTTCTGGGTATCGACAGCGACTGGCAGGAGAAGGTGACGATCGGGGAGGGGACCTCGCGGGGTGTCGAGCTCTCGGTGATGAAGCGGCGCGGGGTCACGACCGGGTCGCTGGCGTACACGCTCTCGCGTACCGATCGGCGCTTCGCGGACATCAATGACGGGGCGTCGTTTCCGTACCGGTACGATCGCCGGCACATGGTTACGGTATCCTTCAATCGCCAGCTGACCGAGCGCCGAGCGATTTCAGGCGTCTGGGTGTACGGCAGCGGCGAGGCGATCACGATCCCCGAGGGGTGGTATACCGATCGGTTCTTCTCGGAAGTGTATACCTTCTACGGGAAGCGCGGCAATTTCCGGACGCCGGCGCACCATCGGCTGGACGTGGCCTACCGGATCGCCTACACCCATAAACGCAGCAAGGGCGAGCTCAGCCTCGGAGCCTACAATCTGTACAACCGAAAAAACCCGTTTTACATCTACGCCGAACGGCCCGATGGCGCCGATCCCCACACAGCGATTGAACCGCTTGCGATTCGTCAACTCAGCCTTTTTCCCGTGATCCCCTCCGTGGCGTACCGTATTGTTTTCTGATCCCATGGCGACATACAGACCCCATATAATCCGCGGATGCCTGCCGGGAGCATGGATCGCCGGGATCCTCACACTGCTCGTCCTGGGCGGATGTGAGCGGGTGTTGGATCTCGATCCGCCCGAGCACCAGAGTCAGCTGGTGGTGATAGCGGTGTTTGATCCGGACTCGCCGTGGCAGGTGGAGGTGCGCCACACGAATCCACTGAGCACCGGAGGCCGGAAGGACAGCACGGCCGTCGAGGATGCGGTGGTGTCGGTCTACCGGGGCGATACGCTGGTGGCGACGCTGGATTATACTCCGGAGCGTGAACGCCTCGCCGGCATCTACACCGCCGAGGGCGTGTTTCCCGAACCTGGAGTGGTTTATACCGTGCGCGTGTCGGCGCCCGGGTTCGAGGACGCGGAGGGTGCCGGCCATATTCCGCTTGTCCGGACGACGCCGGAGGTGACGTTTGTCGACTCGCTTCGTTACGACCCCTCGAGGCGGCGATGGCTGGCCGAGCTGCGCATCCGGGATCAGGACCCGGCCGAGGAGCAGAACTTTTACCTGCTCGAAATGATGCGGGATATTGGCGATGGACTGTTCAGGACCACCTACGAGACGCAGGATCCGATCTTGCAGGATACCCCGCTGATTCAGCTCGCGGGGGAATCCTCCACGCTCGACCGGGTGTTTGGCGATGGGGCGATCAATGGGCGCGTTTTTGAGGTATCCGGTACGATTACCGGGTCGAAGCCAATGCCTTTGGGGCCAGCCTGGTGCACTTGAGCGAGGCGTATTACCGCTACCTGGTCTCGCTCAGAGAACAAACAGCCAACGACCGCAGCCCGTTCGCCGGGCCGACGAGGCCCTTCTCCAACGTACGTGGAGGCCAGGGGGTGGTGGCCGGCTTCTGGCGTCGCCCGGGCGAGGTAACGCGGTTGGATGAAATCACCCTGGAGCGTATTGCCGGGGAATACGAGAGTTTGGGAATTCTCGCGGGGCCTCAGGGTGAGCGTGTAACGATGTTACCATCACTGGCAAACATCACCCTGAACCTATTGCCCGATGGAAGCGTGACCGGTCGCTTTTTCGTCCAGAAAGGGGCCGACCCGACGGACCCAACCTTCGAGATTGATACCGCGCTGAATGGTACCTTCACCTACGACGGGCTGCGCGTTCGCTTTTTCCTGGAGCCGTCTGTGTTTATCAACGAGATGGCCTGGAAGTATCGGAGAGGCTTTTTGCGCCCGGAAACAACGGATGGGCGGTATGTGACGACCTTGTGGCGTCCCATCACCCAGCCGCCGCGGTAAGGTATGTGTTCTCAGAACTAATACTTCGGAGACTTTTTGTAGCTGGACCGTTCCTGACGATCAGGCCCCTCCTCGCATTGAGGAGGGGCAAATCCCGTCGGCGCGTAGCGGTGTCGGGATGGGGAGGAGCAAATCCCAAGCAGGCTTGGATCTGGAATATGAACATACCATTCGGAAACGCCCCCCTTTATCCGGGCCGCGTGTGCAGGGTTTTTAATGCGATGGCCCTACTGTGTGTCGGGTTATCTGTTGGCCGTTGCTCAATTTTTCCCGAGGATCCTGTTTGGGATACGTCGATCCCTGAAAGTGCGGCCATCGATGCCAACCTCGGGACGTGGGACCCGACGGGTACGCGCATTTATTTTCAGTATTCCGATATGGCCAGTGATGGCAGTGGTCCGCGCGACTTCTTGTGGGCCGTTGATCTGCAAGAGAATCGCCTCACGAGTGTATTTGATGCTCCAGTATTAAATATTGATGTGAGTCCGGACGGAAGACATATTCTGTTCCATTCCCCCACACTGCCCCAGTATTTATACACCTATGACCAGGTAGATCATAGTTTGATTAGGCTGTCCGGAGAATCTTCGAGTAATTTAGAATTGGAAAACACCGTAGCTGGACGTTGGAGTCCCACGGGTAGCTCAATTTTATTTACTATTGAAGCAGGCGAGCCAAGAGGAGTTGCTGTTATGAATCGGGATGGCACCGGCGCTCGAATTATTGTGCCTTATGGGGTAAACGCATCCTGGTATCCTGATGGCCAGAAGATTGTGTATGTCAACTGGGATTTGACGGAGCGGGATGAGACCAGAAGTAGGCAGATCTATGTTTGTAATCCTGATGGGACAGGCATTCAGCGGCTTACGTATCTGGATAATTCCGATGCGATCTCAGTTCCAACAGTATCGCCAGATGGAAACCGTATCGCCTTTGTTCATTTGAAAAACGGGGAGAGCCTTGAACTGTACCTCATGAACATCGATGGGACGGACATCCGGCAGATCACGGAGGGCCCGGGATACGTGGATCGACCCGAATGGCACCCCGACGGCTCGCGCCTCCTGTTCACGCGCGTTATTCCGAACGTGTCCAACAGGATGTATGTGGTGGAAGCCACGAGTTATGAGGTCGAACCTGTTTTTCCGCTAGACTGAGTCGTAACCAAGCCCACCGCCATGCCCCGCCTCCTCGTGTTGCTCCTCCTCGCCGGCTGCGCCGGCCTCAAGCCAGGCGAAGCCCCCATCGGCACCGTCTACGACGACGTTAACGCCTTCATCCGCGTCCTCGCCGGCGAGGGCATCCAGGCCCGCGACACCGGGCGCGCCGGCGGCGGGCTGCTTGCGGCCGACAACAGCGCTCGCCTCACGCTCAACGCCCGCGATCAGGCCGATGTCTACTTCTTCACCCGCGAAGCCGACGCCCGCACCCAGGCGAGTCTGGTAGACTACCGCGCCTACGATGTCTATCAGGAAGGCAACATCGTGCTCATCCACTACATCAAGCGCGACCCGACGCTGGCGATTTCGCTGCAGAATTTGTTCGGGATACCAAGGTGAGGGGGGTGCTAGACTTTGGGAGGTCTCTCCGCTTTGGCCCGATGACAGTGTGAGTTGGGAGGTCTCTCCGCTTCGGCCCGATGAATCGGGCCTTTGGTCGAGATGACAGTGTGAGTTGGGAGGGCGCGCCGCTTCGGCCCGATGAATCGGGCCTTTGGTCGAGATGACAGGGTGAGTTGGGAGGTCTCTCCGCTCCGGCCCGATGAATCGGGCCTTTGGTCGAGATGACAGGGTGATTTGGGAGGTCTCTCCGCTCCGGCCCGATGAATCGGGCCTTTGGTCGAGATGACAGGGTGAGTTGGGAGGTCTCTCCGCTTCGGCCCGATAAATCGGGCCTTCGGTCGAGATGACAGGGTGAGTTGGGAGGTCTCTCCGCTTCGGCCCGATGAATCGGGCCTTTGGTCGAGATGACAAAAAAATAAAATGTCATCTCGACCGGAGTCGCCGGCTAGCCGGCGACGCAGCGGAGAGACCTCCATCAGTAAACGTATTCATGCCATTCACCTCGGCCGCGACGAATAACCCTCCTTCAGCCGAACACTTCGTTTCCTCCACAGGGTATGCCGAAGGGCGATTTTTCGTCTAGAAAGGGAAACCCCTTTTTATATGGATCGCACCTACTCGGTCTACATCCTTTCCAACCGACACAGGACGGTGTTTTACACGGGTGTCACTGGAGATCTGGAGCGTCGTCTCTGGCAGCACAGAAATCGTCAGGGCGGTGCGTTTACGTCGAAATATCAGTGTCGCGACCTGCTTTATGTAGAAGAGCACGCATTTGTGTTGGATGCGATCGATCGCGAAAAACAGATCAAACGGTGGGGGAGGCCGAAAAAACTGGCGTTGATTCGGAGTATCAACCCGGAGATGGTGGATTTGAGTGAGGAGGGGTAGTGTGATTCGTCGGGAAGTCTCTCCGCTTCGGCCTGATGACAGTATGATTTGGGAGGTCTCTCCGCTTCGGCCCGATGAATCGGGCCTTCGGTCGAGATGACATTTTATTTTATATTAAAATAAAATGTCATCTCGACCGTAGTCGCCGGCTTGCCGGCGACGCAGCGGAGAGACCTCCTTACCAATGCCTGTCATCTCGACCAAAGTCGCCGGCTTGCCGGCGACGCAGCGGAGAGACCTCCTTACCAATGCCTGTCATCTCGACCGTAGTCGCCGGCCCTCCGGCGACGCAGCGGAGAGACCTCCCCCAGACTGGCACCACTCAAAGAGCCCATGTCCCTCATCGCCCTCCTCCTCGTCCTGCTGATTGCCACCCCGGCGCTTGCCCAGCCCTACACCCCCGCGCCGGACCGGGTCCTCACCCGGCTGGCGGACCGCGACCTGCCGCAGGACCAGGGGGCCGCCGGCCTCTACCAGCGCCTCCTCAAGCTGCGCACGACGGCCAGCGCGATGCATACGACGGCGCACCCGGATGATGAACACGCCGGCCTCCTATCCCTCCTCAGCCGCGGACAGGGCGTCCGGCTCGCGCTGGCGACGCTCAACCGCGGCGAAGCCGGCGCCAACGCCATCGGGCCGGAGCTGTTCGACGCGCTCGGCCTCATCCGCACCGAGGAGCTGTTGCTATCGGGCCGGTACTACGGGCTCGACGATCAGTATTTTACCTCGCTCACCGACTACGGCTACTCCAAAACCCTCGACGAGTCGATCGCCAACTGGGGGCGCGAGACGGTCCTCGAAGAGCTGGTGCGCATCATCCGCATCAACCGGCCGCTCGTCGTCATCTCCCGCTTCCACGGATCCGAGCGCGACGGCCACGGCAACCACCAGGCCGCCGGCGGCATCACGCCGGACGCCGTTCGCCTCGCCGGCGACCCTACGGCGTTTCCCGAGCAGATCTCACAAGAAGGCCTCCGGCCATGGACGGTCCGCAAACTCTACCGCGGCGGCATTCGGGAGTCCGAGCGGTGGAACGTAACGGTGGACCCCGGCGCCGTCAGCCCGTGGCTCGGGGAGACGTACAACAACTTCGGCTACCACGGCCTCAGCCTCCAGAAATCGCAGACGAGCGGGCGATCGCGCGTATCGTTTGGCCCCGCATTGAGCTACTACGAGCGCCTCGACGCCCCGGCCGCCGGCGCGGAAGCGGGATTTTTCGATGGACTCGATGTCACCCTCTCCGGCCTGTTCGACCTCACGGGTGAGCCGGCCGAAGACGGCGCGCGGGACGCCCTCCGCGCCGCCGCCGGCCGCATCGACGAGGCTGTCCGGCGCTTCAACGTCGCCGATCCTTCCGGTGTGGTTGAGCCCCTGGCGCAGGCGGCGCGTACGATCCGCCAGCTCATCGCCAACCTGGACGACGACTCCGAGGCCGCGTTTATGCTCCGTATCAAGGCACGGCAGATCGAGGACGCTGTCCAGGCCGCGCTGGGCCTCCGGTTGGAGGCCATCGCGATGCCGGCGGCGACGCAGGTCTCCGCCAGCCCCTGGGCGCCTCTTCCCACGATGGGCGCCGCGGTGCCCGGGCAGGCGCTCCGGGTGGATGTCCAGCTGGTCAATCCCACCACAATCCCCGTTCGCCTCCATACCCTGTCGCTCGACGGCGGCCCCGGCTGGCAGGCCGAGGCCCCGGATGCCGCCGGCGCCGCGCTGGTTGGCAACAAGCCGGTGGCGCAGACCTTCACGACCACCGTCCCGCCCGACGGCGCGGTCTCCCGGCCCTATTTCGCCCGCCCCTCGATCGCCCAGAACCGATACAGCGTTACCGAAACCCCCGACAGGACGCTTCCAGCGTCGCGATCCGCCCTCCTGGTCGTCGCCGCCTACGAGGTGTTCGGCGTGCCCTTCCGCCTCGTCGAAACCGTAAGCACGCGCGAGTCGCGGCTGCCGGAAGGGTATGTGATGCGGGAGTTGAGCGTCGTGCCGACGTTTTCGGTCCAGTCGGCCCCCGCCAGCCGGATGGTGCCGCTGACCGGTCAGGTCGCGCCGTTTGATGTCCGCATCGAGGTCCAGAACAACCAGCCATCCGCCGCCAGCGGCGAGCTTCGCCTCGCGATGCCGGCCGGCTGGCGCGCCGAGCCGGCCGCCCACCCGGTGGCGCTCGGCAAAGACGGCGAGCGCGCGGCGTTTACGTTCACCGTGATGCCCGATCAGCTTCAGGCCCGATCCTACACGCTCGAGGCCACGCTAGAGAGCGAAGGGCGAACCTACACCGAGGGCTACGACGTCGTCACCCGGCCGGCGTGGGAGACGCGCTACCTGTACCGGCCGGCGGTGGTCGATGTACGCGGGGTGGATGTGCGGATGACGGAGGGGCTGGCGGTAGGCTACGTGATGGGTGTGGGGGATGAGGTGCCGTCGGCCATCGAGCAGCTGGGTGGGTCGGTGACGCTGCTGGAGGAGGCCGACCTCGCCGGCGGCGACCTGTCGGGCTACGACGCGATCGTCGTCGGCACGCGGGCGTATGCCGTGCGGGCGGATCTGATCGCGAACAACCGCCGGCTACTAGATTTTGCCCGGGAGGGTGGGCACCTCGTGGTACTGTACCAGACGCCTGAGTACCGGCCCGAGGACCAGGCGCCGTTCCCTGCCTCCCTGCCGCAGAACGCGGAGGAGGTGTCCGAGGAAGATGCGGCGGTGACGATCCTCGCGCCGGACCACCCGGTGTTCGCCGGCCCCAACCGGATCACGCCGGCGGATTTCGACGGGTGGATCGAGCAGCGCGGCTCCAAGTTCTTCGCCAGCTGGGACCCCGCCTACACCCCCCTCATTCGCTCCAACGACGCTGGCCAACCCCCGCAGGACGGCGGCTGGCTGACAGCCCAATACGGCTCGGGCCGGTTTACCTACTTCGCCTACGCCATCCACCGGCAGGCCCCGTTTAATGTGCCGGGGGCGTACCGGGTGTTCGCGAATCTGTTATCGCTGGGGCAATAAGTGGTTGGCAGGTTGACAGGTTGCAGGTTGGCAGGTTCTTCAGGGAGAGACAACCTGCCAACCTGCAACTTGCCAACCTGCAACCAATCAATTCATCATCGCATCCCCCTGGACGACCGTGAAGCCCGAGCGGGTCTTGTTGGTCGTGCGGAGTTTGCCTTCGTCGAGCAGTTCGTCGAGGTATTTGCGGATCGTGCCGGGTGAGGCGCCGACGTGAGCGCTGAGGGCTTGTTTGGAGAGGTTCGGGTTCTCCATGAGGGCCCACAGGAGCATATCCTTCAGCCGATCCTTTTTGTTGGCGAGGTTCTCGTCGGTTTCGTGATCGCCGCCGGCTTCGTGTGATGCATCTGCCTGCGCCTGGCCGTTCGTGTGCGGCGCGTTGCCGTTGGTGGACGGCGTGTGGGCGACAAGTGAGCCGTTTTTTGCCGAGTCGAGCTGATACTGGGTATGTTTGTTTTCGGCGGCGAGTTGAGCCTGGAATTTCTTGCGCGCCAGGTTGTCCTTGGCGTGAACGCTGGCCAGGAGCCGTTCGCGCATCAGCTTGACGTCGATCAGCGCGGCCTCGTGTTCGGCCTCGAGCTTGGCGCGGGAGACCTCGCTGCCGAGCTCGCGGGCGTAGTTGGACTGGAGGCTCTCCATGTTGAGCCCCTTGATGGCGTCTTTCTTGGCCAACTGCCGGCCCACGCGGCGCACCACAAAGCTGCTGCGGATGTCCCGCTCGGCCTTTTTGTGGTTCTTGAGCAGCTCGTACATCCCGGCCTCGTAGATGCTTCGGCCGATCATGACGGCCAGCACGAAGCGGAACGCCCAGCCGGCGGCGCCTTCGCCGTGCTCCAGGGCGATGACCAGCAGGGCGACATAGATCACGATCAGCGTCACCGCCCAGGCGATTTTCATCGGCATCGGGGCGTTGTGCTGCGTGTCGATGGCCAGCCAGGAGACGATAAACGCGCCTTCAACCAGCATGAGCGCACCGACCCGGATCACGGTGAGCCATGGCTCTTCGATGTTCCGAAAGGCGTCGCTCGCGACTTCGATCGTAGCCGCCGAGGTGACGATAACCCCGGCGATTTTCATCAAGAGGTCGATAATACGTTGGGTCCAGTAAAAATCAACGCTCTTCTTCATTGGGTATCACGTAGTACAGTTGAAAAAAAACAGCGCCGCCACAGGCAACGGGCGGTTTCATTCGCAGGAGACGATGCGGCACGGCAGGATCGCGGCGAATGGAGGCTTCGCGACACGGAAACGATCCAGCACGGGGGCGCGGCTCGCAAGCGATTATTGCTGAAATCCGGCCTGAAATCGGGGTATTGCCGGTAAGAAATGGGGGGAGTCCCGGCTCCCTGGGATGTCGTCACGGAGCCGTCGCGCGGCAGAACGGACGCCGCGGAAAAGGCATAACAATCGCCGGCGCACGACCGTGCATGCGTACAGCGATGTGCCAGGAAGATACCGGAAAAGCCCCACAATCAGACGGTAGGTTCGGCGTCATCCGGCCGGCTCTTTTCGAGCAATGCGGGATGCGCCAGCGGCGGGAGGGGGCTCATCTCCCTGGAATCCCGTGCGCCTGCGCGACGGCCCAGCGACCGTTTATCTTCCAGTGCGGATCCAGGGCGTGAAGCCTGGCGATCTGTTGTGCGTCGAGGCCGGCGATCACCTCGGCTTTGCAGGTGCGTAGCGCGAGCAGCGGGGTGTCGAAGTAGGCGACGATGGATGCGAACGGGGTGGTGGCTGGCCAGTGGCTGTCGTCCAGCAACCGCCGGTAGTTGGCGTCGCCCTTAAAAATCAGAAAGTCATGCCGGCCGAGGGTGGCGCGGGCCCCGTCGGGCAGCCGGCGGAAGGGATGGGGTTGCGCCCAGACGGGATCCGGTTGGATGAGCAGCCGACCCGCCGCCAGCGCGGCATCGAGGCGGGCCGCGAGCCGGCGGGTGTGGGGCGCGGCCGAGGCGCGGAACGCCGCGAGGGTGTCGTCTACGTCGCGGGGGGTGACGTCGGAGACATAGGTCGGGAAGGCTTTGACGTGGAGCGTGACGCGGCCTCCGGGCGGGAGCCGCAGCAGGGCGTCGACGAGGGCGAGGTCCATCGTGAACTCCTCGCCGGCGTTGTCGACCACGACGCCCATGTCGAGCCTCCCACCCGCGGCCGCCAGCCAGGCGGCGACGGCGCCGGTGTCGTCGGCGAGTAGTTGCTTATCCCGGTCGATCAGTTCGTGACCCGGCCCTTCGCCGGCCTGCCACAGGCTGAGATCCGCCTGATTGCCCCAGAGGGAGGCTTTCAGGAGGCTCCGCAGCGTCTCGGCGGTGGGCGGCGATTCGAGTAAGCCGGCCTCGGCGAGGGCGCGGAGAGGCGCTTCGGCGATGGCGAGGCTGGCCTCTTTGTCGGGGCCGTACGGGTCGACGCCGGCGCCGGGTCCATCCCCAAAAAATCCGGTCGCCTCCAGCACGCGCCGGAAGAGGTAAAATTCGGCGAACAGCCAGGGCACTTCCAGCCAGCTGGCGCCGGCGTGGGGATCGACGAGGCTGCGCCAGCCGGCCAGGTCGGGGGCGTGGGGATCGTCCAGATGCCGGATCGGGGCATGGGGCAACTCGGCCGCAAGGGCTTCGATAGCCGGGTGCGCGGCTGCCGGCACCTCCGGGTTGAGCCGCGCGCGCCGCGCGAGGGCGGGCATGCGGGACGTCACCGTCGAGCGGGCAAACGAGTCGGGATCGGCGCCGCGCAGCGGCGGGGGTACGTGTAACATTTCAGGCGCGATGGTAAGCCGAGGCCTTGTATGGACACGATACATCGTGTCCCTGAATCGTCTCGATTAAGCACGTCCCCGTATCAAATCCTCCACAAAACATCCGGGTCGATGTACGGCTCGGCATCCCGATACCGTTCGGTGAGCTCGATTTTGCGCTGCAGGTGATCGCCCAGGTTGGGGCCGAACACAAACGTCGTCTCGCCGGCAGCGGACACGAGTATCCACTCGGTCTCCTGCTGTTCCCACAGCGCGAGCAGGAGGCGGGTATTCTGGATATCCAGATCCATCATTTCCTGCAGCGCCGCGCGATGGCGCGCCCGCTCCGCCGGGTCGCTCGTCCCCAGATACCCGTACACGCCCTCCGTCCAGGCGCAGACGTTGCGTTGGGCGGTTGTCCAGGCGCGCAGGGCGCGGACACGGACGAGCAGGTCCCGGAAAACCGGCTCGCCGGCCAGCGGCGCGAGGGTGGCTTCGATGGCGTCGAGCCGGGGGAAGACGTGGGTGTCGAATCCCTGTCGGTTGGCGGCGGCCTGGGCCGGCGTCATCAGGGTGAACATGACGTCCCGGCTGAGGTCTACGTTGTTCGGGTTGTTTTTGACGGTGACGATGAAGTCCTCGTAATACCGCCGCTCGGCCTCGGGCACGGCCTCGAGATTGGGGACGAGCGGCCGGATCCAGGCGCGGTACCAGACGAATCCAAAAAAGCTGTACAGATAGATAAACGGCGTCCAGGAAACGGCCTCGTCGATCGCATCCCACGCGGCCACGAGGTCGCCGGCGCGCGCCTCGCCGGCCCATGTTCGGGCGAGTTCGAGGAGGATGTCGTCGATGGGTCGTTCGGGGTTGAGCTGGGCCTGCTGGATGACGGCCGGGTGCGGCCAGTAGGGCGTTTTATCCAGATGCAGCAGCCCCCCGTGGGCGCTGACGCGGGTGATGCCGGTTTCACGCAGGCTCATGAGCTTGCCGTGGAGCGTGCGGGGAAAGGGGGTGCCGAGCAGCGGCTCCATGTTGAAGCTGGAGCCCGGGGAATACGACACCGAGGGTTCGATCCCTTCGCCCCGGTATCGGGCCAGCGCGGTCGCCTCCCGCGGGTCCATCTCCGTGTGGAAGATCGTGCCGGCTACGCCTTCCTGATCCGGGTACCTCGGGTGACGATACGGCATGTCGTACCCCTTCACCAGCAGCGACGGCCCCTCGACGGAGAGGTGTTTGTCCATCGCGGCCGTGATGTGGTCGTGCTCGTCGCGGAAGGCATCGATCCGGAGGCTGACGACGAAGTCGGGGTTGACCTCGGCGGCGGTTTCCTGCAGCAGCCGCATCCAGCGGACGGCGCTTTCGCCGGCGGCGCGGGCGATGGCATCGTGCGTCCGCCACTCCCGGATGAGGTACGGCCCGCCGTTGCGGCCAACGTACAGCGAGCTCGTGTGCTCGAAGCCGGCGCCGCTGTCGTTGGTCCAGACGGACAGGTACGCGAGCTCGGGCACCTCGCGCATGAGGTTGTGGATGAGCTGCCTGTAGTGCTCGCGCGAGACCGGGTGGTCCTGCGCGAGGGTGTAGCGGGGCACATGCGACCGGAACGGGTGATCCACCCGCGCCCCTCGCAGGTACGGGTGCCGCTGGAAAAACGGCTCGGGCATGGCGCGCGGCTCGTAACAGAGCAGTCCGGGCTTGAGGCCGTATTTCAGCCCTTCGGCCGCGACCCGCTTCAGCCGTTCAAGGTTGGCGCGGACATACGATCGGTCGTACAGGCCGCGCGAGAGGTCGGAGTCGACGAATTGCAGCAGCCCGGGGCCGTATGAATAAAAAGCGCGGTAGAACTCGGTCGACACCCCCGGTTCGTAGGGCATCGTGGAGGCGAGGCCGTTGGCTTCGAGATGGGTGAAGCCGGCGCGGGCGAGTTGCTCGATGTACGAGGCCTCGTCGAAGTCGCGCACGGTGCGGGCGACCTGGGTAAGGACGGAGTCGTACAACGGCCGATTCCAGGCGAAGGAGGATTCGAGCAGGAGCCCCTCGCCGAGCCGGCTCCGGTGCGCCTCGGTCAGCCCGTCGACCAGGAGGTGGACAAACGCGTACAGCAGCGCCGGCTCGGTGGAAGTCACCTCCCCGTTCCCGCCGGCGTCGATCCGCGCCCGGCACCAGGGGGTATGAGCGGACGGCGGCGACACGTGGATCAGCAACCCGCTTTCCGGCGACGAGGCGGCCGTCGGCGGGGCGATGCCGAGCAGCCGGCACAGCGCCTCGGCGGCGGTCCGCTCGACGAGGGCGCCGCCGGGGGTGTAGTGGACTCGGGATATGGCGTCTAGGGCGGGAGGGGCGGGCATTTTTTACGAGCAAGCCAGGGTGTTGGTGAGGCGCATCACGATACGGCGTCGGTTGGCAAAACGCCAGAGGGTAATGCACCTCCTGTCACCCTGAGCGAGGGTATGCCGCAGCGGCTTTTCTTGTCTAGAAGAGAAAAAGCCCCTATGCGATCCTACTACGTATACATCATGGCCAGTTTATCACGAACGCTTTACACGGGCGTGACAAACGATCTGGAACGCCGGGTTTGGGAGCACAAGCACGGACAATGGCCTGCTTTCACATCGCGCTACCGGATTCACAGGCTCGTTTATCTCGACACGTTTCATAGCGTGCACGAGGCACTAGAACAAGAGAAGCGCATCAAAGGGTGGCGACGGGCGCGAAAAATTGCCCTGATTGAAGCGTCCAACCCGAAATGGGATGATCTGAGTGCAAGATGGTGAGCCGTGTGTTTCGCTCAGAAATTTCGAGTTGCACTGGTCTTCGCCCAAACCTCCTGTCACCCAGAGCGTCAGCGAAGGGGCTTCGAGCGGCAGGCGGCAAAAGGATAGTGAAGGTTTTCGGGATCGTGCCGGCTGGTCAACTTCTGCCAGGGCAATATTTTTGCCGGTTTAGGGTCCTTCGCTGTCGCTCAGGAAGACAGGTTGCTGCTGATCTGGACGAGCTCCGCTACCCGCCGGCCGTACGCCACATACGTCTCAAAAGCTGCCTCGGCCTCTGTGATCGCGCGGCCCTCGTGTATGACACTTTTTAGATGAGGCTCGATGGACACAAACCCGTTGTAGCCGCCGGCCGCGAGGTCGCGTAGCGTCTCTTCCACACACCCGATCCCTTCGCCGGCCATCACGTGTTCGCCTCGGTTGTTGCCCAGCGGCCCCGTGTGGTCTTTGATGTGGATGTAGGCGATGTGCGGTTTCGCGGCGAGGTACCAGTCCCAGGTGTTGGTGTGCCCGTGCGAGGCCGGGTTGCCGGTGTCGTACACGGCCTTCACCTCCGGCGAATCCACCCGTTCGAAAAACCGGGCGTAGTTCGCGGGCGAGGTGCTGGCCCAGCCGTCGCAGTTTTCGACGGTGATGATTATGCCGGCGTCCGCCGCCATCGCCCCGAGAATTTTCATCCGACGCACGGCCTCGTCGCGCCAGGCGTCGTCCGCCAGGCCGGCGTTGGGGTAACTCATGGTGCGGATGAAGCGGCACCCGAGGCGGTGCATCCGGGGGATGGCTTGCTGGAGGGTGGTGATCGATTGCTCAAACGGGTCGTCGATCCTACACGCCCAGTTCGCGATGCCCGAGGCGAAGCTGGATACCTTCAGTCCGCCCGCAGTCAACTCCTCGCACGCGGCCTCAAACGCCGCGTCGTCCAGCGTCGTAAACTGTGCACCGTCGATATTTCGGAGGTCGATATATCCCCACCCGAGCGCCCGATGGGCCCGGATCTGGGTGGCGAGGTCGGCGCCGGCTTCGTCGGCGATGCCTGATAGTGTCATTGGAGGTGAAGGGTTGTACAGAATGCTTCTCAATGGTCATCTCGAGCGAAGGCACTCCAAAAAATAATGTCATCTCGACCGGAAACGCCGGCTTGCCGGCGTTGGAGCGGAGAGACCTCCCCAAGGATGGCTCTGGCCTGAATCAGGAGGTCTCTCCACTGCGGCCCGATAAATCGGGCTTTCGGTCGAGATGACATTTTTGAACGCACCCAGCCACAAACGCCCATACATCGCTAATCGCTACTCATTACTCGCTAATCACCAGCTGTCCATCAATCTCCTCATTCATCCGCCGCAACGTCTCATCGAGCCCGATGCGGCCGTAGCTGAAGCGCTCGACGTATTCTCCGATCCGCTCCAGCGAGTACTTGTCGTGCGAAAACTTGGGGGGGACGCGGACAGGTTGGGTGCGGTAGACACTGAGGTACGGATCGTCCCAGTACCGGGGCAATTGGGCGACGGAGAGGTAGTTGGGCTGGGCGCGGACAAGTTCGATGTAGCGGAGGTAGACGTCGTGCTCGAACAGGAATTCCAGAAAGCGCCAGGCGGCGTCCGGGTAGGCGGACTGGTTGCTGACTACAAACGGGAATGCGCCGCCGGAGGAGTAGGACGTAAAGGTCGTGTCGAGGGTCGGGATGTGGCCGACGCCGTAGTCGAGCTCCGGGTAATTCTGGAGCACCCAGTCGATCACATGATCCTCCCGGATAAACATCGACACGCGGCCCTGGCCGAAGCCCCGCTGGTCGCCCTCGAACTCGACGCTGTCGTAGCCTCGATCCAGGACATCCCGATAAAACTTGAAGGCGGCCCGGCCGGCGTCGCTGTCGAAGTAACTGTCGGTCCCGTCTTCGTTGAAGGGGACGCCGCCGGCAGAGTAAAAAAACGACAGCCATTTCTCGGCGGTGCCCGGTTTGTAGCCGACTTTCCGGAGGGAGAACCCCACGCGTTCGAGGGAGCCGTCTGGCCGGCGGACGGTGAGGCGGTCGGCGTAGTCGAGCACCTCGGCCCAAGTGCGGGGCGGGCGGTCGGGGTCCAGGCCGGCCTCAAGGAAGTGCGCGCGGTTGTAATAGAGCATCGTCCAGCCGGCGTGGTGGACGATGCCGTAGAGCGTGTCGTTGTAGACCGGCGCCTGGCGGATAAGGTCGTTGATGCTCTGGGTGTCGACGATTTCGGCGATGTAATCGGGCGCCGGCCGCACGAGGCCGTAGTCGACAAACGTCGTCAGCTCGTTTTCGCGCAGCGACCAGATGTCCGGCGCCTGCCCGCTGGCGTAGCGGAGGCGGAGCTTGATCTCGTAGTCCTTGAGCGACGTGCCCGGGAATTGCTCGATGATGAGGTCGATGTCCGGGTGCCGCGCTTCGTACTCCTGCTCGGCCCAGTCGAAAAACGCCACCTGGCCGCTGTTGATGAGCAACAGAAAGAGGCGGATCGGCGTGCGGCCGTCGTCGCTGGCCGTCCGGTCCGGCCGGCAGCCGGCGAGGAGCACGAGCAGGAACAGGATGTGGGAAAGCCTCATGCGGGTTGTGGTGTTGCGGGGAGTGTGGGTATACTGGATGGGCAGGAGAATTTGGGGCGGGAGCTTTATTTCATTGTCATCGTGAGCCGCCCGGGTTGTAAAACTCGGGCGTGTCGAACGACCTCCCGGCTGACCGTGAGGCCTTCAGTCAAAGCCTTTCACGGTCGGCCTGTAGGTCGTTCGACACGCCACGGATGTTCATCCGTGGCGGCTCACGATGACAATGCTTTTTTACCTCTGCCAACACGATACGAAAAACTTCGAATATGGCACCTCGCCCACAGCCGGCCACCCCTCGCCGCGAATTCCTCAAGCGCCTTGGCGCCGCCTCCGTGGCGGCGGTGTTGCCGGCCGGCGCCGCCTGGCCGCCTCACCCCGCGGCGGACGACTACTGGGAGCTCGTCCGCGCGCAGTACCCGCTCACGCGGGACCGCGTCTATTTTAACACCGGCGGCCTCGGGCCGGCGCCGTACCCGGTGGTGGACGCCGTCGCCTCCCTCATGATGCAGCTCCAGCGCCTCTCCGAACACGGCCACAACCGGATCGTCGAGGCCCGCGCGCCCGTGGCGCGGTTCTTCGGCGTGAAGCCCGAGGAGGTCGCGTTTATGCGCAACGCCACCGAGGGCAACGCGACCATCGCTTCGGGGCTGACGTTCCTGCGCCCCGGGGACGAGGTGATTTTCGAATCCCACGCCCACCCGGGTGGGGCGATTCCGTGGATGAGCCGGCAGAAGCAGCAGGGGATCAAGGTGAGGATCTTCGAGCCGGACCCGACGAGCGCCGCCGGCAACCTCGAACGCATCGAGGCCCTGATCACTCCGCGCACCCGCGTGATCCAGGTAAGCCACACGACCGCGCCGACCGGGATCCGCATGCCCGTCGACGCCATCGCCGCGCTGGTACGGGATCGGGGGATCTGGTTTCACATCGATGGGGCGCAGTCGGCCGGCGCGTATCCGTTTGATCTGGGGAAGATCGGGTGCGACTCGTACGCCACGAGCGGCCACAAATGGCTCGGCGCGACCCACGGCACTGGCGTGTTGTATGTGCGGGAAGATCGGCTGGACGACGTCGCCCCGACCGAGGCCGGCGCTTACTCCGACGACGGCGCGTACGCCCTGCCCGACACCTTCGATTATAACAAAACCGCCCAGCGCTACGAACCCGGCACCCGGGATGCCACGAGCGTAGCCGGCCTGGTGGCCGCCGTGCAGTTTATGGAGACGATCGGGATGGATCGGGTGGCCGCCTACAGCCAGGGGTTGGCGCTGCGGCTTCAGGGGCAGTTGCGGGCGATGGCCGGCATAACCGTCCTCACCCCCGAGGACCCGTCGCTGTCGGCCGGCATCACGACGTTTAAGCTGGAAAAAATGCCCTACGACGAGCTTTTCCGGGTTTTATTGAGCGAGCACAAGATGCGCTGCCGCGTCGTGACCGAGCAGGGGTTGGATGCGCTCCGGGTGTCGACGCATGTCTTCAACAGCGAGGAGGAGGTGGATCGGCTGGCAGAGGCGGTGGGGGGGATTGCGAGGGGGTGATCTGACGAAACCGATCATCGTCGGCGCTGTACATGCTTTCTAACAGCCCGGCACCAACGCCAGATCTCATGAGCTACAAGGACAGAATCACCCTCGAGCCCGGCAAACGTGGCGGCAAGCCCTGCATCCGCGGGCTCCGCATTACCGTGTACGATGTGCTAAGCTACCTCGCCGCCGGCATGACCTATGAGGAAGTGCTTGCGGATTTTCCGTATCTGGAGAAGGAGGATATTCTGGCCAGCCTGGAGTATGCGGCTGAGCGTGAACGCGCCATTGTAGCCGTTTCTGCATGAAGCTGCTCTTCGATCAGAATCTCTCACCGAGCCTGGTCGGTCGCCTGGCAGACGTGTATTCGGGCTCGGTTCATGTTTCGGAATTGGGTCTTGGTGAGGCGGATGATCTCGTTGTCTGGCACTATTCCCGCGAGAACGGCTATCTGATCGTGAGCAAGGATTCCGATTTCAACGAGATCAGTCTCATGCACGGTTTCCCTCCCAAAGTAATCTGGATACGCCGGGGAAATTGCAAGACTCGTGACATCGAAGCACTCCTGCGACGGGACTTCGATCAGATTGAGAAGCTGGCACAGAGTGAACAGGAGAGCATCTTGATTTTATTCTGACTTTGGAAGTTCTGCGAACGAGCGCGTGGCCACGTAGGGTCAGGGCTGATGTGGCGTCTCCAGCAGCACCTCCGCGAACTGCCCGGCGTGACGGTGTTGCCCCCCGAGGACGCATCGCTGTCGGCCGGCATTACGACGTTTAAGTTGGATAAACTGCCCTACGACGAGCTTTTCCGGGTTTTATTGAGCGAGCACCAGATGCGCTGCCGCGTCGTGACCGAGCAGGGGTTGGACGCGCTCCGGGTGTCGACGCACATCTTCAACAGCGAAGAGGAGGTGGATCGGCTGGCGGAGGCGGTGGGGGGGATTGTGAAGGGGTGAGGGCTCTCACCAGACGAAACCGATAATCGCCGGCGCTGTACATGTTTTGTAACAGTCCGTCACCGACGACAGATCTCTTGCGAAACAACGGGCGGGATCACGATTTAGCCCGGCAAGCCTCGATGAAAAACGCCATCGTACTCCTCCTACTCCTGTCCATCCGTGCATCCCAGGGGGTGCAGGCCCAAACCGAGCCTGTACAGGACACGCTCGATTGGAGAGGGTATTACCCACTCGAAATGGGCAATATCTGGGAGACGAAAGTCCATATGCCCGGCGTCTGGTTCGGTGGCGATATGGATGAGTATACCTTGCATGAGATCGTGGCGGACACGATGATCAACGACCGGAGCTATTTTGTCCGACAGACCTATCGCATTGTCGAGTTTGAAGTGGGCGCGGAGCGTCGAGATACCCTGTGGTGGGAGTATTTGCGGTATGACACGCTACAAGCCAATGTCGTGCATTTTGACGCTGCGTTGGGTGATGAGGTCGGGTTCTGTAGTTTGGATACCAACTTCAACAGCATCGATGAGTGTGGTGAAGGATTAGGTATGTGGGTGGGAGGAGGATATGCTACGGAAGAGAATTTCCAGCTTGCGATCGGGTCGGATTTTGCTCCGTTTAATGCTGTAAAAACCTATGGGCCGGGGTTGACCGGCGGTGCGGTCTTTTATCATGGCATTGGCAGTCTGGGTTTGTTCGGTGATGGCGAGGGTGGTACGATAGAATTCACGTATGTCAAAGTGGGCGATACCGAGTACGGGTCGCGCAGCATCCGGGTTGGTGTGGAGGAAATAGACAGCCCGGAGGCTCTGGCCGTTGTGGTATATCCGAATCCCGTGACGACGCGACTTACGCTGGTTTTTCCGGATAGGCTACATAGAATAGACGCCAGAGTCATCGATGTGCTCGGGCGATCGGTTGCCGCTCCGCTGGTGTGTGAAGAGAGGAGATGCGAATTGGATGTGTCCTCGCTGAGTCCGGGAATGTACCTGATAACCTACAGCCGCGACGAACAGATTCAGGGGAGCAAGACGTTTATGGTCGCCAGGTAACGTCTGGTGTAAGGCAAAGGCAATCCACGGCGTTCGGCACATCGTCTTTGCGAGCCTTGTTTCGGCCGGCTTCCCTCATCCCCTAGAGGTTGCGCTCTAGCCAGCGCCCGGCCCTCTATCCATCTCAACCCGATTCAAGGCCCATGGATTCGATTACGCTATTCGCTGTGGTGCTGGTGGTGATGCTCGCACTCCGGCTGATCGCCGGCGGCATGGACGGCAATCAGGTGAAGGAGTATATCGGTAGCCAGGGTGGCGAACTGCTCGAATCGCGGTGGAGTCCGTTCGGACGGGGCTGGTTCGGCGATAAAAGTGATCGTATTTATGACGTCCGCTATCGGGATCGATCGGGCAACCTGCACGAGGCCGCCTGCACGAGGCCACGGTCAAGACATCGATGTTCTCCGGCGTCTACCTCACGGAAGATCGGATCGTTCAACCAGGGAATTCGGGTACACCAACCGTGCGCGACTTGGAGTTGGAGAACGCCCGCTTGCGACAGCGAATCGCTGAGCTGGAGAAAAGGATTCCACGCTAAACTGTTTCACACCGACCAAGCCGATGCCCGGTCCTGATGTCCCCAGTGATTATGACCCAGCGGCGCGGGGCATTTTATTCCGACATGAAAGTGATAAGGATGATGAAGCAACTTGTACTTCTATTTCTATGTTTGATGGTTTCGAGTTGCGCGTCGCCTTCGAACCAGGTGAACCTCATTACCGTGAATGGTGAAATACCCGTACGGGAAATGGGGGTCAGTTTAATTCATGAACATGTCCTGGTGGATTTTATCGGAGCGGACAGTACGGGATATCATCGCTGGGAACGGTCCGAAGTAGTTGCTCGGGCCCTTCCATTTTTACTGGAAGCAAAAGAGAATGGAGTAAACACTTTGTTTGAATGTACCCCCGCGTATCTCGGGCGAGATCCCCTATTACTTCGAGAGCTTTCTGAAAAAAGTGGTATCAACATCGTTACAAATACAGGGTATTATGGGGCAGGAAATAGTCGGTTTATTCCTCCATCTGCTTTAGAGGCCGGCCCGGAAGAGATTGCCAGGATATGGATTGAAGAATTTAAAAATGGAATTGAAGGGACAGGCATTTACCCGGGCTTTATCAAAATAGCGGTGGATGGGGGAGATACCTTGTCGTCGATGCATGTAAATCTGGTGAGGGCGGCGGCGATCACGCATAAAGAAACGGGGTTGACAATTGTTTCCCATACGGGTGCGGATGGTCCTGCACTGGCTCAACTGCAGATACTGAAAGAAGAAGGCGTATCTGCCGACGCGTTCGTCTGGACGCATGCGCAGGGGGGGACGGTGGATGGGTATATTGACGCTGCCAGCCAGGGAGCATGGATTTCCTTGGATAACGTGAATAATAACAATGTGGATAAGCCAGGTGGAATTGAGTGGTTGGTACCTATCTTGATAAAGATGAAAGATGAAAATCTACTTCACAAGGTACTGATCTCGCATGACTCGGGGTGGTATAGCGTCGGACAGGAAAATGGGGGCGACTATCGTGGATATACTGATATTTTTGTGTACCTGGTTCCAGCCATGATGAAGCATGGTTTTAGTCAGGATGAGATTGACCTACTGCTCATTCATAATCCCCAGAGAGCCTACGCGGTAAGCATCAGAACAATGGAAGCGATGTAGGATTTGCTCGCGTGTGTATTACACGGATTGTCGGGTGAATTCCCGGGCTACGAGCTACGAACATCGTTGACGCATATGCACCTCCACCCCATCGAACTCGACGGCTCCGTCGATCTGGCCGGCGCCGAGCCCCATCCGATGCTGCCCGATGTCGTGGCGGCGACTGTAGCGCTTTATAGCCGAAAAGGCTTTGTCCGGCCGTGGACGGGGTATGTGGCGGTCGAGGCCGGCCAGGTCGTGGGCACCTGCGGCTTCGCGGGGCCGGCGGTGGAGTTGGAGGCCGAGATAGCGTATTTCACCTTCCCGGGCCACGAAGGCAAAGGCGTCGCCACCCGGATGGCGGCCGCGTTGATGGCGCTTGCGGCGGAAGCGGCTGACAGCGGGGGGATTCGTTTTGTCGCCCACACGCTGCCGGCCGAAAGTCCTTCAACATCGATTCTCCGAAAGCTCGAGTTTGTGCTGCTCGGCAGCATCCAGCACCCCGAGGATGGCGAGGTGTGGAAGTGGGTTGCGCCGGGTGGTCGGGTGGTGCCGTTTTAGGGTCCCTCGCTGACGCTCACTTCGGCTTCGCTCAGTGCAGGCAGGAAGACAGACTGGTGCTCAGGACAAGGTGTTGCCGAGGAACTGTTGCGACGCATCGGGGTGGGGATGACACGTCGATTTGCGGATTGCCGCATGTTTACCTGGGTTCGGGTTGACTGAAGGATTCCCGGGTTACGGATTGATTGGAGGTTTCCCGGGTTACGGGCTTTTCATTTTTCATTTTTCATTCTGCGATGAACATCGGAATCGTCACCGACGAAATCTCCCGCGCCCTCGATGAGGCCCTGGACGTGGCAGCAACCTGGGGGCTTTCATTATTTGAGCTTCGCGAGGGTGGGAAGGCTCGGTTTCCGGGATTCACGAAAGAGGAGATCGCGCGGGTCGAGGCGGAGATTGCCGCCGGCGCGACGATCACGGCCGTCTCGCCGGGCATCTTCAAGGGGAATGTGGCGGACACCGACCGGCTCCGCCGTGAGCTGGACGATACCCTGCCTCGCAGCCTCGACCTCGCCCAACGCTTCGAGGCCCCGACGCTTATCCTATTTGGCTTCGAGTGTGGAGCGGATGAGTCAACGCGCAACCGCGTCCGGGTGCTGCGGGCGCTGGAGCGTGCCGCGGAAATGGCGGAAGCGGCCGGGATCAACTTGGCCATTGAAAACGAGCCGGCGTTCTGGGTCGATCGCCCCGCCGAAGCTGTCGCCCTCCTGCGCGAACTCGACCATCCCGCGCTCCACCTCAACTGGGACCCCGCCAACCTCCAGTGGGGCGGCGGCCGGATCGACGACGAGGCCGTCCACACCCTCGCGCCCTATCTCATCAACCTGCACGTCAAAGACTTCTCCCCCAAAAACCCCGACCAGCCCTGGGTGGCGGTCGGCGCCGGCGCCACACCCTGGCCGGATATCCTCGGCTGGCTCGGCGAGGCTGATCCTGCCGGCCTCGCCCACCTCACCCTCGAAACCCACTGCGAGCCGCTGCGGGAAAACGCGGAGATCAGTCTGGAGCGGGTGAGGAGGATGCTGGAGGGGTGAGGTGATTAGCGAGTAGCGATTCGTGATTAGCGAATAGCGATGGGGGCTCGGGGGTGGCGGCGAGTGGTGTTATTAAAACCCGCCCTGTCATCACGACCGTACGCAGCGGCGCCAGCCGATGCGGCAGCGGAGTGACCTCCTTGATTGGCGAGTAGCGATTCGGGATTAGCGAATAACGATGGGGCGATTGGGCATGGCGCCCGGCCCGGGACAAACGTCGGGTTACGGCCGCGGAAAGGGTGTGCTCGATGTTTGGGGATGACGCGGGCGGCCTAACCCGACCTACGGGCTCTCTGTCACCCTTATTTTTTCGACCCGCGGATGGGCATATCGCCGACGCC
>Ga0163152_10002469_pt1 | contig 26239 bp, 25 predicted proteins | sample OliLakLV19MP8IB2_FD_148635 | JGI IMG/M metagenome (GOLD analysis project Ga0163152, IMG submission 148635) | Freshwater microbial mat bacterial communities from Lake Vanda, McMurdo Dry Valleys, Antarctica - Oligotrophic Lake LV.19.MP8.IB-2 | ecosystem: Environmental > Aquatic > Freshwater >...
GGGGAGATAAGTCCGGTGCAGATTGTTCATGCAATCAACAACCGTCGAAAGACCGATGATAGCGAAGCTGCCGCCGTTTACATCAAAGAAATTGGATGGCGAGAGTTCGCGCATTATTTACTCTTTCACTTCCCCAATACTTCTGAACGCCCGTTGAAATCAGAGTTTGATCGTTTTGAATGGCGTCCGAGCGCGCAGCATTTAGAGGCCTGGCAGAAGGGGCTCACAGGCTATCCGATTGTCGATGCTGGTATGCGTGAGCTTTGGCACACCGGTTGGATGCACAATCGCGTGCGGATGATCGTCGCTTCATTCCTTGTTAAAGACCTGCTTCAGCCCTGGCAGGACGGTGCCCGCTGGTTTTGGGACACGTTGGTTGATGCTGACTTGTCGAACAACACCCTGGGTTGGCAATGGACAGCAGGCTGTGGAGCTGATGCTGCACCCTTTTTCCGCGTTTTCAATCCGGTGCTACAAGGCGAGAAGTTTGATCAACAAGGGCAGTATGTGCGGCGTTGGCTGCCTGAGTTGAGGGAATTGCCTTCCAAGTGGATTCAGCGCCCGTGGGAAGCTCCAGAGGAGGTCCTGGTAGAGGCAGGCGTCGTCCTCGGCGAAGATTATCCGAAGCCGATTGTTGACCACAGTCAAGCTCGTAAGCGTGCTCTGTCGGCCTACGGCGACATTAGGCGCGCTTCACGGACAGCAGTTTGATGTTCAGTCGCTGAGAGTACAAGTCGACCAGGCCGACATAGAGCTCGACGAAGTTTTTCGAATTGTGAGGGTCAACGCTGCCTTCAATCGTGAAGGTGCCTGTGTCCAGAGCGCGCCCATCATCGGTGTAGGTGCTGTATTCAAATGTAATTTCTTTGATTGGAACGGGATTGTAATTGTAGACCCGCACCCAAACTACAGGGCAATTGATCACCCAGAGCCCGGCAATGTGCCAGTCCATGAGGACCACTTTTGTGTTTTGTGTCAGTAGAGTGCCGTCTGACCCCTGATCTCCGCAACCGACCAAGAGAACGCACGCTACCAAAGCGACGCACAGCTTACGCAAGCCATTAACGGCATTGGGGCTATAATTCGGCTGTCGCTCGTAGCTCACTTGGTTGCTTTGCTTAATAAGGGGAGGGAAGCCAATGCAAATTGGATGCTATTCCCAACAAACAAAGAACAACGAACGCCGCGAACAAACCGAAGAATGCATATTCACCTTCAGCCATTTGGCGCAATTCCTCTCGATGTGCTTCCAGATTCGGACAAGATTGATCCTATACCAATGTGACGGTTAACAAAAGTGGTGATATCACGTAGGTTTACTGGTAAAGTCCCGGATTTTGTCCCGCATCCTCTGTTGCCGGGTCCACATCTGATGACTGTCGCGCCGGCCTTCTGGCCGCGTCTGAATCCAAGACTGCGCGCCCTGCGGAAAGATGCGGAGCAGCGGCTGTTTGACGTGGCTCCGGATGTGCGTGTGCTGGCACAGTGCCAGTGGCAGGCGGAGCCATTGAAGGCGCCAACTCTGCTCATTGTGCATGGACTTGAAGGTTCCAGCGAATCGACTTATGTGCTCGGTATTACCATGAAGGCTTTCGAGCATGGAATGAACGTTGTCCGAATGAATCTGCGCAATTGTGGTGGCAGCATGCATCTTACGCCGACGCTGTATAACGGCGGTTTGAGCGCAGATGTTATTTGCATAATCAATGAATTACATATCGAAGGGTTTCGAAATGTGTTTATCGTCGGCTACTCTCTGGGTGGAAACATTGTGATGAAAGCTGCCGGGGAGCTCGGCCGGCAAGGACCATCCTTACTTGCTGGAGTTGTCGCCGTTTCACCATCGCTAGATCTCAATCGCTGTGTGCAGGCTCTGGAACAACCCTCTAATCGAATGTATGAGTTATGGTTCCTGAAAACATTGAAAAAGAAGATTCGAGAAAAGGCCAAGACCCATCCGAGTTTGTACGATGTGAAACTGTTACCGACAGTCAACAGCATGCGTACTTTCGATGACACGTTCACCGCGCCGGCAGGCGGCTACGGGACAGCTGATAACTATTATAGGAAGGCAAGCGCGATCAATGTCGCTCACGACATCCGCGTACCAACATTGATTATCGCTTCCGAAGACGATCCGCTAATTCCGTTCGAACTGTTTCAATCAGCCGTGCTCAAGAGCGATCATATTGAATTGCTTGCTACCAAATACGGTGGCCATGGTGGCTTTATCCATGAGGTGCCTGAGCGACCTCCTGTTTTTGATTCGTTCTGGGCGGAGAATCGCGTGGTCGAGTTTTGTCAAGAGGTTGCGGCGCTTCAGAAAAGCGATGTCTGAGATATTCTTCATCCCGCTGCCGCCGCGAAAGCCCCATTCTGCCAAGAGTTCAGACATGTGTGATACGTGTTTTGAAGCTGGAAAACGGAATGAAATTAGTGACTTTCCTGTAGCATATATGCGTTATTGGTTTTATCGGGATCCCTCCAAAGACGACAGGGAATCCCGTCTATTGGAGGAACTGTGAACAAATTAGCATTAGTTGCACTCTCGATCGCTCTCGGTTTTACCGCAGCCCCTGCGCTTGCTGCTGACTCCGAAAGTAGTGGCTTGGAAAGAGCAGTTGATGGAGCGTTGATCGTTACCCGTGTCGGTGGCGTGGGCGCATCGATGGTAGTCGGAACGCCGGTGGCCATTGTTCGCGACACTCTACACCACTACACAACATGGACTCCTGACCTGGCTGACAAAGTCGGAGGCAAGGATTGCGGTCCTTCGATGGCTCTTGCCAGCTTGGCTACAGTTCCTGCGTCACTTGTCTGGGGCGGAGTAACTGGGAGCTTCCACGGTTCGAAGAACGCATTTGTACATGGATTCAACGAGCCTTTCAGCCCGAAATCCTTCAGCTTCGGTTCGGACTACGAACAGTAAGCTCAAAAAATTGAGTGGGGAAACCTGCTCAATGAGTAACTAAATAATTGCGAGTTCGCCCAGACTTTGATTTGATATCAGTCTGGGCGAATTGTTTTCTTGAAGTCGGGGTCGCATATGGTAGAAAAGACAACCGATCTACAGCAGTGGATTGTGCGCATTCAAAAATGTAGTTCTGCCAAGGAAGTATTTGTCACACTCAATGAGTTTCGTCCCGGACCATGGTCGGACGAGGACCGTGCCAAAATCGCGAAGGCCTACATACGCGTTCTTGAACGTGTAGGTGGTGGCACGACGGAAGAAACCATCGAAGATGCATCTGATGGAAATGATGGACCCGTCTGGTACGAAAAGATGTAGTCATCTGCGGGATCAAAAATATTTCCAAATTCGTCAGTTGCGCTGTTGGGTCCCGAGGAGTACTCGCCATGGCGCAGGCACCAGATTTCGTTGCAGCGGAACACCGTAAAATTGTTTATCGCAACGCAGATCCGTATCGAAGATATCTAATTGCTGTCTCGATTGTCATCGTTGGTGCGCTGTTAATCGGTGCTTTGTTATTTGCAGCGTCGATGTATAATTCGGCGCATGAAAATACTGCCAATGCCTCCGTCGAAAGCAATCTGGTGCAGGTGTCCTCTGCAATTCCAGGCCTTCTCAAAGAAGTGCTTGTGCAGGACAATCAAACTGTCAAAAAAAATCAGATCATTGCAAGGTTAGACAGCCGGGAATTGAATTTGCGCGAGCGCCAGGCCGTCACTGCTGTTGAGATGGCCCGCCAACAGTCGCAGTCCGCTCGAATGGCGATCGCCCAAATCGAAGATGCTGCTCAAATGCGATCTTCCCAAATTGCTCAGAAGATCGCTTTTGCTGAATCGGCTTTGAAAGCTGCCCCTGCTGAGTTCGCGAAGCTCAAGAAAGAGGAGCATGTCGCTACCGGTGCTCGCACAGCGGCGCTGAGAGAATTTGAGGCTGTAAACACACGATATGAGCAATTGGTGGCGCTAGCTAATCAAGGAATGGCCGACCAGTCTATGGCGCAGCAGGCCCGGAACCTGATTGAGCAAGCGCGAGCAAAGAGTAAAGATGCAAATAACAATGTGAAAGCTGTGCAGGCGAAAGCACAACGGGTTAAGGAAATTGTCGCGCACGCACAGTCTGCGATGGTCTTAGGAAGAGAAGATAATAGCTCGGCTAAAAAGCAACTGGCCGCAGCCAAGCAAAATCTTGGTATTTCGTTGACTGCTGTCAAGCAAGCGGAGCTTATGCTTGAGCAAGCGCAGCTATTCTCCCATTCCGCCACAATAGTGGCACCAGTGGATGGTATCATCGCGCAGAAAATACTGGTGCCAGGGCAGCGCGTGCAGCAAGGACAGCCCATTGTCGTCATTGTGGAACCGGGAATGTGGGTAGTTGCCAATTTTGATGAGAAGCAAGTGGGGCGCATTGCGCCCGGCCAGCGCGTGGCGATTCGCGTGGCGACCAGTCCGAAACGCATCGTGGTCGGGCGCGTGAAGAGCGTCGCGCCTGTGGCCTTTGCGCATGCCGCTTCAGGCACAAAGCGATCGGCGCCACCGCAGTTGCAAAACGTCTCTCACGTGCAAGATCCAGAACGTGCAGGGCAAGCTTCAATACCAAAAGCAATGCCCCTACCGCCTGCCACTTCGTCTGAAACTGTGAAGCAGGCTCCGCCGGGCGCGACGCAAGGGCAAGTCAAAGAGCTCCGCACCGTTCCTGTAAAAGTTGAATTTGATACACAAAGCCTGAAAGCTGCCGGACTGACTGTTCTTCCGGGAATGTCCGCCTCCGTGTCGATAGATTTGAGGTGATTCAGTTGGTTCAGCTGGAACAAAACTGTATTGTGCTCAGTCGAGCCGTACGAACGCAATCTTGATATGTGGCGCACGCGCGCTTCGAAGCAAGCAAGTTGATTGCGATGGTTGGAGTTCGAATAGAGAGGACTTATGACACGTAGAGCAATCAAGAAATGGCTAAGACGAGCGGAGGATGCACTTCGCGAAGAGCGTTTCGCTGATGCCGCCGGAATTTATGATGAAATGCTGCGCCGGTTTGAGCAGGAAACGCCCTCTCTGCTGGATCACGCTGGTGTGATTTTTGGCAAAGTCCGGGCGTTGCATGGTCTAAACAACGAGCACGAGGCGATTGCCGTGGCTGAGTCAGCCGGCGATCTACTAAGCATCCACGCTCGCCTGGAAAAAGTGGCCGCCTGACCATATGGGGACGCGCTTGTCCCCTCCCCTACACTTAGGCGAATGGAATCCTCTGTCCGTGGCTGTCCTTGCCGATCCTGGGAGAGCGCCGGCGTCCCACCGGCTTTTGATCGTCGCATGCATGGCAGCATAAGCTGCTGCCACCACAAATGCAATCAGGTGCCGGCGGGACGCCGGCGCTCTTATGATGAGTTGACATTCAAATGTCAGGAATCTGAACTAAGAGTGTAGGTGATCGGACGGGAGAAAACCGTACGGCGCTCAGGCCAAACTAAGAGCCAAAAAGGTTCAAGACTTTACTCTTAGCAAGGAAACCGTCTGGGAGATTGGGTCTCCCGTCCGCCACCGGCTTAAAGTTTAAACCGTCGGGTATCTTGGAGTCGAGCAAGTTTCGACAAAACCGTATAAGAGCCTGGAAACTGCCGGTATTGCCTATGAAGGAAACATGCTGTTCTCAAGTGAGGTTTAGATTGGCTATTACTCGCCCCATACTCGGAATTGACGTTGACAGTAAATACTTGGTGGTGCATCTGTTGTTGCTCGATGGTACCAATAGAGCTCGCCAGTTTAAAAACGGTCCCGCGGGCTTTAGAGAGCTCGTGGAGTGGCTCGCCCAGCTGAAGGCCAGCGATGCGATCATCTGTATGGAAGCGACGGGACGATACGGGGAAAAGTTAGCCAAACACTGTCACAGCCTTGGTTTCAAGGTCGTGGTGGCAAATCCAAACTTCATTTCTCGCCATAAGGAGTCACTCAACAAGCACAACAAGACTGATCCGACTGATGCATTAGCCATTGCGGACTATGCACGCTGCTTCGAGGGCCGATTGCGAGCATGGGAGCCTCTGAGCCCTGTTCGCGAGAAACTCCGTGATGTACTAGGACAAATCGAGAAGCTAAAAAAAGCTAGAACAATGTTTTCCAACAGAAATCATTGTGGGCTAAACGATGTCCTGGTCATGGACTCCAACAACGAATCGATAGCGTTTCTTACTGCGCAGATCGTCAAACTGTCGGAGTACAGAGATTCTCTCTTCGAGGAACTGCCCGCGTTGAAAGAGGCTCGTGCAGCCTTAATGCAAACGGTTGGAATCGGTATAGAAATAGCAACGGCACTGGTTGTTCGAGTCCAAATGCAAAACTTTGCGTCTGGCAGAGAACTCGGGGCATTTCTTGGTTGTGCCTCTGCCGAGTGGAGTTCCGGTAAACAAAAGAGGCGAGGACGGCAGCCAAAAGCCGGCGACAGTGATTTGCGCTCACTCCTGCGATTGGGCGCAGCATCTGCATTTCGGACATCCTTCTACCGCGACTTTGTTGACCGACTTACCAAGCGAGGACTAAGTAAAGGACAAGTTATTGGGGCTGTAGCTAGGAAAATGCTTCTTATTGCGCACGCAGTATTGCGTTCAGGGAAGCCATTTGATCGAAACTACAAAAGTCCCTTAGCGACTTAGCACACTTCGCCAGTCTCGCAGGGCTGGTTCGAAGCACAGATAGCTTGGGTCCACTACCAAGTGGACTCATATCCTCGTGGTCTATTTTCCTGAAGGGTCCCTGAAATTGGTAGTTGACGAAAACCCGGGTATCTCCCAGGTTCGGTCCGAAGCCGGCGGGACGCCGGTGCTCCCAGGTTCGGCACGAAGCCGGCGGGACGCTGGCGCTCCCAGGTCTACAGAGGCAATTCAGCAGGTTCACTAACTTCATTTTTCAATCTTTGATCTGTTGCAGTCCAACGAATGATTGCGGCGCCCCATGTTAATCCGCCTCCGAAGCCAACTAACGCGCAAGTGGCCGGTGGTGCTAAACGTCCGTGGGTGATTGCTTCAGCAAAAGCAAGAGGAATTGAGGCGGCCGACGTGTTGCCGAATTCATCCAGGTTGCTCACCAGTTGCTCTTCGCGCAGACCAAGCCTTTCGGACGCTGCTTTAATGATTCGTTTGTTTGCTTGGTGTGGTACCAAGAAATCGAGATCTTCTACTCTGATACCAGCTTTGGCGCAGACCGCTCGGACCGCCTCGGGGACAGCGTTTACGGCGAACTCATAAATGGCTCGACCGTTCATTTGAAGATATCGATGCGTTTCCTTTGCGGCCGGGACGCCACCATGTGGATAGCCTGCTCCGGTATTCGGTATGTGCAGCAGATGGCCGCCCTTTCCGTCAGCGCGCAAGTATGTCGCTAGAATTTCGTTTTCGGTCTCTGAGGCCTGTAGTACAAATGCACCGGCACCATCGCCGAAGAGTATGCAGGTATTTCTATCTTCCCAGTTCAAAAAGCGGGAGTGAATGTCCACTCCAACGACAAGAACTGTTCTGTAAGTACCCAAGGCAATGAAGTGTTGCCCAACCGATAACGCATAGATGATGCCAGTACAAGCAGCTTCCATATCGAAGGCCGCAGCCTGCGGTGCACCTATCGCGGCCTGAACCATGCAGGCCGTGGACGGATAAAGGTTGTCTGGTGTGGAGGTGGCAACTATGACCAGATCCACGGCATCACTAGTGATACCAGAAAATTCTAAGGCATCTTTAGCTGCTTCAATGGCGAGGCTCGAACAAGATTCTTCGGCGGTAACGATGTGCCGTTGACGGATGCCTGTGCGAGTGGCGATCCATTCATCAGAAGTTTCGACCAGCCCTGTCAGCTCGGCGTTGGTGACGACATTTGTTGGTACGGCGCAGCCAACCCCAATCACCTTGCATCCGACCGGAAGTCTCACTTTAGGCTACCTGTTGTAGCCGGTGCTGAAAGTGTCCATTCGATTTGCTTGACGATTTTGGCGTTAACCATGTCCCGGGCAGTGCGAACGGCGTTTTTGATCGCTGTGTGTCTTGACCCACCATGGGCTTTGACGAACACGGATTTAAGGCCGATAAGTAGTGCTCCGCCGAACTCGTTGTAATCGGTACGGCGCCGTAACCCGTCAAAAGCTGGGGCAAAAAGTGCTCCACCGATTTTGGTGCGCAAAGATGAATACATTTCCTGCTTGATCATGATGCTGATCATCTTTGCAATGCCTTCGGCAGTCTTGAGTGACACGTTGCCGCTAAAGCCGTCAGTGACGACGACGTCCACTTTGCCCAGGGGGTAATCCCGGCCTTCGACGAAACCGATGAAGTTGATGGTCTTGTTGGCGCTGATCAATTTGTAAGCTTCCCGCACCATGTCAGTGCCCTTGGCTTCTTCGGTGCCGATGTTGAGAATTCCGACGCGAGGGGCGTCCAATTTAAAAAGTCCGGCAGCAAGGATCGATCCCATGACGGCAAATTGAGCCAGGTGCTGAGCATTGGCATCATGATAAGCGCCGGCGTCAAGCATTACGCAGGGGTGCTCGATGCATGTTGGCATCATGGCGGCAATCGGGGCGCGTTCCACGCCTTCAATTCGTCCCAAGTAAAATCGCGACGCAGCTACTGCAGCGCCGGTAGAACCTGCCGTGACCACAGCATCTGCTTTGCCTTCGGCTGCCTGCCGAGTGGCAATGACAATCGAAGAGTCCTTTTTCTTAGCCACTGCTCGGGGTGGATTCTCATCCATACCGACAACTTCCGAAGCCGGCACGATAATGATGTCTAAACCCTCAGTGGGGTAGCGTTTTAACTCAGCATTGATGGCATCGGGTGCACCGATGAGCTGAATTTGGACGTCGCCTAACTCTCTTGCAGCTAGGACGGCACCATGAACTACTTCGCGCGGGGCGTTGTCACCGCCCATGGCGTCAACTGCAATGCGAACCATTTAGAAACCTGCTATCGCGCGCAAACCAAGTGACCGAGCTGTTTATTCGACAGCCGGATTGTCTTTGCGGTGTGCAGGACGACCACGATAGTAGCCGCAGTTTGCACACAGGTGGTGTGGAACTGATGGTTGGCTGCAGTTCGGGCAAGTCGTCAGATTTACCGGAGCGATAATTGACAGATAGTTCTTAGCTCTGCGTTGAGCTTGCTTCTGGTGGGATGTTTTCTTCTTGGGTTGAGCCATTGACCTTGTGGATCCTCCGTGCCCGTTAGGGCAGCGTGCGCATTCACGCGCACTCTTTTGCGCGAAATTAATTATCTACGATTTTGTTTCTCTGTCTTCGTTTGGAAATAGAGTCTTCAGGTTTTTCCATCTCGGATCGATCTGATTTTCAGCCTTTCGGGCTTCCTTACCTTGATTTAAAGGAGCCTTCTTGCCCGATTTGGTGGGCGTTGGCGGTCCCGGACATTCTTCTCCGCACAAACAAACGGGCGGAGTTGCCAACGTAACGGCTTGGTAAACAACATCGGTAATGTCAAGGGTGTTGTCTGGGGGAAGTGTCTCGAAGAAGTCGTCTTTGTTGAGTTCGCGATCGCGTTTGTCGGTCTTGGAGTCCCAGTCACCGAACCCGTCGATTACAAAGCGTTCATCGATGTCCACGCTCAAACTATAGAAGTATGGGCGCAAGCACCTGTCGCAACTGAGCTTAAGCAAGGTCTGGACCTTGCCGGACAGTCTCATACCGGTTGAGCTGGCAATGATCGTAAGGTCGCCAACAGCTGGTTTTACCGCTTGAGTTCCCTCGAGCGCTTCGTTGAAATTGATATCCAAGCGCAGCTGAGGCAGCGTACGCAATTCATCCAGACTTATCTTCAATGTCTTATCTTGTTTGCTTCAGAATATATAACAGACGAGCAACGCTCGACTTCCGATAATAGTACAACACACTTTCATAGAGTTGCAGATGACGGAAACCTTAGGCGCCAAGCGATTTTTGACTGGTCGCTGGCTGCTGCCGATGAACGGCGACCCGATTGCCGGCGGCGCCATAGAGATTGAAGGCCAGCGAATAAAGCGTGTTTTGAACAAAGAAGAGTTCGCGCAGGTGGCTGATAAGCTTGGACCAGATCACGTCCAGGACTATGGCGAAGCGGTAATTATGCCAGGGCTGATTAACCTGCATACCCACATCGAGTACAGCAGTCTTCACCTGCTTGATACGAATGCCGCGCTGTTCGACTGGATTCCGCTCTTAATGCGCCATGTCAAAACGTGGCAGCCGGAAAAATTTGTCGAATCGGCAACCCACGGCGCGCTGCAAATGGCCCGGGCTGGTACGACCTGCATTTTGGACTCTTCTTATGACGGCACCGCGGCGGCAGGTGCGGCTCGGGTAGGCCTGCGCGCTGTGATCGCTCTGGAGTTGTTCGGTGTTGTCGAGAATGATACTGAGACCTTTTGGCAAGGTTGGCTTGATCGAAAGGAGAAGCTCGTTCAGCGGTTTGAACTGGGTCAGCAGCCTGGGTTCACGCAGGCCGCTGAAGCCATTTCAAAAGGATCGATACGGCTTTCGGTGGCACCGCATGCACCATATACGGTGGGTCCCTCGCTGACTCGTCGGGCCATGGAGTGGGCTGATAAGGCGGGAATTGTCTGGACAATGCATGTCGCTGAATCTCCTGAAGAGCACCGCTGGATAGCATCGACCTCTCCTCGGCTCGATCAATTCTTGCAAGGTGTGCATACGTTACCCGACGGTCGAGTGGAAAATATCCATTGGCGAGACTGCGGTAAATCCCCAGTGCAGCATCTGGCTGACAACGATTTGCTGCAATCGTCTCTGGTTGCCGCTCATGTCGTACAAGTCAATGAATCCGATATTCAAGAATTAGCCTCCAGAAAGGTCACTGTTGCGCACTGCCCAAGAAGTAATTCGCGACTTCGTTGCGGTATGGCACCCATTGGAAACATGCTGACTGCCGGTGTCTCAGTTGGATTCGGCACGGACAGCGCTGCTTCGACAGATGATCTGGACGTGCTTGCAGAGGCCCGTTGTGCATGGCATTTGCAGCGAGCAGTTAACCCAGATTTTAGATTTGACTCTTATGACGCAATCTACAGGCTAACCGCCGGTGCTGCCAAAGCGATCGGATTATCCTCAGACATAGGCACGCTAGAACCCGGCAAGTTTGCCGATGTTGCGATTTTTAATATTTCGTCTGCAAGCGAGGTCGCCCGGGAACGCCCGTACGATTTGCTTTTGTACGGAAACGTTCCATTGAGCGATCTTTGGGTGGCAGGGGAACAAGTGCTGAAAAACGCCTTATACTAATGACTATGACTATATGAGATATGTTTGAGACTATTTTCGTCTGGGAACATTAGATTTGGCAAAAAAGTGCCTGGATCGGTCATTCAATCAAGTCGAAGGGAATTATGGTAGGCAGGACAGATCACATTTGTAGCGGCAGGACCTGCATGTTTTGCCGGGTTCTAGACAATCCCCAGCGGGCGAAAGTAATCCCGGCAGGCGGAAGGTCGCAGATTGACGAACAAGTTCTTGGACGAGTAAAGGAACTTGAGAGCCGAACCCTGCTGTCTAATACCCAATCTAATTTGACGGCAGTTAAGGGTGAAGAGCTGGAGCGTCTTGCTTTGTTGGACTCTTTGACTGAGTTGTATAACTCCCGGACGTTCTTAAAAGAGCTTAAAGACGAATTGAAGCGTGCCAAGCGCTACAAGCGACCAGTATCGCTGGTGATGATGGCTATCGACGGTTACAAAGAAATCGCACGCCAGTATGGAGCACTTACTGCTGATGCTGTGCTGAAAGTGATTGCCAACGTGTTGCGTGAGTCTGTCCGCGATGTTGATGTCCCGGCTCGTTACAGCGGCGACGAGTTCGCTATCGTCCTTCCTGAAACTAACGCGGCTGGCGCTGCGGTAGTTGCTGAGCGTATCCGACAGAGAGTCGGCACGCAGGCAATCACACATAACTGGAATAACCTAAAAGTTACAGCCAGTATTGGCTTGGCGTCCTTTCCAGCGCACGCCCGCGAGCATGATGAACTGGTCGCTAGATCGATCCAGGCTCTGGAGCTGGCTGTACAGCGCGGCGGTGACCGCGTCTGCACCGTCTAGCACGACAGTAAATTGAACTTTCGAAGACGCCCGCCATCCGGTGGGCGTTTTCTTTGGGCATATCTATGGAAGATACGTGCCGCAGGGAAGAAGGTCTGATTGTGAGCTTGCGTTTGAACATATTTCAAAAAGGCTTGCTGCTTGTCTCGGTACCATTGCTTTTCGAGATCATGTTCGTTGCCTATCTTTCCAATTTGCTGCAACAAGCGGAACAGCAAATTGAAAAAGAGCAGCACGCCAAAGAAGTGATTCTGCACATTGATAACATTCGTACGACATGGATGCAGGCTGGTTTCGCAGCGACTGCCTATGCGTATGTGCACAATCCAATGTTATGGCTACGATACGAAAATTTGCTGCAAGCGGTTGATGATGAGATCTACATTTCGAAAAAGCTATGTCGTGCAGATGCCGAACAGATGATTGGATTGAACGAAATAGAGGCGTGTAGCGTCGATAGCCGCGCAATTTTGGAGCACGCTCAGACAACCAAGGACCCGCTCAAAGCGCTATTTCCGCTGCAAAAGATGGCTGACAGTTCTCATCCGATGGTGCGAATAGCCACGGCCGCTGACAGGATCGTACGGCAGGAAAAGAAAATCGCCGATAAGAGTCCGGCGTTGCGCGCTGAAAAAAAGAACGAGATACGCATCGCTTTGTGGGGTGCGATCGGGTTCAACATCGTCCTTACGATACTTTCCACGGCTTTTCTGGCGCGCAATATTACCGGTCGCTTGCGCTTTGTTATGGACAATACGCATCGGATGGTCAAGCGAGGTACTCTGAATCCAGAGGTAGGGGGCTCTGATGAAATTGCCGAACTCGATCGGGCAATTCACCAAACTTCTGCCGAATTGATCGAGCTGGAAACGTTCAAGCGTGAATTAACGGCTATGGTGACTCATGAACTGCGTACGCCACTAACGTCTATCCAAGGCATATTGACGCTGCTGCGTGTTGGTGCTTTGGGCCAATTGCCAGATCTTGCCCAAGCTAAGGTGGAAGTTGCAGAAGCCAATAGTCGCCGTTTGATCAGGCTCATTACTGAATTGCTGGATATTGAAAAAATGGAAGCTGGGAAGCTGGAACTTGATCCCAAGCCGACCGAACTCAAGCAAATACTGACTCAATCGGTCGAAGCGGTGAGAGACTTTGCCACTCAATACGCGGTAACTATTGAAGTACACGACAGCAATTGCATGGTCACCGCCGATGCAGAAAGAGTAATTCAAGTTGTGATCAACCTGCTTTCCAATGCAGTCAAGTATTCCCCGCGCGATAGCGTTGTCCATGTGAACGTAGAACCTGCTGGGGAGGCGGTGGAAGTCCGGATTGTTGATAAGGGGCGCGGTATTCCTCCGGAGTTCCGTGATCGAATATTTGACAAATTTCAGCAGGTGGACGCCAAGGACGCCCGGGACAAGAAGGGTACCGGCTTGGGGTTGGCAATTTGTAAAGCAATTGTCGAACAGCATGGAGGCACCATTGGCGTAGAATCCGAATTGGGACATGGAAGTACGTTCTGGTTCCGCCTAAACCTTTGTGCAATTCCGGTGGTCGAGACAGTTGTAGGGGAGGGGCTTGCCCCTTCCCGTTGAACCTGGGAGCGCCGCCGTCCCGGTGGCAGTGATCGAAGAAGTTATTCGCACCGAGCCGGCTGGAAGCCGGCGCTCCCAGGTTTATGCATGGTGCACGCCCTGCCTCAGGCAGTAACCCGGACAACACTCCCAGGTTTATGCATGGTGCACGCCCTGCCTCAGGCAGTACCCGGACAACACTCCCAGGTTTATGCATGGTGCACGCCCTGCCTCAGGCAGTACCCGGACAACACTCCCAGGTTTATGCATGGTGCACGCCCTGCCTCAGGCAGTAACCCGGACAACACTACATTCCAGAGAGTGCTTTTATATGGTAGGTTGGAGTAATGGTATTTATAGTCGGAGGCAGCGTTATTTGTGAACGTACATTTTAGACAGGGCGATGTCTTGCTAATTCAAATCGATGACATGCCACCAGATACGGTGCCAGTTGAACCGGATGGAGATCGAGTTGTGCTCGCTTACGGGGAAGTCACCGGACATGCCCACGCTTTAAGCACAGCCGGTGCCGCTCTTTACGAGAATATGGACGGGCGATTTTTGCATCTGGTGCAACCATCGTCCCTTGTTCACGAAGAGCACAGTACGATCGATCTGGCCCCTGGTGTATACCGCGTAGTCAGGCAACGGGAGTACACGCCGCGCGAGGTACGCTTTGTTACCGATTGAGTCTACGTTCGACCTGAGCGAAGAAGAGTATAAACGCGTACAGGCGCATGCGGAAAATTTGTTTAGCGGCTGGACTCAAACCGGGGAAAATGACGTTGAAGCCGTCGAATCCGCTCTTATCCGCATGTACGCCAGAGAGCGTCATCCTGCCCCTTACATCGTCTGGTGCGATAGTCCGTGGCAATTGCATCTGACTCCGGCGGAATTCGGTTCGGTAACTGATGAGTCGCGATTTGATAATGCCTGCGCACCACTCAACGATCCGATAACCAACGCCTTCAACCGTGCTCTTTCGAAGGCGCAGCTCACCTGGCCACCGACATGGCAGGCGAGGGTTATCCAGCGGGTTGGACCGCAGAAAGTAGCCCAGTGGCGAGAGGCCTGCGCCCGAGCTCGCTTGTTAATGACGGCCAAAATGCAAATGGACCGGCAGGCTGAAGCGGATGTCGATTCCACTAATTTGGTCTGGGGTAGATGGGCTGCTGATTTGTTGCCGGTATACGCCACACCAGCTCTTGCACTTGCTTCCGATGACTGGGCACAAGAGTTGCTTGCTCAGTTAGCAGACCTCTATACGCTTCGTACAGGAGCGTTCGCCTTTGTCTTTCGTCATTGTGCCGTCTTTATCTGCAGAAATCCGACGGTTGTAAAAATCGACGCCAATGCTCGATTGCACAGCGACGACGGACCGTCGCTTCAATTTGCCGATGGCTATTCGATGTACTGTTGGGCAGGTGTGAACATTGATCCAGAGCTGGTGCTGAACCCTACAAGCTTGACGGTAGATCGCATTGAATCGGAGCCTAACATCGAGCTTCGACGGGTGATGATTGAGAAATACGGCACCGCCCGCTACATTGAGGATAGTGGTGCACTTGTAGTGGCCGAAGATGATTGTGGTGTTTTGCTCAGGAAAGAAATTCCGGGCGATGAGCCGATCGTTATCGTGAAAGTTGTCAATTCAACAGCTGAGCCGGATGGAACATACAAGACATACTTTCTTCGCGTTCCGCCATACATAGCCGAGCCTCGGGAAGCCGTGGCTTGGACGTTCGGATTGGATTCGGATGACTATGCTCCGAAGCTACAAACGTAAGCAATTATTGCCTGGAAACATTGTCAGCATGTTTGCCGGAGCTTTGAATTTGTCACAAGGGCCGCTGGCTACAGGCAAAATGGCCTTTCGCCGGACTTATTACTTTCCGATAGTCAGTGCTCCTCTAAGCGTTGAATTCGGTGGTAACGAATAACTAAAGCACTTGGCTTCGGGCTCTTTGCAACTAACCAAAAATCACGCTTTGCTAATGGATGTTGTGGAATTTGGTAGATTGCGCCGACTATATCGGGCACTACGTTAGAATGAACTTTGACGTCATCCTACCTATTGGATAAGAAGAGCTAGCCGATGTTTTTAAAGAACTGGAAACTCCTTGCTGTGTTAGGGGTTTTTCTATGGTCACTAACTACCTTGTTCCAGGTAGTACCAGATCACCCGAACGTAACTAAGGAGAAAGCTCCTGAAGGGTCTCTGCAGTATTACGAGTATTTGAGTGGGCTTGATCCAAATCAGCTCCAGGCATTCATCAGTACGAAGCTACATTCGCAGCCGAACTGGGCGCAAATGAATACCTTCCAGCGAGAAGAGGCTCAAAAAGCGCTTCTGGAAGAAGCTGCGGTGGCAAACAACATTCAGGTTGTGGGGCGAGTGGGCGATCGTGCCATTATTTCTAACCTCAAGCTTGGTTTAGATTTGCGCGGCGGGAGCCAGCTTATGTTGCGTGCCTTGCCAAGCAAGCCCCTGGTACCGGTGATAACCCCGGAAGTTATGAAGGCTGTTGAAACGGTTATCAACAACCGGGTCAACAGTCTCGGTGTATCGGAGACTGTTGTGCAGCGTGCCGGTGCCGATCGCTTGATCGTAGAAATGCCCGGTATCAAAGATCCACAACAGGCCAAAGACCGCATCGGAACAACGGCTCTTCTTGAATTTAAAGAGATGGCTTATGGACCCGGGGATACGCCTCTTCACGATCCTGTCACCGGCGAACCGCAATGGAAAGACATAGGCTTGACCGGCTCCGATTTTGAAAAGGCTCAGGCCGTACCGCAAGCAGGTGCACAAAACTGGCGCATTACCTTCCGCTTTAAGCCTAAGGGCGCAAAAATATTCGGCGACCTGACCTCAAGACTGGTTGGAAAGCAGATCGGCATCTTTCTGGATGGACAGCCTACAGAACGCGGCCCAGATGGCAGACCTTTGCCGCAAAGTGAGTATCGTGGAATCACCGTTCGTGAGCCGATTAAAGGTGGGGATGGGGAAATTACAGGCAGTTTCACCAAGGACCAAGCCGTTGACTTAGCGATGAAGCTGAATGCCGGGTCACTGCCTGTTCCGATTGAAATTCTTGAAGAGCGCACCGTCGGAGCCACCCTTGGGCAAGACTCAATTGACAAGAGTATGATGGCGGGCGTTATCGGAATCACCGCAGTTATGGTTTTCATGGTGGCAATCTATGGCGTTGCCGGATTGCTGGCTGACGTGGCGCTTGTGCTCTATACCCTCACAACTTTGGCAATTTTTAAATCCATACCGGTGACTCTCACCCTGGCTGGTATCGCTGGGTTTATCCTTTCAATTGGTATGGCAGTTGACGCTAACATCCTTATTTTCGAAAGAACTAAGGAAGAATTGAAGAACGGAAAGAATCTCTACGGCGCTATTGAAACTGGTTTCACTAAAGCGTTCAGCTCTATTTTCGACAGCAACATGAATAGCTTGATTGCTTGCACCGTGCTGATGATCTTCGGGACATCGATCGTTAAGGGTTTCGCTGTGACGCTAGCTATCGGTGTGGTTGTTTCCATGTTCACTGCCATCACTGCCACCAGAGTCCTTATGCACCTGGTTCCCAGGTCCATCGGTCTGTTTGGAGTCAAGTTCACTTCGCGCAAGTCGCAAACGCCGGGCGATGATTCGGCTACAGCTAAGCAGGCAATCTTTCGCTAAGGAGTTAGAAAGTGTCTTTTCCTAAGGTAGATATCGTCAATTACCGGGCCATTTGGTTTGGCATTTCGCTGGCTGTCACTATTCCCGGTATCATTGCCGTCGTTCTCTGTTTCGTGCAGTTTGGCGCCCCGTTAAAGCCCGGTATCGACTTTACCGGCGGCTCGATCATGCAGTATCAGTTCACCAAACCGGTGGAACTGCAGGCTATCCGTGAGACCTTAGAACAAGGCGGATTCCATGGCTCGCAGGTTCAAGAAGCCAAAATCGGCGGTGACCGAGTAATCGTGATGCGCACGAAAGCGGCTGCCAGTGACAAGGACGATGAGGTGCAGAAGAAGAAGCTGGATGCTACTCTGCTGCAGAAGTTTGGTGAGTACCATTTGTTATCGCGCGATAAAGTAAGCGGCGTGGTCGGCCCGGAGTTACTGTCCAGCGGGCTAATCGCTCTTTTCGTGACTCTTGGAGCGATGGTTCTCTACATTGGATCACGCTTTCAATACGATTTTGCCGTTTGGGCTATTGTCGCGCTTTTTCACGATGTTCTCGTTTTGGTCGGCGTATTCGCCATATTAGGACTGGTTTTCGGCACGGAGGTGGACAGTCTGTTTATCTCCGCTATTCTCACCGTAGTCGGCTTCTCCGTGCACGACACCATTGTTGTGTTCGACAGAGTTCGAGAAAACATGAAGTTCGTGGGCAGCCGAGTAATAGATCCAAGTACAGGTAATGAGACGCGCAAGACATTCGGTGACGTTGCCAATGACAGCGTTAATCAGACTCTTGCTAGATCGATCTATACATCGCTTACCGTTATTATCACTTTGTCCGCCTTGTATATTTTCGGTGGCGTCACAACACGGGACTTCGTATTGGCAATGCTTATCGGTATTTTCTCCGGAACTTACTCTTCTATCTTTAACGCCAGTTGTTTGTTGGTATGGTGGCGCGAAAGGAAAGCGGGCGGAGCCAAATCCGCCAAAGCGGCTGCTACCGCGACGGCCTAGAGAGCAATGGACGAACCTAACGCGAATTTCGACACTTGGACGGATGAGGCGAAATGGAAATTCCTCACGCGTCATGAAAAGCTGGGCGAGGTTCTGGTTAAACAGGGTCGTTTGACGCTTGAACAATTGGAAAAGTTACTGGAAGAGCAGCGGACATCGGACTTGCATATTGGACAGTTAATTGTAGCCAGAGGCTTGCTCACTATCGATGACATTCTTGCGGCTCTCCATCTGCAGCACCTTAACGATAAAGTAAGTCTGGAAGCAATCATCGAACTGCAAACGAAGCAGAAGCCGCAGTAAAATTCCCAGGCAAAGTTGCCTTTGTTACCGGTGCCGGTTCCGGAATCGGTCAAGCTACAGTGCGGGCGTTCGTCGCTGAAGGGGCTGCGGTGACCGTGTTTGATGTGAATGGGGCCTCTGTGCGGTCAGTTGTTGAAGAAATTGCTATAGCAGGCGGACGAGCTTACGGCTTTGTTGGCAGTATCGCCGATTCCGCTCATGTTGAGGAAGCGGTTTTTGAGACGGTCAAACGTTACGGGCGGATAGACTACCTGTTCAATAATGCAGGCACAGAGTTGATCGCGCCGCTTTTGGAGACATCGGTTGACCAGTGGGATGAAGTGATGAATGTTAATCTGCGCGGCACGATGCTGGTATCGAAAGCGGTGCTTGCGGAGATGGTTCGCACCGGTGGTGGTGTGATTACTAATAATGCTTCCGATGCCGGATTGCGTGGGATTCGAGTCAATGCTGCATATAGTACGTCCAAGGCAGCTGTGATTCATCTTACGCGATCTATCGCTCTGGACTATGCTCAACAGGGCGTCCGTTGTAATTGCATTTGCCCAGGATGCATTCGCACGCCTCTTTGTGAGCGGTTTAATGAAGAAGTGGGTGCCCGTCACGGACGCAGCGGCGAGGACATGTTGAACGAGTTCGTTATGACCAATATTCCGATGGAACGGGTTGGCACTCCGGAGGAAGTAGCTTCCGTCGTCTTGTTTCTATCTTCCTCCGAGGCTGCATACGTCACCGGCGCCGTCATTCCCATTGATGGCGGTCTCACGGCAGGAATGTAGAGCAAAGCATCTGGGTACATAGTTCTGGGGCGCAGGACTATGACTGATAGCGACTTAACACGACTACTGCCGGAAGCAATCAACCATGACCTTGTGGCTGGTTCCATTTTTGCTGAGAAATTCGAGATTCTGGGCAAGCTGGGACTGGGTGGGATGAGCGACGTCTACAAAGCGCGACAGTTGCACATGGATCGCATTGTCGCGCTGAAAATTATGCGCCCGAACTTTAGCTCAAGTATCACCTCACGCAAGCGCTTCCAGAGAGAAGCACAAGCACTTTGTGCACTAAAGCACGAGAATATAGTTAAAGCGATTTCGTTTGGAGCACATGGACCAGATTGTTTTATCGCCATGGATTACATCGAAGGGATTCCAGTTTCACAGCTTGTACAGGAGAGGGGACGCTTACCTTTAGAGCAGGCTATTCAAGTTATCATCGATGCCTGCAGCGGTTTAGCACATGCTCACAGCAAAGGGATTGTGCATCGGGATATCAAACCAAGCAACATAATGTTGGTGCAAGAATCCGGCAGGACTAAAGCGCAGTTAGTCGATTTCGGATTGGCGAAACTACTTGATGGCGATCCTTCGGATCAGAAGCTAACGCAAACAAATCACCTGATCGGCACTCCTCTCTACATGAGTCCGGAACAATGCGCCAATGGGGTTCTCGACGTACGGTCGGACATTTATTCCCTCGGTTGCGTCTTCTATGAAATGTTGTCCGGTAAACCGCCTTTCGAGGGTGAGTCCCCTTATGCCATTATGTATGGTCACCTGCATGAGGTGGCTCCGGCGTTGCCACCAGATACGCCACCATGGTTGCAAGACGTAGTGTTCAAGATGATTCAGCGAGGTCCAGAGAATCGGTACCAGGAGGCCTCTGATGTGGTACGCGTGCTGGTCAATCAACACGATAGTGGGCCGGTTGCCGCGCCGCCCGCGAGAGTAGCGGGATATTCGACTGCACGGAAAAAACTGTTGGATAAACTTTTCCTGATAGTGCCGTTTTCTCTGTTATTGGCAGGCACCGCCCTCTACATTATCGATCATAATCCCTTGGCTGGAGAAGATCGCAAAGGGCGTTCAGATGAGCCCGGGGACAACTATGCGTACTTTGTAAAAGCAGGCCAACATCTCACAAATAAATGGGCTGACGCGCTCGAAAAAAAACCCTCTGTGGGCGCCGCGGATCCCAATTACTCACGAGCTATTGCTTATTACAAGAAAGCCTACGATATGTTGGTTGAAGACAAAAACCTGGTACAAATGGCTTCTGTTCAGTGGACATGCGGCGAACGCTTGTGGGAGGCCGGACGAAAATCTGGAATCTATGGAGAGAGTTTCTGTTGTCTGTCAATTGAGAAACAACTTGAAGCGGCCAGATCAGAGCTGCCAGAGAGAACTGACTGGACTCTCGAAGCTCTTCTGACGGCTGAAGATAACCTGACCAAATTTCAAACAAGATACGGTCGTAACTCTAGAACAGCATTAGGTCTTCAACGGCGCGTGTATGCAGATCTTGCTACTGAGTATATGCGATTACATGACATGAAGAATTGCGAGCGTTCGCTGCGAAAGTGGCTCGAAGCCAGCGTTGTAGACGACATTGAACGGCTGCAAGTGACCATTCACCTGAGCCATGTCGCAGACTTAACCTCATCGGAAAGGACTCGGCTTCTCAATCAGGCGTTTGTTTTGTCAGGAAAGCTTGCAGTCTCCCCGGCGACGTACCTATCGAGCGTCGATACATTGATTGACTGCTGCGTAACGCTCAAAGGCGCCTTTGGCTCTAGCAGTCCGTCCAAGGCCATCCAATGCCTCAAGAACGCCATTACAATTTCACGCAAGAAATATGGGGAGCAAAGCGCTGAAACGCTTAAGCTTCAGGTCGGGCTGGCTGATTACTATATGGACCAGAGAAAATTTAAAGCAGCGAAAGCCGTCTATATCCAGATTTTACCGCTCTTCTTAGACAATGATAATGAATTGCCCATGGAGCACATCCACTGCCTTGAGATACTGAGCAGACTTTCTGAGACTGCTGGTCACTTAAATGAGGCAGAAAGATATCTTCTGAAAGCGCTAAGGCTGAACCAGGGACCGTCCACTAATCAATTCCTGGTTGGAAAAGAAAAAACGGCCTCATGGCTATTTACTGTCGCCAGTTACGCCGTGATGGCAAAGCGACCGCAAGAGGCACGACCAAAAATATCTGAAGCCTTGCTCCTTTTGCAAGGCACCACAGGTTTGCATTCTAGCTTGATGCGATCCCAAGCATACAATTTGCAAGGGTACTCGCTGCGTGCATCGAATCGCAAGCAGGCGAAAGTATATTATCTCAAAGCATTGGCCAATGAAAAACTTTCAAACGAGGTCAGTTTCCAATCCGCTCTTACAGCGCAAGAGTTGTCTTCGATTGCCGAATCGGAGGGAAATTTGAAGTTAGCTCTTTCCTACATGGAGGAGGCTGCCAGGATTTCCCACAAAGTCGCTCCGAAAGATCTGCAGGCGGCCGCTGTGTACGACTATCATATCCTGCGTCTTCGAACGGCACTGAGGTAAGCCGATGCATCGTGCAGAATTCAGTTCTATCAACGCCGCCGACCTAGACCTTGTTGGGACTGTTCTAGATAGTCGCTACAGAATTGATTCCGTGCTTGGATGCGGTGCGATGGGAACAGTGTTCAGTGCAAGGCACCTTAAGCTGGAACGTACTGTTGCACTAAAGTTGCTTAACCGTTCCTTACTGGGTTTACCTAAGGTCCGTCAGCGTTTTATGCAGGAGGCTCAAGCCGCTTCCCGCCTGTGTCATCCCAATGTTGTGAAGGTGTATGCGTCCGGTGTCATAGACGGGCGAGCATTTATCGAGATGGAGCTATTGAAAGGAGAATCGCTTGCTGAATTGCTTCTCCGGGAAAAGAAACTTCCATTGGATCAAGCGATCTCGATCATATCTGATGCTGCACGAGGGCTGGCAAATGCGCACGAGAGCGGTGTAATTCATCGTGATATTAAACCTAGCAATGTCATGCTCATTGAAAACCCCGACGGCAAAGTGAGTGTCAAGGTGGTGGACCTTGGCGTGGCTAAAATTCTCGAGCCGGACGGCGCTTCTGTCCAAAGTCTGACAGCAACCAACGGATCGGTCGGTACGCCTCTCTATATGAGCCCGGAGCAGTGCTCCAGTCAAGAATTGGATGCGCGTTCCGACATCTATTCATTGGGTTGTGTACTGTATGAGCTTCTTTCTGGCCAGACGGCGGTGCTGGCTGATTCACCTTTTGGTGCCATGTTGGCGCACATTCAAGGCGATATACAACCGCTGCCGCCGATGCATCCAGAGTGGATAATCAGTGTGGTGGACAAAGCTCTTCGCACCGAAAGAGCGGAACGATTTCAATCAATGGAGGAATTTATTGCAGCGCTTTCCTTGCGCGAAATCGTGTTTTATGGAAATGCAGGCGATGGTCCTTCGCCTAAAATCTCCTCCCTGCGCGGCTCCTCGAGACTTTGGGTGTTGGTGTTTTCGGTGGCGTGCACTATTTTGCTCCTTGGTTTTTTAGTCAATGCATCCAGGCCGATGAAGCAAGCAACCGACAGCGGTCGGCTGAGCTCGCTGAAACGGGAGATTGACCAGCTGAAGATGAAGCTGCCACGTTCAAGTTTAGAAGAGCAAACACCGGAGGTGGTTGATGTAAAGCATCAGATAGCACTACTTCAATCGGAGGTGTTAAAGCAAACGCGCGCTGATAGGCGGTTTCAGGGACATGTTGACGAAACGTACCGTTTGTTCCTCGAGGTTCTAGACGGTGATCACCTGAGGAAAGATCAAAAATGTGATGTTCTTATGGAAATGGCCGCTATCCCCGGGCTTAATCCTATAGTTGCGGGGAAAACGCTTGTTCTTGTTATGACCAGATCAAACGAACTGGCTTTTGCTTTCATGGAATCAGGTGATTCAGAGCAATGTTTCAGCAATCTTGAGCGCTCAAGAAAGGCCTGTGATTTGCTTGCGCAGCAGAAGGACCCGAGAGAATTTAGATCGATGTTTCCGCAAATTCGCGCGCTCGGCGAGTGTTACGCCAGTATAGGCCAACATAAGAATGCCGAGCTGGCTTTTACTGTTTTGGAAAAGGGTGTTGGAGCGCAGTTTCCAAATAGTGCCCGCCAGGCACAGGCGAGGTACTATCTGGCTCACTCCAAACGTTTACAGGGGCAGGTTGCCGAAGCCGAGAAGATGGAAGCAACAGCTGTGGCTATCGTTGAAGCGTTTGCAAAGGACAAAGGTCCAAGCCAAGAGCTTGCCGAGGTCTTTGGTATCATTGGCGAGTTCCAAACCAAGGCAGGCCAACCAGCTGACGCAGTCCGGAGCTGCCAGCGTAGTCTTGCAATGTTTGAAAAGTGCGGAGCCGGGCCTGCCGTTATTTCCGGGGCGCGACTTTCTCTTGCTTGGGCGTGGTTGCTGGACCTTAGGCACATTGATCGTGCGGAAGAGGAATCAATAAAAGCCTCGAAGGATTTTGGAGACGCTCGTCATGGGAACAAGCTCCGGTTTTCGCGGCTTTCGAAAGATATCGGCGACCGTTATACGGAACAGCCAAACGGAAGCCTGGAAAATGCACAGAAGTGTTATCTAAGAGCAATTGCAGTTTTTCCTGTTCCGCGTTCGCCCGCTGAGCGCGTGGCCGTTTTCTGGGGCCATGTTGGTATGGCTCATGCGTCAAAGCAAAGCAACCGCTCTACGAACGCATTGCGTATCCTTGATTCTTCGTGCTTAAGAGCTAACATCCCGAACTCTATCCGGGTCGAGGCATATAAGCTCAGGGGAGAAGTATTGGCAGAGCAGAAAAATTACCAAGATGCTCTAGAAGCGTTTCAAACTGAGCTTAAACTTCGTATAAAAGTCAAGGCTGCACCGTCCGCGGTTTCCCTGGCCGCTCTGCAGGTGGCGCAGTCATATAGGGGCATGGGCAATCAGTTTGAATGTGATAAATATCTGCAGCTGGCTCGTGAATATGCCCGCGACGATCAGACTCAGACTTGCCTGGAAAGAATTGATCGGAGCACCAAGTGAGTCAACTTTGCTCGAGTTGAAATCGCATCGCTTCCTGGTTAGTGGTTTCGGTTTCGATGGACAGTAATTGCTCCAACAGAGCAGATGCCTTCTTGTCCCTGTACTGTGCCAGAGCCCAGGCGGCATGCTCGCGCAGCATCGGATCCGCTTCGGCTTTTGCAAAAGAGGCTATTATTTGCGGTCCACCATCAGGTCTTTGATTTCCCAAAACGACAAGGGCGTTGCGCAGCAACCCTCGACGCTTCGGTCTGCGGACCGGTGAGCTGAGGAAGCGAGTGCGAAACTGTTCATCATTTTGAATAGTAAGTAAATCGAATAAATCTAAATGGTGCCCGGCTCCTGATTCGGGTTGGAATTCAACCCACTTTGTTTCAGGTGGCCTTTGATTGTAGGGACACACATCCTGGCAAACATCACAGCCGAACACCCACGAACCAACTTTGGGGCGGAGTTCTAGTGGGATGCCATTTTTATTTTCAATCGTCAAATAGGAAATACACAGTCGGGCATCAACGGTGCGCGCATCTACGATGGCATTTGTTGGACAAGCCGAGGCGCAGCGGAAGCAAGCGCCGCAGGTACCGTTGTACTTTTCATCCGCATCTAATTCAAGATCGGTTAAGAGCTCAGCGATAAAGTTGTAGGAGCCGGAAAGTTTTGGACCAATGATCAAGGTATTCTTTCCGGCAAACCCTAAACCGTAATGGTTTGCGAAGCCCTGTTCATGCAGGGCAACATCATCCGTGTAAGCTTTTCCGAGCAATGGACGGCCGATGGTTTGCTCTACTTTGCTCTTGAGTTCACGCAAGCGTGCGCGCAGAACAGCGTGATAGTCGAGACCAACGGCGTAGTTTGCTACCTGGCCGAACTGCAATCCGGGCGATTCCGGCGGGTGGCTGTAGTAACTTGCCGAGACAATAATTGCTGAAGTAGCTTGTGGGTAGAGAAGTTGTGGCGTTGTACGAAAGTCCGGGTTGCGTTTAAGATACTCCATGCCTGCGGCGTAATCGTTCTGCAACCATTTTTGGTAGCGCAAGCGTTCGTCTTCCAACGGCTGCAATCCGGCAACCACAATTCGTTGGAAGCCGATTGACAGGGCGATGTCGGCAATCTGTTCTTTGAGGTTCATGTCAAACACATCCCCCGAACGCGAATTTGGTATTCAGGATTTTGAATACGAGCTGCCTGACGAATTGATCGCCCAGCGTCCTCCTGCAGTAAGGCATGGATCGAGGCTCATGTGGTTGAACCGCGGCGCGCAGGAGATTCAAAATCGCCGGTTTGATGAGATTGCGGACTTGTTGCTGCCGGGCGATCTATTGATTGTAAACGATACCAAGGTCATACCTGCCAGATTGGTGGCACAAAGGCAGACAGGCGGGAAGGTGGACATTCTTCTTTTGCGTCCTGAGTCGACGCGACCGTGGATCTGGCAAGCAATGGCCACTCCGCTGCGCAAACTCAAAGAAAACGAGACGCTGAAAATCACCGGAACCGAATTCGAGCTGCAGGTTCATTCTTTCATCACTGCTGAGGACGGGCAGAAGCGCGTGCTGCTGAATTTTGGCTCGCAAGAGAAAGTATTTGAAACTCTATCCAGCGTTGGGCTCGCTCCGCTGCCGCCTTACATTCGCAATCTGGAAAACAACGATACGTCCCAGCGGCGAGATGACGACCTTGAGCGTTACCAAACGGTTTTTGCCAAGGCCCCAGGTGCAGTTGCCGCTCCAACTGCCGGACTGCATTTCTCCCATGATATATTT
>Ga0163152_10002474_pt1 | contig 26201 bp, 25 predicted proteins | sample OliLakLV19MP8IB2_FD_148635 | JGI IMG/M metagenome (GOLD analysis project Ga0163152, IMG submission 148635) | Freshwater microbial mat bacterial communities from Lake Vanda, McMurdo Dry Valleys, Antarctica - Oligotrophic Lake LV.19.MP8.IB-2 | ecosystem: Environmental > Aquatic > Freshwater >...
GTAATGTTCTAATAGGCAAAATCTAACTGATATTGCGGGAGGCTGCGCCCGGCTTGATACCCACCTCGGAAAGTCGTTCAGGAGCTGCCCGACGAGCGTGGAGAGGTGTTTTATCCTCGACGCTGGCCAGTGCACGTCGCGGCTTGAGGGAGTTGCCAGTACTGTCGTGCGCATTCTCAAGCGGCCGTGGGCCGTCGAGCCTTATTTAGTCCCGTGATCATTCGCCGGCTTCCCACGTCTCAGCTGTTGTGAGTTTCACCTCGGTCTATACCCAGAACCGGAGCCGCGAACGGGGGACGAACAAAGATGCGCCGTCCCCTCGCCGTCCGGGGTGACACATCGCTAGAAAAGCAATCGCCCACAGATCACGAGGCTCGGCAAGTCGATATCTCAAAGTGGCGGAGCTATCCGCTAATATCATTCTCACATGAGATTTGGACTTTCCAGGGGGGAGGGCCAGACCTTCGGGCGGGCCGTTGGGAGTCGCGCCCACCGAGCGGCGCGCCCGGAGGTCGTAATTTACTGGCGTTGCCGCGCCCAAAGTCAAAATCACACGGATCGCTGTTATAAACCGTAGATTTGACCCCTAAAAATCGGTATAATCGACCAACTGTGCTGAAGAGCCGCCAAATTCAGGGTCCCCCTACGAGGGATCTGGTTGGCCAATTTCCCGCTTAAAGGAGCAGGTGAAATATCCGAAAGTCGTGGCTATTTGCTCAAATAATTCTAAATTTCGCCGGTTTCCGCGGGTTTAAGGAGGTTAGTTCAACAACTCCGAGATTGCTTGCAGTGCCTGAATTGTTTTGAACGACCGACCGGTGTTTTCCACTAAATTTTAGCCAGTTCAACTTATAACCAAGGCTCCCTTTGGACCTCAAACAGATCAAACAAATCATCGACCTCATGAAGCGCTCCGAGCTCACTGAGTTCGCGGTCGAGGAAGAAGGTTTTAAGTTGAAGATCCGCCGTGGTACGAATGGGCTTCCGGTCGTGAGTAGCGGACGCTCGACTGAATCGTCATCGCTGGAGGAATCCTCCGCGTCGGTTCCGGTCGGCGCAGCGCCCGGGGCCGGCGGAGCTACCCTTCCCACCGCCGAGGAAGCCGGAGTTACTTTCATCAAGTCTCCGATGGTGGGAACGTTTTATCGTTCCGCCTCTCCCGAAAGTAAGCCGTTCGCCGAGGAGGGATCGAAAGTCGTTGAGAGCACGTTGGTCTGTATCATCGAGGCGATGAAGATCATGAACGAGATTCAGTCCGAGATTAAGGGTACGGTGCTGGAAGTCCTCGTCGAAAACGGGCAGCCGGTCGAATACGGCCAGCGGCTTTTCAAGGTTAAACAGGGCTAAAGAGCCCTCCGGTCAGTGCTGCGTTTGGCCTCGAGTTGATAAACCGAGGATCTATTCAGTTGTGACCACGCTCGTCCTCCGATGATACAAAAAATCCTCATCGCCAACCGTGGCGAAATTGCACTCCGTATCGTGCGCGCTTGTCGCGAACTCGGCATCAAGACCCTTGCGGTCTATTCTGAAGCCGATGTGCAATCTCTTCACGTTCAGCTCGCGGATGAAGCGATCTGTATCGGTGGCAACAAGAGCGCAGACAGCTACCTGCGGGCAGATCGGATCATCAGCGCGGCTGAGATTGCTGACGTCGACGCGATCCACCCTGGCTACGGCTTCCTGTCGGAGAACGCGAAGTTCGCCGAGCAGTGCGAGTCCTGTAATATTAAGTTTATTGGACCGAAGTCGAAATCCATCAAAATGATGGGTGACAAATCCGTAGCCAAGGAAACGGTCAGAAAAGCCGGCGTGCCGATCGTCCTGGGATCAGACGGACCGGTGGAGACAGAGGCAGATGCCGTTAAAACGGCGCGGAAGATCGGTTACCCGGTCATCATCAAGGCCGTCGCTGGTGGTGGCGGACGGGGCATGCGAATCGCGCACAACGACGTTTCGTTTGCCAAAGAGTATTACGTCGCCCGCGGCGAAGCGGAAAAGGCGTTCGGCAACGGAGCGGTGTACATCGAAAAATACATCGAGCGTCCACGTCACATCGAATTTCAGATCCTCGCCGATTCGCACGGTAAGGTACTCCACCTGGGCGAGCGCGATTGTTCGGTGCAGCGCCGGCACCAGAAATTGATCGAGGAGTCGCCCTCCCCGTTTCTTACTCCCGATCTGCGCAAAAAAATGGGGAAAGCCGCCGTGCGCGCCGCCGAAGCCGCAGAGTATGAGAATGCCGGCACGATCGAGTTTCTCGTCGATGCGAAGGGCAACTATTTCTTCATCGAGATGAACACGCGGATTCAGGTCGAGCATCCGGTCACAGAGGAGGTTACCGGCATCGACTTGATCAAACAACAGATCCAGATCGCGAATGGCGCGAAGTTGGAATTCGACCAAGGCGATATAAAATTCGAGAAGCACGCGATCGAGTGCCGCATCAATGCGGAAGACCCAGCCCGTAATTTCGCGCCATCACCTGGCACCATCGGTCTCTACTACGCCCCCGGTGGGCACGGTGTTCGGGTCGATTCTCATGCCTATAGCGGTTACACGATCCCGCCGTACTACGATTCAATGATCGGGAAGCTGATTTGCTTCGGCTCGACGCGTAAAGTTGCACTCGAACGATCCTATCGGGCTCTGAGCGAGTATCTGATTCGGGGAATCAAAACCACCATCCCACTCCACCGGGCGATTATGGCAGACCCGGTGTTTATTGAAGGAAAAGCTACGACCGCTTACATGGAAGACTTCCTAAGCCGGACCGCGACTGACCTGTTTTCCTGAGAAATAGCAATTCGAAGCGCGCAGCTGAATCACTCACTCAGCCGCGCCCAACCGGGTAACCGCGGCGTCGGGTACACTGTCCCTCTACAGAATCGTACGCTGCACCAGCCAATAGAGCCCGGCAGCAGCAACGAGACCTGATATGATCGGTACACCCCGCGTCGCGAATTTCGGGCGTTTTCGGAAATGCCAAATCAGAGGTAAAACGAGAGCGGCGATCACGATTTGGCCGAGTTCCACTCCGAGATTGAAGCTGAAAAGGGGCATGGCGATGCCCTCTCCCTCGTCGCTGCCCACTCCTAAATCTCGGAGCACGCTCGCGAATCCGAAACCGTGGATGAGGCCGAACAAAAACGTTAAGAGCCACCGCCCCTTCGGTTCGTTGCCCCGACGCACCACGTTTTCAAGTCCGACAAACACGATCGATGCCGCAATCATCGGCTCCACAAACTTGGCCGGCAGGTTGACTACATCAAGAGTCGCGAGGGCTAATGTGATCGAGTGGGCGACCGTAAAACACGAAATGATCCCGACGATGGATCGAAAACTCCGACACACCACCAGCAGAGCAAACAGAAAAAGCAGGTGGTCGTACCCCGTCCAAATGTGCTGAACTCCAAGTTGGAAGAAGCCCGCAAAAGTGCCTCCGGTTTCGCCGCCGCTTTCTCGCGCTAGGCCCACGTCCGGCTCGGCCGCGCCTGCCGACGAAGGAACCTCAATCGTGTAATCACGGCTACTCAGCAGTTTCCTGGTAATAGCGGAGCCCCGGTGGTCGTACACAATGACGAACTGCCGGTGGCCAGCCGGGAGCTCGATGAGCTTCGAAGCTTTCAGAATCAATGGGCTTGGTCCATCGGGAGGCGGAAACTCCAAATAAAAGCTAAGGTTGTCGCCGGGTAGCAGCTCCACCCGAACGCTTCGCGGAGTCATCTGTCTTCCCCCCGACCTAACCTCCCAGAGCGCTGGCGCCACCGCCTCGAGTGGACTTCGCACCTCGCTTATATCTGCAGCGCTCCACTTTTCGTCCGTTCGAAGCGAGGGGGCCAGGAGCTGCTTGGCGTCATCCGGCGCGAACCCCGTGGTCACGCCCATGTAATCCGCATGCAACCTAACTTCAGCTGTGCTAATCCCCGGATCGTGCGCCCCAGCCAGTGGAATGAATCCAAGCACGAGAGTCGCAAATACGATGTCCCGAAACGCTGACCGCTGGCGCGAAACACCCCGCGTCAGTCGTTGAGCCCGGCGTTGGAGGGTAAAAGCGACCGAGAATGACACGTTAACCATGAAGCCATCGCGCAGCCTTTCGCCCGTCAAGCCGCATGCGAAATAACGGTGATCAGATTCACCACGAAATAGCTCCCATCGTCGCATTCTAACCCAGGGCCCAGGGGCTTCCCCGGAAAGACGTTCGCGCGCAAATTCCCGGGAAGATAGACACGGGGCAAAAAAACCACCTCACTGATTCGGAACCGGACCTGCCGGTTCGAAGTGAGGTCGATTAGCCTATTCAAAGACGCACGTTTCAACGTTCCTGATCATGAACACCGCCGAGGTCTCCTGGCCTTCCCCGGATCCCAGAGACGAACTGGGATTGGTCGCGCTGGACTACAATCTCTCGGTCGAGCGCCTGCTCTCCGCGTATCGACACGGCATTTTTCCATGGCCCGATTCAGGGCTATTTAGTCCCATTCCTTGGGTCTGCCCGCCGCGGCGCGCCATCTTGGAGTTTTCCGATCTGCACGTTTCGAAGAATTTACGCAAATCTCAGCGGAAACTGGGAGAAAAACATTTCACCGTAGATCGCGCCTTTCGTGATGTCATCACCGCCTGCGCTGCTGCGCCGCGGCCAGGCCAGAGCGGCACGTGGATCACACCCGCGATGATCAGAGCCTACTCGGAGCTACATTGCCGAGGACAGGCTCACAGCGTGGAGCTCTGGGAAGGTGGAATGCTCGTGGCTGGGCTTTATGGCGTGACCGCCGGGGGCATTTTCACGGGCGAAAGCATGTTCCACCGCATCAACGATGGCTCGAAACTCTGCGTGCTCTTCTTAATCAACCATCTCAAACAACACGGCGCGACGTGGATGGACGTCCAACAACTCACGCCGCATTTCGCGCTTTTGGGCGCACATGAGATCCGGCGGGACGAGTTTCTGAAACGGCTCCGGGCCGAACAGCAAGTTCAGCGCATCCTGTTTTGATTTTCGCAACGTCCGAGCAACTGCAGCGACCGGGCTATCTTCTAACCGCGAGCCTCATCGGACGCGGTCGACCCTACGGGCGCGCCAAAACAATATCACTCCACTCGCCCATCACCCGGGCGTTGATGGTCCAATTCGGCGTAAGGCCTTCGAAAACGGTCCGCACCTGCGAGTTCTCCCCGGCGAGAATTCCGCTTAGAATCAGCGTTCCCCCAGGAGCGACCGCCGATACCAAATCACCCGCAAAAAGGCTAAGCACATCCGCTTGGATATTGGCCGAAAGGACGTTGGCCTGCTCTCCGGCTAAACCGGTTTTCAAGTCGCCCACGAAAAACCGGACCCGATTTGCCAAGTCATTGAGCGCGGCGTTCTCGTTGCTGACCCGAACCGCCTCAGGGTCGTTGTCGAAACCCACAACGTCCTCATATCCCAGCAACACCGCCGAAAGCGCCAGGATCCCTGAGCCACAACCCGCGTCCACCACGCGATCGCCGGCCCGCTTTTTTTCTGCCAGGGCGGCCAAGCGTTCGACGCACAAGCGGGTGGTTTCATGGTTGCCCGTGCCAAATGCCAGGCCCGGATCCAACCAAAGCACCGCGTCACCCTCCGGCAGTTGGAACGTGGGCCGTTCCCAGACCGGAACCCAATGCAGCCGCCCAAACTGCCACGCGTGAAAATGCGCCTTATAGCTATCACGCCAATCGGCGTCGGCAACTTCGCGAAATTCAACGTCTCCGATGTTCGTTACTCCAGCCTCCGCGAGTTTGGTCCCGAATTCCTGCCACTCGGCAAGCGCTTCGGCCTCCGAGGGAAACAACCCCGTGACCCAAGCCCGCTCGATGATCACATCTTCAAACACGTTCCAGCGATCCGCGCCAAGCTCCACCAGCGTTGTGTCCGCGAGTTCCACCCCGGCGGGCGCAATCTCGACCTTGAGTTCAACGAGTGACATGCCCGCGGACCGTCAGACCGGTTCCTCGCGATGGCAATGCCGTTCAGCCATTATCCACCGCGTCAGGCGACTACTTCAAGCGCGGTCTAGGCGGTCGCTTGACTCAATTTGGCGATCACTGCCGGCAGCAGGGCATGTTCCGCGGCGTGCACTTTGTTGGCGACGTCTTCCAGCGAGTCTCCCTCCTCAATCCGGACCGCCGCCTGGTCGATGATGGGACCACCGTCCACGTCGAGCGTGACGGAATGGACCGTACATCCCGTGATCTTCACTCCGCGCCGAAAAGCCTGCCCAATTCCATCCAGGCCCGGGAAACCCGGCAGCAGGCTGGGGTGCAGATTGATGATCTTCCCCTCGAAAATCGACAGGAACGGCATTTTCAACACTCGCATAAAGCCCGCGAGAACGATCAGGTCCGGCTGACACGCCAGGATTGCAGCAATGTAGTGCTGTTCGCCTGCGCCATCCAGTTTAGTCTTGTACGGCGCGGGATCCAGAAAGTTGGCAGGGACGCCATAGCGTGCGCCCAGATCAATGATGCCGGCATCCGGCCGATCGGAATAGATCTGCACCACCCGACCACGCCCGAGCTGGCCAGCCTGTTGCGCTTTCAGAATCGCCTCGGCGTTAGAGCCGCGACCGGAACCCAGAATAACGATACGCATGACGATCAGATTTCTCCCGCCGCTTTGATGCGACTGATGAGTTGAGTGGTACTAAACCCAGGCAAAAACGGCAAAAACTCAATGCGAGCACCGATCGATTGCAGGGCTGCACGTTCCTCGGAATTGAGCTTTTCCAAGGTGTAATCCCCCGCCTTGCAATAGGCGTCCGGCTTCAACGTCAAAATTTCAGTGGTGAGCCTGGGCTCCCGAAATATGACGACCGCATCCACGCACGCCAGCGCCCCCAAAGCATAGGCACGTTGCTCCTCGGTCTGCACCGGTCGGCTCGGTCCCTTCAACGCCCGCACACTGGCATCTGCGTTCAAAGCTATGATCAGACTGTCGCCCAATGCGCGCGCCTGCTGCAGATAGAAGAGGTGCCCCGTGTGGAGCAGATCGAACACCCCATTGGTCAAGACCACGGATTTCCGGGCCGACCGAAGTTTTTCCCGCCAGGCCATCGCCTGCGGGAGCGTCAGCAGTTTTGGGTTGTCGAGTGTCACGCGCTGGCAAGCCTCACGATTCCCCCGCGGATGTAAATCTCCCACACACCATGAAATTTCGATTGCTCGTCACCTGCTTCGCTCTGGTCGCATCCGCCTTCGCCTCCAAATCCCAACCGGTCATCGGCCTGTCCCTCGACACCCTCAAGGAGGAACGATGGCAGCGTGATCGCGACACGTTCATCGCGGCCGCCAAGGCGCTGGGCGCAACCGTGATTGTGCAGTCCGCCAATAGCGACGACACCCGTCAAGTGCGTGACGTCGAGTCACTCATCAGCCGCAAAGTCGATGTGCTCGTCATCGTTCCCCACAACGGCGCCGCCATGACCCGCGCCGTGCGCTCCGCCAATGAAGCCAAGATTCCAGTGATCGCTTACGACCGTCTCATTCTAAACGCCCCGATCGATTACTATCTGACCTTCGACAACGTCAAAGTCGGTGAAGTCCAGGCGAACTATGTCGTGCCCCGCCTCCCGCGAGATCGCACCGCGCGCATTGTCCGTATCTACGGCGCACCTACCGACAACAACGCGAAGCTCTTCAAACAAGGCCAGGACAACATTCTCACGCCGTTGATCAAGGCCGGCAAAGTCGAGGTGGTGCACGAGGATTGGGCGTTGGATTGGAAACCGGAAAACGCGAAGAAGATCATGAACGCCGCCATCACCAAGGCGGGACGCAACATCGATGCCGTCGTAGTCTCGAACGACGGCACCGCCGGGGGCGCCATCCAAGCCCTGCTCGAGGAAGGTCTCGCCGGAAAAGTGATCGTCACCGGCCAAGACGCCGACCTCGCCGCCTGCCAGCGCATCCTCCGCGGCACGCAAGCCATGACGGTCTACAAGCCGCTGAAAAACTTGGCGACCCTGGCCGCCCGGGTGGCGGTCGACTTAGCCAAGGGCAACAAGCCACCCACGACGGCAACGTTGAACAACGGCAACAAAGACGTGCCGTCGATTTTCGAAAACGTGATCTCCGTGGACAGGGAAAACCTCAACACGACCGTCATCGCCGACGGCTTTCACAAAGCCGAATCGCTGAAATAGACGTCACGGTTCACCCTTACCCCGCCCGTCGGAGCAGGACCCACCTGGCACCGGCAGATCGTTTTTCGGACCAGCTCCTCCCGCCCCACGCTGATGCCCCTGCTTTCCGCCCGCCGATTGACGAAGCGTTTTCCCGGCGTAGTCGCCCTTGACGCGGTGAACTTCGACCTGAAGGCCGGCGAGATTCACGCGCTGTGCGGTGAAAACGGAGCGGGAAAATCCACGCTGATCAAGCTGCTCGCCGGCATCCATCCGCACGGCACCTACGAGGGCGACCTGCTCGTCAACGATCAGCCCGTAACCTTCCGTGGTATCCGAGATGCGGAGACGGCCGGGATTGCGGTGATCACGCAGGAGTTCGCGCTGATCGACGAACTCAGTGTGGCCGAAAACATTTTTCTCGGTCGAGCGCCCCGCCGCGGCTGGCGGGTCGACTGGCTCGAAATGCATCGCCGTGCTGCCGGGCTGCTCGCGGATTTTGGGTTGGCGATTTCGCCCGAAGCTCCCATTCGCACCTTGGGCGTCGGCCAGAAACAGCTGGTGGAAATCGTCCGCGCGATGGACAAGCGCACGCGCGTCCTCGTGCTCGATGAGCCCACTGCCGCCCTCACCGAACAGGAAGTCAGCGTCCTGCTCGATCACCTCCGACGCCTTCGCGCCCAAGGCACCGCGTGCATCTACATTTCGCACAAGCTCGATGAAGTCTTCGCCCTCGCCGACCGGATCACCGTTTTGCGCGATGGCCGCAGCGTCACCACGCTCGAGCGCAACCAGACCACGATTCCCGAGGTGATCAAACAGATGGTCGGCCGGGAAATCGCCGACCTGTTTCCCCGACGTCCGCGCGTCGCCGTCGCCAACGAATCGGCGATCTCCAGCCTCTTGGACGTCCAACATCTCACCGTCGCGCGCAGTGCGGGAGAACCGCCACTGCTGCACGACCTTTCGTTTTCAGTCCGTCCCGGCGAAATCCTCGGCTTCGGCGGGCTGATGGGCGCCGGGCGCACTGAATTGATGATGCATCTTTTCGGGGCATGGGGCCATCGTATCAGCGGCAAGGTTACACTCCGGGAACAGCCTTACGCCGACGCCTCGCCCCGGGTCTCGATCGCCCGCGGTCTCGTGCTCGCAACGGAAGACCGCCGACGGTACGGTCTCGTGCTCGAGCAGCCTGTCGGGTTCAATCTGTCCCTTTCGAGCTTGCCGGCCTGCACGCGAGCGCCGATGCGCATCGATCAGGAAAAAGAATACGTGCGCAACCAGCACTTCTTCGAATCCCTGCGCATCAAAGCTCCAGGCCAGCACGCGCGCGCGGGCGGCTTGTCGGGTGGCAATCAGCAAAAAGTGGTTTTGGGCAAGGCGCTGATGACCAACCCCGCCGTGGTCATGCTCGATGAGCCCACGCGCGGCATCGATGTGGGCGCAAAATTAGAAGTCTACGAATTGATCAACCGCCTCACGGGCGAAGGTCGGGCGGTAATCCTGGTCTCGAGCGAACTGCCGGAGCTGATGGGCATGAGCGATCGCATCATCATGCTCGCGGCCGGCCGCATCGGCGGCGAATTCGCGCGCGGTGAATTCACGCCCGAGAAACTCCTCGCTGCCGCCATGGGGCGAGCTGCTGCCTGATCCTCTCATGAAGTCACGCCAGCTCCTGCAAAATCTCGCCATGCCGCTCGCGCTTCTGGCGATCTGCGCGTTCTTCGCCACCCGCGAGAGTGCCTTCCTGGGCCCGCGCAATCTCACGCAGCTCATCGTTGAATTTTCCATCACGGGAACGCTCGCCCTGGGCATGTTCATGATTCTGCTCACGGGCCAGATCGACCTCTCGGTGGGCAGCGGCGTTGGCTTGATTGGCGGCATCGCCGCCGTCCTCGTATTCCATCACGGGTGGCCGGCCGAAGCCGCGATGATCGTCGCGTTCGCCGCTGCGATCGGACTCTGGTGCGCGATGGGCGCTCTGATCGTGCGCCAGCGAATTCCGTCGTTCATCATCACCCTGGGCGGACTGCTCATCTTCAAGGGCCTCTTTTGGCTGGTGATTGAAAACTCCACGGTGCCCGTGGCGCGCGGCGACGCGGACAATCTCTACTCCATTCTTACCACGTACTACCTTTCCAAGTACGTCGGCCTCGCGGTGGGGCTCGGCGTCATGGCGCTGTTGTTCATCCTGGCTTGGGGCAGTCGCCAGGCTCGCCAGGCGCACGGGCTGCCCGTGACCTCGACGGCGAAAACCGCGGCAATCTGGCTCGGCGCGACTGCGGCCGTGCTCGCGCTCGTAATCGTCTGCAACGAATTCCGCGGCGTGCCGTTGTCGCTGCTGGTGTTGGCCGGCACGGCGGGCGCCGTCTACTTCCTGACGCGCCACACTCCCTTCGGTCGCTACCTCTATGCGATTGGCGGCAACGAAGAAGCGGCGGTGCTTTCCGGCATCGCCGTGAACCGCGTGCTGATTGGCGTCTACGCGCTCATGGGCGTCACGGTCGCGCTGACCGGCTTCATGACCACGGCCTACTCCGGTGCATCGACGACTACCGTCGGTGACCTGATGGAGCTAGATGCGATCGCAGCCTGCGTGATTGGCGGCACGGCTCTACGCGGCGGCCGCGGTACGGTCGTGGGCGTGATCTTCGGAGCACTGATCATGACCTCGTTGCTGAACGGCATGACGCTCCTCGCGGTTTCTCCCGAAGCGAAATTTATCGCGCGCGGAGTCGTGCTCACGCTCGCCGTTTGGATGGACGTGAAACTGGGCCGCCGATAAAAAGCGCGTCAAGGGTGGCTCCCAACCGAAACCACAGGAATTTAGGCTGAAAGGTGGATCGAGTTGTCCCCAACCCGCTGCCGAATGGTCGCTCTCACGTTAGCGGCTTGGGGACAAGCCGCTCCACCTCCGTCGCAGGCGTCCGCCTCAGCTCAATCCAAGACTAAAAAAACTTCTTGGCCTTCTCGAAAAACGATTTTGAGGTCGGCTCGTTGGCGTCGCCACCGACGCGGGCGAAGTCCTCCAGAATCCGCTTCTGCTCGGTGGAGAGTGAGGTCGGCACCTCCACATGGACGCGCACGAGCTGATCGCCCTGTGCCCCGCCCCGCAAATTGGGCATACCTTTCCCGCGTAACCGAAACGTGGTGCCGCTTTGGGTGGCCGTGGGAATTTTCAACGACGCTTTGCCCGATAGCGTGGGCACCTCAATCGTACCGCCCAGCGTGGCGAGCGTGAACTTGATCGGGATCTCGCAGAACAGATCCTCCCCTTGGCGTTCGAACAGCTCGTGCTCCTTCACCGAGAGCACGATGTAAAGGTCGCCGGCATTTCCGCCGGCCATTCCCGCTTCGCCGTTGCCGCTCGAGCGGAGTCGCGAGCCCGTGTCCACCCCGGGAGGGATTCGCACGTTGAGCTTGGTCGTCTTGGGTACGCGGCCTTCTCCGCTGCACGCGGTGCAAGGCTTTTCGATCTTCTTACCCGCGCCCGCACACGTCGGGCAGGTTTGGGTGAACGTGATGATTCCGCCCGAACGCCGAATCTGGCCGGCGCCCCGACAGGTCGGACACGTGACTCGTTTTGAACCGGGCTCGGCGCCGTTTCCATCGCAGCGTTCGCAGGTAACATTCTTGCGGAACGAAATCTCCTTTTCCACGCCTCGCGCCGCTTCTTCCAAGGTGATCTCCAAGTCATAGCGCAGATCCGCGCCATCGCGCGCGCCATCGCCGCCGCCCCCGCGGCCGCTAAACATTTCTTCAAAGATTCCTCCGCCACCACCACCTCCTCCTCCACCTTGCTGACCAAAAACCTCCCGGAAGATGTCGAACGGATCGTGGAACCCGCCACCACCTGGACCGCGGGGGACGCCAGCGCCAGCGCCCTCAAAGGCCGCCGCGCCGTAACGATCGTACGCGGCGCGTTTATCCGCATCGCTGAGGATCTCGTAGGCGTGAGAGACCTTCTTGAACATCTCCTCAGACTCTTTATTGCCCGGATTTTTGTCCGGATGGAACTGCACGGCCTTTTTGCGATAAGCCTTCTTGAGTTCTTCGGCGGTTACCGTCTTTTGCACCCCGAGCAGTTCGTAGTAGTCGTCCTTGGCCATGATTAGATGTTACAGGTGGAAGCAGCAGGCGTGGCGTTCACGCCTGGTGCAACAAAAACGACTCAACCTTTCGCTCCCTTGGCTGGGCCGCTGGAAACGACGACCGAAGCGGGTCGCAATAGGCGACCATTAAGCGAATACCCGGTGCGGACCACGTTCAACACGTGCTCCTCTTTGAGATCGATGCTCGGCTGATGCGAAATCGCCTCATGCTGGTGCGGATCAAAGGGCTGACCCGCCGGGTTGATTTCTTTCAAACCATGACTGGAGAGAGCGCTTTTCAATTGATTGAGCACCATCTCAACTCCGCCAACGAGGGACTTCAGATCCGCGTTCGACTGACGCGCGGCGTTGATGGCGAGACCAAGCGTATCCAGAACCGGGAAAATGTCTTCAAGCACCCGGCCCGTCGCAGCGGTGCGCAGGTCATCCTTCTCGCGGACAGTGCGCCGGCGGAAGTTTTCCATATCAGCGGCTATGCGCAGGAATTTATCGTGGTTCGCGGCCGCCTCGGCCTTGGCGGCGGCGAGCTGGGCAACCAGATCCGCCGAAACGGCGTCGACGACTTCAAAGTCTGGCTGGGGCGCGCCTGGATTAGGCGAACCGGTCGGAGTAGCAGTCGCTTGCGGTACAGAATCGTTGGTTTCGGGCTCAGGCATGATGAAAAACCACGGAATAAACTATGGCTTTCGAGATTCTTCAAGTGGCGAGTACGTCCACGCTTCGTCCGCCCGCCGCGGCGAGTCTCATCCGACGAAGTTCTCCGTGACCAACAGTACGGTCGGTTCGCTCGCGACAAATCCGTACTCGCCCGTAAACGGAACCAAGGCGTTATCGCCCGCTTTCAGCGTGGCTTCATCAGGTTCAGCCGGCCGAGTGCCGTCCGGCGTACACTGCACCGCTCCCGACACGACGCTCACGATTCGCGGTTGCTCGCCGCCGCCAAGGCGCAGCTGCTCCCGCGCGGCGAGCACTACGCGGCGCAGCCGGAACTCGGCGCAATCTGCGATCACTGCGGACGTCGGTGCGCCCCGGACCGGCTCGGGTTCGAAATCATTCCAGTCGATCGATCGCAACGACTGCGCCACATGGAGTTGACGCGGCCGGCCATCCAATCCGACCCTGCCCCAATCATAAACGCGGTAGGTCGTGTCCGAGTTTTGCTGAATCTCCAGAATCAAATTACCGGCGTCGATCGCATGCACCTGACCGCTGTGGACCAGAATGGAATCACCCGCGCCAACGCGGAAGTGATGCACACATTGCTCCACGGTTTCATTTTTTATGGCGGCTTCGAAGTGTTCGCGCGTGACCCCACGCCGCAGCCCCACAATCAATTCTGCTCCGGGTGACGTAGCCGCGATGTACCAATTTTCCGTCTTGGGCTCGCCCTTGAGTTCTCCCGCCACGGCCGCCGGGGGATGGACCTGCAGGCTCAAACGCTCGCGACAATCCAGCCACTTCACCAGAATCGGGAAAGGCTGCTCGGCTGGCCATTTCGGCCCCATGATGGTTACGGCGTGGGTCGCCAAAGCTTCCCGCAACGTCTGCCCCCGGAGCGGGCCATTCGCGATTACGGACTGGGCTTCCGGGCGGTCGACCATTTCCCAACTCTCTCCGATCGGGCCGTCCGCGGGGAGGGATCGACCGAGCGATGTCGCCAACCGACGGCCTCCCCACACCCGTTCTTGGTATAGCGCTTGAAACCGAAGCAGTTGGCTCATAATAGGAGTGACGACTTTTTTGTAAAACGGGCGCGCGAGGGTTTACATTTGACCCCCTCTCTTATAGGCGTGGAATCCGCAGTCCAAACCGACGCCGGATCACCCAAATGCCCAAGTCCGAGACTTCAAACCCAAACGATGGTCCTTCCTTCCAGGCGCCACGTTATCGGCCCAGCTGGGTCGTGGCTTTGGCGTGTTTCGCTTTGGGGGCGTTCTTGCTGGTGGCCCTGCTCACCTATGAACCGGCGCAGAGCGGTTTTCATACAACGTCGCCGTCACTAAAGAATCCGGCGGGAAAATACGGCGCGAATACCGTATGGGCGATGCTCTACGTGATTGGCTGCAGCACGTGGTTGATCCCGGTTTTTTTGCTGTGGATTCTGTATGTTTCGATCCGCAATTCGAAACATCTCACCGGGATGCGCACGCTCGCAATGATTGTCGCGTGCCTCTCGCTCGCGGGACTCCTGGCGATGCTCACCGAGGCGAAATGGGGCAGCGATTATTTCCCGCATGGTTACGGAGGTTTGGTGGGATTGACGCTTTATCACCGATTGACGGCTGACGCGCTGGGGCCGTTTGGATCGGGACTGATTTTCGGGACTATTTATATTGGCGCGCTGCTCTTTGTTTTTTCGCGCGATATCGGATCCGAATTCGAAAAACTTTCAGGCGGCTTCCAGGCTTGGCGCAACGAGCGCGCCAAACTGAATGCAGAATATGCCGAGATGCGGCGCCGCGAAAAGGAAACTCAAGCTAAGCAGAAGGGGTTGCCCGCGCCTGCTACTGTGAGCGCCACGAACGGCTCGACCGCGCCCGGGCCCGTCGGCCCCACCGGGAAAAAGGCGTTCGTGCCGAAAACGCCGGATGATCCGTTGGCCAAGTCTTCGCTCAACCGCACCGTCGAGCCAGTCGAAGATCCCGGCAAACTTGCACGGGGGGCTGCCACCACGGCTACGACGAACGGTAAAGAGGCCAACCCCACTCCTGCCAATAAGTCATCTCTTACTCGAGCGCCGTTCCCCACGCCGGAGTCAGAAACCGCCACGGACACGAAGTCGCTCGCGGTGGGCGCAGCGGGCAAGGTTGAGCTCAATATCGTCAAAACCGAGGAGCCGCGCAAAGCCGCAAAAGCTCCGCTGCCCCAGAGCGACGACGCCAATTATCAGTTTCCTCCGCTGACGCTGCTGAAAGAGCAAGTTAAGCCCGCGTCCGGAAACTCCGAAGAGGAACACCGGCGCAACGCGGAAAACCTGCTGCGTATCCTGAGCGAATTCGGAGTCGATGTTTCACTCGGCGAGATTCACGTCGGGCCCGTCATCACCCGCTACGAAGTGGTTCCTGCTCCTGGCGTGCGGGTGGAGAAGATTGCGGGACTCGACAAAAATATCGCACTCGGAATGCGCGCCCAGTCGGTCCGAATCCTAGCTCCGATTCCGGGTAAAGCTGCGGTGGGGGTAGAGGTCCCAAACCAACACCCGACGCCCGTCGGCATGCGTGAGCTGCTGGAAAGTGTTGATTGGGCGGAAGCGAAATCAGAACTGCCTATCGCGTTGGGCAAAGATGTATCGGGACGTCCACTCATCTCCGATCTCTCCAAGATGCCGCACTTGCTGATCGCCGGTGCCACGGGCTCAGGAAAATCGGTGTGTATCAACTCCATCGTCGCTTCCATCCTCTATTCGAAAAGTCCGAAGGACGTCCGCCTGATCATGGTGGATCCAAAGGTGGTAGAGTTGAAGATCTTCAATTCGCTTCCGCACATGCTCATTCCGGTGGTGACGGAACCCAAGAAGGTGCCCGCGGCCCTCAAGTGGCTGCTGGGCGAGATGGAACAACGTTATCAGATTTTCGCGAAGGCCAACGTCCGCAACATTGTCGGTTTCAACAATCGCAAGCGTGGCCCGAAGCCAGAACCGCGGCCGGAAGCCCAAGCGGCTTTCACCGGCGTCGATCCCCTCGACGACATCGTTATTCCCGACCGCCTGCCCTACATCGTAGCCATCATCGACGAGCTCGCCGATCTCATGATGGTCGCTCCGGCGGAAATTGAAACGAGCATCGCCCGCCTTGCCCAGCTCGCCCGCGCGGCCGGCATCCATCTCATTATCGCGACGCAACGGCCGTCCGTTAACGTCATCACCGGCGTCATTAAGGCCAATCTGCCCTCGCGGATCGCGTTCCAAGTCGCGTCGCAAGTCGACTCCCGCACCATCCTCGATACGAAGGGCGCCGATACGCTGATCGGCCGTGGTGACATGCTTTTTTCTCCTCCCGGCACGTCCCGGCTCGTTCGCGCTCAAGGCGCATTCGTCTCGGATGAGGAAGTGCAGGAGATGGTGGAGTTCCTCAAACGCAACGGGCCGCCGCAATATGCGCAGTCCGTACAACAACAGATCGATCGCGCCGCGAGTGAAGATGACGAAGAGGGTGGCGGTGATAACGACGACCTGGGCGACGACGAAGACTTGTATCAGCAAGCCCTCGACGTGCTGAAATCCACCAAACGCGCGAGTACGTCCATGCTCCAACGCCGATTGCGGATCGGGTACAACCGGGCTGCCCGCATCATGGAAATCATGGAGGAAAAAGGCATCGTTGGTCCAGAAAACGGGTCCAGTCCGCGCGAAATTCTCGTTGATTTGGATTCCTTCTAAATCCGGCACCCGCCGCGCTCGGACCGCCCGCCGACGAGCATTCCGGCGCCCGGTTCCTTGAATTCCGCTTCCCCTTCAGCTTCAAACCACCTAAGCCACCTCCATGCAGACTATCGGCGAACGCCTTGAGGAAGCTCGTAAGAAAAAGGGCATCTCCATTCGCGAAGCCGCCGAAGCCACCAAGATCCGGGGAGACTATCTGCAGAAGTTTGAGAGCAACCACTTCGACATCGGGCTCACCGAGATCTACACGCGCGGATTTCTGCGCACTTACGCCAATTTTCTGAAGCTGCCGAGCGACCGGATAATTAACGATTACGCCGCTCTCGGGCGGGGTGAAGTACGCCCGCGTCAGCCCAACCGTGAAGTCTACGGCCGGATGGAAATCGGGGTCGCGACTCCACCAGACGCAGGCACGACCGCGGCAGCCGAAAATCCTGCCGCGAAGGTACCAACGAATTCGGGACCGGCCCAACCCCATTACCCGAAGACGGGCAGCTCACTCCCAACCGGCCCTGACCCGGCGATCGTGTTCAAATATCTGAAATGGGGCGGCGCTGCGGTCATCGGCATTCTCGCGCTCCTGCTGGTATGGAGCCTCTTCAGCAGCGGACCGAAAGCATCGTCGACGAATAAGGACAATCCGATGGCGGCTGCTCCATCACGCACACCCACGTTTGGGCTGGAAGCGCTCGGACCCGTCAGCGTTACCGTGCACCGCGCCAATCCCGACGGTACGGACGGCGAACTGCTTTTCACGGGCTCGATGGGCGCGGGCGAGAAGCGAACCGTGTCACGGCCCGGCCCGGTTTTCATCGAGGCCAGCTTGGCGCAGAATATCCAAATCGTGCTCAATGGCCGGCCCCACAACTTGGGCGAAATTCTGGGTACGGGGAAACGCCGGGGCGAACTCCCGGCGCCGTAAGCGCCCCGCGGCGGGGCGCCAGGTGATCCGGTGCGCGTACCCGAATTTCGGTTACGCAGGCGAACGCAGGCTGATGGTGTCCGGGTTGCCCCAATCCGCTTCCGAGTGTTCGCTCTCACGTCAGCGGGTTCGGACAAGCCCGCTCACCTCGGAGAACGGATGCGCGAGGACGACCCGCCTCAACGCAGTCCCACCGGTGTGCCGAGCACTTCGCGCAGCACGAACGCTCGCTTCACGCTCTCCCGATCGTGCAGATCGGCCATCAATCGACCGCGGGCTGCCGTGCGTAAGGCGGGCATCGATCCCGCCTCCAACACTTTCGCGTCGGCGGCCTTGCGGGCCCGGCGCTCAACCAGTACTCGCGTCTCGTCGAGCACGCGGACGTCTTCAGCCAGTTGTTCCTGGCGCTCGAGTTCCGCGGTCCGATTAACCAACACGGGAGGCGCAGCGGGCGCGGGCGGAGGCGGTGCGGGCTGAGCTCGGCGCTCGAGCTCCTCGAGCATCCGCTTGATCGGCCCACCGAACGGATCAGGAATGGCCGTGGGATCACGTTGCACCACCACTGGCGGTGCCGGCCGCGCGACCGGTGGCGGCTGGGAACCCCGGGGCTCCGGCACGGCCTCCCGAAACGGCTCGCTACGACGCTCCGCAATCTTGCGCCGAATTTCCCCCTGAACCTCCTGGGCGCGACGAATCTCGTCCAGAGAGTCACCCCGCGGCGGTGGTGCGGGCTTCACCTCCCGGGACCGTTTGATGCCGCGCACAATCTGCGCGATGAACACCGCGATGAAAATCAGGATGGGAAGTTTTTCGAGAATCCACTCCATGATCGTATTGGTCTAAACACTACACACTGCGCCGCGTTTTGCCGGGCTTCACTTTTTGCCTTCGGGTGCGGCGATCGAGCTCCGCATCTGGGTGTCGGCCTGGACGTTCTCCATGCGATAGAAATCCATGATGCCCAGGCGCCCGGAACGGAACGCTTCGGCTTGCGCGAGCGGCACCTGGGCCTGCGCTTCAACGACCTTGGCCTGCATCTCCTGCACGCGCGCCTTCATTTCCTGCTCGAGGGCCACGGCCGCCGCCCGCCGGATTTCCGCCTGCGCCTGCGCCATGTTCTTGTTCGCCTCAGCCTGAGCTTGCTGCAACTTCGCTCCGACGTTTTCACCCACGTCCACGTCAGCAATGTCGATGGAAAGAATTTCGAACGCGGTCCCCACGTCCAGACCGCGCGCCAAGACGGTCTTCGAAATACTATCCGGCGACTCCAGCACGGTCTTGTACGACTCGGCGGAACCGATCGTCGTCACGATGCCTTCGCCCACGCGCGCGATGATGGTTCCTCCTTCGCGCCGCCGACGAAGCGATCGAGATTCGTCCGTACCGTCACCCGCGCCTTCACCTTCACCTGAATGCCATCCTTCGCCACACCGTCGATGGTGGTGCGGCCGCCTTCCGGATTCGGGCAGTCGATCACTTTCGGGTCAACGGAGGTGCGCACGGCTTCCACCACGCTCTTGCCGGAACCCTTCGTCGCGAGGTCAATCGCGCACGCCCGGTCCCATTGTAATTCGATGCCCGCTTTTTGCGCCGCAATCAGCGCTTGCACGGTCGGCACCACGTTGCCACCGGCCTGATAATGCGAGGCAATCTGGTCCGCATCCACCTGAATGCCCGCCCGCACCGCCGTGATTCGCGCATCGACGATCAGACCGTAAGGGATGCTCGCGAATTTCAACGCGACGAGCTTCGACATGGGCACCGGCGCGCCGTTGAAGAGTGCCTTCACCCAGGCGCCGACGAGGCTGAAGATGATCGCCACGACGACCAAGATGATGATGCCGAGGATAACGAGACCGGCAATGAGCGGCAGACTTAGATTCATTTCTTTTCGAGAGTTGAAGTTTTGGAAACGATTAAACGGAAATTATCGAGATCGATCACGTGGAGCCGCTCGCCGACGCGGGTGTGACCGTCCCGGGCGAACGCCTCGTAGCGACGCCCATCGAGTTCAACATAGCCACTGGGAGCCAGGGCCGTCACCGCGACCACTTCGCGCCCGACCACGTCAGTCCGGTTCGCGACCGGCGGCTGGCTGGTCCCGGAAACCGTTCCGGTCATCGAGAGCGTGCGAGCCAGTCGGCTCTGGGGCAGCAGCACAAACTCCAAGTACAAGGCGATGGACACGAAAATGATCGCTGCAATTGTGGCAATGGCGCCGCCATTCAGGCCGTATTCATTAAAGGCGGACACGACCCCGCCGAGCATGAGAACTCCGCCAATGATCCCGAGAATTGCGCCGGGCACGACGACCTCGGTGGCCAGAAGCAAAAGTCCTGCCGCGAAGAGAACGATGATGAGCGTCATGAGCCGTCCTTTTCGCGGTCCACGATAAAACCGAAATCTGTCTTCCGCCGCACGACAACCGCGGTGCCTGGCGGTGCGGAGCCAAACTCCAGGCGAGCCTCGTAGCGGCGACCATCCACCTCGATCTGTCCCGTTGGATAAAGTCCAGTCGCGGCGAACCCGCGCCGTCCGATCAGCTGCCCACTCATCACCCCCAGCTCCGGTGCCACGCCTGCTACCTGCGCCGAACCGCTGATCGGACTGCCCACGGCTAGCCGCGTGAAGAACCACCCACGGGGGATGAATCTGGCCAGCGCCAAAGCGAGAACGATTGCGACCAACACGCCGAGACCGAGATCCCGGAACGGCGCGTACAACAAATCGCCGCTAATCTGAAACGGCTCGTTGGGCCAGATGTCCGCCATCGACCAAATCAGGGACCCAAACATGAGAATCATGCCCGATAAGGCGACAAACACCAATCCAGGGAACAAGAGGAGCTCGATAAAAACCAACAGCACTCCGATGGAAAAGACCAACAACGGTTCGTGACCAGACAGGCCAGCGACGTAATTACTGAGAAAAACGACCACGAGACAGCAGATACCGGTGATCCCAAACACGCCAAAGCCCGGCGTCTTGAACTCGATATAGAGAGCGAACATTCCCAGTCCCAGCAGGATCGGCGAAAGCGCCCGGAGAAAGACGGCCAGCTGCTCCGACCACGTCACTTCCAAGATGCGCACGGTGTATCCATCCGCCCCATACTGCTCCCGCAACAAGTCGGCAAGAGTGGGCGCAATCCCGGCCGCCAGCAAAGGTTCCGGCGGATCACCGTAGGTGGCCACCGCTTCACGCGCCGTCAGGGTGAGCAGTTTCCCTTTCGGCTTTATCACCTTGTCGTCCATCTTCAGTTCGAACTCGGGATTCATCATGGCCTCGAGCACATCGGAGCGCACGGGACGCTCTCCGGAGAAAACGCGGATCTTCGCCGCCAGATAGCTGTTCATCTTCCGCTTGAGGCCTTCGCCCACATCCTGGCCCGTGCCCATGATCAGCTCCGCCGCGCCCATAACGCCGTTGGGGGCGAAGAAAATATCGTCGGTGACTGCCGCAATAATCGCTCCCGCTGATCCCGCCTCGTCGTTCACATAGGTAATCGTACGGCCCGGAAATTTATCCAAGGCCTCCATGATTTCGAGCGTGATCTGCGCACTCCCACCCGGAGTCTTCATGTCGAGCACGACGGCGTCCGCCTTCTGCTCAATCGCTTCTTTCAGCCCGCGTCTGATGATGAAAAGTGAGGGGGTGTCGATCTGGTCGCGCACCGGAATGACAACCACTGACTTTTTTGCCGCCTGCAGTTCGCCCGCTGAGGTCGTCTCGCGCACCGTGAGCTTCTCCGTGCCAGCCCCCGACCGCTCCACCGCATCGATCGCGGCGGGAGATTCTGCCGCAGGCATCTTGCCTCCGGCCACGAGGGCACCGAGCAAGATCGCAAACAGGAAGGGGATCTGCCGTAACATGGAACTTGGACGGTAACGCGGCGGGGAGGCGGTGCAAGCATCGGTGTCGCGGAAACCGAAAACGTTTTTCCACCGGGCATCCTGAACTTCAGCGAATAAACTTTGCGCCAGGACCCGCGATTCGGCTAATCACCCTCCGCCATGGAAAAGATTCCGTATGCCGGCCAGACTCTCACGCGGTGGCGCGTGGGCCACTCCACGTTCCTCGCGTTGCCGGAAATCGGGGCACGCCTCATGAACTGGAACATCACCCTCGGCGACGGCTCTGTTCGGGATGTTCTCTATTGGCCGGAAAACGCCGACTTCGGTGACTTCGCGAAAGTACGCGGTGGCAACCCCATCCTCTTTCCTTTCAACGCGCGGGTTTTCGACGGCGGCGACATCCATTTCTGGCGCGCTGCCGATGGCGTGCGCCGGCCCATGCCGATGCATGGCCTCGCCCGGCAGGGAGACTTCAAGGTTACCCGGATCGACGCTCGCGGCTTCGTGGCGCTGTTCATGCCCGGCGCCGAGGCGCGAACGTGTTACCCTTACGATTACGAATTCACGGTGACCTACCGCTTTGAGCCGATTGGACTGTCGTGTGAGTTCGCGCTCACCAATCAGGGACGTGAACCGCTCCCGTGGTCGGCCGGACACCATTTCTATTTCACCCTACCGTGGACGGAAGGAACCAAGCGGAGCGATTACATGATTCGCATCCCCGCCACCAAACGTTACCGGCAGGACGCAAAGGGGGCGCTCGTTGATGGCCCCGTGCTCCAGACGGAAGAAAGCCTCGCGAATCCCGCCCTGATCGACGCCCTCCACACCGGATTGCGCCATAACGAGATCGTGTTTGGCGAAAAAAACAGCCGCGGTGACGTCGTCATGCACCTCGGAACCGAAAAAACGCCGCATCCCCAAGCGACGTTGGTAACGTGGACGTACACCGACGAATCGCCCTTCTACTGTGTCGAACCGTGGATGGGTCCACCGAATGCTCCCGAACACAAAGTGGGCCTCCATTGGGTGCCGCCCGGTGAAACCCAGCGCTTCACCGTCAGTATCGCTATTCGCTAAGCGCGAAATTTCGCACTACCTTTTTCGAGAATCTCGACCACATTGAATCAAATGGATATGGTTTGCGCACCTTTGGCATTCATCGACGGGCTGGGCGGCCCCGAGATGGTGCTGGTTTTCGTCATCGTCCTCCTTCTGTTCGGTGGACAAAAACTCCCGGAATTCGCCCGCGGCCTCGGCAAAACCATGCGCGAGTTTAAGAAAGCCGCGTCGGGTGTGGAAGAGGAATTCAGGCGCGCCTTGGAGGACGACGAACGGAAGAAAACCACCGCCGTCACTCCGTACACGGCAACCCCGGCGCTACCGGCGGCCACGGCGACCGACCCCCACCATTACGACAGCGACGCCCACGCCTATGAGCATCAAGAGGATCACTACTCCGAAGGTGGCCCTCATGCTCCTGCCTTGGACGCTCCAATTGCCTCAGCAGATACCGTTTCGAGTCAGCCAGCGGCGGATGGAACGGCGGTTTCACCGCCGCCTCAACCAGCCGTGATTTCCGAGGCATCGGTTGTGCCCCCAGTCTCCCCGCCTGCTGCCGCAGTCCCGGTCGACCAGAATCCGCCCGAGTCGGCAGACGAGAAGAAAAAGCCGGTCGATCCGGCGCCCCAGCCGACGCCTTGAACCCCGCGCCTCACCCGCCGGAAAGCGAAGACGCTCCGGTTGAGCTACCGATCACCGGTGAGCTCGACCTCCATACGTTTCGCCCCTCGGATTTGGGTGAGTTAATCCCGGCGTACCTGGCCGAATGTGCTGTGCGCGGGATCCGTGAAGTCCGCATCATCCACGGTAAAGGCACCGGGACCCTTCGCACCACGGTTCACGCACTCTTGCGACGGTCGCCGCTGGTCGCATCCTTCCGCTCCGGCGACGAAACGACCGGCTCCTGGGGCGCAACCATCGCCAGCTTACGTCTATGACTCGGAAGCGACTGTTGCGGCTGATCGCCACCTTCAGCTTGGTTTCGTTTTGTCTCGTTGCCAGTTCGGGACAAACGGCGACGGCCCCGACCGGACCTGCCGAACGCAATCCTTTGCTGCTTATCTCACTGGACGGATTTCGCTGGGATTACTGCGACGCGCATCCCGGCGCGTCCCCGAATCTTCGGCGCCTGATTCAGAACGGAGTGAGCGCGAAGGGACTGGTGCCGGTTTTCCCCAGCAATACTTTCCCGAATCACTACACGCTGGTGACGGGGCTTTATCCCTCGGAGCACGGGATGATTAACAACAGTTTCTTTGATCCTGAGCTCGGCGCCTTCTTCCGCTATTTGAGTCCGGTGAACGTCAGCGAGTCCCGCTGGTGGGGTGGTGAGCCGATTTGGGTAACCGCGGTGAAACAGGGTCGGAAAGCCGCGACCGCGTTCTGGATTGGATCCGAAGCGGAAATCGGGGGCGTGCGGCCCACGTTCTGGCGACGATACGACCCGAAGCTGACGTTCGAAGCCCGGTTGGAAGAAATCGGAGGATGGCTAAAGTTGCCGGCTGCCGAGCGGCCGGAACTGTTCGTCGTTTACCTCGGCGATACGAATGATGCGGGGCATAACTTTGGCCCTGAATCCCCGGAAATCGTCGAAGCCATTCAGCTCGTTGACGCCCAAGTCGGACACCTCCTCGCGCGTTTTGCCGCGCAAAGCCTCACGCCCAACGTGATCGTGGTCTCCGATCATGGCATGGTTGCGGTGGATCGCAATCGCGTGGCTATCCTCGAAGATTATTTGGATCGCAAGGACGTCCAAGTGGAGGCCGAAGGCAGCGTGGTGGGACTGCGGCCACTCACGGGAGATGTGAGCACATTGCTGGCGGCTGCGTCCCGGATCCCGCATGCCAAGGCCTACGCCGTGGCGGATCTCCCACCGCATCTCAAATTGCGGGACAATCCGCGGTTATCTCCGGTTTGGGTTCTACCGGAAGAAGGCGCGCAGGTCGCCACGAAGGCCGCGATTGACCGGCATCGGACCCGAAAAACCGGATTCCTTCCCGGAGATCATGGTTACGATCCCGCGCTCCCCTCCATGCACGGCGTATTCATCGCCCATGGCCCGGATTTCAACCGAGGAGTGAGTATCCCCGCCACGGAAAACATTCACGTCTACAACCTGCTCTGTGCGGCGCTGCGCATCACCGCGGCACCAAACTCTGGGGATCAACGGTTGGTCCATGCGGTCCTCCGCACCCCGTAGCCCGATCCAACGAGAGGCAAAGCTGACCGTCCCTCCCCCGCCCTCGCTTGTAGAGAAATAAAAAGGGGCCCGGAAGAATCCGGGCCCCTGTTTCACGTTAATCTCTTTTCGCGAGAGCTTAGCTCAAGCCGAAGAGCCGCTTCCAGTTGATGCGGTATTCCAAGGTGGCGATGCCCACGAGTCCGAGGACTGCGGCAAAGCCGATGATGGAATCCACAGTAACTGAGTAACGGAAAGTCAGCAGCAGTGCGGCAGCCAGGAAGAGGCTCAGGAGGACCGCGATGGATATGTTCTTTTGCATGGTGTTAGTCTTTTCTGCCGAACCACAATTGATCCGACGGCGCCGAGTATACCGGAGAAACTGAATAGTTGAAATCGATACCACTTATCGATACTATCGGAATTTCCGATGGAGATTTATCAACTCAGGTATTTCGTCGCCGTGGCGGAGACCCAGAATTTCACCCGCGCGGCCGAGCGCTGTAACGTATCTCAACCGGCTCTAAGTCAGCAGATAATAAATCTGGAACGTGAGATAAGTCACAAGCTTTTTCACCGTTTGGGACGCAAGGCGGTGCTAACGGAAGCCGGCCAGACGTTCTTGGAGCGAGCCCGGCGGATCCTCTTCGAAGTGGAAAATGCAGCGAAGGAATTGAGCGACCACCCGAGCCTGGAACGACGCATTACAGTCGGCGCCGTGCAGACCGTGATGCCGTACTTGCTTACCCCCTTTATCGCCCAATGCCGAGCCTCGCACCCGAATCTGCTCGTGGATGCGCGCGAAGATTTTCGCAGCAACCTACTGCGGGCGGTTCTCGAAGGCGACTTGGATTTGGCGGTCGTCCCCCTCCCGGTGCAGGAACACCGGGTTTCGGTCGAACCGCTTCTCACCGAGCCGCTGCTTCTGGTCGTGGGTCGAAATCACCCGTTCGCCAGCCGGACCGAAATCAGCATTAATGACTTGGCGGAGGAAACCTTCATCTCGCTGGGGGATTCCAGCGCGCTGGCAGCTCAGATTCGCACCTTTTTTGGCGACAGTAAGTTCCAGCCGCGAATTGGTATTCGCTGCGCCCAAGTCGCTACTTTGAAGCTATTCGCCACGATGGGATTGGGCATCTCTCTGCTGCCACAACTCGCCCGTACGACGGACGATAACGACACCCTCACCTACCTCCGCCTTTCCGGCACCGAGCCAACCCGACAGCTTGCAGTCATCCGCCACCTGCAGCGGTATCAAAGTCGCGGGTCGCAGCAGTTTCTCACGCTCCTCCGGGAATACGTTTCGACCCGCCAAGCCGCTTAACGCGCCGTAATCCCGGGTTGAGCCAAGCCGGACTCATGCGGGTGAGATGGAGCGGCTTGTCCTCAAGCAGATAACGTGAGAGCGAACATTCGAAAGCACGTCGGGGACAACCCGCTCCACCTCTCAATGAATCGGTTGGGATTGGAAAACGAGTCCCATTGCATGAGTCCGGCTAATATATAACTGGCGCGCGCCCCCGAGACGCTCTTGCACCATGACAAAGGGA
>Ga0163152_10002476_pt1 | contig 26188 bp, 22 predicted proteins | sample OliLakLV19MP8IB2_FD_148635 | JGI IMG/M metagenome (GOLD analysis project Ga0163152, IMG submission 148635) | Freshwater microbial mat bacterial communities from Lake Vanda, McMurdo Dry Valleys, Antarctica - Oligotrophic Lake LV.19.MP8.IB-2 | ecosystem: Environmental > Aquatic > Freshwater >...
CGCCGCTATGCCCGGCATCTGATTCGTCGTAGCGGCGTCTCGGGAGAGCGCCGCATCCTCTGCGTCGGAAGGCCAGACGGCGGCGCTCTCCCGAGACGCCGCTACGGGCTGGTTGGGCGGCGGCGGCGGAGCGCGAGACGTGGCTGGACGCGGTGACGAACGACCCGCTGCTGCCGGGGCGGATTCTGCCGTCCGATTATTTGGGGCAACAGGCATTGGTGGCCGTCCGCAAGGACCGGCGGGGGGTGGAAGTGCTCCGGGACGCCAGCCGGCAACTGCGCACGTTCAACCGCTCCTGACCCATGACAACCTTTGGTTGCATATGCAACATGAACTCGGTCAACGCAACCCCGAACACTTTCGGGGTTGGGAATGTTTTGCGGACGATGACCTTGGGTAGCGCGTTCCGCGCAACCCTGGGCTTTGGGAAACAGCCGAGCGAGTTGGGTTATTTGCCTTTGGATCGCAGCCGCAATTCCAAATCTTTGGGAGCAACAAAAACCAAAACCCGTCCGGCTTTTCGCTGCTCGAGAAGCTTTAATTTTGCGAGGCTCAATAAATCTGTCCTGGCAGTTTGATAAACAACCGCATGGCGCGCTCCATGCCCCGCGATAGCATAAACGTATCCGGGATGTCGCAACGCATGTGATATGACCGATTGCTGGCGATGATTCAACTCGGGGTGTTTCTGCAAAGCATCAAGACAAGCGCGCGTTTCGGAAGATTTGCGTGCGACGTAGTCATGAAGCTCCTTCAACGCCCGCCGGATGATTTCAGCTTGGTGGATGAGGAAGTAGGTCAGGTCATTCTCGTCGGTTTCGGTGTGCAGGAAAGCGGTGCCGTATTGCACTGGGGCTTTACGCAGAAACTGGGAGATCGAGATAAACTCAAACAGCCAGTAACCCGAATGAAGCATCTGCCAATAAAACAACGCCCGTGCGGTTCGCCCATTGCCGTCCACGAACGGATGGTCGTATGCGAGCCAGAAGTGCAGAATTATTCCGCGAATCACGGGATGAACAAAAAAGGCCGGTGTTTTCCCATTGGCAAAATCACACATGGCTTCCAAACGCGCAGGCAGTTCTGCGGATGGCGGCGGCGTGTGAAACACCGTTCCTTCAATGTCAGAAACGTTGATATCCTCATCTGCCCGTCTGAAACGTCCCGCGCCGTCGTGAATATCAAGGGCATCCTCTGATATTTCCCGATGAATCCGGAACACCATTTCTGGTGTGAGCGGCTTGTCCTTCAATTCCAAGATGTGACGCATCGTCACGTAGTTGTTGACAATCATGCGCTCGCTTCGGTCGCGAGGCTTACGCCCCTCCGTCAGCATTTTTTTTGCGACTTCACGTGTTGTGGCGGCACCTTCTAGTTGGCTTGATGTGATGGCCTCTTCCATGAGCGACCGCACTACGTAGCGATCTCGGTGTTCGGCACTGGTCACCTGTTCCGGGATTTCAATAAATGTTCCACCCCCGCGATCAATTTGATGAAGGAGGTCCGCAACCAAATCCGGGACAGAAAACCGGAAATTATTTTCTGCCGTGTCTTTCAGTAGGATGGCGCGGTTGCCAGTCTGGCGATGGAATTTCAAACCAAACCACCATTCTTCATGTGATAATCCTTCGGGTGGTTTGCGATACTTCAGTTCATCCCAATGTTGATAGCGCCCATCCATCGTTGGACTGGCGACCGCTCGAAAAATTTCGAGCATCCTTTCCGGCTTTCGCTGCTCGCTCATCAACTTCCAGAATGACGGCGGGGTTTCTGGCTTGCGCATGAGGAACTACTAACAAACTACTAATTTGTTTTCAATTAGTAATTCGCTGACAATTTGAGAATGGTTGTGCTCGAAAGCGCAATTTGTTGGGGGTTCTCCAATCGGCATGTCAATCCGTAGCGGTCAACCCGCCTAGTGCTTACAGGTTGAATAGCTTTTCCACCTTCGCCTTCACCGCCGCATCCATCTTGATAAGCGGCGGCCAGGGGCGTTTGAAGCCTTCGCCGGGGAGTTTCTTCGTCGCGTCGATGCCGAGTTTGCTGCCGCTGGCGATTTCGCTGGTCGCATGGTCGAGCACGTCGGACGGGCCTCTCCAATTCGTAGCAGACGAGGTCACGAGACTCACACTTTTTCCTTGGTCGTAATTGGGCGGTGGTGACAACAAATATCAGAGTCTCCGGACGTCGTCTCCTACAAATGAAAGAATTTCCCGACCGTCGGCGTCAACGCTTCGGTCAAATTGATGAGCGGCGGCCAAGGTCGTTGAAAGTCTTCGTCGGGGAATTTCTTCATCGCGTCGATCACGGGTTTGCCCGCGCCTCGGGTGATCCCTACAGGATTGTGTCATCGAGTCCAATGTTGCGACAACATCTCGCTACACGGCCGGAAACGAAGCGGTGGCCGACTGCGATGTCCCGCAGCGGCGCTGCGTTTGGACGTTTGCTGACTTGCCTGTTGACGCACGGCGACAGAACATCTCCAACAATCCTATGAAGCCCATTCACATTCCTGCCGACGGCGGAAAGCCAATCAATGTGCTCGGCATCCCGATGTTCATTCGCGTTCACGGCCGCGACACGGGTGGCGTGGTCAGCGCGGTCGAGTCGCACGACGTGCCGGGCGGCGGTCCGCCGCCGCACATCCATCAGCGCGAGGATGAGACGTTTCAGGTTCTCGAAGGTGATTACGAGTGGACCGTGGGCGGGGACACGTTCATCGCGCAAAAGGGCGCGACGATTTTTGCGCCACGCGGAATCCCGCACTCCTATCGTTACCTGGGTCAGGCGCCTGGCCGGCTCCTGTGTGTCATCACGCCGGCGGGCTTCGAGGGGTTCTTCGAGGAAATCGCCGCGTTGAGTCCGCAACAGCAGCAGGACATTCCGCGCGTGATGGAGATTGGGAAGAAATACGGACTGGAGTTCCTGCCTCCTCGCGGCCAGTGACGATGATGGCTGGAAGGGAGCGTGATCGTCACCGGCCCTTCCTCGATTTCGAAGCGAATCGCCCAGCCGCAGGTCAGCGTTGACCGCCTTCCAGAAGTTTTCCGGAACAGCAATGGGGGAGCGAAATTACTTCGGGACGGATGTCGGCGCGGTGGACCCGACGATATTCGTGCTGAATCGAACGTGGGCGAAGCATTCGGGGATGTGGGAATCCCAGATGCCGTGCCGGGTCCAGACCCAGCCGCCGGAATCCTTTGCCGGCAGCGCTTCCTTGTAGGTGTTGAAGCGTGAAAAATCCATCCGCCACTCGTCGCCTTCGTGCGGCGGCAGGGGCCGGTTCTCGGCTTTCGCCAGCCACTCCAGGCCCTTCCACGGAAAGGCCAGTTCCACGGTCCACCCGCGGTCGCGATCGTCGTCCTTGTTCACCGTGCCGTCGATCTGCACGGCGGTCTGCTTGCCGGGATAGCTCCACTTGAAGTTCCCGAGTCGCCCGCCGCGCGGATGATTCTTGAAACCGACGCCGTTGAACGGTTGCAGGTTTTCCCGTGCAAACTCCGGCGCCTTCGCGAAGCCGCCCTTCTCGTAAGCGTCGTTCCAGATGAAGAACACCTCGTAACAGGTGTTGAAGGCGTTGATCTCGAATTCGTAGTAGGCGTCCCGTCCGGCGATGAAAAACTCCACGTCGTTGTCGTAGTAAATGGGGTCGTTGTAGTTGGTGTACTTGGCGCGAACCATCGGCTCCTCGATGCGAAAGGCGATGTAAAGATTCTGGTCGTCCCACAGCAACGCCGCGCGGGTGTCGTGAATTGTGCGCGCGCCGGTGAGGATGTCGATGAAGCGCGGCGATTTCGGGGCGCGCTGCCAGGCCGGTTCGTCGAGCTTTCCGTCGATCTGAATCGGCTCGCTGACGCGGTAGGCGGTGTAACGGGCAACCTCATCCGGCGGACAGGGAAACTTGCTCTGCTGCCCCGACGCGATGGGGGCGTCAGCCCCAAGGGCAGTCGTCACGACACTGAGGGCGAAAAGCGCGGTGGCAACCTGGCGCGGCCAGGTGCGGTGATTCCGGGTCTGGCGGCTTGGCATGTTCATTGTGTTGGCGGGCGGACAGATTTCGTTGAGGCGTCATCCGAGGGTGACGATTTGGGTTTGACGGCCAGTTCCAGGATGCGCCCGGGTAACGCGTAGGAATCGCTGCTCGTGGTGGGGCGTGAGTATTCGCAGATGTAAAGCCGGCCGCGTCCGCTGCGGTGGATATCGATGGGCCGGCCCAACGGTGCCAGCACGGAGAAAATGCGCGCCTCGTAATTACCTTCGGCATTGCGGCTCAACTTCGCCTGCAGTATGTCGAACCCGACATTGTCCTTCGGTGTGCGGATGAAATTCCCGAAGCGGTTCAGGAGAAAAGTGCCGCGATAACCGTCCGGAAAATCGTCGCCGAGGAACACGATCCCGCCCGGGCCGGAATGCGGGTCAAAGGTGAATATTGGAGCACCCTGAAAACCGCCATCGGGTCCGAGGTTCGGAATGGGCAGGGTCATGGCTAGGCCTGCGGGCGGCTCCGGCGAGTGCGCGTGGGCTTTGTTGGTCCAGTTGGCAAACTGGTAGGGAAACCCGTAGTGGCGGCCCCGTTCGATGAAATTCAGTTCCTCGGGCGCGTCGGCATCCGGCCCGTTTTCGGTGGCGAACATTTCGCCCTGGTCATTCCAGCAAAAGCCGTAGGCGTTGCGAACGCCCCTCGCGAAAACTTCCAGCGTCGGCTTTTCCGACTGCGGATCGATGCGCCAGATCGACGCCGTGATGGGAGTCTCGCCTCCGCCAAACCAGTTGGTGTCGGTGCTGGTCAGGCCGGCATCCGTGCGGGCGCCATTGCCGGCGTAGAGAAAACCGTCCGGCCCAAAGGCGATGTGTTCCAGGCCGTGGATGTAGGCCGCGTTGCCGGGATAATTGGTTTGGAACCACGGCTTCGGTTCGGCCGGATCGCCGTCGTGCGCGGTGGTGGTTCGGTAAATCGTGACGATATTCTGCGGGGGCAGCGTGGAGTTGTTCTGCTGGTTCGAGGCGATGTAGAGACGTTGCTGCTTGTCCATCGCCAGGCCGAGCACGAACAGCGGCGCCCCGAGGTCGCCTGGTCTTTTCTCAAGATACCGTTTTGCCCAAAGAATCTGCCGAAGCTGGCCGTTGGCCGGATCGAGCCGCCAGACATCGCCGTGCTCCGACAGGACAAAGAGCACGCGGCCCTCGCCATCGCTCGCCAGGCGCACACCTTTCTGTGGAAGGCGAACCACTTCGCGCAACGTGAATCCCTCCGGTGGAGACGGCAGCGGTGGATAAACACTGGCCCGCTTCAAGTGCTCCAAAGTGGGGAACGCGGTTTTCGCCCGGACAGCCTTCACCTCGTCCGCCGTCACCATGCCGCCAGCGTTGCCCCAACTGTTCAGCACATAGCTCACCACATCGGCCGTTTCCGCGTCGTCCAGGATCGACGGCGGCATCACGCCCGCATAGCGACGCCCATTGACCGTGATCTCCCCGGACAACCCCTCGCACAACACCCGGATGGCGCGGTCACGATCGGCCAGCAGGTAATCGGACTTTGCCAGCGGCGGAAAAACTCCTGGCGTTCCCTGGCCGTTGAGTTGGTGGCAGACAAAGCAGTTCTTCACATACAGCTCGCGCCCGCGCGCAAGGCGGTCGGCGGACTCCTTGGAAGTGGAAGCGGTCTCCGGCGTCTCGGCGGCACCCGCACCGCCTGCGATGGCCAGCCACGCCACGAGAATACTGAGGATCAGAAGCCGGCCTTTCATTGCGGTAGAAATCTCGTCAGCATTTTGGATTCAATGTTTGATTTTCCGGAAGCATTGCAGGAGTGTCTGCGCAGTTCAATCAATCTCCGCCGGGGGGAGAGGTTTCACCGAATCGCTCGCCGCCACCTCGATCATTTCGGACGGGCATTTGGTGAACATCATTTGGCCCGCGCGCAAGAGACCGTGCGTTGGGGGGCCGTCCGCAAGGACCCGGGCGGCCTGCATCGGCCAGGTCTTGCGGATGCTCACGAAGACGAGGTTGTGGAAGAGGCCTTCGGACGGCAGCGCGACGTCCACGATCTCGGGGAAGTTCATCTTGAAGATGGGCAGGAAGAGTTTCACGGACGCGCCGCCGATGTAGAAGTCTTCCATCGGCGGCATCCCGACGATGGTGGCGGGATAGACGGCGTCTTTGCGGTGCGTGATGGCGGTGACGTGGAAGACGGGATACGGTTCGGGCAACGTGTAATATCCTGTGTGGTCGCCGAACGGACCTTCGTCGCGGAGCGGCTCGGTTGGGTCAACGTAGCCTTCGATGACGTAGTCGGCCTGCCTTGCCGATGCCCTGTTCGGAGGCAGGCGTTGGACAACATGTTTTCAAGGCTCGGCCACGGCTGCCCAAAATCCGCACGATAAACTTGTCGCCCGGCCAAAATATAAGGAAAATCAACGACAATGAATCCGGTGGAAAAGCAATTCTCCGTCACCCGCACGGCGTCCAAAGCCCGGTTTCCGATCAGTCGCCGTATCGCCTGCGGAAGCCCGACCGGGAGTAGCCATGATCAAGACCCCTTTTTTTTTGACCCCTTTATTACCGGTTGAACGCAGCGCCGGTTTGCCATAACTTCCACGCAACATGATGACCGGACCGGAGCTTGTTTCCGCCACCAAACGATTTGCGCAAGATGACTCGCTGCGCAGTTGGTGGTGCATTCTTTCGACGACGTTCCTGCTGTTGGCGACGTTGGCGGTGACGGTCTGGGAAGTTCATCTGGCGGCGCGGGCTGTTTGCAGTGTGCTCGCAGGGCTTTTGATCTTGCGGCTTTTTGTGATTTATCACGATCAACAGCACCACGCCATCCTGCCCAGATCGCGACTGGCGGAGGGTTTGATGCGGATCTTCGGCATCCTCATGCTTAGCGCGAGCAGCATCTGGCGCAGTTCTCATAATCATCATCACAATCACAATTCCAAATTGCGCGGATCGCAAATCGGCTCGTTTCCGATCATGACGAAGGAGCAATTCCTGAAAACGTCGCCGGACAAACGTCGCGTTTATCTTTTCATCCGGCATCCGCTCACAATCCTGTTTGGCTACGTATTTATGTTTGTCTGGGGGATGTGCCTCAACCCGTTTTTCAGTAAACCCAGGAAACACTTCGACTGTCTTATCGCCTTGCTCGTGCATTTAGGGATTGGCGTCGCATTATTCCAATTCGGCGGCTGGAAGGCGTTGGTGTTCACGCAAACCATTCCTTGTTTCATCGCTTTCGCGATCGGGTCTTATCTCTTTTATGCGCAGCACAATTTTCCGGGCGTCACGTTTAATGACAAGGCGGGTTGGACTTATGAGAAGGCGGCGCTGGAATCCTCCAGCTACATGCGAACGGGTCCGATTATGGGCTGGTTCACCGCGAACATTGGCTGCCATCACGTCCATCATTTGAATGCGCGCATCCCTTTTTATCGCCTGCCCGAAGTCATAGAAAAAATGCCCGAGCTACAATCGCCCAAAACCACGTCGTTGCATCCGGCAGATATTCTCCGTTGTTTGCGACTTAAGGTTTGGGATGTGGAAACGCAGCGAATGGTCGGTGTGCCTGATCTTTAATTATTTCTCGATGGATGTTTTGTCTGAAAATCAGCTAACCCAACAAACCCACTGGTCACCACTATGTCCATCACTGCTGCCCAAATCGCGAAACAACTCAATGGCGAAGTCATCGGTGACGGCGCAACGCCTTTGACCGGTTTCGCCTCTGCCGATCTCGCGCGCTCCGGCGATCTGACGTTCGCTGACAAAGAAACTTATTTTCTCGCCGCCGAAGCCAGTCTCGCCGCCGCAATTCTGGTCAGCGGCGCGTTCACCTCCGCGACGAAGGTGCTCATCCGCGTGCCAAATGCGCGCGTCGCGGTGGCGAGCGTTTTGCCCACATTTTTTCCACCGGACGAAGCGCCACTCGGCATTCATCCTAGCGCCAGTATCGCGACGTCTGCGCAGATAGATCCCACGGCGCACATCGGGCCGGGCTGTGTCATTGGCGCGCGGGTTAAAATCGGCGCGCGCTCCGTTTTGCTCGGTGGAAATCACATCGGGCGCGATTCTCAGCTTGGCGACGATGTTTGTTTATTTCCCAATGTCGTCATTTATTCCCGAACGCAGATTGGAAATCGTGTCAGTATTCATGCTGGCACGGCTATCGGTTCAGATGGCTACGGTTATGTCTTCGATGAAGGACGCCATCGTAAAGTGCTTCAAGTCGGCAACGTGGTCATCCACGATGATGTCGAGATCGGTGCCAACACCGCGATTGATCGCGGCGCGCTTGGTTCAACCGTCATCGGGCAAGGCACCAAAATCGATAATCTGGTTCACATCGCGCACAACGTCGTCATCGGCAAAAATTGTCTGGTCATGGGCCAGGTCGGTTTCGCCGGCAGCACGAAGCTGGGGGATTATTGCGTGATCGCTTCGCAATCAGGAATCGCTGGCCATCTCAAACTCGGCCAACAGGCCACCGTCGGGGCGAAATCCGGCGTGATGCGCGACGTCGGCGACAAAGAAACCGTCCTCGGCATTCCTGCGATGCCGGACAAGCAGACGAAGCGACAATGGATTGCGATGCAGCAATTGCCAGAAATGATCCGTCGGATGCGGGAATTGGAAAAACAGGTGGCCGAACTTTCTGCGAAACTGCTCTGACGTTGGCTGCTAAACGTTGAAAAAGTTTCGCCACCTTCGCCTTCACTGCGGCATCCATCTTGATGAGCGGTGGCCATTCGCGTTTGAAACCTTCGCCCGCAATTTTCTTCGTCGCGTCGATGCCGAGTTTGCTGCCGTTGGCGATTTCGGCGGTGGAGTGATCGAGCGTGTCGGGTTGTCCTTTGATCAGAAATCTGTCGCGCCACGGGTGCGACCCGCCCGTGTCCTGCCTGCATTTTCTTTGTCCTGCAACAGTTGATCGCGCAGACGTTCCTGTTACGGCCAGTGAATTCCTTGAGGAACAGCCGGCGCGGACGTGGAAACGGAGAAATAGATTATTTCGTCGTTGGCTGACAACGCCGTTTCCACGTCACGCTCTCGAGAAGCGAGATTGTCGGAATCAGGCTTCCCAGCCTTTACGGTTCTGACGCTTAACGAACTGAGCCGCGTCCGGCAGATTGGGGGAAGTCATGTTGGGTCCGTCCCAATCCATTCTCCTGCCTTCTCCGAGGCGCAGCGCCACGCACCCGAGCAGGATTACCTCGGCCAGATAGGCTGCGATGTCGAAGTTGGAGTAAGCCGGGGTGCCGTCCTTCATCATGCGGAACCATTCGTCCATGTGGCCGGGCGAACGCGGGATCGTCTGCGGCACCGCTTTGCAGGCATCGTGATTTTCTCCCGGAACAAATTTATCCTCGCCCTTCATTGCCAGGAAAAACTTCGCGCCGTAATCGTCCGGCGAAAACAGCTTGCCCTTTTCGCCAATGATGAGCGCGCCGCTGCGAGGGAGTTTTTCATTGGTGAGCATGATTTCCCTGAGGGTATCCGATTCCGGGCGGAGCGGTTTGAGTGCGTCGCCGGGGTTGCCGTCGTACCACCAGAACTTGAGCGGCGGCAGGCCTTCGCGTTCCGGAAATTCGAAGCGGATGCGCGAGGTCTTTGGAAATGTTTCGGTGTAAATCCTCGAAGCCAATTCGCACTCGACGACGTTCGGATAACCCATCTTGAGGGCACGGAATGGCATGTTGACGGTGTGGCAGGCCATGTCGCCGAGGGCACCGGTGCCGAACTCATACCAGCCGCGCCATTTGAAGGTGTGATAAACGTCCTTCTTAAACGGACGATCCATGGCCGGCCCGAGCCACACATCCCAGTCAAGCGATTCGGGGATCGGGTCGCTGCCCGGGGGGCGATCCAGACCTTGCGGCCAGACGGGGCGGTTGGACCAAACATGCAGCTCCAGAGGATTGCCAATGACGCCAGCCTGGATGACTTCCACCGCCCGGCGCAATCCGGGTTCGGCGCTGCCCTGGTTGCCCATCTGCGTCGCCAGATTTTTTTCCTTCGCCAATTGTCGGACTATGCGTGCTTCGTCCACGGTTTGGACCAATGGCTTCTGGCAGAAGCAGTGTTTGCCCATTTTCATGGCCCGGATGGCGGCGACGCCGTGGGTGTGATCCGGGGTGGAGATCGTCAGCGCGTCAATGTCTTTGCCCACGCGGTCGAGCAACTGGCGATAATCCTGGAACTGCTTGATATCCTTGAACCGGTCGCCAAATTGTTTGGCCTTTTTGTCGAGCGTGTTCCTGTCCACATCGCAAATGGCGACGATGTTTCCGCCGCAACGGACGGCGTCGTTGCTGTCGCTGTCGCCTTTGCCGCCTACACCGATGCAGGCAACGTTGATGCGGTCGTTCGCGCCCAATACGCGTCCGACGAATGGGAATGAGAAAGTCGCCGCCCCTGCAGCCAGGGTCGTGTTTCTCAGAAATTGGCGGCGGGTCAATGCGTTCGCTTTGTCGTAGTTAATGCGGGTTGCTTTTGGCATGGTAGATTCCTTTGTTTTTGTGTGTGTCTGACATTGGTATATCGGTAAGGGAGCGGGTTCGGCAAGAATTCATATTCGCTGGAAGCCGGGTTCGCCCGCCCGCTTAAAGCCCAAAACCGAGATCGAAAGCCGCGGATGACACGGATCGCGCGGAGATTACGGATGACGAGGATCTTCGGGTTGAGATACTCCGCACCGATTCGGTCCTGAGTCGGTCATCGGAATCCGACCCCATTCGCGCGGTCGTGAAATCCAGGGTGTCCATTCCGGATTTCGAGGATTATCGATCCGAAACTTGGTCGAAAAGCTTGTTTGCCGCCTCGCAAATGCGTATGATGCAAAATCTTGTGTAATTTCAGGTCCGCAAAATGGTCTCGTCTCGTCGCCGAAATTCTGATCGGCGCGACCCTTCTCCTTGCATTGTTACCAGCTCGCGCACTAATCGGCGTGCAATACCAAATGCAGCTTGGCAACCCGAGCGGCGCGACCCTGGACACCAATAATCACAATCATTTCCTGATCCAACGCACGGTGCAGGCGATTGATTACAACAATGCGTTGGGCGTGCCGAATTGGGCCAGTTGGAATGTCACAGCCTCCGATATCGGTTCCAGCGGGCGTTCCCCATCGTTTTACACCGACACCAATTTGCCGTCCGGTTTTACGAGGGTGACAACGAGCGACTACACGAATTCGGGTTATGATCGGGGCCATCTCTGTCCCTCCGCAGATCGCACGGATGATGCCACGAATAATGCGCTCGTTTTTTTCATGTCGAACATCATGCCCCAGGCGCCGGTGAACAATCAGACGGTCTGGGCTAATTTTGAGAGCTACTGCCGCACGTTGGCGCAGAGTGGTAACGAACTTCTGATCGTGTGCGGGCCCGGCGGGTTCAATGGATCGCGCATTCAACCGAGCGGCAAAGCGGCCATTCCCGGTTTCACCTGGAAAATCGCCGTGGTGGTGACCAACGGCCCGGGCATGGCGACGAACCGGATTAGCGAAAACACCCGTGTCATCACCATCAAAATTCCGAACAACGACAATGTCTCCTCCGCCTGGCAAAATTATTTAACATCGCCGCAACAGATCCAGAACGACACCGGCTACACGTTTTTCACCTCGCTGCAGCCCCCGATCGCCGCCGCGCTCAGGAGTAAAATTGACGGGCAAACTAATCTTCCGCCCGGCATCGATTTAACGGTAGCTTCATCTCACGCGGGAGATTTCACCCAGGGTGATACGAATGTTTTCTACACGATCACGGTCGAAAACCTCGGGAGCACCGCTTCGGCAGGAACGGTCAGTGTCACGAACTTTCTTCCCGGCGGCCTGACGGCGACCGCGATCGGTGGCGCTGGTTGGACGGCGAACCTGGCGAACCTGAGCTGCACCCGTTCCGATTCCCTTGCGGGCGGCACGAATTTCCCGCCGATTTTCCTGACCGTGAATGTTGCGTCCAACGCGCCCGCGCTCGTGACAAACATCGTAATGGTTTCAGGTGGCGGCGATGCCAATCCGGGAAACAACACCGCCCTTGACGAAACCATTATCAATTCGTTCGGAGGCAACACCGGCACGCCCGTCGTACTGGTCGGTTTTGACGTCAGCGGCCAGACCAATTACGGCAGCACCCTGCTAACGCCGACCACCCATGCAGCCAACATCAATGTCCTGGGGGTCTCCAGGGGAAGCGGAGTGACCACCAACACCGGTTCCGCCGCCTCCCGAGCTTGGGGCGGGGTCAACTGGACGGATACCACTGTGGCATCGGCGGTGGCATCCAGTCGTTTTTGCGCCTTCTCCGTCTCGGCGTCCAGCGGACACAAAGTCTCCTATTCTTCGATCAGTAAATTGGATTATCGCCGCTCCAGCACCGGCGCATCCAGCGGAGTCCTGCAATATCAGGTCGGCTCTGGAGCGTTCAGCGACATCACGAACCTTGCTTACACTTCCAGCACGAGCGCGGGTGGTTCAATCGGCCCGGTCAATCTGTCCGGGATTTCCGCCCTGCAAAATGTGACGAACGAAGTCACGTTTCGCATCGTCAGTTTTAACGGCACCGGTTCCAGCGGCACTTGGTATATCTTCGACGTCAGTGCGAGCACCAACGCGGACTTTGCCGTGCAGGGAATTGTTTCTGAAATCACCGCGCCGCTCACGCCAATCGAATCCTGGCGCCAGACGTGGTTTGGTAATACGGCAGACAGCGGTGTCGGCGCGGACACCAACATCCTTACGAGCGACGGAATGCCGAACCTGCTGAAATACGCGCTCGGCCTCGATCCGCTTTTGCCCGCGGACAACCCGGTGTCTGGTGAAATCAGCGGCGGGTTCCTGCGGCTCAATGTCCCGAGAAATCCGAGCGCGACCGACGTGAGTTTCTTCATCGAAGGCGCGGACAACCTGAACGCGCCGGGCTGGTCCACCAACAATACGGTCGTTGACCAGGACACGCCCTCGCTTCTGCGGGCGCACCACGATGCGCCAGTCAGCATCAATCCGAGCGCCTTCATGCGGTTGCGGGTAACTCGCCCTTGATTTTTTGGGGGGTAACGGACTCGTCCGAAACGGCGCGAACGCGTTTTCGATTTCGCTGGAGAGACGCAAGCAAAGCTTGTCGCCCGTCGCCGGAAGCGTAAATTCAAGGCCAATGAACCGCACGAAAATGAATTTCCGCACAACTTAATTCCCGACAACACTCCAATTCTATGAAATGGCTTATTCTCATTCCGCTCGCATTTGCCGCCTCCGTTTTTGCGGCTGACGAAAAACCCAAGGCCGAGACCTTCACGGATCCTGCCAACGCCGGGCCCGACTACCTCGTCCAGGGCGAATACAAGAACGATTGGGGCGGCGCACAGGTCATCGCGCTGGGAAACGACAAGTTTCGAATGGTCACTTACCGGGGCGGTTTGCCGGGCGCCGGCTGGGACAAGGAATACAAGCAGGAGATCGACGGCCAGCGCGAAGCGGACAAGATTGTCTTCACCAGCACGAATAACTATCGGGCCGAGCTGACTTCGGGAAAAATTACCCTCAAAAGCGACGCCGGCGGGCCGTGGTCGATGGAGAAGACAGAACGCAAAAGCCCCACGCTGGGAGCGAAGCCGCCGGTTGGGGCGGTTGTGCTGTTCGACGGCAGCAGTGCCGACGCCTGGAAAGGCGGGCGCATGGATGATCGAGGCCTGCTCGCGGCGGGCACGATTTCAAAACAAAAGTTCTCCAGCTTCACCCTGCACCTTGAGTTTCTCCTTCCGTTCAAACCGTTGGGCCGCGGGCAGGATCGCGGCAACAGTGGCGTCTATCTCCTGGACCGCTACGAATGTCAGGTGCTCGACAGCTTCGGACTCAAGGGCGAGAACAACGAGTGCGGCGGGTTTTATCAACAGGCCAAACCGGATGTGAACATGTGCCTGCCACCGCTGGTGTGGCAGACTTACGATTTCGAGGTGGACGCCGCCAGATTTGATGACGCCGGGACGAAGGTCAAAAACACTGTGGTGACGGTCAGGCACAACGGAGTTGTCATCCACGACAAACTCGAAATGAAAAAGGAAACACCGGGCGGCGGGATGAAGGAAGTCGCGGAAGGCGGCGGCATTCAACTACAGGGACACGGCAACCCGGTTTTCTATCGCAATATCTGGATCGTTCCGAAGCCCTGAGGCGTCGCGGAGTCCGCGATTGGGCTAACGCCACGTCATGAAATGGCTGACGGGAGCAGCGCCTCCGCCGCCATCGAAATAAGCCCCGGGATCGGATTCTTAATCGTAATCTTAATCTCAATCTTTATCCCTCCACGAACAGACCCGGAAAGAAAACGATCAAGAGAACGATCAAGAGAACGATCAAGAGAACGATCAAGAGAACGATCAAGAGAACGATCAAGAGAACGATCAAGAGAACGATCAAGATCAAGACCGGCCAGTTCTCCCGCCTTGCAATCTTTATTTCAAAGGCAGTGAGTACTGGCCCGGCGCCGTCACCACCAGAGCCACGCGCGATCCGGCGCCGGACTGTAGGTCCAGTTCTGCATCTCGATCGGAAATCGGTACGATTGAACGTGCCCGTCGCCGTAAAGCATGTTGAACCGGCTTTGGCCTTTGTAATTGTGCCAGATGCTCCTCGTGTCCGTGTTGCCGCGATTCGCGTGCCACGGCCAATCTCCCTGAATAATTTTGTGTGACGGCCCAAGCGCGATGTCCGAGGTCTTCATCGGTTTTCCTTCGTAGGAAGTGCGCGCGTAGTTCGCGTCGCCGGCGACATGCCGCACCCGAAAGGAATCGTGCTGAAACTGGACAAGGTAGCTGTTTCCGTAACTCAGGTAGCAATTCTTCACACCCTTCAGGAAGTCGCCTTTATCCGCCGGACACGACCAGAGCGAGAGCACTTTGGTATAGGCATTGAGCGGACGATTGGTGGCCGCCACAAACATATCGTAGCTGCCATTCGTGCCGCCGCCCGAAGCCCAATCCCGTTGGATCGGATAGGAATCAAGATTGTCATCCGCGTACATGTGGTAGGCCAGCCCGATTTGCTTTTCGTTATTGAAGCAGGTTGTCTGGAGGGCCTTGGCCTTGGCTTTGGCCAGCGCAGGCAGCAGCAACGCCGCGAGAATGGCGATGATCGCAATCACTACCAGCAACTCGATCAACGTGAACCCGAACTTCCCGCGCCCATTACGGTCGAGCCCGTTCGCATTTCCGCCGCGCGTGGCAAACGGAAGATTCTCCTGTGAGCCGATGCGCTGGATCACGAATTGGCAGAAGTGGATCTGCCTTCCAGATGAAAAGCGCACTGGGCGGGCGGTGTTGTCAACCTTCGAGTTTGTACGGACATGGCCTGGTCCATGACGCAAAAGTGTCTTGCATGGGATCGTGGGCATGACATTGACGCTGTGTCGAAAATGGCGAGGCGTCAATTGAAATTGAAATTCGAGCGCACCGTTTGCCGGCTCCGATGAGGCCAACGAACAAAGGATCATTTCGGAAAAACAGAGTTGACGACATTTATGGAACGGCAAGTTTGTCTCGAGTTTCCAAACAAATTCCGAAAGGTGGATCGCCGAGGTGGCTAACAAAAACGGCCCTGAAAACGATGTTTCAGGGCCGTAAATTGGTTGCGGGGGTGGGATTTGAACCCACGGCCTTCAGGTTATGAGCCTGACGAGCTACCAGGCTGCTCCACCCCGCGATTCCGTCTGGAAGAACAGCATAGGGCCGATCCCGCGTCCGTCAACCGTTATCTCTGACCGCGCCGCAGTTTGTGTTTATTCCCGATTCTCCAACTTGACACTCGCCCGACTAAACCCGTAGATTTTCGCTCCTTCGCCGGAAATGAATTGGCGGGGAGCACTCAAGCCACTTCGTTTGGCAGCAAATTTACACATGAATAAAGGTAAAATCGTTCAGATCATCGGACCCGTTGTTGACGTCGAATTCGGCGAGAATCTTCCCGGTATTTATAATGCATTGACCGTGAATTTCACCGTTCAAGGCACGGAAACAAAGCTGACCCTCGAAGTGCAGCAACATCTCGGCGACAACTGGGTGCGCACCATCGCGATGTCCTCGACCGAAGGGCTCAAGCGCGGCCTTGATGTCACCGACACCGGCGCGGCGATCTCCATGCCGGTCGGCGAAGGTGTAATGGGACGTGTTTTCAACGTCACCGGTGATCCGGTTGACGAACAGGGCCCGGTCAAAGCCGATAAATATTACCCGATTCATCGCGCCGCCCCCGCTCTCGTTGATCAATCGACCTCTCCGCAGGTTTTGACCACCGGCATCAAGGTCATCGACTTGATCTGCCCGTTCTTGAAGGGTGGCAAAGTCGGCGCGTTCGGCGGTGCAGGCGTCGGCAAGACGGTCGTCATCATGGAATTGATCAACAACATCGCCAAACTGCACGGCGGCATTTCCATGTTCGCCGGAGTCGGTGAACGCACCCGCGAAGGAAACGATCTTTACTACGAAATGGCGGAAGCCGACGTCATCAAGTGCGAAAAGGATGAAAAAGGTCATTTGAAACGGAATGCGGAAGGCCTTCCGATTTTGTTGCCCGGTTCGCGTATCGGACTGGTTTACGGCCAAATGAATGAGCCGCCAGGAGCTCGTCTCCGCGTCGCGCTCTCCGCGCTGGCTGTGACCGAGTATTTCCGCGATGAAAAAAACCAGGACGTGCTCCTGTTCATCGATAACATTTTCCGCTTTTCCCAGGCTGGCTCCGAAGTGTCCGCGCTCCTCGGCCGCACGCCGAGCGCCGTCGGTTACCAACCGACTCTCGCCGCCGAAATGGGTGACTTGCAGGAACGCATTACTTCCACCAAGAAAGGTTCGATCACGTCTTTCCAGGCCGTTTACGTGCCTGCGGACGACTTGACCGATCCGGCGCCTGCGACCACGTTCGCGCACTTGGATGCAACCATCGTTTTGGAGCGTTCCATTGCTGAGTTAGGTATTTTCCCGGCTGTTGATCCGCTGGCTTCCAATTCCCGCGCATTGACGCCGGAAATTGTCGGCCAGGAGCATTACGACGTCGCACGCGGCGTGCAAAAGATCCTGCAACGCTACAAAGATTTGCAAGACATCATCGCCATTCTTGGCATGGATGAACTTTCGCCTGAGGACAAAATGACAGTTTTGCGCGCGCGCAAGATTCAGAAATTCATGAGCCAGCCGTTTACCGTCGCGCAGGTCTTTACGGGTCGCGAAGGCAAACAGGTTTCCCGCGAGGAAACAGTTCGCGCGTTCAAAGAAATTCTCGATGGCAAACACGACGACGTGGGCGAACAGAATTTCTACATGAAGGGGGGCATCGACGAAATCAAGGAAGCGTAATTTAACTCTTAATCGTAACCTTACTCATAATCTTAATCCTTCGGGAGCGATTAGGAGCAAGATGAAGATTAGGATTAAGAACTGAAACAATGGACACACTGAAACTCGAAATCGTCACACCGGAGGCAAAGACCTATTCCGAAGATGTGGACATGGTTACGCTCCCGGGAGTCGAGGGCGAAATGGGGATTTACCCAAATCACGTTCCTTTGATGACGCAGATCGTTCCAGGGGAAATCGTCGCCCGCAAAAGTGGCCAGGATTTTCATCTCGCCGTTGGGGAAGGCTTTGTCGAGATCACCGGTGATCGCGTGGCGATCCTGACCGACATGGCGATTCGTGCCGAAAACATCGACGAAGCGAAAGCTGAAGAGGCACGGAAACGGGCCGAGGCGCGGCTTGGTGAGAAACTCGACGACGAAGAAACGGCTCTCGTCAGCGCGGCTCTGGCGCATTCGCTGGCCCAATTAAAAGTGAAGCGGCGGCAGCGCTGATTTCCGAAATTTTTCCAAAGGCGCCAAACTCCGGCGCCTTTTTTGTGAAGGTGCTGCCAGAATTCCTGCGGCAGCGCCCTGATTGAATTGCTCACGACCTGTTTTATACTCAGCACATGCCAGTAATAAAAATTTCTGTTCCACACGACCTTGGCGCGGACGAAGCCAAACATCGCATCGTCAATCTGGTTTCCGAGGCGAAGGGAAACTTTGGCAAGAGTGTTTCGGATGTCAAAGAGTCATGGATCGATAACCGCGGAGAATTCAGTTTTCGCGCGATGGGATTTTCCGTGTCCGGGAATCTCCAGGTGGAACCGAAGTCCGTTGATTTGGAAATAACCTTGCCGTTCGCGGCGCTGCCCTTCAAAAGCCGGATCGAAGGAGAGCTTTCCAGCAAAGCCAAAGCACTGCTGGCCTGACCGCTAGTTTTTCTCCGCGTGTGTGAATTCGATTTTTAATCGAGTCCCAAATCTCTCTATACTTTTCTCCGGGCCAAAAACGAAAAATGCGGTGGCATAGGCGTCTGACTCGGCACAGGTGGGAGCGATCACTGTGCAAGACGCGATTCCTCGAATGGGCAGGCCACTGCGCGGGTCTAAAATGTGGGAATAGCGTCGTCCCTCGATCATAAAAAAATTTTCGTAGTCGCCCGAGGTCGATAGAGCCGCATCGCGCAACTGAAGTTCCATTCGGTCCCCAGTTTTCTTCGGGTCTTCGATTTGCACGGTCCAGCTCTGTTTCCCTGGCGGGGCGCCGACGACCCGGAGGTCGCCTCCAATTTTCACCATCGCAATGGCGATGCCGTGACGGCGCAGCTCTGCAATTGCGCGGTCAACCGCGTAGCCTTTGCCGATTCCCCCGAGGTCCACGGAGATTCCTCGCTTGAGAAAACGAACTGTTCCCATTTCTGGATTGAGTTCAATCAATTTGTGGTTCACCAGCGGGAGCGTGGCGTCCAATTCTGCCTGGGTCGGCAGACGATATTCTTTCCAAATGAATCCCCACAGATCGGCCAGTGGACGAATCGTGACATCAAAACTGCCTTCTGTTTGCTCAGAGACTTTTTGCGCCTGGGCGATGACTTCGAATAATTCCTGCGAGACCGATGTTGGCCCGTCAGCCGCGCGCGCGTTGAGGGAATTCAGTTCGCTGTCTGGGCGATGGAGGCTCATGACCTGATCGATTCGGCGGATCTCTGAAAAGGCGGCGGAAATCGCGGCAATCACCAGTTCGCGATTTGCTCCATAGGCGGAAATCATGGCGTAACTGCCGAGGAGTGGTTGGCTCCGGCGGACCAACTCAAGGTTCGGTTGCGGCGTCCGGCAACTTGTCAGGAACCAGGCGAGGCCGAACAAACAAATCGTAAGTGGCAAGAACGCGCCTGACGCCCTCGGTGACATGGCGGCACGAAATCGTAGCGCCGCTGATGTTATAAATATCTTCATTCAATCGAAGTGGGCTTGTGACCGATTTGCCCTGGAATTGATTGCGCCATTTCGTTCCGCGGATTTGTCCGCCGTGGCTTTCACGATATTGCAAAATTTCGATCTGCAAAAGTTTTCCATTGGGAGCAATGGCAACCGCATAATCGATCACTTCATGCTTTCCCATGACATAGTCGAGCACCACCACTCCAAGCAAATTGGTGCCCGACCGGGCGATCCAGAATTGATTGCCTGAATTGCGGACGGGCACACCCGCATTTTTCTCCAGCTCTTTTTTTTGTTCTGATGTGAAACGAATGACATCTCCCTCGAATTTCTCGGCAGTCGGAAAACACACCCGCTGAACTTCGGCAACAGACAGATAACGCTCGGCCACGGCGCTGCAACATCCAAAAAACGCTGCCAACGTCAAAACCCCGAGAAATTTGAAGGCATTTAACATTGGATACAAACCCTGCGGCTCAGCACCGCCCGAACACTGCGTATTCTTTCAAGAGACGTTTCTCCGAAATTAAAAAAACATTCCCACGCCAAGTTGAAGGTAATCCTGGTTAGCTCCCTGCATCGCGGACGCTTCGCTGCCGTCGAGGTTGTGGCGGTAATCGGCTTTCAATACAACATTGGGATTCAAGAACCAGGAGACACCGAGCGTCAGGAATCGTTTGTTGGTGGTGCCATTCCTCAGCCTCGTTCCGCTTGGAAGCCCGGATTGGGTGACGATATCGCTGTAGCGGATGAACGGAACAAAATCCATTCCACTGCCTTTGCCTTCTTTCCATGCGGCAGGCCAGAAATGATACGCTGCCTCCAGGTACCACCCATAGAGTCGCTCGCCGACGTTGTTCATCAGGGACGCGTCGTTGTTGGCCAGCAAGTTCTCGGGTTTCGCGATACGCCAGTAGGCGAAGTCGCCTCGAAGTTCGAGGCCGGTGTTGCGCACTCGGTAGAGGGCTTCCACGTCCCAGAGGCCTACAAAAGTGCGCGAGTTGGCGAATCCTCGGGTTTCGGTGAGATAAAACGAGGTGCTGGTGTCCAAGCCTTGTACGCCGTGATAATGCAGCCGACCCGAATAGGCCAGGCTGTTTTCATCGTATTCGCCACGAATCCGGGGTCGGGCATTTCGCGCTCCGTCCACCGCCGTAAAGCCTGCTCCCGCAGCGCGCGAACTGAAATCTTCCGCTCCCACCGAGACCATCACCCGGTAATCCAACTCGTCCGTTATCTTTCCGAACGCACCGATGCTTGGCTCCATCCAGGTCGTGGGAATGATTTCCCGATACAATTCCGGACGCTCGGTGGAATAAAAGGTCGTTGGTTCGTGGATCGTGTTCACCCGCCCAACCGGCACGAGGTCGATTCCCAAGGAGCGAATGTTGAAGTTTTCGTGGAGCAGGATGTCCACGTAGAATTGCTCGAGTTCCAATTCGCCGTTGAAGCGGCTTCCGCGGCTCGTGCTTTCATCCACACCACCGTGTTCCAGTTCCAATTCGGAATTGAAAATCAGCCAGTCGTTGATCTGGTAGGTCGGAGCGAGCACGTAGCGGTGCGCATCAAACGAATTTCTTCCCGCCTCAGGAAAGCGAAATTTTGATTCGCCATAGAAACCAAAGCTCAACCCTTTTGCCTTAAAAAAATCCTGGCCCATCAATCCCTCGGATTGCGGGTCGCGCGGAGGTCCCTCTTTCAGAGTTTGGACCTGCTGCTGGAGGTCCTTGATCTGTTTCTGCATCTCGGAAATCACTGCCGGATCATTCTGGTTTTGGCCGAGCGCCGGAATAGTGAGCAAAGCGGCCCATGTGACAATTAACGTTTTGGTCATAGAAAAACTAATCTCTGCTGTTGAGAATCAATCTCAGTGCGGACGTTATTGAGATTTAATCTCATCTGCAATCATTATTTTTGAGAAATTTTCTTTACCCATTGCCGGGCGGCGATCCAATGGATGGCGAGGCTGAGCGGAACAACCAGGCCAGTGACCCGGTGGACCTGGATGAGTGTGTCCTGCCAATGCTCCGGTGAGTAATAAATGCCCATGCCAGTCAGAATCAGCGTCGCGAACACCAGTTCCATAAAGAGGCCGCTCCAGCGGTTCGCTTTGATTTGCCAGCCGACTCGTATGTGGTGGGCGGCCAAAAATCCGAAGAGCACGCAAAGAAACGGATTTAAGACTCCGTGCAGACTTCGCCAGTATTGGACGTCAAACCGGGCCGAGCGGGGATCGGCCAGCGAATTTGCATTTTGTCCGTACCAGATGGTCGCGCCCGAGACGAAACTCAGCCCGAGGAGCGTGAGGACAATGATATGCGTGGCAAACGAAAGCCGGGTAGGGCGAGTCGCGACGTTGATGGGATCGTCCATCAATCAGCAGCCCTTGTTTTTGCAGGCACCCAGTTTCTTGAGTTCGTCGCAGGTCCCGGTGATTTGCAGTCGCTGCGTTTTTACCGAGAAACCCAGTTTGTGGGTGATCTCATCTTCGATCTGGGCAATTTTCTCGCTCTCGAATTCAACAATTTTTTCGCAATCCTGGCAAATGATGTGGTTGTGATTGGGGTGGTCGGCGTAATTGGGATCGTAAAACTTGTGATCCTTGCCAAAATCCATTTCACGCACCAGCCCGCTCTCCGTCAAGAGCGGGAGCGTGCGATAGACGGTGGCTCGTGAAACGGACTTGTCCCGTTTCCGCGACCATTCCAGCAGTTGTTCGGCGGTAAAATGTTCTTCCGTGCTGAAAACTGTCTCGATGATTGCCTGTCGCTGGGAGGTAATACGCAGATTTTTCCCGCCGAGAAATTCCATGAATCTCTTTTTTGCTTCCAACTTTTGCGGTGCTGCCATTCCTCGAAATTATATTCGAGCCCTTAACCAAGTCAACGGACTTGCGGCCCGAGATGGAGCAGGAACTTTACGCTTTGCACTGGAAGAATTGGCCCCAAAGTAAAGCTGTCGTGGAAATCGAAATCATTAACACGGGCAGCGAGATCATGCTGGGGCGCATCCTCAACACCCATCAGCAATTCCTTTGCGCCGGGCTGACCGCGCGCGGATACGTCGTCACGCGACAGGTCGCCATCGCGGATCACGGTGCGCAGATTCAAGCCGCCATCCGCGATTCGTTAAGCCGGTCTGATTTAATTATCGTCACGGGCGGACTCGGCCCGACCTCCGACGACGTCACTCGGGATTTGATTGCCGGGCTGCTCGGAAAGAAACTCAGGGTTGATGCCGAAGTGCTGCACCGTCTCGAAAAGTTTTTCGCCGAGCGGAAACGCCCGATGCCTGAGAGCACGAAGGTGCAGGCGTTGGTTCCGGAAGGAGCCCAGGTTTTGCAGAATGCAAATGGCACCGCGCCCGGCCTGGTTATCGACGTGTGTCCGAATCCGTTTCGGGATGGAAACAAACCGACTCTGCTCGTGATGCTGCCGGGGCCGCCGCGCGAATTGCGCCCCATGTTTCACGACCAGGTCCTCCCGTTGATCGAGAAAGCGTTTCCGCATCAGGCAGGTTTCGTTTGCCGGACCTTGAAGACCACCGGGCTGGGTGAGTCATTTGTTGAAGAGAAGATAGCTCCTCTCCTGAAGCATCTTGCCCCGGAAAAAATTGATTTGGGCTACTGCTCTCGGGTCGGCGAAGTGGACATCCGGTTGGTGGCGAGGGGGGCGGACGCGGAAAGGCACGTCGTCGATGCGGAAAAAATCATTCGCGCATCGCTCGGCGAACACATTTTCGGCGTCGAGGAGGACATTCTGGAAGCCGCGGTAGTGAAGCTGCTTTCCGCACGCCACGAAACCCTGGCGATGGCCGAATCCTGCACCGGCGGATTCATTTCCCATCGCATTACGAATGTCCCGGGAAGCTCCGAGGTCTTCTTAAACGGGCTTGTGACCTACAGCACTGAGTCGAAGCAACGCCTGCTCGGTGTGCGCGACGCCACATTGACCGGGCACGGCGCGGTGAGTGAACCCACCGCGCGGGAAATGGCCGAGGGCGTTCGTCGCCAGAGCAAGGCCGACTATGGGCTGGCGGTGACAGGAATTGCCGGGCCGGGCGGCGGCACGGTGGAGAAGCCGGTGGGAACGGTTTTTATCGCGCTCGCCACGGCTGAAAGAACGGTCGTGAATCATCAGGTTTTGCGCTACGATCGCGAGACGTTCAAGTTCGTCGTCTCGCAGCAGGCGTTGGATTTCGTTCGCCGGGAAATTAACGCAACCAGTTCCTGAATACAGAAGGGGGCCGTTTCTTAACCGTTGACGGAACGAGCTTCGATGCGAAAATGCCTCGCGTGAACACAAACACGGTATATCCGGTCCAAATCCTCAAATTCAGTTTTATAATTCCAATGCGTTTCACATTCTTCATTTTTGTTTTTCTGGCGGCGTCGATGCCGGTTTCCGCGCAGCGGGTGCCGGTAACGGAAAAAACTTTGTCCAACGGCATGCGACTGCTTCTCGTCCAGCGCAACGATGAGCCGACTGTTTCGGGTGGCTGGGTTGCGCATGTGGGCAGCTCCAACGAACGACCCGGCATAACCGGGATCGCACATTTGTTCGAGCACATGATGTTCAAGGGCACTCCGACGATTGGCACGAAGGATTACAAAAAGGATTTGGAAATTATCGCCGAACAGGAACGCGTTCGCGACCAGATGCGCGAGGAGGAAAAGAAGGTGCGAGCCGCTTACCGTGCGGGAGAAATCGACGACGTGGCCAAACCGGAGAACATGACGCCGCGCTGGCGTGAGCTGGAGGCGGAATTCGCAAAGCTGATTCAGCAGCAGCGCGAGGTTTTGGTTAAAAATGAGTTCGACAAAATCTACACCAGTAACGGCGGCTCGGGCATGAACGCCTACACAAGTTCGGACATGACCGTCTATTTCATCACCGTTCCCGCCAACAAACTCGAACTCTGGATGTGGATGGAATCGGGCCGGTTGCTGGCACCGGTATTCCGGGAATTCTACGCGGAGCGGGATGTCGTGTTTGAAGAACGCCGCCTGCGGACGGAATCGACGCCGCTGGGAAAATTTGCCGAAACATTCGAATCAATCTTCTGGGAATCGCACCCGTACCACTGGCCGGTCATCGGATGGCCTTCGGATATTCCGGCGATTTCCAAGGCGCAGGCCGACGCCTTCTACGGAGTTTATTACGCCCCGCAGAACATCACGGTGGTTTTGGTCGGCGACTTTAAGGAAGAGGCGACCGTGCAACTGGCGGAAAAATATTTCGGGCGGATTCCGCGAGGCCAGCAGGATGCGCCCGACGTCGTGACGCTGGAAGTCAAACAGGTCGCCGAGAAACGAATGAACGCCGAGGCGGAAACAAATCCTCAAACCGATATCCTCTGGCACACCGTCGCCTTCGGCCACAAAGACTCCTACCCGCTCGCGGTGCTCGCGCAAATTCTTTCCACCCGCACCGGACGCTTCTACAAAGGCCTCATTGTCGGCTCGCAAATCGCGACGGAGACATGGGCTCAACAGGACGCGCGCAAATGGGCTGGCTTATTCAACGTCGGTGGCGAAGCAAAAGAAGGCCACACGCCGGAGGAAGTCGAACAGGGCCTCTACGCGGAATTGGAGAAACTGAAGACGGAGGAGGTTCCCGCCGACGAGTTGCAAAAGGTAAAGAACAATTTCGCCGCCAACGAATATCGCAAGCTCAGTTCCAACTCCCCGATTCTGATGCAACTGCTGCACTACGACGGAATGGGCGACTGGCGCGCCATCAACGAGGGTAACGCGAAAATCCAGGCGGTCACCGCGGCTGACGTGAAGCGGGTCGTGAACGAATATTTCACGAAAGAAAATCGCGCCGTGGCGACCTACACGCGGAAGGAAGCCAAACCCAAAGACCTCTAAAACCTTCCCAAAAAAAGAAATGAACTTTCGCTTTTTGCAATCAATTTTGTTGTCGGCCACTGTCAGTGCGGGAATGCTCGCGTCACCCGTCCACTCAAGCGCGGCCCCGATTCCCGACCGGCCCGAAAAACTTACTTTTCCACCGCTGAAATACGAGCCGCCCAAGCCCGCGGATTTTCGAGTGCCGTTGAAGAGCGGCCCTGTCGCTTATGTGGTCCCGGATCGCGAACTCCCACTCGTCAATATCGGCGTCTATGTTCGGGTCGGCGATTACGTCGTGCCTGCGGGCAAAGAGGGTCTGGCTGGCATCACCGGCTTCCTGCTTGCGCGCGGCGGCACCAAGTCCAGAACGGCGGAAGAACTCGAAGAGCGGCTTGCCTTTCTCGCGGCGTCTCTCAACTCCGGCGTGGGCGATTCACAGGGGAGCATCAGCTTCAATCTGCTCTCCAAAGACTTGAATGAAGGGTTGGAGATTTTGCGCGAAGTGTTGACCGCGCCCCGCTTTCAGGAAAACAAACTCGCCCTGATCAAAGACCAGACGATGCAAAACCTGCGGCAGCGCAACGATGAATCCTCCTCCATTGAAGGCCGTGAACGCAGTGTTTTGGCCTACGGCGAGAATTTCTTCGTCAACCGGTTCACCACCGCCGACTCGATTCAAGGCATCACGCGGGCCGATCTCGAGGCATTTCATCGCAAATGGTTTCATCCTTCGAATTTTGTCGTCGCCGTCAATGGCGATTTCCAGCGCGACGAGATGATCGCGAAACTGGAACAACTTTTCGGCAACTGGCCCTTCTCCGGAGAAAAGACGCCGCCGGTGCCGACCAACACCTCCTTCGCCAAACCGGGCGTTTACCTGGTCGAGAAAGATGTCAATCAAGGGCGCGTTTCCATTCAGTTGCCCGGCATTACCCGCGACGATCCCGATTACGTTGCCGGGATCGTGATGAACGATATCCTCGGCGGCGGCGGATTCACGTCGCGCATCATGAATCGTGTGCGGTCCGATGAAGGACTGGCTTATTCAGCGGGCTCCAGTTTTC
>Ga0163152_10002479_pt1 | contig 26176 bp, 20 predicted proteins | sample OliLakLV19MP8IB2_FD_148635 | JGI IMG/M metagenome (GOLD analysis project Ga0163152, IMG submission 148635) | Freshwater microbial mat bacterial communities from Lake Vanda, McMurdo Dry Valleys, Antarctica - Oligotrophic Lake LV.19.MP8.IB-2 | ecosystem: Environmental > Aquatic > Freshwater >...
CCCGGCGTGCTGGGTTTGCAGGTGGGCGAGCATTTTCCAGAAAAGCTTTTCCGCCAGGGCGCAGTCGCGCTCTTTGTTCGCGTTGCTGAGCGTGTTACGCGCGGGCGGAGTCGCTCCGCGCATCGCCCAGAGTGCCGTCACTTGGAGTCGCAAGGCATCACACACGTCGTTGAGTCCAAAGGCGTGGCTGATCTGCGCATAGAGCATCGTCACCACGTGACTCCACGGGCTGAACGTGCGGGCTTGGTCCGCGGCGCCGGTCTACCGGGCGAGTTTCGGGACCAGGTAGGGTGGAATCAGTTCGACGAGCTGCCGCAGCACGGTAGCGTGCCGGTGGCTCGGTTGCTTTGCTTTTTCTTTTTTTTCACCCCTGCCTTCTGGCAGGTAAGCAAAAATCAATCAACCAGGCCGCCTTTCCCCTTCCGCCTAAATCAGCCCCCGCTGTGGGATGGCTGTGATGGTATTTAATGATTCAGCGAATCACTGATTCGGTTGCTGCGTCAAAGAGGTGAAGTCTTGCTGGATCGAAATGCAGATGGACTTGGTCTCCTGGCCGGTGGATGGAGGACGGCTGGACACGGGCAATAAACTGGGTGGAGCCCGTGGTAAGATATAGATATGTTTCCGAACCCATCGGTTCGGCAAGATCCACCTTGACCAACGCGGTGGAGCCCGGGCGACTGGATTCCATCTCACCTAAGTCCTCGGGCCGGATGCCAAGCACGACGTCTTTCCCTACGTGATTTCGAGATGTATGGGCAAGCGCTATAGGTATATCGATTGAGACCGCGCTGCTTAAGTGGTTATTTTCTACGAATCGCAAGGTGTTGCGTTCTCCCACCAAACGCCCCCGGAAAAAATTCATCGGTGGCGAACCGATGAAACCCGCCGTGTAGAGATTATTAGGGCGGTTGTATAGATTGAGGGGCTCGTCAACCTGCATGATGTTGCCGTCCTTCATTACACAGATGCGATCACCCATAGTCATGGCTTCCACCTGGTCGTGAGTGACGTAGATCATGGTGGCTCCGAGACGGGCATGAAGCTTGGAAATCTCCGTCCGCGTGGACACGCGCATCTTGGCGTCGAGGTTGGATAGCGGTTCGTCGAAAAGGAAAACCTTCGGATTGCGTACTATGGCGCGGCCGACCGCGACGCGCTGGCGCTGGCCGCCAGAAAGGGCCTTGGGCTTGCGATCCAGCATGGTTTCAAGCCCGAGCATGAGGGCCGTTTCCTGCACTCGCTGGCTGATCTCCGCCTTCGGTAGGCCGCGCAGCTTGAGCCCAAAGCCCAGATTGGCGCGCACATCCATGTGCGGATAGAGCGCGTAACTCTGGAAAACCATGGCGATGTCACGGTCCTTGGGCAGTTCATTGTTAACAATTTTACCGTCGATCAAGATGGTGCCGGAAGTGATTTCCTCCAAGCCTGCTACCATGCGCAGCGTGGTGGACTTGCCGCACCCAGATGGGCCGACCAGCACCATGAATTCGTGGTGCTCGATTTCGAGGTTGATGCCCTTGACGGCCGTGAACGCGGCGTTCTTTTCACTGGCGGGGTAGGTTTTGGTGAGACTTTCGATTATTACTTTGGCCATAAAATCAACCTTTGACGGCGCCCTGGGAAAGACCCTTCACGAACAAGCGCATCGTGAAGAGGAAGAGAATGATCAGGGGGAGGGCGGCCAGGAAGTAAGATGCCATCATCTGTCCCCATTGCTTGACGTATTCGCCGTCCAGATAAATCAGGCCAACCCCGACGGTAAACAGATCCTTGTCACGGAGAACGATGAGGGGCAGCAGAAATTCGTTCCATTTCTGGAGGAATGCGAGGATCCCCAAGGTCCCCAGGATTGAACCCGCCATGGGGATGACGATGTTGACCATTTGCTGAAAATGTCCGGCACCGTCCATTTCCGCGGCTTCAAATAGATCTTTGGGAATGTCTTCGATGAATCCTCTCAGCACGAAAATGTTGAAGACCTGTCCGCTGGCGACGCCCACGACGATCAGAGCATAAAGCGTATTGAGCAGCGACAGTTCCTTGAGCAGGGAAAAGAGTGGCACAATATTCGCGATGCCCGGCAGGAGCATGAGTATCATGAAAAGCGACCAGAGCAGTCCGGAAAAGGGCATCCGATACCGGGCAAAGAAATAGGCGCCGCAGAGCGCGAACCCGAGCGAGCAGGCGGTGCCCGTCACGGCTACAAACACCGTGTTGGCCAGGTAGGGCAGGACCAGTTTGGCGGCGAACGCGTAATTGGCCCATTGCCACTCCAGCGGATTGGCCGGAAACCACGGATTGGCGATGAAGCTTTCGTTATTCTTGAAGCTGATTTGCCACATCATGTAGAGCGGCAGCAACTCCACGGCGAGGACGGCACAGACGAACATGTGTTTGGGCCAATCCCGGCGGCGATTTACGCCGACGGCTTGCGAGACGGCGCTCATTTTTCCACCCGCACAAAGCGGTTGTTGATCAGGGTCAGCGTCAGGATAAACATAAAGAGCACGATGCCAACCGCGCACGCGTAGCCAAATTCGCCGGCAATGAAAGCGCGGTTATACATCCAGAGGCCGGGGGTCATGCCACGGCCGCCGGGTCCGCCAGAGTCGCCCAACAGCAGCAGTTGCAGGCCATAGCCCTGAAAGGTGGAAATCACGAGGAGCGTGAGGCTGAGGCGCACCTGGGTGAGAATAAGGGGGAGCTCAATATAGAAGAATTTCTGGATGGGGCCGATGCCGTCGAGTTCCGCCGCTTCATACACCTCCGTCCCGATCGACTGCAGCCCGGCCAGATAAATCAGCACACCCACCGCGCCTATCCAGGGAAAACCCCAGATAAACAAGGCCGGCAGGATGAGATCTGGTTGGGAGAGCCAGCCGATCGGGACGCCCTCCAGAAAAACCCCCCAGCCAAAAAACTGGTCCAGATGGATGAGCACACTCTTCAGGCCGGTGACGTCCAGCACCCGGTTGAGCAAGCCGATGTTTGGATCGAAAAAAAACTTCCAGATGAACAGCGTGACGAGACCCGGCACGATCATCGGGACCACTAGAAGGACGCGATACCAGTATTGCCAGCGGTCGCTCTTGAGTCGGTGGATGACCACCGCCATCGCGATCGAAGGAACCATCTTGAAGAGGTTGAACAGGATCAAGAAGCCGACTGTGCCGAACGCGCTCCAGAGGACGCGGTCGTCCCACGCTCGCTTGAAATTGGCCCAGCTGATGAACTGTTTAGTTTCACCGCCCTGCCAATCGAAGAAACTGTGGTAAATCGCGCTGCCGGCAGGGAAATATGCAAACGTTGCGACCATCAACAAGGACGGCACCACAAACAAGTAGAGCTTCCATTCACGTAGCGCCTTTTTTGTCGAGATGGGAAAGGACATGCTTAGCCGTGGCGGTAGGTATTGAGAAGTTTTTCGAGATACACCTGCATCGCGGAGTACGGCTCGGCTTTGCCAAGCTTGGTCAGGATGAGTTCGCGGTTGGGCACTCGTTCAACTTTGGGGGTTCGCCGAACGAATTTCCGCAAGGGCGACATCCCATGATGTCGTGAAATCGTTCGATCCGGGATTGGTGCCGGTGTAACGGCGCAACTCGGGCAGGGGCTTATCGGATAGTCGGGGCATGCATGATTAGGGTAATGTCCATCCGGCGATGTGAGGAACCCTTTTCGCGCAAGGAAGGGCGATTTCACAACAGTTTGGATAGGCGTCGCGCTGCGCGGCTTGCGCTCAAGTCCGCTGCCGAAGCCGGCCGAGAACGAACCATTGGCATGGGGGCTCTCCAAGGGCGTGCCAGCCGTCTTGGGCGAACGCTCGCGCGGGTTGCCTGATCCAGGCGCCACCAACTGCCGCCATATTCTGAGCGTCATGGCGGATGAATGTACGAAATTTCCCAAGACGAAGGCGGGAACTGAATGGGACGGAGCAATTGGACAGGACTGGTTTCCACTCCGCAGCGAAGCTCCATCTTTGAATTGGTGCGTGTTATGGTTCTGGCATAATGTATTCTACAGCATCGTCTCCGTAAAAATTCTTGGCTAACAATCACAATATGACCAGTCGGGCTAAACACGCGGATGAGAAACAGATACACGAGGTCCTTACAACGTGGCGTGCAGGGAGGCGATCATGAAAATCCTGATTGTGGAAGATGATCGCAAGGTCGGCCAGTTCATCCGGAATGGGTTGATGGAGGCGGCTTATTCTGCTGATTGGGTGGGATCCTGTGCCGAAGCCCGGGAGGCATTGAGCAGTTCTCCCTTTGACGTGATTGTGCTTGATCTCGGTCTACGGGATGGTGACGGCCTGGAACTGCTTCGGGAATGGCGTGCGAACGGCTTTAGCGAGCCCGTGCTCATCCTGAGCGCCCGCGACACGTTGCGTGAAAGGGTGGAGGGGCTGAATCTCGGAGCCGACGACTATCTCCCGAAGCCGTTCAGTTTCGAGGAATTGCTGGCCCGGCTACGTTCCATTCTGCGCCGACATTCTTCAGTCAAGACAACCCTGTTGGAATATCACGGCATCAAGCTCGATCTGATCCATCATCAGGCCCAGGTTGATGGCCGCACAATCGAGCTGACGCGCAGGGAATTCGCCTTGCTCGAACTCTTCATGCTGAACCAGGGGAGGATAATCACGCGCACGATGATCGCGGAAAAAGTATGGGAGGCGGATTACGACATGGAGAGTAACTCTATTGAAGTGTATATGAACAAACTCCGGGGAAAACTCGCCACTCCGGCGGAACCGGCGCGCTTCAAGACCATCCGCGGGGTCGGCTACCTGATGTTGTGAAATCCCTGCGTGCACAGCTGACTGTTTGGTACGCGGCGGCGGCGATCACGCCAGTTGCCTTACTCTTGGTTAGCGGGTTCTTCCTGCTCGAAGGGTATTTCAGCCACAGCCTGCACATGATGTGCGTGGCCGAGTTCGAGGAGATGAAGCAGCGGCTTGATCGCATTCCGGGGGATTTGGCCACGGTTGATGGTCCCGAACTGACGCGCTGGCTTCGCCGACACACCGAGATTGATGCCCGCCTGTTTTATATCCAGATATATCGTCCGGGCGAAGGCACCCTTTTCGCCTCTTCCAAGCTAGAGGGTTTCAATCTGCCCGATCAGCCCGGCAGCCATTTTAAATGGACGGCCGGCGCCTTGGGAGAACTGCAGATTTCCGAGTTTCTTCACGGTTCGCTCCATGTTCAGATTGCGACTCCGACGGCCATCGTGGGTCAGCTCATGCGTTGGTATTGGCAGGCCAGCCTGACGTTGGGAGGTCTGTTTCTTGGAATGAGCATCGTGATCGGCATTGCACTTAGCCGCATGGCTTTGCGTCCGATCCGGCTGATTGAACAGACCGCCCGACGCATTCATGTCGATAATCTCAGTGAAAGGATTCCGGTGCTTGCGGCGCAGAATGAGATTTCCGCGCTGGGGCAGCTGCTCAACCGGATGTTTGACCGGCTGGAATCGTCGGTGGTTGAGATCCGTCGATTCACGGCGGAAGTTTCGCATGAGCTGAAGACGCCCCTGGTGCTCGCCCGGCTGAATGCAGAACGGCTGTTGATGAGCGGTGGCCTATCGCCGGAGCAGAAGGAACCGCTGCACGAACTCTTGGAGGAGATCGGTCGGCTGAATCAAATTGTGGAGAACCTGCTGTTTTTGGCCAAGGCGGACAGCGGGGGCTACCAGCTTGGCCTCATCTCCCGGGATCCGCAGGGGTTCATTGCCGACTTCGCCGAGTATGCCCGATTGCTCGCCGAGCACCACGGGTTGAAGTTTGCGCTCTCGGCGAATGATAGTGGCGGGGTTGCCATTGATGCGAGCCGGCTGCGGCAGGTGCTCCTGAATCTGGTATCCAATGCCATTAATGTCAGCCCGCCGGGCGGGCGACTCATTTTGGCCTCCACCATAGCTTCGACTGCCTGGCAACTGACATTGGAGGACGAGGGTCCGGGCGTGTCAGAGAAGGATCTGCCGCGCCTCTTTGAGCGATTTACCCGGATTGGTCCGGACCGCCCGGCCATGGAGCGAAAGGGTAACGGACTCGGTTTGGCAATTTCCCGAAGCATCATCATGCTTCACGGTGGCACCATCCGCGCGACAAACCGTCTGGATCGGTCGGGTCTGAAATTGCGCATTGAAATACCCGCAAAAACGTTTGAATCGCAAATTTAGCCGCCGCGAACAAGGGTTAGATTAACAGAAATTTATTTCAGTTTTAGGCTGGGTATATGTTCGCGGTGTATCGTTTGCGCCGATGGATCCCCTGGCCGTGAAAACCGATCGCGCTACCTTGCTCATTTTCGCCGTTGCGATCGAGGTATTCGCCACCGAGCGGCCGATTGATCAGGAAATTGAATTTCTGGAGGGCAGCGAAATTGAGATGGCTTACAACCATTACCTGCCGGCCGGGGTGCGTGAGACATTTGAGCGGCTGGCTCCGCGCGCCCAAGTCGACGGGATCGTGATCAAGATTAAGCCCAGGGACTATCGTTTTGGGCAATTGTTTTTCGAACTCTTCACCTTGGTTGACGGGATCAAGACGGAGCATTTGATCTCCCCTGAGGGTGAGCTACTTGCCACCATCCGTCATATTCCGGCGAAGAGTGCACCGGATGCCATCTATCAGACTATCGCCAAATTAGCCGGGGGCAGGCCGGTGCCGCTGGTTTACCACTGGCTGATCAATGGCGCAGCGCATTATGAAATCAATCTTGGTGGCAAGGGCCTATTCATGATCGCAGCAGACGGCACTCCGCTGGGTTTTCGGCAGTCAGTATTGAAGGATAGGTTCACCGGATCCAGAAACGTGAGTCTGCAAGAAAACAAACCGTAAGGAATCGATGTATACGAGCACTTTTACCCATTCATCGCCAGGTCGTAGTCGCCGAGACCGCGACCGCCACCTCCACCTCCACCCGGGCAAAGTTTCTGGCATACCGGCAGGGAATCTTTTCTACCCAACAATGAAAATCGCATCTGCCCTTTTGCTTGTATCCCTCTTGGCAACGACCGGCCACCGCGTGTCTGGTGCGCCGGCTGCCGAAGCCGCCGACGGCCGATCCCTGATATTCCCAAGTTATCAGAATCTTTGCCGGATGTTCACTGTTCTCAGCTCACCTCCCGGTGCTGCTGCCGGGCGAGATGAGGCTGCCTGGCAGACGGCGGCACCTCCCGCGGGTTGGGTGGAGGCGGAATTTGATGACACCGGCTGGGAGTTGGTGCGTTCTGCGGTGCTGCCGGGCATTAGGGGAGGGGAAAAGTATTCCGGCCATGGGCAGGGCGAATCGACAGCGGTCGCGGCCTTGTATTTGCGGGCCGAATTCAACCTGGCCGAATTTTCCGTTCCACCGGTCCTTAATCTGTCAGTGCAATTCCGCGGCGGGGTGGTCGTCCGAATCAACGGGCAGGAGGTGGCACGCGCTCATCTGCCGGAGGGGCCGATTGGTACGGAATCGCCAGCTGGTTCCTATGGGGCTGCGGCTTCGGAAGTGACTTCCCGCAACATTGCCGCCCGCGCCAAGGAAGCGGTGGCGATGAGGCTTCGTACCCTCACCGCCAAGCAGGTGCCCGGGGCGTTGCTGCGTCCGGGTGCCAACCTGTTGACGGTCGAACTACATCGCGCCCCGGGCACTATCGAATCTGAATGGGCGACAGTTGGATTGCAATCACTCGAACTGACGCCTGACAGCGGTATAGCTCCGCTGGTTGCGATGCGCCCGTCCGTCCGGCTCTGGAATGCGCGTACGCTCGATCCCATTTTGCCTGATGATGGCGCCGCCGATGGCAGCGCTTCGCTCCGGCCGCTACGTATTGTCGCTCCGCGCAACGGCGTTGGTTCAGCGCAGGTGGTGCTTTCGGCAGACCAGCGGCTCAAAGGAATCCGGGCGACCGCCAGCGAATTTCGCCAGGCATCTGGGGCGACAATCAAGGCAGAGGCAGTGCTGGTACGCTTTGCCACACGGGAGAGCAAGGAGATGAACTTTACCGCACCCTATTTCGACGCCCTATTGGAAACGCCGGGGATAGCCACCACGGTGCAGCCGATCTGGCTGACGGTACGGGTTCCGGCCGGTGCGATCCCCGGGGAGTATTCCGGCGAATTGAAGGTCGAAGCCAGCGGGGCGGAGTTTAAAGTGCCGGTTCACCTCGCAGTGGCGGCCTGGAAGATTCCAGCCCCCCGGGACTGGCACACGTTTACCTCGTTTCTTCAGTCACCGGAGAGCGTCGCCTGGCAGTACGGAGTGCCGATATGGTCGGAGCAGCATTTCCGCCTGCTCGGCCAATCCTTTGGATTCATGGGCGAGCTGGGCGGACGAACGCTCACGGTGCCCGTGCTCGATCAAACGCACCTCTGGACCGAGCACGCAATGATTCCCCTGCGTCGGACCGCGGAGGGGTTTGTACCGGAATTCGGCCTGTTCGACCGCTATCTCGATCTTTATCAGCAACACGTCGGAGAGCCGACGCGGCTCGTCCTCTACGTCTGGGACATGGAACTGAATACGATTGAGGCAGGTCGGGCTGATGAGATCGTCCTCACGGAAATTCTCCCGGACGGGAAACTGATACCGGTTACCCTTCCGATTTATGGTGAACCGGCCAGTCGCGCGCTGTGGCTGAGCATTATGGAGGGGGTGCGCCAACGGGTGAAGCAACGCGGATGGGACGAGCGCTGCGTCACCATCGGTGTGGCGTCGGACGGGCGCCCCGACCGGCAGACGGTGAATTTCTTCAAGGGAATCGCGCCCTATGCACAGTGGTCGATCTTCACTCACGGTCGGGGTGATCCTCGGCCCAAGAATCGGCGGCTCATCCTAAATGGTGGCATGTCGGTCGGTTGGGAGGAATTGGTCAAGGTCAGTGATCGCGATCAGTCGGAATATCAGCCGGGGAGCCGCGCCCGTGATGCCGGGCTGGCAGATTGGAACGACCCGGAGAATCGCTACGGGTTTCTTCTGACCTGGAGTACCCGGTTCTATATGTTCGAATATTCGGATCCCGAAATGTGGCGTGCGATGGCCGATGCGGTCGTGCAACCTGGCATCGCCGGATTTTCCCGATATGGCCTGGATTATTGGCCGGTGCGCCGACCGGGTGAAAACTCGGTCGAGCGCGTGCTGGTGAATGACGAGTGGAATCTCGACAATCCGCGCTCAATTCTCGCGCCCGGCCCCACCGGGGCGGTCGGCACCGTGCGTTTCGAGATGCTGCGGGAGGGATTGCAAGAAGCAGAGGCGCGCATTGCGCTCGAGCTTGCGGCGCAGCGCGGCGCTCTTCCCCCGGCGACCGCAGAGCAGTTTAATCGCTTGCAGGCTGACCGGCGGCATTTTCGCAGTTTTGGGGCTAGCGGAAATCGCTGGACCATCGGACCGATGGCACAGGAACAAGGCGCCGCCCTGTATGCGCTTGCCGCACAAATCGAGGGAGGCGCCGCCACAAAATGAAAAGTCGGTCAACCTCTCGCCGGTGTTGGTCGTGGCCACTGTTATTCGCCATTCTTAGTGGGGATACTTTGGTCGCACTGATTAATCCAAACTACACCCCCGTACATCTGGTGCAAGGGGCGAAGCTAATTGTTCGATTCGAATTGGGCGCGCCGGATGCCGAAGGAAACATGGCGGCGGTCAACCTACAGGCCCTGCAAGGCGAGGCACCGCCGGGCCTGTCGTTCCATGTTGGTGGCGCTGCCATCCGGCGGGCCGTATCAGGGGCCTTTGGCTCCAAGCGACAGATTGATGGGATACTACTCAGCGGCGATTTTGGCGGTGCGGCCGGTCGTGAGGCGCTGGCCGGGCGCGATACCCCGGTTGGCGTGCTGCATGTTGGAAGTTCATGGTTCGGCCTCTACGGCAAGCCGGGGGGGAAGCTGGAAGTAAGCGACGATCCGTTCAGCCTGCGCACGGTTTGGGCGGGAGGAAGCGAAATGCTCGTGCGGGCGATCACTTACGTCAAAGCAGATCCGCGAGCTGATTTCCCAGTCATGTCCCACGCCAGCTGGCGGGAAATCCGCCGGATCGGCAACCCGGGAAAGCACGCAGCCTCCTGTGACGCAATTGATCTTGGTGATGGGCGGCTGATCCTCTTTGTGGCTTCCGCCGATGGGGACCGATTTTTCTGCCCGGACCAATTCGGTAACTGGACGGAAGGCACGACCGCGCACTTGCTGGAGACCCGCTCACTTGCAACCGCCTGGGGCGATTTCGATGGAGATGGTCGGATAGACCTTGCCTCCTGGGATGGGGCGAGCATCCGCTTGCTCCTGCAGGGGAGCGACGGGGGGTTTTCCCAGGAGGCTGGCGCCAGCCATGTGATCGAGGCCTGCCGAGGTCTCGCGAGCATCGGAGTCGGTGACAAGGGGCGAGCGGGATTACTGATCAGCCAGGATGAGGGGCCAACAATTCTGCAGTTTAAGAATCGGCGCTGGGAGGAACACTCCACCATGCGGGTCCTTGGCGGGATAAATACGGGGGCGGACGGCATCGCGGGAGCATGCCTCGTCGCGGATTTTGACGGAGACGGGTTGGCGGACATTATCCAGCCGCGCGCCAACGGGCTGTTGCTCTTTTGCGGATCGGGAACGGGAGAATTTGCCGCACCGGTTAGCGCCGGCCGGTTCAACTCCCGCGGCGAAGGCGTTCCAGTGGCCTGGGCGGGTGACTTTGATGGCGACGGCGCGCTGGATCTGCTGGTGACCGTGCGCGGCAGCGAAGAGGATTACTGTTTGATCTACGCCAATCAGGGCGGCGGCCACTTCGTCAACGTTCTGGGCGAATCGGGCGAGCCGGCTTATGTGTCGAAACCGGGAGTCGCAGCAATCGGGAGCGGTGATTTCAACAGCGACGGCCGGGAAGATTATTTTGTGCTCTATCCTGGAATGGGGCCGCAATTGTATTTCAACCGCGGATTCCGCTGCTTTGGCTACTCCGCGGACCTGGAGTTTGGGAGCAGCGGATTGGAGGGGGAACACGCTATTTTTGCCGGGCAACAGGCCGGGTGTCTGGCTGACTTGGACGGCGACGGCGCCCAAGACTTGGCCGTTGTCACGGCGGGCGGGGAACTGTGGGTGGCGTTCCGTGATGCATCCAAGGGTTCCAACAACGGTGTGGTCGTAGCCCTGCCCGCGGGCGTTGCAGGTCCCCTCAGCATTATGGCACGGGATGGAGACAAGGAAATGGGAACTCGCGTCGCGACGGCGGCCCAACCGGCATATTTTGGCAAGAGTGGCAAGGGTCCACTTGAGCTGATCTGGAAATATCCCGACGCATCCTCTCAGACCAAGCGACTGATAATCTTGAAGCCAACCCGAGTGATTCTGCCATCGCCGGTCACCGGGTCCAAAAGTAACTAGGGTCGATCATGTCGTTGTCACTATCGCTGCCGATTGCTGTTGTCCCGATCATTGTCGGGCCGTTGCAAGTGTTCCTTGCGATCTTACCCGCGCTTCTGCTCGCGATCGGCAGTGTGGTAGTTTCGCTCTTTCGGCCGCGAGCCCTTAATATTCTGATGCGGGTTCTCTGGCGATTGAAATTCCAGCTCATTGCCGTCGCCGGGGCCGTCTGGCTGGGACACGAACTGCTGGTCAAGATCTGGCCAGAAACTGGCGCGTTTTCCATGGCCGAAGCAGGTGGCGATTGGCCCATGTTCCGGGGGGGGAAAACCCGCACGGGTTCAGTCCCTGGCGTCTCTCCGCCCACGCGTCCGGGACTGAATTGGGTCTGGAAGCAAAAGGGAGAAGCATTTTATTCGTCGCCGGCCGTGGTCGGCAACCGAGTATACGCGGCTTCCGCCTCCCCGAGCGCACTGGGAGAAGGGTCGGGCTTGATTTACTGCTTTGATGCAGACACCGGCGCGATTGTCTGGAAGGCGGCGCCAGACGGCTACCGGCCGACCTTTTCTTCGCCTGTGGTTTGGGAGGAGATGCTGATTTGCGGCGAAGGACTGCATTCCACGGCCAACGCCCGCGTCATCGCGCTCGACTTGCGTCCCGGGCGCGAAGGCAAAGTGCTTTGGACTCACGAAACGCGCAGCCACGTCGAATGCACCCCGGTGGTGGCAGATGGCAAAGTATACTTCGGCGCGGGAGATGACGGCTATTATTGCCTCGATGCCCGGACGGGGCGGGAATTGTGGCATCTGCCAGGTCAGAAATACGTGGACGCCGAGACCTCGCTTGTAGTGCACCAGGGGCGCATGTATGCGGGTCTGGGTTTGGGGGGGCGCGCCCTATGTGTCATCGATGCAAACACGGGCGCGGAAATCAAGCGAGTGGCGACCCCGCAGGCTGTCTTTGGTCCGGGCGCGATCGCGACGGATGCGTCGGGCCGCGCAACGCTTTATCTGGGAATGGGCACGGGAGATTACGCCAATTCTGCGGAAGCTGCAGCAAAGAAGGAAATTGATAAGCTAAAGACCCGGCTGGTGGCGGCCGGCAATTCTTCTGCGGAAATTGCAGCGGCAACCAATGAGGCCCAGCGGGACCTTGCGCCGGCTGGCGAGGTTTGGGCGATCGATTTGGAGCGCCTGATGGAACCTGATTTCAAGCCTGCTTGGACGCACAAAATCGATCAGACGGTGCTGGGGGCAATTGCCGTATCGGGGGACGAGTTGTATTTTGGAAGTCGGGATGGGTTCGTCTACTGTTTGGACAGGAAAAGCGGCAAGCGCATCGCCCGTTGGAACGCTCATGAGCCGGTAAAGGCGAGCCCGGCGGTAATTGGAGAATATGTCTATGTGATCAATGCCGCGGGAGCATTGAATTGTCTCCGGCGCACCACGCTCGAACCGGTTTGGGACATGAACGTTGGTTCGGGAAAGGGTCCGGGTGAGAGTGAAGGCATGTGCCTGAGTTCTCCAGTGGTGGCACGAGGCCGTATTTTCGTCGGCACGCCCCATGACGGATTTCTGGCCATTGGTCGGACTGGTCCGGCAGAAACACTCTTGTGGCCCGCTGCTTTGGGCGGACCTGGCAAAGGTGGAAATCCGGAGAACTTGCCGTTGCCCGAAACGGCGACACTGGAGTGGCAATTCCCTTATTCCGACAACGAAGCCGGTCAGACCGACGAGACGCTGGTGCTTGCTCCGCCGTCCGTCCTGAGCGGCGACTTACTGGTGCCGATTTCCGCCGGCACCGCGCGCGGTCTTCTCTGCTTGACCGAGGATCCCACCCCGGGATCAAAGCCGGCAGTGCGGTGGAAATATCCGACAATACATGGCGTATTTCAGTCCGCCGTTTCGAGCGGTGATCACATCTTCGTGGTTGACGGAGTGCCCGGCAATATGGGCCGGAGGTTGCATGCGGTTTCAGCGGTCGACGGCACCTTGCTTTGGGAAACGCCGGTAAGCGCGGATGCGTCCGGTGTCTTGGTCGCCGGAGCGAATGATGTTTTTGTCCAGGATCACGGTGGAAAGTTGAGCCGGTTTGATCTGGCTGGACACGGCCATTGGTCACTTCCCCTGGGCGGCATGCGGCATCCTCCGGTGATGACGGGGAGCCTGCTGGTGGCGACGACGACTGATCCGGCTCTGCTGGCCTGTGACCGGCTGACGGGCGCTGAATTGTGGCGGGTTCCCCTTCCGTCGGCGGCGACAAGCATGCCGGTGTTGGACGGAGATACAGTGTTGGTCGGGACGGCCACCGGCTTGCTAGCTTGTCGGTTGACCGATGGCGAGGAAATCTGGCGGGTCGATGGTCCTGTAGCAAGTGAGCTGGTCTTGGAACGCGGACGCATTGCGTATGTCAACGGAGGGGATGAACTCGTGATCGTGGACGGGCTGGACGGCCGCGTTCGACAGCGATTTGTCGGCGCCGTCGCAAAATTGACGCCGTTGCGCGCCCGCGGTCAGCTGCTCTGCGAGTTTCGCGAGGGTTCGACGACGTCGATCAACTTGATCGATTTGACGACGGAAACACAGGAGCGTCGCGAGTGGATGCCAGATACAAGTTGGCTGGGGCAGCCGACCACCGGCATGGTGCTGGCGGGCTCCCGCGTGCTTATGGGCCGTTCCGGCTGGGGCCTAGTCGGATTGGGAGGGCAACGATGAGTTCGAACCGTTGGGTATACCATTTTTCCGACGCACTTCCGACAGGCAGCCCGGACGCAAAGGTCCTGCTTGGCGGGAAAGGCGCTGGTTTGCTGGAAATGCGGCAGGCAGGGCTGCCGGTGCCGCCTGGTTTCACAATTACCACGGAATGTTGTGCAAAATATTATGAACTGGGCCGGCGCTGGCCAGACGGACTAGAGCAAGAGGTTCGCGAGCATCTTGACCGGCTGGAAGTGGAGACCAGTCGGTCGTTTGGAGCGGGAGTGCGTCCGTTGTTGGTCTCGACCCGCAGTGGAGCGGCAATCTCCATGCCGGGTATGATGGACACGCTCCTTAATTGCGGATTGCATCCGGGACTCGCAAATGACGTGGGAGACAGTGAGGAGTTTTGGCAGCTCTTCCTCAGCTTCTTGGACAGCTACGCGCGGATTGTCCATGGACGTGATGGGGCAATCTTCAAGGAATCCGCCGTGTTGGGGATGCCCCCTTCCCGGGTTTTGGCGGAGGCCCAGTTACGGGTATTCCATGAAATGACGGGGGCAGTATTTCCAACCGATCCTTGGAGTATCCTCGTCAGTTGCATCAACGCGGTGTTCGAATCATGGCAAAGCGAACGGGCCGTCGTCTATCGGCGCAGGCACGATATCCATGGTCTGGCGGGCACCGCGGTCAATATCCAGGAAATGTTTCCATCGGAGGTGTCGGGCGTTGTCTTTACCCAGGACCCGACCGCTCCGGAAGCTGGTCGTATTGTAATCGAGGCCTCCTATGGCCTGGGGGAATCGGTTGTGTCGGGTGAAGTCACGCCGGATCGGTTTCTCGTCGATCGCGAGCATTTCACCGTCACTGCCAGCCTAGGGCAAAAGCACTCGTCAGTCGCGGCGTTGGGCAACCGTCGAATCTTTGACCCGAATGCCTGGGCCCTGTCGGCGGAAGAATTGCGGGAACTGGCGGAATTGTCACTCAGGGTCGAAAAACATTTCGGCCACCCGGTCGACTTGGAATGGGGTTTGGCGAAAGGTCGGTATTCGCTCCTCCAAGCGCGGCGCATCCGCGGACTCGAAGCGGTCCGCGATCTGGAGACCGCCCGGCGAGCCGAGATCGAGCATTTGCGGAAGCTCGCGGGATCCGAGCGGTGCTGTTGGGTGGCGCACAATCTCGGGGAAACGCTGCTGGCCCCAACCCCGCTCACGTGGGACGTGGTGCGCGGCTTCATGAGCGGAGCCGGCGGCTTCGGTCGGCTATATGAAATGCTGGGTTATCGTCCATCCGCCCATGTTCGCCGCGAGGGATTTCTGGAGCTGATCGGCGGCCGCATTTATGCCGACCCGAGACGTATGGCGGGACTATTCTGGGACGGTCTGCCTCTCGCCTACGACGTCTCCGCGGTGATCGCGAACAAATCCCTGCTGGATTCCGCCCCGACGAAATTCGATCCGGACCTGGCCGACGGCCGCTTTCTGCTCAAGCTTCCGGCAACCCTGCTCGCAATGTGGAAATCCTCGCGCCTTGTGGCCCGAAAGAGGAAGACCGCGCGCGAGAGGTTTGAAGAGGAAGTGTTGCCGCCTTACCTCGAATACGTCAGGCACGAAAGACAACGGGACCTGCGGAAGCTGACGGAGGAGGATCTGGTTGCGGAGTTGCGGGCACGTCGACAGAGGGTGCTCGATGAGTTTGCCCCCGAATCGCTGCTGCCGGGCTTTCTGGCGGGGCTGGCATTCGCATCTTTGCAATCGACCCTTGGGCAACTGATGGGCCCGGACGAGGGGGCGGCTCTTGCCCGCAAGCTGACTCGCGCCCTCGAGGGCGACACCACGGTGGAGCAGGATGCCTTCCTGCATGATGTAGCCAAGGATAATGCCACGTTGGCAGAATTTCTTGACAAGTACGGACACCGCTGTGTCGGCGAAATGGAACTGGCGGAACCGCGGTGGCGCGAAGCACCCGAGTATCTTTTGCGGGCGGTGGCCCAGATGCGCGCCCTGGACGGACACGACTCGCGGTCGCGTCATATCGCCGCCCGCCGGGACCGCGAAGAGGCTGAACGCCGGCTACCCGATCTGTTGGCGCATTTTGCGGGAAGTTCGCTGCAGGAGGAAGTCATGGTCGATTTGCACGACGCGCAATCCCTGCTGCCGTATCGCGAATCCGGAAAGCATTACCTCATGATGGGCTACGAACTTCTGCGGTTGGTGTTAGAGGAACTTTCCTTGCGGCTGAACCTGGCCCGGGGCATTTATTACTTGCGCTTCGACGAGTTGACGGCGCCGGGAGGTGACCGGAAACGCTGGCCCGCGGTAATCGCCGAACGGCGAACCCAGTGGGCAGCGTTCAAGCGGTTCGACCTACCAGAGGTTATTGATTCATCGGATTTGGAAGAATTGGGCAACCCGAGGACGGTCGTCGCGACTTCCGAACTGAACGGCACTCCGGTGGCGCCCGGCGTGGCGATGGGTCCCGCCCGTATCGTCTTCAATCCGAATGAGGCGGCCGATCTTGGCTCAGGCTACGTGTTGGTCTGCCCATCGACCGATCCGGGTTGGACGCCGCTCTTTATGCAAGCGGTGGCGATCGTGGTAGAAAGGGGCGGGGTCCTATCGCACGGAGCAATTGTCGCGCGGGACTTTGGCATTCCGGCGGTGGTCTGTGCGGATGTCACGCGGCTGGTGCAACCGGGGCAGACGCTGCAGGTCGACGGTAATCAGGGTCTGGTCCGGGTGGTGGGCGTAGAGACGGAACTGGTTTCCACGGAGGTGTTCCATGCTTGAATTGTGGAACCAGTTTTGCCTCGTTCCGCTCGACTGGATAATGGGTTGGGCGTTGAGCCTGCCAGCTGACCTCTTGCTAGTGCTGGTGGCCCTCGGCTCCGCTGGGATACTGACCGGCGTGCGCCGGATGACCACGGACCAAGATCTGCTCCGCCGCGTCGGGGACGATAAGAAGCGGTTGAAAATCCTCATGCGCGAAGCCCGGCAAAAGAAGGACCGCGTGGCGCTCCGGCGAATGCAATCAACTCATGGACGCGTTGCCATGAAGGCATTGGCCCAGGAAGGCCGCCCCTTGTTAATTTCACTGCTCCCCATTGCGATGCTGGCGACGTGGTGTTTTGCTCGGATGGATTTTCATCCGGTGCAGGCCGGCGAGACAGTTGATGTGTTAATGTTTACGCCGGTCTCGGCCATCGGCGAGCCAATCCATGTGGTGCCCCAGGCAGGTCTGGAGGCTGCCGATCGACACTGGCTACGGATCGTCGAGCCGGATCAGGCTCCCGATGGCAGCGTTTCCAACGGGCGGGCTCAGTGGCACCTGCGCGGGGATGCTGGTCGTTACCGGCTGCAATTCCGGGTGAAGAATGACACCTTTGAGCAGGACTTCCTGGTTGACGGGCGCATCTATCCTCCCCCGGTTGCCGACCACGGCGGGCAGTTCATCAGTCAACTTGACCTGCGTCGAGTGCGCCCTTTCGGCGTGGTGCCTGGCTTCGATGCCTGGGCACTGCCACCCTGGATGCTTGGCTATGTGCTCATCGTCCTGCCCGGAGTGTTTCTGACGAGGCGCCTTAGCGCCACATACTAGCCGTTCCACCCCAAAGATCCCCCCATGAAAACCAAGCTATTCCGTCTGCTCGCCCTGATGTCGGTGGCGACCCTGCGCGCCGAAATCAGCACCTTTGACATTTCCACTGTCGGCACCTGTCCGGCCGCAATGAGTCAGGCAGTGACCCATGGGAGCAAGCCGGCTCGCTGGGAGGTGGTGGCTGATCCGGAGGCTCACAGTCCGCCTCATGTTCTTGCCCAGTTGTCGGACGAGCCTTCCCCGGAACGCTCGGCCCTGGTAGTTTACCGGCTGGTTGAGCAGGAGGATGGAGCGATCAGTGTGCGGTTCAAGCCGCTATCCGGCAAAGTGAATCCCGCGGTGGGCGTCATTTGGCGGTATCGCGATAAAGAAAATTATTACTGTGCGCAGGTCAGGGTGTCGGACAACACTCTCACCGTGGCCAAAGTGCAAGACGGGCGGTGGATCCCCCTCCAACCGGTTGGCGCAGAAAGTTTGGACACTACCGTCAAGCTTGACACGAAAATCCCATTTAACGTGTGGAGCCGGATGAGTGTGCGATTCGAAGGCAGCCGGATGAGCATCAAAGTCAACAAACTGCCCGGATGCGATATCGAAGATAGCACTTTCACCACCGGTCTGGTCGGAATGTGCACCCAAGCCGACACGATCGCCTACTTCGACAATTTTGAAATCAATCTACTCTAACGGAGTGTAGAGTCTCCTTTACCCAGCGGTAAATTCCACAACAACCACAATCAAAAAGTCATCATGAATACATCAGTCATCAAATCCTGCATCTTGTCTTCGCCCCGGCTATTCGCCGGTCTTGCGCTGCTCTATTGCCTGGCTGGCGGCCCTGCTGCCAGGATGTTCGCGGCGGAAACTGCCGGCGGACCCGGACGTTTCGTCCTCTACACCCAACCGCTCAAGGACAACACGATTGACGAGGTCGCGAAGCTCGCGAAAGCGGGAGGATTTTCCAAAATTGAGATCCGGGGCATGAAGCAACAATTCTCCCCCCATCCCACGGCCGACCATATTGCCGCAGTGCTCGCGGCCGAAAAGAAATACGGAGTGGAGGTGGTCGGCATCGCCAGCTATTTGGGCAAATCGATCAGTGCGACTCCGGAGTCGCCCGCGGAAATGATGGCCGCGGCCAAGCGGACCGTCGATGCGGCTGCCCAAATCGGAGCGCGCTTCTGCCGGGCGACGGCCGAAGGTAAACGAGATCGCGGGGTGATGTTTGCGCTGGTGCCGTTCCTGAAGGAGCTCAGTGCATACGCGGCCCCCAAGGGAATACAAGTATGTGTTGAAACCTACACGAATTTCATGACAGACCCGGAGGGCATGATGGAACTCGCCCGATCGGTCGGGGAACCCAATTTCGGGTTTATCTTTCTGCCGGACAACATCGCTGGATCCGGTCGGGATTACAAGAAGGCCCTTGGCGTGATGCGGGACCGGATATTTCATGTGCGCGTGACCGCCGCGGTGGTGGATCGCGAGATCAACGAAACGGCCAAGGGACCCGGCAAGACTCCGGTTGACCTGCCTTGGTTGGTGCGCGAGTTGCGGCAGGCCGGCTACAAAGGAGAAATTGCGGTCTCGCCGGGCGAGTCCGCGGCCAATGCCGAGGGGATCTTGGCTTGGACTACGTACCTTCGTGGCATTTGAACGTTCACAAATACATTCTCACATACATGAAAGCCTTCAGAATCTTCTTTCAGGTTGCCGCATTCACTGCCTGCAACCTTGTATCGCAAGCGGCGCCCTATCACATCTCTTCCCGGGTCCCGGTTCCCGGAGATGGCGGCTTTGATTTTCTTCACGTCGACCCGGTGGCACGGCGAATTTATCTATCGCACGGAACCAAGGTTGATGTGCTCGACGCCGACAGGCACCAGATCATCGGAGAAATTAGCGGACTTTCCGGGGTTCACGGGATCACAACCGTGCCCGGCACTAACCGTGGATTTATCACCAATGGGGGAACGAAAAGTGTCATCGTTTTTGACACGCAAACCTTGAAGAAGACAGGAGAAGTGCCTGCCGGCCAAAAGCCGGATGCGATCATCTATGATCCTGTGTCAAAGCGGGTGTTGGCCTTCAACAACGGCGATGGTAGTGTTACGGTGATCGATCCGGTCGCGGCCAAGGGCATCGGCACCATCCAGGTTGGCGGTGCCCTGGAAATCGCGGTTGCGGACGGTAAAGGCAATGTATTTGTTAACGTTGAGGACTCGAGTTCGATCGTGCGAATCGACCCGTTGAAGATGGAAGTCACCGCGCGCTGGCCGCTGGGTGAGGCGGAAGAGCCGACCGGGCTTGGATTCGATCCCAAGACCCGCCGGCTGTTCGCGGGATGTGGCAACAAGCTGCTGGCCGTCGTTGATGCGGATAGCGGCCGGGTGATTGCCACTCTGCCCATCGGCGGAGGCACGGACGGCACGGAATTCGACCCGCATACCGGCAACATTTTCTCTTCGTGCAGTGAGGGCTTCCTGACAATCATTCATCAGGATTCGCCCGACATGTACCGGGTGGTGCAGAATCTTGTCACGCAGGAGCGTTCGAAGACACTCACCCTCGATCCGAAGACGGGCCAAGTGTATCTTCCTTCCGTGCGCTATGGTCCTGTGCCTTCAGCCACGCCAGCGACACCCAAACCGCGGCCGCCCATCGTGCTCGGTTCATTTGAGCTTCTGGTGGTCTCGAAATGATTCAGCTTCTCCTTTCCCGGTCGGTGAACGAAATGAGGGTGGGCACGGCCACCCGTGCCTATTGCGATTCAATTGGCCGGGGTGAGGCATTGGTGAGGTCAAACCGGGGCCGAAGCCCGCTCGCGAGTTCACTGGCCGGGACTCAATTCCAATTCAATTGAAAATTAATCTACCTATGAAAACAGTTCTGTTTCCCCACAAATTACCAATCGGCCGCCGCCAGTTTATTCGTTGGAGCGCCGCTAGCCTGGCCCTGACCGCGGCCCCACGGCTGTTCCCCTACCTGCCATCCGCGTTCGATTCTATAGCTACTTGGGACATGTCGCGATTCACGATGCTAACGGACGGCTTTAAGAAGAGACCTTGGAACGAGGTGTTTGCCATGATGGTGGAGGCCGGATTCCCTCAAGTGGAGATCCGGGCAATGGCGCCACAATTCTCAATGAATCCGTCACCTGAAATCGTAACTTCGGTGTTGGAGTTGGCGACGCGGGCGGGCTGCCGGATCACGGGTTTAAATGCCTATTTAGGTCCCCGGGGTGGCGAAGACCCCACGGATGTTTCCGCCCAAATCGCGGCCGGACAACGCAACATCGACGCGGCGGCGCGGTTTGGTGCCAGGCTCTGCCGGGTGCTGCCTCGCCGGGAAAGAACAAAGCAGAGTTATTGGGATCTGCTGCCCTTTTTGCGCGGGTTGCTGCCTTATGCGGGAGCACGCCGCGTCAGCCTGGTCGTAGAAACGCGAAGTGGAGTCGACCTCGACGTCACTACGATGAGTGAGTTTTGCCGTGCGGTCGATAGCCCGTGGTTCGGGTTGGTGTTTAATCCGGTTCAGTTTGCCGATGGCGGGAAGGATTACAAGGAGGCGTGGGCTGGACTCCGAGGTCATGTGGTTCACCTGCACTTGCGCGACTATCGCCGTGCGGCCGGGGGCGAGTTGGATTGGGCTGAACTGGGCGAAGGCGAGATGGACCTCGCCTGGATGATACGCGAATTGCGCAACACGAAGTATTCAGGGCTGATCGGTCTCGAATTCGACAAGGCCGAACCCACCGTGGCCGCGATGAAACAGTGGCACCAATGCTGTCAGCGGCTTCTGGCAGCGACCGCCTAGCATTACATCGTTCACTAACTGAAAAAATACTCATGAAAACCAACCGTTTCATTATCGGCATTTTGCTCTGCGGGATTTTTCACTTTAGCGTCCCTGCTCAGGCCCGGGTGGCGGTGATTCGCGGACCCTATTTGCAGCTTCCGACACCGACCAGTATGACCGTGCGGTGGCGAACAGATATCGCGGAGGGCTCACGGGTTCGCTACGGTCGATCACCATCGCAACTCGACAAGACCGCCTCCGGGGCTGGCTTACTCTCCGAGCACATTGTCACACTCGACAATCTCGAGCCTGCAACTGAATATTTCTTTCAAGTGGGCAATGGCATTGATGATCCGCCCGATCCCACTGGATCTGACGCCACTCCGGGCAGCGGCATCAACCAATTCCGCACTCCGCCGGCTGGAGGCTCGAATAGCTCTTTGCGCATTTGGGTGCTGGGAGACGTGGGCAAGAAGAATGAAACCCAACGCAATGTCCGCGATTCCTACTTAAGGGCGACAGGCTCTGCCCGGACGGACTTCGTCTTGTTGCTCGGCGACAATGCCTATCTGCAAGCCACCGACACCGATTACCAGCGCGCGGTTTTCGACGTCTACGACAGCACCTTTCGCAATACGCCGGTTTGGTCCGTTTTTGGCAATCATGACGCTTACAGCGCAACTTCGACAACCCAATCGGGGGTATACTACGATGTATTCACCTTTCCCACGCTCGGCCAATGCGGCGGAGTTCCCTCCGGCACGGAAGCTTACTATTCTTTCGATTGGGGTAACACCCATTTTGTGTGCCTTGACTCTCAAGGTACTGATCGCTCTGCAGACGGCGCCATGGTGACTTGGCTAAAGGCTGATCTTGCGGCCAATCAGCGCCAATGGATCATCGCTGCGTTTCATCATCCGCCGTATTCGAAGGGAACCCACGATTCCGACGATGAAAAGGACAGTGGCGGTCGCATGCGGGATATGCGAGAGACGGTTCTGCCCGTGCTTGAAGCAGGCGGAGTTGACGTCGTGCTAACCGGGCACTCGCATGTTTACGAGCGCACCTATTTGCTCGACGGCCATTATGGCAAGAGCCGCACATTTGATCCCGCGGTTCATATCAAGCAGCCCGGGAATGGCAGGCCGGACGGAGGAGGGGTGTATCGGAAGCCCAGCGGAAACCCGGCCCATCGCGGTGAGCCAGTTGTAGTCATGGGCTGTTCCGGAAAGGCAGGGACCGACGGTAAATCTCCCAGCTTGGACCATCCGGCCATGGTGATGGGAGTTGTCGAGCCGGGTTCCGGCGTCCTGGAGATCAATGGTAATGAATTGAAGTTTACCTTCCTGCGTGACACCGGGGTGCAAAGGGACGGATTCACAATCGTCAAGAATTGAACGAATGTACTTTGCGAAGAGCGTGCAATTCAAACTGCCGTTAATCGTGAGATTCGACGGCGGTCACAATGTGTAATGATTCACAGTAATGTAATCCCTCCGACCGCAACACCCGCCCATGCCGAAAACTAACCTCCTCACATCTTATAATCTGTTCACACAACCCACAATCAACAGACGTTTAGTGACTGCCCCCAGGTTCGCCCGAAGCGGAACAAACTCCATGAAATACATATTAAAGCTCATCCTTGCATTCTCCACATTCTTGTCCGTCGCCGGCCTTGCCGGTGCCTTGGAACCGGTTTCTCTAACAATAACATTTCGGGAATCCCCGGAGCAGATAAAAGCGGCGTACATGAGCCATTTCACGCCGCAGGTCCGACAGGCGTTCGAAAAGCTCCGCCCGGACCATCCCGCGATCATAAAACTTTCGCTCAAGATCAACGAGCGGTATGACCGCTTTGGACAGGTTTACATGTGCGTCCGTGCCGATGCAGCGGGTAATCATCCTCCCTCGGAATACCGGTTTTCCCCGGAAGGGAAGTTGTGGGCCATCATGGAGGTCCTTGATCCGTCTAAGGTGCCGGCCCCGGTTGCCGCCATCTTTGCCACCATGAAAATTACGGGAAATGTCGCGTGGAAGTGGACGATCAATGGCGTTTCGCACTATGAGGCTCATTTCGACGGGCTCGAGGAAACGGGAATGGTTGCGCCTGACGGGACTTATCTCGGACAGAGGTTTTCCGGTATCTGGGCGGATCCCCAATAGGCTCTGTGGGCGCGACAATTCTTGGAAAGAGGCAAATCTGCTTTGCAGAAACTGGGGCGCGATTGGACTGGGAAATTGCGATAAGTAGGTTTCGGCAGCCCAATCCAATCTGCGCAACAGGAGGACGGAATGGCTTTTCCGCCATCGCGTGCGCGCTCGAAGCCGACACACTGCCACTGTGGGTAGTCGTCTCGGATACCAGCGGGTCTCTAATTTGGACTGGTTGGTGGTCATTATGGCGAGCGTTGCTTGACGCGAAGTATGATTTCTTGGCGGTGCCGACAGTTTAGAAAGTCGCTGCCTGAATCGAACCGGATCTTGACGGCCTAGGCCAAGAATTTTTAGACGAGGGGATTTTATGTAATTGCCTAGTCCTTCTTGGGCCGGGCGGGTATTCGATTGATAGCTCGTTGTTGCCGAAAAAGCGATGGTCTGCGTGTTTTGCATTGTCATCGGTTGGGACGCTCGTAGCGCGGTGGCATTGTACTGGTTAATAGTGATGAATAGAGCGGAGGGCGGTGAAACCGGGCAGTTCCCTCTGGGGTGAAGCCGCGGCGGCGGTGCCGAGCCCCGGTGCTGTCCCACAGCAGCAGAGCACCCCCGGCGACAAGTAGACCTCGGCGCGACGACACTTAAAACCCAGCAACGGGTTGTCGCTGGCGACAGTCATAATCCAGCAGGCTTGTTGTAGGTATTGGTGTGTTGTTGGTCTGCGTGGGCGGTAACGCTCGGGCCTTTCCGCAGACCCATGATTACCGAGCACCAATACCGCAGACTAATACCAATCGCCCCAAGCTTCTGCACTTCACCCCAAAACCGCAAAGATCACCAAGGTCGGGGATGTCCCAGGCGTCGTTAAAAGCTCTGAGCAGATGGCGGCAAGGGATTGGTTTCAGGGATTGGTGGTTTGAACAAGAGCAATAGAGCTCGGGGAGGTGTGGAGGGGCGGAGCACCTCCACCTCCGGGATTGATTTAAGGTAGGAGGAGGGCGGTGAGGAGTTGGGGGAGATCGGCGTGGCCTTTGATGCGATGGAAGCCGCGTTCGACGTGCAAGAGGGCGGTGGCGGTCCAGCGGGAGACTTGGTTGGTCTCGAGTCGCCAGTGGGAGACTTTGGCGGTCTGGGCGCGGTAGTTGCGCATGACGTTCTCGATCGCGTTGGTGGACAGCAGCGAGACGTGCAGGGTGGCCGGGACGTTGAGCTGGTGCAGGGTAATCAATTGATCGCCGGCCTCGGCGAGACTGGCCGAGGCGGCGGCGTTGAGCGGGGCGAGGAAGGCCTGCAAGGCGGCGAGCGCCTCGCGACCGGCGGCTTCGCCCTGGGCCAGGCGCAACCGTCGCCACAAGCGCGCCGCCTCGGCGTGGTCGCCCTTGCGCAGGTAGCCGAAGAGATTGCGTTCTTTGTGGACGACGCAGCGCTGGATGAGCGCGGTGGGCCAAAGCGTGAGCACCGCCGTCTGCAAGGCCGCCGCACCATCGAGGACGGCCAACAAACGGCTGCCGACCGGCGGACCGAAGCCGCGGCGCTGCAAGCGGGCGACCAAAGCGGTGCAGACGACCGTGTTCTCGCTGGCTCCGACCTCGAAGTCCAAGAGGACTTTTTCCCCGGTGCCGAGCAGACCCAGGGCGATCACCACCACCGCGCCGTCGCCCAAGAACACGCCATCGAGCATCAGCCCGAAGAAAACCATCTTCCGGAGATCGCGTTCCCGCAGTTCGGTGATCTTCGCCGCCGTGGCTTCGATCCAGTGTCGGGAGGCCGCCGACTTGCTCATCACCCCCTCGTGGGCCCACTCCTGGCTGCGTGTGCTCATCCCCGCTCCCAGCGCCGTCACGACGGCGGCCGCGTTGTTGCCCGGCCGCCGCATCGCCGCGTAGCTCGCAAGCCCATGCTCCGCCTCCGTGCCATCGCCGGCCTGTTTGCGCACCCGGGGCCGCAGGATCGCTTCGCGGCGCCCCCCGGCGTGGCAGGTGCCGCGCTCGCTGCCGGCGCGCCGGTAGGTCGCTCCCGGCAGCGGATAATGACTCGGTCCGCAGAGGGCGGCGACCTCCTCCAGCAGCATTTGCTCGGCGACGGTGCGCAGGCTGTCGCGCAACAGGGCCATGAATAGTTCTTGGTTCTCCACCGCGGGGGCTTGCGCCGCCGCGACTGGCTTGTTGTATTTTTTCACGGGTGGTGGTTCTTGGGTTTTCTACTTCCCACTGCCTTCATTGGCAGCGGAACCACCATCCACCCAGCTATCTTTTAACGGTCACCGGGACGCTCCCCCCACGACAGCTTTTGCTTTTTCGCCGAAGGAACATGCCGGCATTATCGCCGAAAACACGCCGACCAACAATGGGGTGTTCGGCACTACATTGCTTTTCCGCGCGGTTCCCCCTCTGAAACCAACATCAGCCAACCGCGCCTCTCCTCTGAAACTATTTTCTCCCCCTATCCAAACTGCGGAATTCAGGTGTGCGCCAATGAATACATCAACCACAGCAGTGAAAGTCTGCTCGACCGAATTAGACGATACGCGGTCGAAAGGATCGGTCACGGACGAGGGCCGCGAGGCTCCACCGGAAAGCACGACCGA
>Ga0163152_10002480_pt1 | contig 26173 bp, 21 predicted proteins | sample OliLakLV19MP8IB2_FD_148635 | JGI IMG/M metagenome (GOLD analysis project Ga0163152, IMG submission 148635) | Freshwater microbial mat bacterial communities from Lake Vanda, McMurdo Dry Valleys, Antarctica - Oligotrophic Lake LV.19.MP8.IB-2 | ecosystem: Environmental > Aquatic > Freshwater >...
AACTCCGCCTGACCATCGGGGGCGGCGCTACGCGCGTGCTGCTCAAGGATGTCGCGGCGTTCACGCTCGCGTACTTTGACGAGGCCAACGCGGGTCTGACGCCGCCCCTGAGCGGGAGCGCGTGCGACGCGATCCGGCGGGTCCAGGTCACCGTCGCCCGGACTCGCGCCGGCACGATGGAGACGCTCCGGACGCGCGTCTACCTCCGCGCTGGAATGGGGGCCGGATCGTGACGAGTCAGACCCACCAACGTGGTCAACCTCGCCGCCCTACCCGCCCTCGCCGTGGCGGCATCGCCGTGGCGATCGTCATCGCGCTGGTGCTCCTGCAACTCATCGTCGTGGGCATGGTTCTGGCAGGCTCGCGCGATCAGGCGATGGGCGTGCATCGGGCCGAGAGCCTCCGCACCCTCTACGCCGCCGACGCGGGGCTTGAGATGGCCCTGCGCGAACTCGCCCAGAACGCTGATGAGGATGGCGACGGCACCATCGGCTCGATCTCCGCCGACAACTCGACCACTACCGGGCCGCTTCTGCTCGGATCGAGGATCTCCACGGTGCTCGCTCCGGCCAGCCCTACCGCGGGTGAGATTGTTTCGGGCTCCGTGGCGACGCAGGCCTCGCGCAGACTGCGAGCGGCGTACATCGTCCCGCCTCCAGGCGGCGGGGGCTCGGGCGGAGTGGGACTGGCGATGGACTGCTTCACCCTCTCCAGTGCGCCAGCGAATCTTGCGAGCGTGCCATGGTCGGGCGCACCGACCGCTTCGGGTCCGGCGGAGTACATCAACTTTGTCAACGCAAGCAGCGGGGCGTCGCGGTTCTGGAACAACGGACCCGCATCGCGCTACGGGGTCCGCCTGAGCGGCAAGATCAACATCCCGCAGGCCGGCTCGTGGGTGTTCACGCTGGGGAGCGATGATGGATCGCGTCTGCTGATTGACGGCGTGCAGGTCATCAACCACGATGGCGCGCACAGTTACAGCACACGCACCGGCACGGCATCCCTTACATCCGGCGAGCACGATATCCAGGTGCTGTTCTTTGAGAACGCCGGCAACCACGGCCTGACGCTGGCCTGGCGCGGTCCCGGCGTACCAACGACCGTCATCATCCCGCCGGACGCGATGTCGCTTTCCGCGGCTCCAAGCCCCGAGTTTCCCCCACTCGCGGTCTCGGGGACCGTCGCGATCTGGGGTGATAACAGTGCGAGCGCGGCGTTTATCGACGGCTTTGACGGCGCGCTCGGTCCATACGGCGGAACGAACATTCTTTCTAACCGTCTGCTGCTTGCCACCAACGCCACCGCGAATCAGTCGATTCAGATGTCCAACCTCGCGCAGATCCGCGGCAGCGCACAGGTCGGCCCGGGAGGCAACCCTTCTACCGCGATCGCCCTCTGGAGCGGCTCGCAGATCACGGGCGGCTCCGCGGCCCGCACTCGACAACTCGCGGTCCACCGCCCTCTTGAGCCCTTCGTGACGATGCCCGCCACCGAGGGCACCCGGACGTACACGTCCTCGATGACGATCAACACCAACCGGCGCTTCCAGGACCTGAACGTCTGGGGCAACAGCACCGTCGTCACCATCGTCGGTGATGTCAGCATTCTGTGCGAGGGCAACTTCAGCATTGGCGATCGCGTGGCGTTCGAACTGGCCGCGGGTGCCACGCTGCGACTATTCATCCGCGGCGATGCCAATCTGTACACCGATGCCGCCATCAACATGAACACCGGCGACCCCTCGCGCTGCTGGGTCCACCTGCTGGGGAACTCCCGGCGGGTGCAACTGACCGACCGCGCAAAGTTGGTTGCGCATGTCCGTAACCCCCGGGGTGGCCTCGAAATGTCCGGCACGAGCAGCCCCGGCAGTGAACTCTTTGGGACCTTCCATGGCACCTCGCTGGTTATGAGCGACAAGGCCCGTCTCCACGCCGACGTCTCGCTCCTGGAGCCTGGCCCGAGTGGTGGTGGCGGTGGGGGTGGGGGTGGGGTCGTCACGGTGCCCACTTGGGCTTTGGAACCCTGAGATTCTCAGGTCCCGGCGTCAAGCGGGCGCTCCGCATGTCCGATAGCGCACTGCAACGGCATTCGCAGGGAGGCTTTACTTGCAGACGGGCAGCAGCCACATCCTGATCGAGGTCTCGCCCTTGCGTCTCGAAGTCGCGCTCGTGCGATCTCGGCGCATTGTGAGCGCCGCGGCACACACCCTCACACCCGGCGAGCCTGGTAGGCAAGTCGCGGCTTGGCTCGCCGACCTGCGCGCTCCCCTGGCGAGCATTCTGAGCGACCTCGCGTGCAAGGGATGCTCCGCGACAGTTATCTATTCCTCCGCCTCGACACCCGTTGCCGTCACATCCGCGCCGTGTACGCTTGGCGCTGCCGAAGCAGAGGAGGCCTCCCGCCTCGCCCTTGCCGGCGTTGCCGACTTTCCACTCGACGATGCCCCGCACCAGATCGTCCGGCTCCTCAGCGATGTTCCCGCGAAGGCGCGGGGTCCGGTGCCCGCGGCGCGTCAGAACCACGCCCTCGCCGCAGCGGAGCAGGCATCGGCGCTTGACGCAATTGCTCAATGGGTCCAGGACGCCGGTCTTGTGTTTGCTGGAGCGGTGCCCGCCGGCGCAGTGGCAATGCGCGGTGCTGCCTTGGCGGCATGGGGCTGCGGCCGCCGGGCCGGCGATCGCGCTGCCGCGCTTTGGATCGGCGAGCAGGGGTCCGCGCTGGCGTGCGTGACGGAGGGCGCTGTGCGGTTCGTCCGTCCTGTTGGTGTGGGCCTCGAATCGCTTGTGGATGCTCTCTGCCGGCCTCTGCGCGGACGCGATGACGGAGCGCAGGAACTCACGCTTGACCGCGATGCTGCCCGCGCGCTCCTTCGGGCGGTGGGCGTGCCCGCGCCGGATGCTGCGCTGCCCGGGTATCCCGGCTTTACCGGAGCATCGCTCCTCCCCGTCATGCAGCCCGCGCTGCAGCGTTTGACGATCGAGACCAAACAGTCCCTGCGGTTCGGCCTTACCGAGGCCGAGCGAGGGAACGTTCAGTTCGTCCTTGTCGGCATCGGCGCGGAGGTGCCCGGCCTCGGGGAATGGGTTGCACGCCAGTGCGGTCTGACACTGAGCCAGAGCGATGCGCCAGCGCACTCCATCGCGCATTCGGCGCGAGGCAGCGCGGCGATCATCGCGCTGAGCGAGGATGCCGGAGCCCTCCCCATGCTCGTGCCCGCGCGACAGGCGCGCCGGGCGATGCTGGGGCGTGCCCGCGCTGCGCTTGTTGCGGGGGTCGTTGTCGCGGGCGCGTGGCTCGGCACGCAGTGGTACTCCGCCCGAGCCGACCTGGCCGAGCAGCAGACCCGCCTTCTCACCCTCGAGACTGCCGTCCTGAATGGCGAAGCGATCTCGCGTGTGCGTGAGGGGACGCTCGCTGCCCGGAAGGCGCTGAGCGATGTGCGAGCCCGAGCCGCCGCGACGCGCGGCTCGGGGATCAGCGCAGCGGGACTTCTCGAGGCAATCGCGCTCGCGACCCCGCCCGATGTCCGCATCAGTGCAATCGAGTTCACAAAGGACAAAGACCGGCTCATGTGCCGCGTTGCCGGATCCGTTGCGCTGGGCGAGTCAACCGACCCGACCGGCGCGATCACCGATATGGCCGATGCGATGAAGTCAACCCCGATTGTCAGGTCGGCGCGCCTCGGCGCAATCCAGCGAACACGCATCGAGGGCGCGCAGGCGCACGCGTTCGACCTGCTCGTCGAACTCGTGGCATTGCCCGCGGACCTTGCGGAAGGGGCGGGCGACCCTGCGCTCGTCTCGGGTTCTTCACAGTCGGAGGACGTGCCATGAGTCTGCCCAAGGATCGCGGCATCGCAGCCGATGTGACGATCGGCCTGCTCGCGTGCGGTGGGGCCTTTCTTTTCCTTGTCAGCCCGCTCCAGCAAAGGGCGGCCGATGCGAGGACCAGGGCCGATGCGCTCACGTCCCAGGGGTACGCGCCGCAGGGCCCGGGCCTCGATGCGCCGAGCGAGGCCGACTTGCGCGCTGTCGCCCTAGAGGTTGCGCGGGCCGCACGCGAACTCGGTGCCGAGGGGGACAACGCGATGAACGAGGTTGCGATGCTCCGCTCCCTCACACAACTCGCAAAGAAACACGATTTGGTGGTCGATCAACTCCAGCCCGATATGCAGCCGGAAGAGAAGGTCGCGGCCGTGCCCGCGTTGCCCGATCAGCCCCCGCCGACGCCCCCCCCCGCCGATCGCAGCGCCGGCTACACCTTCACCGTCCTGGGCGAGTTTACAGGCATTGCCGCTTTTCTGAGGCAACTCGGAGCCGAACTCCCGGGAACCTCCATCGTGAACCTTCGCGTCTCGCCAACCATGGAGAGCGGCGGCCCACCGGTCGCGGCGATCGTCTCCACACGTCACTGGTGCTTCGATGCCGGCGCGCCCATCCGGCTGGCCGAGGCCGCCGCGTCTACACCGGAGTGAACCATGGCCCTTGACTCACGAAGCAAAGTCCGCCTGGGATGGTTCGCCGCGGCCGCCGCGCCGATGATCGCGGTTCAGGTCGCCCAGGTGCTCTTTGGTGGCGGACCGGCCGCGGCGACCGCCGAACCCTCCCTGACCGAGGAACCGACTGGGAATGCCGCTGCCCCGGGCGAGGCACCCGCGATGTTGATAGGCCCCCCGGAAACCGCCGCCCTGGCGTGGTTGGCTGAGCGTGCCGGGAGCGCACAACCCCTTACCTCGCCCATGCACCGCGCGCCCGCCCCGGTTGTGCCTGTTCAGGTGTTTGGCGCTGCCAAGGGGGAGGATGAGAAGCCGCTCCCGGACCTTCGATTGGGTGGTGTGATTTCTCGCGGCCGCGGTGCGCCCGTGGCTTCCATCAACAACCGACTGTTTGTTTCGGGCGATCAGCCCGCCGACGGCTGGACGATCGAGACGATCGATCACGACAACCGGCGGGTGATGCTTGTCCGGGTGGACGGGCGGAGGATCGAACTGACCTCCGATGGGGTGGTCGATCCGACGCTGCCCAAGTAGCCGCAAATCAAAAAAAACAACGCCCCGGGACGAATCCCGGGGCGCTGCGTAAGACTTTTCAGTCTTCCCTGAACTTGGACGCTTGAAGCGTCCCGTGCGACTGCTTTACGCAGTCTTACGGGCAGCCGGCGAACCAGGCGGACAGGAAGGTGAAGATGTCAGTGACCTCGACAATGCCGTTGTTGTCGGCATCGGCCGCGCAAGCGGGCCCGGCGTTCGGGCCGTTGGCTTCGTCGAGGAGATCACCGGCGATGAGGAACGAGAAGTCCGTTCCGCCCGAACCGTAGCGGGCGGGGAACTCAGCCGTGCTGGTCCACTCGTCGATGCCTTCGCCGTTGTTGTAGCCGGGGAGCGTGTTGGCCGGGTCGAGAACCGCACCGGGGTTGAAGTTGATGTCGCACTCGCGATCGCAGTAGGAGTTGCGGCAGAAGTAGCCGCGCTCGATGAAGGAGAAGCTGTCGTTGACGCCGATCGAGATCCAGTACTGCTGACCGGAGTCGAGGCGGCAGCCGTCGATGTCATGGAACTGGAGCAGGTAGGCGTCCAGGCCCGAGACGCCGTCGATGGTGACGGCGTAATCAAGGCAGATGCGCTTCAGGTAGTGGGTGTCCTGGTAGCTGCTGCAGATGGGAGTGTCGCCGAACTCGTAGTCGGGGAGGTTGCAGTCGTTGGCGTAGATCTCGAAGAACCCGCGGAACGCCGGGTCGCAGTTGGTGTAGACGCAGCCCTCGATGTAGCAGACATCGAAGTCGCGGCAGGGCGGAACGACGAAGTCGTCGGCCGCGCGGCTGTTGCGGATGAGGCCGGAGCGCTCGGAGCGCGCGCCTTCCTCAACGCTTTCACCGGGCGTGCCGTAACGGTCCAGGTCGCTGCCGTTATCGAGGAGGATCTTGCAGGAGTCGTAGCAGACGCGGAAGGCGAGGTCGGTGCAGCCGACGCAGCACTCCTCGACCGAGGTCCAGGGGATGCCATCGTAATCGTACGGGTCGTTCCAGTTGGCCGGCATCCCGGTGCTCTCGCGCTTCTTGGCGACGGAGCCTTTGATCTCGTTGAACGGAGCGTTGGTCTGCTCGCCGGTGGTGCCCCAGAAGGACAGGTCCGAGCCCTGGCCATCGGTGCGGCCGACGAAGGAGATCCAGTAGGTACCGCCGCGGAGGGCGATGTGGTGGGTGCAATCCTCGTCAGCTCCGCCGAGTTCGCAGAAGGTGCCGCGATCGACTTCCTCGCCGGGGCACTCGCCATCCTGACTTGCGTCGATGTCGAACCAGAAGAGGTACTCGGTGAAGCCGTTAGCGCCGTCGCCAGCGTCGCTGATGCTGGTGACTTCGAACTCGCGGAGGACGTACAGCAGTTCGTCGGGGCAACCGTTGCAGTCGGAGTAGATCTCCAGACGTCCGCGGTTCAGGCCGAACTGGCTGTTGTTGAGGATGGTGACCTCGATCGTACGCAGCGAGTGGATGAAGCCATCGCAGAGGAAGAAGTCGTCGGCAGCGACTGCGCCCTGAGGAGCGCCGCCGCCTTCGTGGGAGACCTGGCCGTCGATGCCGTCCCAGTTGCCGTTCCACCACACCTCGTCGGTGTCGCAGTCGCACTCATCATCATCGTTGCCACCACCACGGGAAACGATGCCCGACCAGCCCTCGCCCATGACCTGGGCGAAACTGCCGGGAGTCGTAACAACGGGCTGGCCCGAAACGGGCGCAGCGGCCTTGTCATCGGCCGTGGCGACGGTACCAGCCGCCATCACGGTCGCACAGGCGAGTGTCATGATATCACACATACGGACCATCTGAGAACCTCCTAAGTTTGCAGGAACACATGAACGAAACCACGTTTCGCCCGCCGCGACGAGAAACGACTCGCCGCTCGTGAATGCGTGCGCTTTGCCGGACCACCTGCCGCCGGTTGCCTCCGATGACTGTGGATGGCTCCAAGAACAAATGACCCAAACCAAACCAACCTGAGCACCCTTGCTCTCCTGGGCCTCAATGACCCAAGACCCGCTCGTATGCTCGCGAGCAGTTGTCGTTGTATCACAACCCGTTTTGGGGGTCAAGACTTTTCAGTGGAAATTCCTGCCCATACGGCACTTGTGGCACAAACTCTCTGTTCTTTCTGCCAACAAGGTCCGAATAACCATGAGTTGACTGCGTAAGTTATTCATTGGCATGAACTTACAGTGCGATTTTGGTTGGAGTGATAGCCCTCGGACGTGCAACGTCCGGAGAACTGGCAGTGACCCAAGCCTTGGACTGAGCAAGTGTTGCACGCAAATATTTCCACCGGATCAGGCGGACAAGAGATCCGCTTGTATCGGGGCCACGCGTCCCGCCTCAGTGACGAGGAGCTCATCGATGCGGCACTCAAAGTGCGGGAGAACACCAAACACGCGCGTGAACAGTTGCGACTTGCGCACCGCGCCCCAGATGTCCACGGCGGGCTTGCTGTCCGCGACGAGCTCGAAGTGCGCGCCGCCCTTTTCGATGCGGACGCGAAGGTCGAGAACCTGCTGCATGTGCGTGCGGTCAAGGCCATCGGCCAGCCGCAGCACGCCCGCGAGCGCCCGCACGCGCTGCTGATCGTCCCTCGTGAGTGCTGCAAAGTTGCGGTGCCCGAGTTTGGGCTCCGCTGCCCGGTGATAGCGGGCAACATTGGCGATGACCTGCACCTCGCGCGAGGTGAAACCCGGAAGGTCCGCATGGACGATCAGGTGGTAGGAGTGTTTGTGGTGGGCCGCGTAGTTCACCAGATAGCCGACATCGTGGAGCAGCGAAGCCGCCTCAAGCAGCAAGCGGTCGCGAGCGTCAAAGGAAGTTCCCCATCCACTCTTCCGGGGGCGGAGCGACCCCGATTGCGCAGCGAGTTCGTCGAATACTCGAAGCGCCAGTCGTGTTACATGGCTCGCATGAGCGGCCTCGAATCCACAGGCACGGGCGAAGCGCTTCACAGCGCGCATCGGCCCCCCGTGACGCGGGGACGAGTCGCCCGCGCCACCGCGCACCATCGACAGAAGCAGGCCGTCGCGGATCCCGCCCTCGTGAACAAACAGCCCGTTGCACCCGAGGAAGCCGAGAAGGCGATCAATCACGGCGAGCCCTGCGACAATGATGTCGGCGCGGTCGGCGGGCAGGCCGTGAACCTTTGCGCGCTCTTTGACGCTCAGTTTTCGAAGGTATTCGAGCAGATGGCGCAGGTCCGCGCGCCGCACTTCGCGTCCCTGCAGCGTGCCGGGGAAGAGCCCGCCGGCCGCGCCGTCCTGCTCTCGATGCGCGAGCATGGCGCCAAGCGCGGAGAAGGTGCCGCCGGTGCCGACAAGGATCCGTGGCGTGAACGGCGGTTTGCCGATGGTCTCCTTGAGTTGACTCTCGATGAACCTTGTCAGATCGCGGAAGCCCTTGCCCACCGCGGCATCGGCCCCCCCGAACTGCTCGGTGAGCCGGACCGCGCCGAGCGGGAGGCTGAAGACGCGCTCAATGACCCCGCCGCCCAGCCCCGCGCCACGAGCATCCTCAGCGCCTGGCCCAGCCGAGAACACGACTTCCAGACTGCCGCCCCCGATATCCACGACCGCCGCCGGGACGCCGGCAAGGTCAAACGCTCCCGCGGCGGATCGGTACGCGAGCAACGCTTCCTGCTCAGCGGGGATGACTTCGACATCAACTCCCGCGCGTTCCTTTACGAGCGCGAGAAAGTCGGCGGCGTTCGTGGCTTCCCGGCAGGCCGAGGTCGCGACCACCCGGATGCTGTCGGCGCCATACCCCGCGGCGATCGATATCATCTGCGAGATTGTGACGGCCGAGTGTTCCTGCGTTGCGGGGTCGAGTTTCCCCGTGCTGTGCAGGCCGCGCCCGAGGCGGGTAATTTCCTTCTCGTCATCGAGCACCCGGTAAGACCCGTCGGGCGCGGTCTCCGCGATGATGAGACGGATGGAGTTGGTGCCGACATCAATCGCGGCGATCCGCCGGCGCTGCTTGCGGCTCGTGGCGGTCACGCGGGTTGCTTGCGTATGACCATTCGACGGAACCAGGAGGATTCGAGGGGTCCGCGGCAGAGCGGGCGCATCGCCGATAGTTTCATCGTAACCGGCGGGGGTGCTGGTGCGAGCCGGGGATGCCGCGGCAGCGGGGGCGGCCCGGGAATCCGGCGTAGGAGTGAAAGTCAGTTCTCGCAGGGCATCGAGGAAGTTGCTCGATGCGAGGCTCCGCCAGCCTTGAATGGACGCACGCTGTTCCCGTTTGAGGGTCGCTTGCTCCCGAACCAGCAGTCTTCGGAGGGACGCGAGGGGGCGCGAGGGCGGCTTTGAAGCGGACTTCGAGGTGTTGGCCTTGGGAACCGCCCCAACCTTGATGGTGCTTTGGATGAGTTCGCAGCGCATCGAAGCGTCGGTGAACCCGCCCACCTTCGCCTGGAACTCTTCGAGTTGCGCAAGCAGGGGCTGGGTCTGCTTCTTGCCCAGACATGGCTCGAAGAGTTCAAGTCCGTAGCGCAGCCGCTTGCACGCGATCCGCAGGGCGTGCAGGCGTTCGGTGTTGCGCAGATTCGCGGCCGCCGCGACGAGCACCTCATCGGCGAGTCTTTCCAGGGCAGTGCGAGCGGACTGACCGACCGTTGAAGCGTGGGCCTCGCCTGTTCGGGAGCCAAGAACGCGTGCGAACTTGTCCTCGACCTTCGCTCGGATCGCGGGTAGTTTTCGGGCGAGTTTCGCTCTTGCCTCGCGACGCTGAGCGCGAAGGAGTTTGTCGAGGAACTCGAGTCCGGGTCGAAGGGGCGCGCTCGGGGAGCGGAGTTCCGCTTTCAACCAGGCCCGCAGCACGTCCGCGTCGCGAAGTTCGCCGCACAACCGCCGGACATCTCGAACCGCCTTTCCCGCGGCTCGCGTGCCCTTGCCGGGCAGAACCGGCTCAAATACGTCGAGGGCAACGGCGAAGCGGCGGGTCGCCACGCGCACCTGGTGGACGGCGCGCCGGGCCTTTGCGCCGGCGCGCGGCTCGGCGACCTCTTTCAGACACCGCTTGAGCATCCGGGCGCGCGATCCGAGCACGAGCCGCGCGGCCCCCGCCGCGTCTGCCGAGAATTGCATGTGGGCGCGCGTCTTCATGGAACTCACCCGGTGCGGACCCGGCCCCAAGGACTAGCGGATTGTAATGTAAGGGTGAGGCTCCGCCGTGCGACGTTCGATGCTCTCGCGTGAATCTTTACAATCAAGGGGTAAACTCCGGTGACTTGTGCCCGCAAATGGGTGGATTCGGGTGAGCGTTGGAGTGGTGGGCGGGTGGTAGGGGGGTAGGAGCGAGTCATGGCGGACAGTCCCATCGATCTCCGTAGCGACACAGTCACCCGCCCTACCCCGGCGATGCGGCTCGCCATGGCCGAGGCCGTCGTGGGCGACGATGTGCTGGGGGACGATCCCACGGTCATCGCGCTGCAGGAACGTGTGGCCGCACTCATGGGCAAAGAGGCGGCGTGCTTCGTGCCTACCGGCACGATGGCTAACCAGACGGCGATCCGGGCTCAGACGGAGCCGGGCGACGAGGTTCTGGCGCACGCGGACAGCCACATCATCCACTACGAGACGGGCGCGCCCGCCGCGCTCTGCGGGGTGATGATCCGGCCGCTGGGCGGCCCCGCGGGGATGTTTGAGGAATCCGATGTCGCCGAGGCGGTTCGCACCGACAGCGTGCATAGCCCGCACTCCGCGCTCCTCCTGATCGAGAACACGCACAACCGCGGCGGCGGGTCGATCTGGCCGCTGGAGCAGGTGGAACGCGTCGCCCGGGCGGCCCGCGCCCGCGGGCTCCGCCTACACCTCGACGGGGCCCGCATCTGGAATGCCTGCGCTGCCACCGGCCTTGACCCCCAGGACTATGCGCGGCATTTCGACACCATCTCGTGCTGCTTTTCCAAGGGCCTCGGCGCGCCGGCGGGGTCGGCCGTTGCGGGCGACCGGGCGACCATCACGCGCGTCGCGAGGTTCCGCAAGATGTTCGGCGGGACCATGCGCCAGTCGGGCGTGCTTGCCGCGGCCGCGCTGCACGCGCTGGACCACCACCGCGCACGGCTCGGAGACGACCACGCGATGGCGGCGCGCCTGGCAGAGGCGCTGGGGAACACGCCGGGTCTTTCGGTGCCGCTGCGGGTTCAGACGAACATGTGCTTTATTGACCTTGAGGAGCGTGTCGGCTCCGCGGCGGATGTCTCGCGACGTCTCAAGGAGGCGGGCGTGCTCGCGCTGCCCAACTCGCCGCGACGACTGCGGTTTGTGTGCCACCTGGATGTCACACCCGCAATGATCGAGCGGGCGATCAGCGTGATCCGCGCTGTCGCGGCGTGATGCGCGTGGCGGGGTTCGTGCCGCCGAGCCTCCGTCGGAGGCCCGGGCCTCATTTGGGTGCTGCTTCGGCCGCGGCCTTTGCCTCGCGACGGAACTTGACCTTGGTCTCGGTGCGGAAGCCCAGGGGTATGCCCTGCGCATTGCCCTCGAGTTCCACACGCTGGTTGATTTCCGCGGTCTTGAGGAGACCGCCAACCCTGTCCCAGACAATCGTGCCGACAACCGAGGAGTTCTTGACCCTGAACATGGGCGTCTGGCCGTCCGGTCCCGCTCCGAGCGAGTACGAACCCTGAAGATCGATGATCGCCTCGGCATCGCTGGCGGACTTGAGTTCGTAGTTGGTGGTGTTCGTGAACTGACCGAAGCGGGGGACATCGAGTTTCTCTTCGCCCGTCCACTTCTGCCCGACTTCGACGTTGTAGTCGCCCTTTCGGGGAGAGAGCACGGGGCTCCAGCGGCTGCGAACCTCATGCGGGCCAACCACGAGTCGTACGAAATCGGTCAGGTCGCTTGTCACGATCTGCACGCCGCCGTTGTCGACCTTGGTGACGTTGCCCAGCGGATCGAGGGAGATGGTGATGGTCGCGCCCAGCGCGGGGCGCATCGTGGTCAGCACCTGGTTGTCGACATCGTTCTTTCCACGCGCATCGGTGCTCTTCCAGTTGTATTCGGCCTTCGCGGTCTTGGCGGTCATCTCGATCTTCTCGACGCGGAGGGTGACGACCGAGCCGGTCGCATCGCTGCTCGCGACCTTCATCAGGTACTCGATGGTGTGGGAACCGGCGGTCGACTTCTCCTGCGCGCCCTCGCCGGGCAGGCCCATCGGCAGGATCGTGCTGGTCCGCGACGTCTCCACGACGACGACCGATTCGTGCCCGGGCGTCAGGTTCGGTTTGAGGCTGATGGGTTCCATCACATCGGGCGTGCTCGACGCCGAGGCGAGAGCGGGCGAGATCGCGAGGGCGAGCGCTCCGAGGCGGACGAGACCGAGCAAGTGGGACATGAGCATTCTCCGGGCAGTGATGACGATCGTAGCGGTTGTCATGGGAAACAGGTATAGCGACATACAGCAGCAAGGTCGCGGAAATGGTGAGGGCCCATCGCGTTCAACGAGGCGGTTGCGGTCGCTGATTGTTGAGGGACGGGGCCGCGCCGGGAGGATCATCGGCAGGGCCATCGGATGGCGGCGGCGGAGGAGGCGAGAAGCCCTCGGCGGCGAGCGTTATCCGGACGGTGGAGGTGTGCTCGGAGCGGGCCTGACGAACGACGCCGTGGCGCACGGTTTTCTGTTCGAGGACCATCCAGCCCAGACGACCTCGGGCGATGTCCCACTCGTGCTGGGTAGTGCAGGCAAACTCGGCGAGTCGCTTGCCGCTCGGCTTGGCTGGATCGACGGGTTTGATCTCGCCGCTGGCGGAGGAGGTGACGCTCGCGAGACCATCGGTCACCGCATTGAGCGTCCGCTTGTGCCGGATGATGAACCGTGCATCGGGGCCGCTCGGCAGGTCCTCGGTCAGCAGCCAACTCTCGCCGACCTTGGCTTGCGGCGGCTGCTTCTGCAGGCCGTAAAGCCCGCCCAGTGAGTCGCGCACGAGTTCCTGATCGATGACGAGCGGCCGTACCGTGCCCTCGATGGTCAAGGGTGGCGGGATCCCGGTGATCTCGCGCACGGAGTTGTCCGCGCCGAGAACGACCCGGATCGGCTGGTTGAGCACCGGCTTGATAGCGTGCTCGAGCGCATTGCTGCGATCCGCGGCGGGCGGCTTGCGAGTGTCGTAGAGCATGAACGTGCGGCCCTGGGTGATGACGACCTTGATGCGCTCAAAGACCAGTTCGAGCACCGTGCCCGCGGAGCCGGTCTCGATGACCTTGCGGCGGACGGTCATCTCCTGGCGAGTGCGTTGTTCTTGCTTGGTCGCCATCGCGGGGACGGCGTCGAGCCGGGTCGAGTCCGAGGTGTACTCGAACACAGCCTCAGCGCCCGCGATCCATCGCGGCGAGAGATCGACTTTGTCGGTCTGCCCAGTCCCGCCCTGCGCGGACACGGGGAGAACCAGCGTAAGGGTGGCAAGTATGATCGCGGGGCACGGGAACAGTCTGGGCAAGGAAGCCTCCTCGCCGGCGCAACCCGCGCCGGCAGGGAGTCTTATCGAGTGAACCGTCCCGTGGTTTTGAGGAACCGGCCAGCGATGCGTCAGACGTGCGTAATGCAGGCCCGATAACCGCCTCGGCCTTGGAAGGATTGCTCGACGGCCCTTATCGCTCGAGTTGCTTTACGGAGACCGTGGTCACTGAATCGCTCTTCAGAAGGATTCCGGTCAGGGAGGCGCTGATGCCAACGCGCATGTCGGCATCCATCCTCAGCAGCATGCCGCGGCGGGTGTCCCACTGGTATGTGCCATCGTTGGTCATGTGATCGAGTTGAAAGCCGGTCGGGCTGGGGCTGCCCGCGGAAGTTGCTGTTGCCTTGCCGGAGAACTTCACCGCTGCGATGCCCGCGCGATGAGTGGCGAGTGTGTGCTCGGTCCTCATCTGAAACTCGCCCAGCGGCGTTCCGCCCAGACTGTCGATATTGGTCCAAGTCTCTCCAACGCGCGCCATCCCCGACGGGCGCAGCCCGCCGATCAGCCATTTCGCCGTTTCGCTCGGGGAGGGCGATCCGCCCGCGCCGCCAGCACCTGCCCCCCCTCCCAATCCCGGAAGGCCGCTCCCGCCGACCGATGCCATGAAACTCTTGGACATGATCGACAGGCCGCCGTCGCCGGTGACGGAGGTGATGTTGCCCGCGCTATCGGTCTTCAGCAGGAGTTTCGCGCCCACCATTCCTTTGACCAGCGATTCGAGAAGTTTGGACGCATCGGGATCGGCGAGCGGGTCGGGAGACCGATTGCCGGCGGGTGTGGTGCCGGTCCCGGGGCGCGCCGGGGGGGGGTTTGCGCTGTCGTACTCCGCGCTCATCTCATCGCTCTCATACGAGACCTTCGCGGCGTCGTAGATCATCTCCAGCGTTGCGCCATCGGAGCCCGCTTCCAGGACGCGAAGCGAGAGCCGCAGCGTCTGCTTCATCGCCTGCTTGCCGTCCATCTCCGGCAGTTCCTTGGAACTCAGTTGGGACCGAGAGTTGATCGACATCTCGTAGCGCATCGCCTGCCCGGGCACGAATCGGGGGCGAAGGTCGACCTGTTCCGAATCCACCGAGGGGGGCGGTTCAACGGGCGCGGAGAGGCCTTGGGCGACGGACGGGATCATCAGTATCAGAACGAAGCCGATGCCCGCGGCCATCGGCAGGCGCTTGCGGGCAGGCAAACATTTATGCAGTTGCGGCAGGTTCAGCACGGGCATGCAACGCTCCTCTCAGGGTCAAACATATCAGACAATACGCGGCGGGGGCATCTTCCCTGTCGGCACAAGGAGTTCGGCGGCACATTGTTCGCATGGATGCTTTGGCCGAGCCTGCATCAGGCTTCAAGCACTGTGCGGAGCCGATCGAGTGCTTCGCCCGAGAAGGCCTTGGACTTGCGGACATCCGCCGGTGAACAGAGTTTGGCCTCATGGAGTTGCACCAGCGTCTTGGTCTGTCCGACTGCGGACTTGTCCCAGAAGTTGACCTCCATGATGCTGTCGCGGGTGGGGCCGCGCCCGCGCACCGGGGCGTGCGTCCAGGTCAGGCGGATGCGCTTCCCCGGAGTCGCCTTGCGGATGACCATCGGCGCATCGGGGAGCCACTTCGCCCGCACTTGCTCATCAGTCCACGCCGTGAAGGTCGCTTTCATGGTGGCGCGGATCGTCCGGCTGGCGTTGCCCGAGAAGCCCGATGCGACCTGGTGCTTGAAGCGCATGCCCCTCGCCTGCTCGTAGCCGACCGTGACCATCTGACACCACCACGACCCCACACCGTGATTGTGGTGAAGGAGCGTGGCGATGTCCTTGTGCGGCATCTCCATCGCGCCCGCCTTGTCGAGCGTCCTGAGCCAGGTCCAAGGCTTGCCGGTGGCCTTCTGCACGGCGGCGGAAGAAATCCCCCGCGATTGTGTCGCCCGAGAGCGAGGGGCCCGCGGGCTTGTCGGCCCGCGCCACCGGCGCGCGGCTTGCAGTTCTTTGTATCTCGGCGCGACGTTCGCGCTCGGTGGTGGGCGTGGCGATGGGTCCGGATGGCATGACATTGCTACTCACCGATGTGGCCCGCTCAGGACAGCACAACGTACAGCGCGTGCAGCAGGCCGGGCAAGTAGAAGAGGAGCGTCAGGACAATGTTGAGGAGCAGATGGACGCTGATTCCCGTCTTCAGGCCCACCGCGAGGGGCGGGAGCAGGATCGCGATGATGATCAGGAGGAGTTTCTGCTCGTTGAGGTCTGCCATTGAGTGCCCCTGTTTACCCCCGCCCGCCTATCAAAAGTACCAGATTCTGCGAGCGGCCGCGAGTGACTCATTATGAGGGGTGATTCACGACGGCTTCACCACCCCTCCAGCCCGGGTAGAGAAGATATGTCCGTTGACTTGCAGTGGCGGATCGAGGCTTGGAATCTCCTCCTCGGCCCGCCGCATTCAGGAGAGTACCCCGGCGGCGGCCAGCCCTCCCGTTCGGCCGCCCCCGGGGCTCTCTGACGAGTTTTTCCGCGGCGTGGAGGCCGCTTTCAGATGACCGACGGATTCAACATGCTCTCTCCATCCGGTCGGTGCCGCCGTCTGTGCTGCTCGGGGCAGACTCCATTCTGCCTTGCAGCGGCCGCGGCGGTGCTGACCATTTTTCTCGCAGGTTGTGTGGATACGTCCAAGCCGATGGAACTGCGGTCGGATATGAGCATGAAGTTGGATGGGGCCATCCGACTCGAAGGGCCGATCGTCATCCAGATGAGTGCTCCTGAGACGCGCTACGAAGGCACCTTTGTCTCGAAGGAACTGTTTGATGAGATTGAGGTGGGAGCGACATCAAGGTTGTGGGTGGTGACGGTGCTGGGCGAGCCCGATCGCAAGACGGAAATGGCGGACGGCTCGGAACTGCTTGTGTGGGGCTTCAAGGTCGGGGCAATCGTCGGCCAGATGGTGAACGTGTTGGGTATAGGCGGCGGCGGCAAGGACGAATCGCGCCCGGCAACATTGACAACCGTTGTCCGCTTCAAGGACGGCGTCGCTGAGGCGAAGTGGAGGGGCTGACGTTCGCGTGTCCGCGAGCCACCCGGTCAGGGGCTCGCGGGTGCAAGGGCCGAGGCAGATAATCGTGCGGATCGAGTCGAGGTGGTGCGGCAGCGCCGCCTCGACTCGTTTTTGCGACCGTCATCCACGTCTGAGAATGATGCTGAGTTGTGCGCGCAGTGGCGGCACGTCGGTCCTTGCGGTCTCAAGCAAGCGCAAAGGGTCAACCGTCATGTAAACGTGGATCATGAAGTTGCGAAATTACCGATCTCCCGCCACTCAATCTCGGGATGCGACTTCTGGAAGTTCTCGGGGATGCGCCCCGCAGCCTCTCCCAAACTCACGAATGCGTAGCAGACGGCGAACAAGGTCTTCTCGTCCTTCACGAAGTCGTCGTCGGTGATGCCCGCTATGAACCCATCAATCCGATGGATGTCGTCGATCATCCCGTTGATGAGGATATGCAATGGGATGGCGGGTCGGTTAGGCGACACGGCGGCGATCCCTGTCGATCTTTGATCGGAACGCAGGTCTCAAGTTCGGGCTGTCCTCGACAAGATCAACCGTACATCCCAGACAATCTTCGAGGTGGCAGAGCAGGCCCGCGAGCGTGAAAAGCGTGACCTTGGCCCCGGGCATGAAGCGCACGAGCACGTCCACATCGCTCCCAGGTCCGTTGTCGCCGCGAGCCACCGAGCCGAAGAGCGACAGTTCACTCACGGGGAACCTTTGCACAAGGTCGGGCATGGCCTTGCGAAGCGTCTGAATGACCTGTTCCTGATCCATCGCTTGATTGTAACCGTCCCGCCGCTCATCCCACCGCCGCGCACACCTTCCTGGCCGCGTCCGTCAGGTCCGTTGCGGGCTGCATCGTCGGGATGTCCTTGCGTGCGGCATCCAGCAGTTTGCGCCCGGCCTCCACGTTCGTGCCCTCCAGCCGGACCACCAGCGGGACCTTGAAGCCGACCTCCTTCGCCGCGTTCACGATGCCCTGCGCGATCACATCGCACCGCATGATCCCGCCGAAGATATTGACCAGCACGCCCTTGACCGCGATGTCCGACAGGATGATCTTGAAGGCCTCGGTCACGGCCTGCTCGCTGGCCGAGCCCCCGACATCCAGGAAGTTCGCGGGCGTGCCGCCGTGGAGTTTGATGATGTCCATCGTCGCCATCGCCAGGCCCGCGCCGTTCACCAGGCAGCCGATGTTGCCGTCAAGGGGGATGTAACTCAGGCCCGCGGCCTTGGCCCGCACCTCCGCGGGGTGTTCCTCGGCCGGGTCCGCGTAGCCTTGCAGGTCCGGGTGGCGGAACAGCCCGTTGTCGTCGAAGTTGAACTTCGCGTCGATCGCCAGCAGTTGCCCGTCCTTGGTCAGCACGAGCGGGTTGATCTCCGCGATCGTGCAGTCCTTCTCGATGAACACCTTTGCCAGTTTCTGCATGACGTCCGCGGCCTGATTCGCCAGCTTCCCAGAGAAGCCCAGGGCGTACGCGATCTTCCGCGCGGCGAAGTCTTGCAGGCCCAGCGTCGGGTGCAGGAACTGCTTGATGATCGCATCGGGCCGGTCGTGCGCGACCTGCTCGATCTCCACGCCGCCCTCGCGCGAGGCGATGAGCACGTTGCGGCGCGTGGCACGATCGGTGGTGACCGCGAGGTAGAACTCCTTGTCGATATCGACGCCCGCCGCGACCAGCAGTTTTTTGACGTGAAGCCCATCCGGCCCCGTCTGCACGCTGACCATCCTGTTGCCGAGCATGAACTTCGCGGCGGCCTCTGCCTCCGCGGCAGTCTTGACGAGTTTGACGAAGCCCGCCTTGCCGCGCCCGCCGGCGTGGACCTGGCCCTTGACGACCGCGAGCGCGCTTGCGCCCGTCATGCCCGCCGCGCGGGTGACCTTGTTGAAGGCCTCCTCCGCGAGCAAGGGCGATTCGATCACCATGGACGGCGGGACGGGGATGCCCGCGCTGGCGAGCAGTTCACGGGCCTGGTATTCGTGGATTTTCATAAGGAGAAGGGAAGAGGGATGAGGGATCGGGGGAGAGTCGGATGATACCGGTATGCCATTCCATAGGACTGAGAGTCTTGGAGTATTGGGTCTTCACGCCGAAGGCGTGGCCGTGAGTAGCCGGGCGGTGGAGGTCGCCGCAGGCGAGCGACACCCCCGGAGAAGCTCGACCCCGAAGGGGTCGTCCCGATGAGCAAGGAGCGATCGTGCGAGGCATTGATGCCGACGAGCAGTCTTACAGACTGCAGGAAGATGGGGCGTCCGCTTTCCGGGGGTGTCGTCGCAAAGCCGCCTCACGCCCCGGCTACGAACGTCCAGACCTTTGGTCTGAAGACTTGAATCCCTGTCTGAATGGCATTCGGATCTACCGATAAATACCGGGCCTTGTTTCGGATCGAGCAATCCTCTCATTCAACCCCTCCCTTACCCTCGGCCATTCCTCCGCGACCACGCTGAAGTACACGGTGTCCCGCACAAAGCCGTCGCTCTGGATGCGGTGCTTGCGCAGCACACCCTCGCGGATCGCGCCGAGTTTGGCGATGGCCCGCTGGCTGTGCAGGTTTCGGGCATCGCATTTGAGCGTGACCCGCACGCAGTTGAGTTGCTCGAAGGCGTGCCCGAGCAGGAGCAGTTTGCACTCGGGGTTGATGCGCGTGCCGCGCCGGGCGGGGGCGTACCACGTCGCGCCGATCTCGAGGCAGCGGTTGACAGGGTCGATGTCGAGGTAGGAGGTCGAGCCGACGATGCCGCCCGTCGCTCGGTCGATGACCGCGAACGCGCGGGTCTTCGGGTTGGCGATGTGGGCTTCGAGCCACACCGCGAACGAAGCGGGTGTCCATTCCGTCGGCCAGGAGAGGAAGTAGGGGAACGTGGTCTCGGGCGTGATGGCAAACAGCGCGGGGGCATCCTCGCGCACCAGCGGCCGAAGCACGACCCCCGAGCCTTCAAGCGTGACCGGCAGGAAGGGGGAGACGTTCATTGCGGCAGTCTATCTCGACAAAAAAACCCCCGCTCGTGCGGGGGCTTGAAGGCTCAATTCTCCAAATCCCTCGATCCCTCTTCCCTTCCCCCTCGCCGCTCAACTCGCCTTCATCTTCTCGGCCTTCTTGCGGGCATCATCGAGCGTGCCGACGTACATGAACGCACCCTCGGAGATGTCGTCGCCCTCGCCGTTGCAGAGACGCTCGAAGGAGTCGATGGTGGACTCGAGGTTGCTGGTGACGCCGGGGAAGCCGGTGAAGACCTCGGCGACGTAGAACGGCTGGCTGAGGAACCGCTCGATCTTGCGGGCGCGGGAGACGGTGAGTTTGTCCTCCTCGCTCAGTTCATCGACGCCGAGGATGGCGATGATGTCCTGGAGTTCCTTGTAGCGCTGGAGCGTCTTCTGCACGCGCTGGGCGATGTTGTAGTGGCGCGCCCCGAGGATATCTGCCGAGAGGATGCGGCTGCCCGAGCCGAGCGGATCGACCGCGGGGAAGATGCCCTTCTCAGCGATGCCGCGCTGCAGCACGACCGACGCGTCGAGGTGGGCGAAGGCGGTCGCGGGTGCCGGGTCGGTGTAGTCGTCGGCGGGGACGTAGATCGCCTGCACGGACGTGATCGCGCCCTTGCTCGTTGAGGTGATCCGCTCCTGCAACTCGCCCATCTCGGTCGAGAGCGTGGGCTGGTAGCCCACGGCGCTGGGCATTCGGCCCAGAAGCGCCGACACCTCGGAGCCCGCCTGCGTGAAGCGGAAGATGTTGTCCACGAAGACCAGCGTCTCCTTGCCCGATTCGTCGCGGAACTCCTCGGCCATCGTGAGCGCCGTGAGCGCAACGCGCAAGCGCGATCCGGGCGGCTCGTTCATCTGGCCGAAGACCATCGCCACCTTGTCGAGCACGTGCGACTTCTTGCCCGAGGCGTCGATGTACTCGGCCTCCTTCATCTCGCGCCACAGGTCGTTGCCCTCGCGGGTGCGCTCGCCCACGCCGGCGAACACCGAGTAGCCGCCGAAGTTGCGGGCCACGCGCGCGATGATCTCCTGGATGATGACGGTCTTGCCGACGCCCGCGCCGCCGAAGAGCCCGATCTTGCCGCCGCGGACGAACGGGCAGAGCAGGTCGATGACCTTGATGCCCGTCTCGAGCATCTCGGTGTTGGGGTTGAGTTGGCTGAACTCGGGCGGGGCGCGGTGGATGGGCATCCGCTTGGTGCCCTCGGGGGCGGGTAGTTTGTCGATCGGCTCGCCCAGCAGATTGAACACGCGCCCCAGCACGCGCTCGCCCACGGGGACGCTCACGGGTCCGCCCTGATCGACGCAGGTCATGCCGCGAGCAAGGCCGTCGGTCGAGCCCAGGGCGATGGCGCGGATGCGCCCGCCGCCCAGATGCTGCTGGACCTCGCCGGTGAGACGAAGTTCGCCGAAGACCGTCTTAGTCTCGACCTTCACCGCGTTGTAGATCTCCGGGATCTGGTCCTCGGGGAAGCGTGCGTCGAAGGTTGATCCGATGACTTGGGTGATCGTGCCGCTGGTGGCCATGTCGCGCTCCGAATGCCGCCCTCCCAAGTGAGTCTGGGGGGGGCGGGGGGTGTTTGGGGCGGAAGGATAGCGGCCTGTCCGAGAGGAGTGAATCGGCGTCGGGCCACAAGCAACAAGGGCCATGCGGTATGCGCACAGCCCCTGTTTGAACAAAGTATCGCGGTAAGAAACTTCAGCGGGGCGGGTTCGCCCGCGGCTGGCTGGAAGCGGGCTGGGGCTGCTGCGAGGGCGTGCCACCGGGTGCCGCGCCGGGCTGGTTGTTGCCGGGCTGGTTCACGCCGGGCTGATTGGTCCCCGGCGACGACTGGTCGTTCCCGCTCCCGATGTCGCCGGTGAACAGCGTCCGCTGCTGCGAAAGATACTGCTGGAGTTGGGCGTTCTCCTGCAGGATGTCCTGCAGAAGGTCGAGCGTCGCACCGCCCTGCCGATCCGCCGGGAGTTGGCGGAGCGCGCCGAGGCGCTGCACCAGCCGCTGGTTGCGCTCGGCCATCGACCGCTCAAGGTTGGCCAGGCGCGTCGCGGACTCACGGAACTGCGGCTCCATCGCTTCGTTCGAGAGCGAGAAGAACCGCGGGTTGTCGCTTGACGATGAGCCCGGGTTGCGGCTCAGCGGCGTGTTGCCGCGCCCACGCTCCAGAGGCGTCACATCACCGGGGTTGCCACCCGGCTGGTTCTGTCCTGGCTGGACTTGGCCGGGCTGGACTTGGCCGGGCTGGACCTGGCCGGGCTGATTGGGATTGGGCTGGTTTGGATTGGGCTGATTCTGGCCCGGTTGGCTGGGGTTCGATGGCCGCGGCGTGGGGTTCGAGGGCTGGGGTTGCTGCGAGGGCGTGCCACCCGGTGCCGAACCCGGCTGGCCCTGCTGGGCCTCCATGCCCGCGACGAAGACGCCCGACATCGCGGCAACGCAGCCGCCCATGGTCATCAGAAAATTGGTCTTCACGAATCGCTCCTTCCAGTTTTGGTGTGCCTGGAAGAAGATTTGTCCCGGAATGTGAAGTCAGGCTAAACGGCGTGTGAAAGCCCGGACATGATCTGAGCGTCCGCCCGTCAAGGGGGTTGAGTCTTTTGGAAGCTCCGCTCTTGGACCCGCGTTCTCAGGGAGCCTTCGGTGGCGGCAACGTGCCGCTTGCGGCGCGGCTTGTCGCGAGCACATGGTTCTGTGGCCACCTTGCGCTTAACGCGGCAACGTGCTCGGTGCCCCAGGCGCGGCTGCTCATCCCCCAGTGGTTGGCTGGCCACTGGACTGAAAGAGTGGTTTCATGCCCTCCCGTACCGGCGGCACCGGACGGCGCTTTCCAGTCTCGCTTGTACTCGTAGGTCGCCGCGGTCCATGCCGAGGGCGTCGGGTCATCCTTGACCAAACTCTCGAGTTCTGTTTCCAGTGTCGGGCCGGACTCGTAATCGCGGTAGGGGCTGATCGCCACACGTTGACCGGCCATTCTCAGGAAGTTACCGTGGTCGTCAATATCTCCCGCGTCCCGCACATACGGATAGGCCTCTCGCAGGATGGCACCGATTGGCAGGCGCGGGGGCACCTGATCAAACGCACCGTCGTACCAACTATTGAGCATGATCTCACGACGGTGAACGCCGACCAGAATATAGCGTCCGGATCGCGTCTCACGGACAAAGCAGAAACGCGATCGGTCGCCGAACCAGGTTTCGACCTTCTTGCTACCGCCCCGACTCCACGTTTCAGGAAGCGGCTTGGCTGGATTGAGCACATAGTAGAACGACCTGCCCGGCTGCCAGTAGATGAGATAGAGGAAATATCCAGACTCATCACGGATGCCCGAAATCAACTGTTCACCTGGAAGCAGCGGAAAGGACGGGGGCTCGAAGGCCTCCTGGTCCAGAACAAACGTGCGGGTCAGTCCGTCAAGTGAAACTGCGACTTCATTGTCCAGGGGATCGAACGATATCACGACTCCGTCGGTGCCGGTGCTGAACTCTGTCGTGACCATGTCGCGTTCATTGCACGCGTCAAAGTAGCCGACGGAGATGGCTCCCCGCTCGGCATCGACGAAGCGGATGTTGCCGCTCACCAATCGGTTGCCCAATGGGAAGCGATAATAATAATAACGCTCACTTGGATAGACGACCCCTCGCAGCGGCGCCCTCTCGAGCACGAAACGAAGCACGGACCGAGGATCGGAGAATGCCGGAGCCAACAGCTCATTTGTCGGTTTTTCAAACGAGTGCCCCTCGGCCCGCCACGCCCTGATGACGGTCTCGTTGAGTACGACCTGTGACGCCCGGGACTGTTGCACGGGCTGCGCGCCGCAACCGACAACGAACACAGCCAAAGCCGATAGCAGAATGGCAGTTCTGTACATTGCCCTGTCGATCAATGAGGCAGTCGGCATATTTTGATCGAGCTGATCGGGCGTCGAATGCTCGATTTACGGAGGCCACGGGAACTGAGGCACAATCCCCGGAATATCTTGGAAGGTGGTCCACCATGTGTGATCCGGCGGGAAGATCGGCCATCCACCAGGCGCAGGATCGCCCCAGCTCGCAGAGACGGCTGCGGTGTGCGTCGGAGGCCATGTTGGTTGGGGACCCGGCCATCCATTCGAGGCATAGTTGAGGTGTGCAGGCGGCCAACTTCCGCTGACCCCCGGTGCATGTGATAGCCCCCACCCGCCCGAGACAGAAGCATAGTGGTTGGGCGGCCAAACCATCTGCGACGCAGCCGCTTGGTGGGACCAATTCTGGCTGATCGATTGGACGTGCATCGGCGGCGCAACTCGTTGGCCTGAATCAGCCGCGAGGTGATGAGGCCACCAACCCCGCGAGGTATTCAGGTCGTGGTCGGCAGGCCATGTGGTCGAAGCGGACGCTGTGTGTCCGGAAGGCCAATGGGAACTGAGGCCGACCCCATGCGGACGATTATGACCCAATGCCGACCAGACCACATCATGAGGAGCGGGCGGCGTCCACGTCCTCGATGACTCCCACAGGTGGTTGGCTGGCCAACTCCGGCTGACGTGCTCTTCATGCGCAGGCCAAGGCTCACGCTCGGTGAAGAAGGTACTGTGGTCGGGCGTCGCATGGTCAGCGGGTGGGTTGTAACTGCTGGAAACGCCAGTGAGGTGGTTCGGCTGCCACCAATTTGGATGCGGGTTTGGCCAAGTTCCCGACACGCCCCGAAGATGGTTCAGGGGAGCGCATGCCGTCGCCATGAAACGGGCGCGGCCAAACTCCCTGATCGCCCCGATGTATGCGAATGCCTTACGTGCGATCTGGTCAACCTCGGACGGAATGAAATCGTTTCCGACCTGCGTAGCGGTCGCAGACACGTCAACGATGTCCTTCGAGCCGTCTAGGTTGATATCACCCTCTGGGGACTGCGCCAGCACCGCATCAAGAGTTGCCAGAACATCCGGCGTGCCGACCGGCTGGGCGTTCGGTGTGGTCTTGCCGTATGCCGCCTTGATGAGTTTTCCGACGGCGGCGATAATGTCCTCGCCGGTCACGACGCCGTCCGCATCCACATCCCCGAGCATTTCAAACTGCGCGCCGTACAACGCAACGAGTTGATCGTCCAGCATCATGGCGACATCTACGTCGCTGATGGCGCAGTCATTGTTCATGTCCTGCAACTGCATGGCCGAGGGCGACAGGTAGTCGGTAATTTCCATTCGATCTGGCGGTCCGGCAGCGGAAGCCGCGCATAGAGCCGTGAGTCCAGAGGCAATCAGACAGGCGCAATCAATCCGCATGGGGAATTTCCTAATGGCCATGCTAGCGGTTCGGTAATTGGTTGTCAAGACAATTTGCGACTCATAATCGCTGCGTCGCTTGCATCGGCTGCGCCCGCCAATAGGTGACCGTTCGCCACAGCCATTCCATCGGGCCGAAGCGGAAGTGCCGCATCCAGAGCACGCTGATGACGCACTGCACCGCGTAGACGCCGAGCACCAGGGCGCAGCGCTCGGGGCGCGACCACGATGCAAACTGTCCCAAGCCCCAATGATAGAACACGAAGGTGGCGATGACGGTCTGCATGAGATAGTTCGTCAGCGCCATGCGCCCCACGTTCGCCAGGACGTTGGTGACGCTTCGTGCGATGCCGCGACGGACGAGCAACGCGATCCCGGTGAGGTACATGAGGCTCACCAGCGGCCCGCACACCATGAGCAGGAAGACCGTGAGCGCGGCCGACCACGCGTGCATCCCGGCCCACCCGATGAGGAACGGCGACACCGCGGCCCCAGGGAGGCCGACAACAAGGCCCAGGAAAAACAGCCGCGGCAGCCACTTCTCGCCCGCCGTCGTGAACAGCCCCATCCGCAGCAACGCCGCGCCGATGAAGAACATGCCAAGCACATGCCAGCCGATTCCCAGCAGACAGACCAGGAGGAACATGACCCACGACAGCGCGCGGAAGTAGAACGTCTGACTCCACGGGCCGTGCCGATACGCCTCAGTCTCCGTCTCCATCCAGATCGGCGAGTTCGGCGGGCCGATCTTCCCGTCTCGAAATGCTTGCACCCATCGCGCGAATGGTGTCGCTGGGGCAGCATCCATGTCAGGCGACGGCTCGCCGCTCGTTGCAGCCGCGCCATTCGTTTCCCCGGTCGCACTTGTGTCTGCGATGGCGGCGGGGCTAGAGGCGGGAGGGTTGCCCACCTGCTGCCCGGCGGCGCCGAGTGCGCCGAAACCCGACTGAAGCACCGCGCCAAAGAGCGCCAGCCCGACCCCAAGCGATAGCAGGGTGCGCGGGTCGATCCGGACGCAGAGCATCAGCACAACCCCGGCGATGCTGTAGACAAACAGGATGTCCCCGTACCACAGCAGCAGCGCGTGCGTCAGCCCCATGAAAAACAACCACGCGAGCCGGCGGACATAGACGGCGTAGAAGTTCCCGCCGCGGCCGATCACGCTGTGCATCTGCAGCGCCAGTCCCATGCCAAAGAGCATGGAGAACAGCGGGTAGAACTTCCCTTCGCAGAAGATTTTCACGAAGTAGTAGCACAGCACCGTGAGCGGGTCGCTCGATTCCGGGCCCGGCTGCATGTAGGTGCCGAAGGGCTCGGCGAAGAGTTGGATGTTGACAGAGAAGATGCCCAGCAGTGCTAAGCCGCGGGTCACATCGATCGCGAGAAGTCGGCTGGTGGCGGGGCCGGGAGCGGGTGTGGCTGGGGGGG